>Ga0208629_100750_pt1 | contig 14554 bp, 11 predicted proteins | sample LakWasMet19_HOW5_2_FD_183865 | JGI IMG/M metagenome (GOLD analysis project Ga0208629, IMG submission 183865) | Freshwater sediment methanotrophic microbial communities from Lake Washington under simulated oxygen tension - Sediment Metagenome... | ecosystem: Environmental > Aquatic > Freshwater >...
GCTGCTGCTGCTGCTGCTGCGCTGCCATGTAGCTTCCCTGGTGGGGGCTCACCTCTGCGAAGCCGAAAGGGGCAGCTGCAGGGGCAGGCGCGGGCGCAGCGGCGGCAGCAGGGTATGCGTGGCCACAGCCATAGGGGGCAGCGGCGACAGCGGCCTCAGGGGCGCCCGCGCCACCGGAGGGAGGGAAGCCACCTGGGCTGCCCCCTGCCTGCGCAAGCTGCTGCTGCTGCTGTTGCTGCTGGTACAGGTGCTGCTGCAGCTGCAGCTGATACGCCCCCATCAACTGGGCCTGCGCCTGTGCCTGCTGCTGCTGCCGCAGCTGCATGGTTATGAGGGCAGCAGCAGCCGCAAGCTGAGGGTTGACGGCAGGCTCAGGGGTGTCACCCACGGTGGCTGCGGCAGAGCTGTGGCCGTCGCCTGCGCCTCCCTCCGCAGCGTCGCCCCCGTACTGCGGTTGCTGCTGTAGTTGCTGCTGCTGCTGTAGTTGCTGCGCCGCAACGAGCTGCTGCAGGTGGGCTGCCAGCAGTGAGTACTCCTCAGGGGTCATGGAGGCAGAGGCGGCAGAGGCAGAGGCAGGAGGCGCTGCCGCCGCTGCCGCCGCTGCCGCTGCGGGGAAGGCTGAAGGGACGTCCGCCGCGGGAGCCGGCAACAGCAGTGCTGCCCTGCTGCTCGGGCCTGGCCCCTCCGGGGAGGATAACTCGCTCGCAGGTGACGTCGTAGCGAAGTCGCCTGCGGAGGAGGCGAGGGAGGGCGTTCCCGGGGACGGGGGAGCGGTTGCGGCGAAGGCAACGGCAGGCGCGGCCGACGCCGATGCGGGCACGGGTGGCGGCGCACCGGGGGCAGACAGGCCCGGGGGCGTGTGCGGTGCCCTCGATACCGGGCCGGCGAGCCCAGGCGGAGGCGCCCGCGCCTTGCTGCCCGCGACCGCTGCAACAGGCGCCGCCGCGACTGCGGTTGTTGACTGGGCCGGTTTCGTAACGGCGCGAGGAGCAGCTCCAGCGCTCAGCCCTGGCGGGGCTCTGCTGGTGCCCGCTGCGCGTTCTGCTGCGTGAATGCGCTGCATGAACTCCTGGCCCGTCATGCCACCCGGAGAGGGGTTGCCCGCAGGCATCGCCGCCGCTGGCGCGCCAGTGACCATGGAGAGGAGAAGACGCCCAGCAGCATCGCTGTTGGCGCCCTGTTGGTACCCATCCGCCATGTTGGGCACGCGAAGGTTCAGAAGCTGCGGTTCAGAAAAGGTGGCCAAGCTTCGGTTTGCGAAGCCTAGTTCCCAGCTCAAGTTATGCAGCGCACCGTTCCTCTCTCAAGAGCGTGCACCGAGCAGCAAACGTGAAACTCTTCTCCAAATTCCCATTTCCAAGCTGCACCCGGCGCGCAACGTGTCATCAAATCCACATCGACACTGAAGAGGGGACGGCAAAATCGGTGACGTTTTCCCTTCTGCGCTCTCGAACGAAGGCGAAAGCGTTCAGCGTGGAAACATTGCGGGCGCGTAGGACACAACGCAGTCCCTCGACGCCTGTGAAGCCTGAAGAGGGCAATGGGCCTGCGCTGAGCGAGCCTCGAGTTCGTCACAGCCGAGTCGATCAGATATCTATCGATCATCTCGCTGTTGCCCCGCAGCGCCTGCTGCTGGGACTTCACGCGTGGTTGAAACGTTTCGCTTGCTCGCAAATTTACGCAGGTCTTCGCGCCAGTTCATGCTGTGCTTGTCAGTACAACAGCGGGTATCAACACCGCCGGCGGATGGAGCCACTTCTTGAATCACTGACCAAGACAATCCGAACGTGAGCCACTCGCAGCCCTGCCTTCAGGGAACAGACTGCGTTTGAGCTGAGACGGTCTTGAAGGCCGCTGCCGCACTGCCATGTTGTGTCAATGCCCAGCGAGTCAAAGGTTGCGCCCATCCACACGCTCCGCGAGTTCTCCGGCGGCGCCCCACATCACACGTCCTCCCTCACGAGCAGCTTAAGCAGATCCGTGATCCGCACGGTGCCGATGGGGTGCAATGTCGCGTTGTCGCAGTAGTACAGCTGGTGGATCTTGGTTGCGGCCAGGGTCAGCAGCACCGACGCCAGCGGCGTGTTGTGCTTGATGTAGATACTGGGGGACATGGTCTGCGGAGGGAGAGAGAGGAAAGTGAATGGGGAACGGGTGATGGATTCGGGCCGTCGGCGGCGCAGCCGATTCAGCGCAGCGCAACAGCGCCCCTTGGCCACGCACCTCCGACCCCTTCTCGATCGCCTGGAAGAACTGCTGCACGCTCAGCTGCAGCGCGCTGAAGTTTGCGCGGCGCGCGATGGCCTTGATGTCCGAGAAGGAGAGGTTGGCGGCCATGGAGCCGTAGCTGTCCACCACGGGGGCGGCGTGCGCCTGCTTGGCCCGCATCTCAGAGAACACGTCGATGGCCTTGTCGGTGAAGCGCGCGATCACCATGCTCTCGCCGTTGCCCTTCAGCCCCAGCTCGCCCATGGTCATGCCCGCCAGCGAGCCCAGCTCGTCCAGGTGCGAGGCGAGGTAGCGGATGACGTCCGCCTGCGTCAGCATGCGCGTGATGACCCCCGTGCCCGCGCTGTCCATCACGGGCACGGCGTGCGCGCCCGTCGCGAGCACGCGGGCCGCGTAGATGAGGGGCGCGCCGGATGGCAGCGGCGTGAATGTGGTGGGTGCGATGTGGCTGCTCATCTCCAGCACCTCGCTCACGGAGGCGGTGGCGAAGCGGCGCTGGTGCGCGAGGGTCTCCCGCAGGGACGCGTGCGCGGGCGAGAAGGTGGCCTTCTTCTTGCTGACCAGGTCCAGCATGAAGGCGCAGATGTCCAGCAGGTGCAGGATGGCCACGTACTTGCCCTCGCCCTCGCTGAACACGGGAACGGACAGCACGTTGTTCTCCGTCATGCGCGTGATGCACGTCTCCACGTTGTCCGTCAGCTTCACCGTCACGATGCTGCCGCCGCCGGAGCGCCCCCCGGGCACGTCTGAGATGCTGCTGTGCTTGAGGAAGTGCTGCACGGCGGAGGCGTAGGGCGGGCGCGCAGCGGCGGCCGCGCCCCCTGCGCCGAAGGACAGGGGAAGCGGGATGGTGACCAGGGTCGTGGCCGCCCCTGCGCCGCCTGCGCCTGCGGCTGCTCCAAGGGCCCCGTCGAGAGGCAGCCCTGCGTCTGCGCCGTCTGCGGAGCTGCTGCTGAGGCCCACCACGTGGCGGTGGTAGCCGGGGACGGCTGAGGGGCTCCTGTCCTCCCCGCTGCCGCCTGCGCCGACTGCCCCGCCCGCTGCGGCGACTAGGCTGGCCGCATGCTCAGCCAGTTGGTGGAGGGAGGCTGGGCGAGCCATCGCTGCCCCCTGCGCCAAGGTCACCGGCAGACTCAGCACCGAGCCAGTCGGGCCGCCAGCAGCCCGCGCGCCGGCCTGGCTCTCAGACTCCCCGTGCGGATAGCTCGCCACCACCGCCCCGTGGTTGTACTCCCTGTGCTCCGTCCGCCCGCCGGCAGGCCACTGGAAGGTGCCGCAGCCGTGCCTGCGGTCACGCCAGTACGTGCCTTTGAAAACGCCGCCCCCGAGGGAGTACTCTGCGCCGGTTCCGTGCCGCATGTCCCCGACCCACTGCCCGTCGTACTTGTCGCCCTCCTCCTCCACCAGCACGCCCACGCCGTGGCGTAGGCCCGCGTAGTGGTCCCCCGTGTACTCGCCCAGGTACAGGAAGCGCATGCACGACCCGTTCTTCTTGCTCTCGCACTCAAAGATGGAGCTGCGTCCCTTGCCGTGGCGCATGCCGTGCCGCCACAGGCCCTGGTACAGCACCTGGCCCGTGGTGATGTCCCGCAAAATCCCAGCGCCCTCCGCCACCACCAGGGTGCCCTCCGTGGGGTGCTCGAACAGCACCTCGGGGAGCGGGGCCTGGCGCCCATCCTGCAGCTGAAGAAGACGCGACAGGCGCGCTGCACCAGCGCCTCCCGCAAGCCCTGCCATGCCGTGCGCGAGCATGGGCGGAAACAGACTCATCCCCGGCACTGTTGACGTGAGCTTGTTCAAATTGCGCACCACTGCCGGCTCCAGCTTTGCGAGATCGAAAGCCGCGGACACCGCAGCGTCGACCGAATCCACCTCCCGGTAACCTCCCTCGTACTCCACCGGCGGTTCGATCCCGCCAGCGGTAAAGTGCAGCATTATGCGCACATTGTTCTGGGGCGCAGGCGAGAGCGAACGCCGAGCAGATCCGAGACCGCTGCTGGAGCGGGGCCTGAGCGGGTGCGAGTGGCCTGGCAGCGAAATCTCAAGATGCGGCGGCGTGGCCACCTGGGGTGAGCCAGGGGAGCTGCGCCCGCTTGAGGGAGCTGCGAGTGCCGCCATGTGTGATGTTCTGCGTACACCCTCCAATTTACCAAGAATCTCGCCCGGAAAAACGGCCAAGCGCAAGATTTCCACAGCGGCTATCGTAATACGCACAAGAACTCGCGCCACCTTGCAGCAGCGTTCGGCGGATCGGCATTCTCATCTCCAAACTCTGTCCGCGCAAACTGCAGAATCCGTCATGAAAGGCGGGTGGGCTGCCCGCGACTTCAACTGCTGTTGCTGTACGGCGGCTACCATTGCTACCGTATTTCCTCACTTCTACGATGTTGTGTGCTTGACAACGTCCACGTGTTGGAGACACCCGCTGATTCTGGCCGTTGCGGCACTGTCATGGATCTCGACTCTCTGGACACGGCAGGGCTTGCTGCCAAGGTCAGTGGCTGTCCGTGAGCCCCACTGGTTCCGCTGGATGCGTATGTTGCCGTACTTACGGCCTGCAAGGTTCGAAATCCCCCATCCTGTTGCAGCTCGAAGAGATAACGCGGAGCAACGAAGTCACCCGGAAGGAAAATGCAACTTTGGAAGCGTACCTGCACAGACACGTGACGGTGTGTCACTCGTGATCGGCTTGCTGTGGGGCTGACCAGGGTGTCGGCCGCCCAATTTTCAGCATCGCTGTTTTCGCGCTCTCTCGCACGCGCTGCAGCCAGAGGAGGCGGAGGAGTGGGCAGATGACGACAATCGGCGCGGGCGTAAGGGCAAGGCGAAAAAGTACCGCACAACGACTCTGACGATCGACCAGAAACTGGACATTGTGACGGCGGAGCAGGACGCCATCAAGAAGGAGGCCACTGCAGCCGAGACGCAGTCCACGCGCATTATCGATGCTTTGAGGGTGAGGGAACGACCCGGATGTCGCTGCCGTCTATGCCTTGGGTGCTGTCCTGTGCCCGCGTCGCCGGTTGGAGCGTTGCCTTTGTCAGTGGAGCGTCGTCTGTGCCCCTGCCTTGCCTTCTGCAGGCCATGCTCGAGCAGACCGACCTACGCATCTCTAGCCTCAAGCGCGAGGCGTACGAGTTCAAGCGGGACGTGGTGATCGGCGGGCAGCACCCGCGCAACGGCAAGACGATGGGCGAGAAGGTGTCCAAGTACTACGAGGACGGCCTGCGCGCGAAGGACGCGCTGGCGGACAAGCTGCGTCTGAAGAACCAGACGCTGCGCGGGCAGCAGCTCAAGCTGGACGCCTCGCTGAAGCAGAAAGAGGAGGCGGGCGACGTGCTGCACTACATCGACTTCCACCAGCTGCAGATCGAGAACAAGCAGTACCTCTCCCGCATCGAGGAGCGTAACAACGAGCTGCTGCGGCTCAAGCTGTCCACGGGGGCCACCATCCAATCGCTCAACGGGATGAAGGCGAAGCTCTCGGAGTCGGCGCGACAGATCGTGCGCCTGCGCGGCGAGACGAAGACGCGCTCCGCCCTGCTGCAGCGGCTGCGGGTTGAGAACGGCGGGCTGGCCGAGGCAGTTGCGCGGTCGCAGGAGATGGCCGAGGCGATGGCCCGCGCCGCCCGCGCCAGCAGCGACCTGCCCACCGTGCTGGACTACATGGAGCTGAGCGCGCTGCAGGGGGGCCTGCAGAAGGAGCTGGCCTCCTGGCAGCGCAAGCTGGAGATCGCTGAGCTGACCGCGCACCAGGCGACCCTGAAGGCGCAGCAGGCTGGCCTGCCCGTGCCACCGCTGGCGGCGACCGTGCCGCCGCTGCCCGCTGCCATGGACACGACGGCCGGTGGGCGTGCTGGCAGCAGCGCCGGGCCCAGCGGCCGCGGAAGTGCGGCCGGCCGCAGCGACGACGCCGCGGGAGTCACGCGCCGCAGCGGCCGTCTGCTTGACGTGGACATATTCGCTGCGGCAGCGACGGGAGGCAGCACCATGTCGCCCGCCGCAGCTATGCTGGCAACGCCAGCGCGCGGCGGCGGCCGCTCTGCCGCGACGTCGGCAGCGTCGACGTCCTCGCTGCCTTCCAGCGCAGCCAGCAGAGCCACCCGCACGCCGGGCCTGGGCCCCGCTCACAGCCCAATGGTGGGCGCGCTCGGCAGGCCCGCCCACTCAGCAGTACCTGCAGCGGCAGCATCTGGCTTCCGCGCTCACTCAGCCGCTGCGTCCGGTCCGGGGAGACCGCTCGGCGGCCGCGAAACCGCCCGGCTGCCGGGCGTGGCCACGCAGGCCCATGTCCCCGGGGTCGCGGCTGCTCTGCCCAAGTCTGTCGGTGGCTTCGGAGGTGCAGGCCGGGGCACTCTGAGGCTTGGTCTCAGTGGCTCACTAGGCAACAAACCAGCTGGGGCCTCCGCGGGACCAGGCGGGCGGTAAGGCTCCCAGACGTTGTTGTGTGCGCAACTGCCAGGCCCCGAGAACTGCCGGTAGTTGACTTTGCGCTCGGCAAGTTAGCTGCCGAGCCTGATCATTGCTCAATTGAGGCCTGCCAGCGCCTGAATGTCCTTGTACTGGAGTGTGTGTCGTCCCGTCCCAAACCCGAAACAGAAGATTAGGCAGCAATCGCGGGAAGAGCTCGGCACCTCCTTCTTCGGCTTGGCTTGGCAGTCAGCAAAACGTTGGATTCTGAGAGCCAAGCCAAGGATGGTTCGGAGGGCTCCGCATGCTTGCGAACGAGGCTGCTATCCTCCCATTCATCCTCCTCCAAGTCAGGCGGGCCCGAAGAACCGAGAAGGCTCATCACGCTTCCGCCCACATCAGCTCCCGCGCTTGTGTGCCACTCATTGGGTCCGCTGCGTCGTCGACGACCCCGACATTGACTCAATGACTTCGAAAGGCAACGGCGCAGCAACGAAGGCCTCGTTTCAAAAAAGTTGCGCACAGTTGCCAAGTCGCCGACTGCCGCGTGCGTTCGATCACGCTGACTGTGGGCTTCCGAGTGCGAGTCGTACACGTAGTCTACGTGACGGAGAGGAAGTTGTAAAAGCGCTGGCGCATGAAATTTCAAAACATCTGAGGTCTTGAAAACGGCGCGTTCCGACCCGCACTTTGCGCAGAGTTGTCGCGGGCACGACTGCCAGTAAGGCAACTCGTATTCTACTTCGTGCTGGATCTCTGCCCCGAAGTGTTTTTCAGATGCCGCCGGCGAGCGGAGAGCCCCCTCAGGTCGTTATCGTTGGAGCTGGCTTGTCTGGATTGGCCGCTGCACAACGCCTTGCTACTGCCGGATGTCGCGTAACCGTACTTGAGTCTGCTGGCCGGGTTGGAGGTCGGACCGGTTCCACCGCCACGGCAGTCGACCCCTCTGCGACAGTGGATATCGGTGGCCAATGGGTCGGAGCCCGCCAATGGGCTGTTCAACAAGTGGTTCGAGAGCAGGGCGTGTCATTGAACCCACAGTTTTGCACGGGGAGGAGGGTGCTGCAGCTGAATGCGGATGTGCGATCCTACACTGGCCTGATTCCAAACATCGGTATGGGTCAGCTTGCGGATACGCAGCTCATCCTGCTCACGCTGAAGCTGCTGCAGTTTCTGCTGTGGTGTCTGCGTCCCACGAGCTGGCTATCTCGATGGGCTGACCGCACGACCATGGCGGCCATCGCACGTCGCTGGATGTGGACTGCGGGAGGCCGCGCGCTGCTGCGCATCATCGTGCAAGCGTTCTTGGGCGCGGAGCCGGAGGCCGTCTCCGTGCTGGCGCTCTGCCGCTACATCAGTGCAAACGACAGCGTGGAGGCCATGTCCGAGATCGGGGAGGGCAGCCTGCAGGCGTGGACCACGCTCGGAGGGGCGCAGCAGCTGTCCGCGCGTCTGGCAGACGCTGCGATGGCTGCGGGAGCCACAATCCTGCTGAACCACAAGGTGGTCGACGTTTCGCACGCGAGCCCCTCTGAGGCGGCCGCAGGGCCGATCACCCTGCGGTGCGAGGCTGGGCAGACCTTTGCTGCGCACCAGGTGCTGATCTGTGCACCGGCGCCCGTCGTCCACGCATACATCCGCTTCAGCCCTGCGCTCTCTCCGGGCCGCCAGGCGCTGTGCTCCTCGGCTGCAATGGGCGGCATCATCAAGAGCATCATTCTGTTCCCGCGTGCCTTCTGGCGGCAGGCCGGGTTCAGCGGGGAGGTCGTCTGCGACACGCGCAGTGACCCGACGGGCGGGCCGTGCTTCAACCTCTTCGACGGCTGCGCGCTGGTGGGAAGCACGCTGGCTGCGGCTGGCGGCAGCGGGTCGACTGGCGCTGCGGCAGCGACCGCGGAGGATTTGCGTCGTCTGTCCATCGGTGCACGCAGCGCTGAGCCCTCCGCGCACTACATCGCGCCGTCGCTGCAGGCGTGGATCGCCGCAGGCCGCCCGGGTGCCGGCGCACCGGCGATTGAGTACGTGGAGGCGCCGCACCCGGGCACGGGCGCCCCTGCGCGCTTCATCCCGGCGCTGGTCGCGTTCATCAACGGGGCGAAGGCGCGGGAGTGGTCCCCCGCGGCCTTCGAGGCGCGGCGCACTGCCGTGCTGGCGCAGGTCGCGCGCTGGTTCGCCTGCGACGAGGCGCTGGCGCCGCTCGAGTACATCGAGCAAGACTGGACCGCGTACCCGCACACGAGGGGCTGCCCGGTGGCCGCCTACGGGCGCGGCGTGCTGGAGGAGTTCGGCCTCGCGCGCAAGCTGTCGCAGCCGGAGTGGCCGGTTCCTGCGCCGGGCTCCTCCGGTGCAGGGGCGGGCACAAAGCAGGCTCCACGCCCGGCCATCCACCGCCTGCACTTCGCAGGCACGGAGACGGCGGAGCAGGGAACGGGCTTCATGGACGGCGCCATCCGCAGCGGCTGGCGTGCAGCGGAGGAGATTGCCGCTGATCTGTCGACTGAGGGCCACAGGCCGGCGGCTCGCTCATTGAGTGGCGTTCGGGCATCACCGGTTGCGGGGGCCACGATCCTCGCCGCGAGGGCAGCCGGCCCAGAGCTTCACGCTCCGCTGCTTGGAACGAGCGCCTGAGTAGTGCACCGTTCGAGGAATCGCGCGGTGTCACTGACAGGCACGCTCGTGGCGGGGCGATTGGCGAATCTGTCATTTGCATGCGGCTGCAACGTGTCGCAAGCGTGGCGCCCTGGAGGCAAAGTCTGTGTTTTTGGGGCCTGGCCTGACATTATTGGACATTGACTATTTAGAAGTGCACGCATGCCCAGTCATCGTAACGTCACTCGGGCTATGCGGCGCATGATGCCATCAGTGACGTTAGACTTCAATCTCACGACCGGCACCCTGTGGTCTGGTTGGTGCTTGCAAGACTACTAACATTGATGGACGGGATGATGTAAAAATGGCTGCTGCCAGTGGCGCTGCAGCTGTTGCCGCGATAACTCAAAAAGGCGACTTGCGCAGTGGTGATTCGAATTCCGGATCAAAGGCCAGGACTCGAGCGAGAGTGTCAACTCGCAACTCGAAGCTCCGAGTCATTGGCAAGTTCGCGGTAGAGCAAGTCTGATGGAGCTTGGACTCCAAACGCCTCAGCATACAGCTTGAATACGTGTGGCACGCATTGCAACCGTGCACCAGGCGATGGGCTGGCCGTCGCGTGCACGGTATCGATAGTGCTGTTTTGCGTGCTCCACATTCCATCATGAATTTCCATGGCACCCAGCCTACCATCAGTCGCGCTCAGTTTGAGAAGAGAAAATATTTCCGGCGGCCGTTTTTTCTCAATTGTGGGCCGTTAGCTAATAAATTCGAGTCGGCCGGGATTCTCAAATCCCAGCTTACTGCAGTGACTGTGTGCTTCCTACCAGTCGCTGCAGCTGCTGCACTGACGCAAGCTCGGACAGACGTTTCACTTGAAAGTCGCCGCGCGCTTCACGCGCAGCAGCAGCTCTGCTGGCAATAGCTGAGCAGCGGTCTATCTTGAGTAGTGCGCGGCGCGAGCTCGCGGGGCTGGCGGACGACAGAGTCTAGAAAGAGCCACTTGTCTGTCGACGAACAGACAAGTGGCTCTTTCTCAAAATTGCACGTTATGTTCACAATTCGAGTCCAACAAGCATTTCTCAATTTCAGCGTTCGCGAAGAAATTCCGGAGCACGCCGGCGACTTTTCTCAAAAACCCCGTTCTCAATTTGAGCGCGACTGATGGTATCGCCCAAGCGAGAGCGCAGATCACTCAAGACGCGCCAGACGTCCATGTGCTCACCAGCGGTTGGGTGCGTGCTGTTCGCTGCTTACAAACAAATTCCCTCGAATTGTGAGGGATACCAACCCAATGACACTGCCGCCGTGTGCCTTCAAGTTGCTTGCAGTTTTGGTCTGACCCCGGGTTCCAAACCCGAGAGATTAACCAGCGCAAGGTTCGGATCCGTGTCACCTTGTTTGGTCGCGTTGCCGCCATTCCGAGGAGAGGGTGACCTCCTTCCCGCTGGCCATTGACGTGGATGCCTCGGACTTTGCGCACGAGTCACACACGCAGCTGATGTCCGAAGACAGCTCCCCGGTGGCGACCTGCGAGCACCGCCTGCCCCCGGCATCCGGTCGCCTCTCCTAGTAATCGATCAACCTCCGATCCCGACCTAGACGGCCCAGTCCGATGAAGCGTGTGGCCTTCCCAACGACTCGGCAACGATCGCACACCCGGCGAGCGTCGCCGCCCGCGATCGCTGCAGTGCATCAGCAGCCCGCGAGAAGCGCTGTGTTCTTTGTCTTCATAAGACGTGTGCTGCCCACCCATGCAGCATTGCCTGCTTGCTTCTCAAACCGGACTTTCGGCACGGACCGCCGACCGCTGCGTGAAAACTTGGTCGCCAAGCTCGACATTGTGGGCGAAAGCGTTTTTGCTGGCGGCATGATGTGAATGCTGGCCCTCTCTGGCTCCAGTTGAAGAGCGGGAGTGCCCACCGCCAGCTGTTCATGGCCGTGTGGCGCTATGAACCCATGCGATGTTACACACGCTCCCGTCACCTGGGGCCGCGCGAGCCTCCAAGCACGGTGCAGTCGCGTCACGGTGGCTCCCATCTTGAGCCAAGCCGTCGCGCAGATGCCGGCAGTCCCGTTGGGTTGGTACGGCTGATGCGTCCAGCAGCTGGATCCAGATGTCCAGGCCGACTGAGCACGCCCTGGCTGCACCAAAGTCATCAGCCTGGGATGCGTGGTGGTTGCCGACTGGCGGCCTGTCCCAACTCCAATGGGCAGGCTTCGTCACAGCCCCGTGTGCCCCCTCTGGTGCGGGTGGCTACGATGGCAGTCTGGCCCGGATTTTGGTTTCTTCTCGGTGATGCTGGGAGGGACGCCAGCGGTGGGATAACAAAACAGTCCCCCCGGTACATCGGATATGGTTTTCGGTGACATGATCTTGCGATTGGCGATTGCCTGCCATCTGATTGTATCGGCCCGCGACAGGAATTTTTATGTTGAGTTGAATGTCTCGACGCTGCCTGTGGCTTGTGACCGCCGTTTCATAAGGGGGCCCCTCAACACTTGCACACTTGAACACTTGACTGCACTTGTACTCATGCAGCGCTCACTCTGAACGAGAGCTCGCAACTTGCTGAATTCATCGCGAACTGACAGAGATCTCGCCTGCCCCAGCTCCATTTGCGCAATTGCATGGTCGGGCCTAGGCCTATAGGTCTGCGACGTCGACCCATGTATTGCTGTGTATATTCGCTGGCATGATCATGAATGAAGCCAAGGCCGTAAGCTTGGCCTGAGTGTAGCCCGGCTACCGGCGACGACAACTTCCTTTTGAATTTTGCGTGATGTCACGATATCGCAAAAGGTGCCAGCATGCATGCGCGCACGGAACGGGGCCAGCATTCGAACTCATGAGACTCGCAGTCACTCCGGTGCTGTCCACGAACGCGTAGACCAAATGCGCAAGTTTGCAGCTGCAGGCGACCCGGAGCTGCAGAGCAAAATACGTGCGGATAGACGCGCGGGTCGCCGCGAGTTGCGCTACGGACGAGCTTCAAGATCTAGAGGTACACAGGCACTATTCATACAAGCATGCAATGCCGCACGCCCCGGCTCTGCTCAGGATGATGGTCTGTGAAGGAGGAGCTTCAGCCGGGTGCTGTGCGGCGACAAAAGATCAAACCACAAGGCCACACTCGGCGAGCTACCGCACGCAGACGCTGCAGTGCTCGACTTGCATCCCAGTCGAGGTTCATGCAGGGGATCGGATGGCATGCGCGCATGCATGCATGCATGCACGGTCGGCACTACGGGACTACCGCGTGCGTTGATTCAGCCCAGGACGAGAATACAGGCATCTTCGGTTGCATATCCAGCCGCATAGTACGTCAAGCGATACTCCGAACCGTCGGATCCATATGAGGGCACTGCAGGCTCCCAAGTTATGTCTGCCCGGGAGTTTGCTTCCCTTATCCCACTGTTGTGCACTGTGATATCAATGGAGAGAGCCGGCCCTATCCAGTCTCAGCACCAGCTTCGGAGCACAAGTGGTGTTGTAGGCGGTGCTGCGGAGCAGCTCGGGGCGGATCCAAGCGTGTACCGTAGCCAAGCGGAGAGAAGAGGAGGGGATGTGTACTGGAGTCTCAGGGATGCCGATAGCCAGGATGCGACAGCTTCAGCAAGGCGTTGTATAGGAAAAGGGCAGTCACGTGGCTTGCGATCTCAGGGAGCCTAGGCCTGCCCATCGGCAGAAATGTGTGTCCTGTGGGTTGCCTAGACGCTGCCACCAGCTGCCATCGGGCCCTCGACGGCAATGGGTTCGACGGACGGACGGCGGCCCGCGCCAGCGCGAGCACCGATGGCCACGCTGATGGCGCCTGCGGGGGCAGGGGACGCTCCAGGGCTCAGATACATTCCGGCCTTGTGCCCTGCGTGCGCAGGCGGCGTGCGGGAGTCCAGGAAGGCCTTGCGCGGGGCGTCGTCGTCCCGCGGGTCGGGGCTGCCAACGCCCGAGCGCGCAGTGTCGAGGGCGACGGGAGACGGCATGTCAGGTGAGGTGGCGCCAGGCGCAACCGCCGGGCCTGCCTCGGCTTCGGTGACCTCGTCTCCCTCAACGATGCCGCCCAGGCCGTCGCCCGCACCGGTGTTCTTAGGCGCGAAGCTGAAGCCACGGGGCAGCGGCTTGCTGCCCGCGTCCGCGGGTGTCGGCAGAGCAAGCCCAACGTCCAGATCCACGCTGCCGATGCTGAAGGTGGACACCTGGTGGCGGTGGGAGCTCTTGCTCGGGCCAGACTCGCCGCGGGTGATGTGGCCAGGTACAGCAGCTGCGGATGCGGAAGCATGCGGCGCGGCAACGCGAGTAGCGGGGGCGGTGTGCACGACGGCGACGGGAACGTCAGCATGCGGCGCCTCTGCGGAGGAGGCGGCCTCGGCAACGTCGACGGCGACAAGGACGGAATCGGCATCGACGGAGTCACCCGCAGCGTCAGCAGCGGTGGGCGGGGCTGCAGCGGGGTCGACCGCAGGAGCGGCGGTGATCGAGCCTCGGCGCGCCGCCAGGGCGGCAGGGGACAGGCCAGACACAGAGCCACGCCGCGCAGCCGCTGCCGCAGCCGCGGATGATATTGCGGACCCGCGGCGCGACGCGCCCGCCCAGTCAGCGACCACAGGGGCGTCCGCAACGGACACGACGTACGAAGACGCGCGGCGCTCCGCCACGGGCACCTCCGGCACGGGGCCAGCAGGCGCGGCGTTGAATGCTGCCAGCTCTCGCGCCTCCTGTGCCTGGCGAGGGCGCACGATGAGCAGCCACACGGCCAGGGCCACGAGCACACAGAACGCCATGCCACCGCCGACGGAGCCGCCGACGATGGCACCGAGGCGACGCCGGTCCGCGTCCGCAGCGTCAGCAGCAGCGTTTGCAGTCGCAACCTCCACCGCTGCCTGCGCCACCGCATTGCCTCCCACCGCGACGGTGCCCTGCACCGCGCTGCTCAGAAGGGTGGCTGCGCTGGCGGCGGTCACAGTTTGGCCCTGGGGATCGGTGATGGTCGCGGTGTCCGTCCCCACGATTGTCACGTTAAAGCTCTGCGTTGTGAGCCACGCGGCGGTGAGCCGGCTGAGCGGTCCAAGGTTGACGACGGTAGAGTCGGCGCTGCCGGTGCTGCCCGCAGATGAGGCCGCGTTGCCTGACATGGCAGCGGCTATCTTGGCCTGCACGGCAGCTGTGTTGGCGACGAGGTCAGCCGCGCTTGCTCCCGACGTTGTGCTGCTGCCAGAGCCTGAGGTGCCGGTGGTGGTGGTGGCGGCCGGCACCACCACCTGCGTCGTGAGGGACAGGGCAGGCAGGGCCGCGAGGCTGCGGGCACCGCTGTGAAGCGACAGCTGC
>Ga0208629_100751_pt1 | contig 14553 bp, 5 predicted proteins | sample LakWasMet19_HOW5_2_FD_183865 | JGI IMG/M metagenome (GOLD analysis project Ga0208629, IMG submission 183865) | Freshwater sediment methanotrophic microbial communities from Lake Washington under simulated oxygen tension - Sediment Metagenome... | ecosystem: Environmental > Aquatic > Freshwater >...
GCACGCTCTCGCAGGCCACCAGCCACGCCGCGACGCTGCGGAAGGTGCGTGCGGTGGCGGGGGAGGGCACGTGCGAGAGGGCGGACAGAATGTGCGCGCACGCGCCGCCCGTCGCAGTGGGCAGCACCTTCTGGAAGGCGAGGGCGACGATCGTCACGAAGCGCGTGATGGGCTCCGCGTGGTAGAAGGCGGTGCGGGCGCCGCGATGTGAGGCTTTGGGCAGCAGCACGATCTCCATCGCAACCGCCGCGAGCGACCACGCTGGGAAATGCGCCGGGCTGCGGATGATCGTGCGGCTAATGTACGTCAGCAGCTCCTGGAACATGGGGGAGTCTAGCAGCTCTTGCGGCACCAGCCCTTCCTCCGGAATGCCCCGCAACATGTCAGCGGCCCGGCGCCCATCAAATTGTTGTCCAGCTCCCTCCTTCGCACGCAGCACGCGCAGGCATTGCAGCAAGTACGCATCGACCTCTTGTCGATTACTCTGCACCGGTTCACGCGGCGGCGGCGGCGGCGCGTCTGCTACGTCAGCGTCATCTATAGCCACGCTCGACTGCCGGCGACACCCATGCGGGATGAGCACCCAACGAGAATCCACCAGAGGAAATGCGGCTGCAGTGGAACGAATCGGGGTGTGCCTGACGCATGACGCAGTCCGAGAAAGCAGAGGCGGCGGTTGCTTTACACAACATCGCATGATGAAACACTCGTTCACGACGCTGGCAGGCAGCCGTGTGGCCGCCTCGGGTTGCTATTCGCAATCAACCTGCTTGCTTCCGCAGAGCTGCACCAATTGTATGTACACAATGGGTAGAAAATTCCATGAGATGTGTTTTCGTCGCTCGGGGCGACCTTGATGTCGCGTTTGCTGGCCCAAACTGTCGCACTCTGGCCGTCTTCTTCTCCAGTGATATCACATGATACAGTTTGCCAATGTTGGCCTCTTCACCACTTCGCATGAGAACTCGCCCTTGCGCTGCCTTGGGTCTCTCGCTCGCCAGCAGGGAGGCTTCTACCTTGCGCAACTGACGGAAACATCCCTGTCGTGATGCAGCCTTGCAGTGCGGCAAGCTCGCGCTGGTGCCCAATTCATAATCGCGGCGTGCTACTGCGTGATCGTGCACGTTGATGCCGTTGGGTTGAATGCGCAGTTCACGATCGGTCGATTTGGCTCATGAAACCATCTGAAGGCGCCTGTACGTGTCCAGCTTGTTGAATTCGAACGGATCTGCTTTCACTCGATCTGTCGCCGACTCGCTGCCAGCCAAGGTACAAATCTTGTGCAACTTTGTACATCATTCAACCGCAAACGGGCTGTGTAAATATCACCGTTGCTTACCGCACAAGCTCGTGGCCCTGCCTGAGAGAGTCATGATCATCACGCGTTCATCTCAGCGCCAATCAGCACGGCCGCAGTCGCGGCAGACGCCGCTGCGTCGGGCGCAGGCTCCTCAAGCTCAGCAGAAGCTGCTTCGCGCTCCCCACGACGCGCCGTCGGCGCCGCTGAGCCCGCACGGAGCAGAGGAGGCTCCGACGCGGCCTGGCCTTCCGACGCAGGGGCAATCGCCTGACCAGCTGCTAGCATCATTTCGCCGGCAGAGACGTCTGATGCACTGTGAGGGCGCGCGCGGCCCTCTGAACCCCAGGCCCCGCCGGGGCCGGCAGCGTATTCGGCAGAGCTATAGCGAGAGTCAGCGCCCCGAAGCTGATGCCGCAGCTGCAGCGCGGGTTCGAGGGCGGCGCTGCCTGCCATGCCTCGTGCCGCGACTCCTGGCGGCATCGACGCACCCGCGGCGCTCGTGGGCGCGAGGCGATAGGGCCGCGCAGCTGCTCCGGCGCCATGAAACGCACTGCCCATGTGGCCTGCAGCCTGAAGCCCTCCTGGGCCCGAGCTCGCTGCTGACGGCCAGCCACCCGCCGCAGCGGCCGCAGCAGGCGCCAGCGGCACGCGCATAGCCGTCAGCAGCGCGTTGCGCTCCCGCTTTGCGGCTGCGAGCTCCGTCTGGGCGGCGGCCAGCTGCGCCGTCAGTGCGTCCACACGCCGCCTGTGCTCCTCCCCCTGCCGCTCCGCCTGCCGGCTCAGCTCTCGCTCCAGGCGCCGCACCTCCGCGCTCGCGGCAGCGTGCTCCGCTCGCAGACCCTCCAGCTGCGCCTCCACGCTGCTGGCGTGCGCCCGCGCCCGGAGCGACGCCTCCCGCGCGGTCTGTACCTGCCGGGAGCGCCCATCCTCAGCGCGCCGCAGTGCATCAGCGCCCGCTGCGCGCTCAGCCTTCAACTCTGTGAGGGCCGCAGACAGGCGCGTAGAGGCGGCGTCGCGGGCAGCGGCCGCAGCAGCGAGCTCACCCTGCGTGTCGGAGAGCTGAGAGGCCAGCGCTGCCGTGCGCGCTGCCAGAGCCGCGTCTCGCGTGGCGATTGCGTGCTGAAGGCGAGCCGTCAGCTGCGCGTTGGCCAGGGTGGCGGACACGACCGCGCGCTGCAGCTCTGGCGCGCTGAGGGTGGCCGCCGCGAGCTGGAGCGCCAGGGTCTCGCCTGCCGCAGCAGACGACGCGCCTGTCCCCACTCCTGCAGTGCCGGGGGCGCCTGCAGACGCGGCGCCCCACGGAGCCCCAGTAGATTGGTCTGAGGCGCCGCCGCCCTGCAGCAGCGCCACGGTGGGAGGGCTCGCCTCCCCGCTGAAGCCCGCCAGGCTGCTCCCGCATGCGGCCGCGGTCGCGTCGGTCGCGACGCAAGCGGCTGCGAGGGCTCTGGCTGTTCGCTCCGTTGCCTCCTGCAGCTGCCGGCCGAGGGACGCCCGCTCCTCCGACAGCTGACGCCGCGACAGCGTCGCCAAGCGAGCCGAGGCTGCGCTGCCCGCGTTCCCGGGGCGGGCAGCAAGAGAGGCAGACGGCGCGTCATCATCCGCTGCACCCGCATCCTCGTCGGACGCCCCCGCAGCCGCCTCGGCCCCCCTGCGCCTGCCAGCGCGGGTCGCTTTCAGGCCACGCGCCTGCCGCTCCAGCCGCTGCTTGAAGGCCTCAGCCGCCGCACGCGGGTGCGTTGCAAACTTGCTTCTGACGGCCCCGCGACCGGTCGGGCCGTCGGAGCTGTCGGAATCGGAGCTGTCACTGCTCGTGCTGGTGGCGTCGCTGCCTGCGTCGTCCTCGTCATCCTCTTCGCTGGACGCGCCCGATGCCGCCCCGCGGCGCAGCCTCGCTTGCACAGCTGCGCCGCGATTGCCGCTCCTCTCTCCGTGCCCTTGCTGCAGCTGCCTGCGCTGCTGGCGCCGCGCTGCTTCCAGCTCGAGGGCGTGTAGCTGCGCCGCCAGTGAGCGCTGCGTCGTGAGCGCCGCCGCCCACTGCCCGCGCTCCTCGGCCAGCGCTGCAGCCAGCTGCGGGCCCAGCGCCGCGTCCTGAAGCCGCCCCGCCTGCAACTGCGCGCAGCGGCCGGTGGCCATCGCAAGGCGTCCAGACACGTGCGCGAGCGCCGTATCCACGAGACGCCCCAGCCCCGAGAGCTGGCCGTTGAGGGAGCCGAGGCCGCTGTGGAGGGCCGAGGCGGCACCCGCAAGGGCACGCTGGCTGGCCTCAGCTGTCGCTTTCCAGCGTTCAGCCTCAGAGCGCGCTGCCGCAAGCCCCGCCTCGAGTGCTCTCAGCTGCGCTGCGTAGCTCGCGGTTACTCGCTCGCTGTGCGCAGACGACTCGGCTATCTGCTGCCGCAGCAGGGCCACCTCGGCGGCGCTGTCGGCCTGGACACGGCTCGCCAGCGCGTGCGCAGTATCCCGCTCTGAGCGCAGCAGGCCGACCTCAGCGGCCGCCTCGTTCGCGCGCCGTGCGGCCGCCACTGCAGCGTCCTGCGCTGCCTGCTGTGCCGCTCCAGCGATGCGCACCGCGTCCAGCTGCGTCGCTGCGAGCTGGCTCGCGAAGCTGTCCCGGTCCGCGATCAGCTGCAGCAGCTCGCTGCGGCGGACGGACACCAGCTCGCCAGACTCCCCGGCCGCTGCATGCTCGCTCGAGGGCGTTGGCGCAGGCGCGGGCGCAGCTGCAGGCGCAGTTTCAGTCGACGGCGCGGCAGCTGCGGCGGGATGGACAGCGGTAGTGGTAGCAGCAACAGCAGGGGATAGTTGGCTGGTACTGCTTGGCGCTGGCGCGGCAGCGGATCGGCCAGCGCCCCGGGCTTCTGCTGCCGGCAGATCACGCCGCCTGCGGTGCCTTCGGGACGCGTCGTGTGGTCGCGGTGCCCCTGCAGCGCCTCGGTTGTCTCGCCTGCGTCTGCGGCGGTGGCCCCGCCTTCCTGAAGAGTCCGCCGGCGATCCGTGCGAGGAGCCAGCGGCAGATGAGGGCGATGAGGCCCGCCGGCGACGCCGCGGCGATGGTGAAGACGGCGAGGGCGACCGACTGGAACAGGTGGAGCAGGAGGAAGACGATGATGAAGCAGAGCGCTGCGAAGACGCGGAGGAGGAGGACGCGGATTCGGAGTCAGACGGAGTGGCAGATGCGTCCTCGCGCGCCCCGTAGCGTCTCGGCGACCGCCCACGTCCTCGCCTATGCTGCTGTGCGGCATGTGCCTCGCGCCCACCACTATGACCGTCGTCGGCGTGCCGATGGTAGCTCCGCTGTGCCTGTGCCGGGCCGCCAAGCAGCTCCGCCGCGTTGACTGCACCACCGGCAGCGCGGCTCATGGGTGCAGCTTGCCCCACTACATCCGACGGCGCTTGCCTCTGCCCTGCTATGTGTCGCTGCAGTGCCTCGTTCTGGGCGCGCAGGCGCGCGACGGCAGCGGCTGGCGCCGGGCCGGCGGCATGCTCTGCAGCGCCCGCGAGGGTAGGGGCAGCGTCACCAGGCGCAGACGCAGCAAGTGCGCTAGCCGAGCGCTGGCCGCTCGCTCGCGCCGGCGATTGGTGCCTTCCCCCCGACCGTGGCGGTGTGCCTGGGGAATGGCCGCGGGCCAACGCGCTGGGAGAGCTACCCCGCGAACTTGCAGCGCCAGCACCGGAGGAGACACTATCCGTGGCCTCGAACACAGGCGATTCCGGAGCCAGCGCGGAAGGCGGTATCCAATCGCCATGCTCAGACGCTGCTGCAGCAGCGGGATGCAGCTCTTCCGTCGCACAAAAAGCGCTGCGCGCGCTGGCAGCACGTTGCGGAGGCACGTTCATCCCGGATCCGCGCGACGCGCGGTCACCAGCATCAGCATCAGCTCCAGTAGCATGAAGCCGCGCTGCGGAGGCCGCAGCAGCCGACTGCAGCAACCCCTGCAGCGATGCGGGCTCGGTGCCACTGTCAGCGTTTCCACTGTCAGCGCTTCCACCAAAGACACTAGACTCAGCTCCCCCTGGCCAAGCCTCCACCCGCGACGAAAGCTGGCGAAGTGGCGCTACTTCAGCGCTTCCCGGCTGGTGCGCCGCCTCTGTTTTGTCTGTCTGCGGCAGCAGGCGAGCCGCACCCGCAGAGGGGGAGGCGCGCATCGACTCTCGCAGCGTGGTTGAGGGCGACAGCGTCAGATCCCACGACGCAAACGAAGCTGCCCCGGGGGTGTCCAGCGGCTGCCCACTGGGGCCATATTGGCCTGGTTGTCCCCGAGCGCCGTGCAGTCTAGCAGGCGAGGCTGCGAACAAATAGTCGGAAGCTGCGTCCAGTGGCGTCTCGCCTCTGCGAGGGCTTTGTGAAACAAGTTCGGGTCCAGATGACTCGCCAGGGGCAACCGTGCCGCCATTCGATGAGCCGGGTAATTGCCCATTGCCATTCTCCTGCGAAGCTGCAGCGCTGAATTGCGGCGGCTGCTCTGTGCGCTGGGCAGACGCGCTATCCACACCGCCGTCGTCCACGGATGCCGATTGAAACGTGCGGCGCTGTGGTGATTCGCTGAGCCGCTGCTCTGCCCTCCCCTCGCCTGGCAACTGCGAAGGCCCGGCGGAGTCGTTTGACACGCCCGCTGGTTGTCGGGGCGCCTCTGTGTCCCGATTCGAGAGCGCCGCGCCATCTGGTCCACCGGCGGTCGCCTCGTCTGCCGAGCTGCCGCTGTGGTCGCCGGCATCCGTGACGTGTGGGCGGGCAGCAGCAGCGTCACTGCTGCCAGCGGCTGGAGGGCGAGCAGCGTCGTCGCTCCGCCACGCGGCGCCGCTTGCAAACGCCGCCGCGAGCGACACTGCGGGGGTTGGGGACAGTGGTGGCCTCGCTGAAAATCCGCCGCCGCCACCGGCGCCTGTCGCCCCGTCGGGGCTGAGGGGGGCACGACCTGGCCTGCTGCCGCCACTCGCCTCCGGGGATCGGCCGCCCATTTCCCGGGCCGCCAGAGCCGCTGCGCCGGCGATGCCCTGCAGCCGAGCTTCTTGCCGCACGACTGCCCCGTCGGCAGCGACTCCCACAACGCTACCGGGCGCAGTCGTGGAGGCAGCAGAGCCGGATGGCGAAGCGATGCTGAAAGTGCTGGGTGGGTTGACGTCCGTCAGCTGTGGGAGAATCAACCGCACAGCCGGCAAAAAGTCAGGGCTGGCTTCTGCGGGGTTGCCCTGAAGTCGCACAGCCGACAGCCGCGTGAGCGTGGACAGGGGCAGCACGGACGCAAGGTCGCCGAGTCGGTTATGGCTCAGGTCCAGCTTCGCCAGTTTGGAGCACTGCGCAAGTCCGCCAATGTCACGAATGCTATTAGAGCTAACATTGAGCACGAGAAGGTTCGGCAACTGCCTCATCTCTTCTCCGAGAATGGTGAGGCGGTTGTTGCTGAGATCCAGCATCGCGAGCGACTCTCGCAGCCGCCCAAATACGAGCGCATGGCTGCAGCCCCGAATCACATTGTTGGAGAGGTTCAGACGCCGGCAGCCGGGTTTAATCTGCACCACGCGCTCTATCAGCGCGTCGTCGACCTCCTCGATCATGGCAACGGCTAAAGCTTCGCTGAGCCTGAGCCAATTGCGATGGGACGAAAGGATCGCGGTGCAAAAAGCGCACGGAAATGTACAGTGTAATCCCATCAGCGAGCAGCGGAGCTCCGTTATGTGCACATGCGTGCGCTTGCCAAGTGCGGGTGTTTCGATGGAAAACGCGTAAATTTCGCAGACGTACGGAAATGAATTGTTGCTGTGAAACTGGGACTTTTGTGGCCGATGCTGGCCAGCAGGTCGTTCTCAAGAGACTGCGTACTGACCAGCACCCTCGCAAAATCGTGTTTTTGGGTTCCTGCCAGACCTGGAGAGGCAGCCGGGACGGGAGTTTTGGACGCCCTCTTTCGTGATATCCGTGGGTGCTGCGCCCGGGAAGCAATCATGTACGCGTGGCAAGGAGGCTCTCGCCGGGCGGGCGGACCCTCGACCTCCTTTGTGAACTCACAAATGCGCGAGCTGCGCGACACGCTCTCAGAGCTGTCGGGAGGGCGCCCTGGGCCCGCAGCCGTCGGCGGCGGCGATAGCGATCTGCGTGTCGCCACGCTGGTGCCCGCACCGCAGGGCGGCGTCTTCTTCCAGATGGGACCGAGCAGTGGTGCTGGTGCGATGCCCTTGCCCCCTGCGTTGTCCCATCGCAGCGCCGTACTGCCGCTGCCGTCCGGGTCGCAGCTGCTGCTGGCCGGCGCGATGTCCGGGACCGCTGCGCCGCAGCGCAAGGCGTCTCGCTCGCCCACCGCGTCCTCCACGGGGCGTCTGAGCCCCCGAGCCGCCTCCCCACGCAGTGACGGCGCGCGGCGGCGCGTTGGCAGCCCGAGCCACTTCGGTGAAGCCGCCGTAGGAGCAGAGTCTGCGGGCGAGGGCGCCGGGGTGGCATCGCACGTGCCCGCCCCGCCACAGCTGGCAGGCGCGCGCCCGCCGCCGCCTCCCCCCGCCTCCTCTGCCCCCGTCAGCGGCGGCACTGAGGCGGCGCGGCTGCACTTCCACGAGCTGCAGGCGACTCAGCGAGACGGTGAGACGCAGGACGGCTCCCCGCCCGCAGGCCCCGTGCCCGAGGACCTGCAGGCTGAGCTGGACGCGCTGACAGAGCCGCTGGAGGTCCCTGCAGCACGCGACCTGCTGCGGCGCGAGGGGACGCTGAGGCGCCACTACGGCCGCCTGCGCGCCTCGCACGACGCCCTGTCGTCCGAGCACACCACGCTGCAGGGCAAGCACACGGCGCTCTCCGACGCCCTTGCGCAGCTGAAGACCGACCACGCCACCGTGTCCACCGGCCTGCTGGCGTCGCAGGACGAGGCGGCGTACTACCGGCGGTACGCATCGGGATCGGGCGACCAGGTGGCGCTGCAGCGCCGCCTCATCGACGACCTGCGCGCCGCGCTGGCGGGCAAGGAGGCGGCGCTGGAGGCGCTGCACGAGGAGGTGGCTCGCGCCAACGCGCGCTACGCCAGCGCGATCAAGAGCGCGCCCACGCAGGCGCAGCACGCGCTGGGCCTGCTCTCCGCGGAGGCGCACGCGCTGCGGGGCGAGGTGGCGGCGCAGCGCGCGCTGGCGTCGTCTGCGGCCGCGGAGCGGGACGCGGAGGTGCGGCGCCTGACGCTGGAGCTGGAGCGCAGCGGCCGCGAGGCGGGGCGCCTGCACGAGCTCATGGGCGCGCTGCGGGCGCAGAGCGACGACAACACGCGCCGCTGGTGCGACGACCTGGGTCAAGTGATCAAGGAGGCGGAAGCTCTGCGGCGCGAGGGTGCGGCGCAGCGCAGCGAGATCGACGGGCTCCTGGGGCAGGTTGCGGTGCGGGACGGGCGCGTGCACGAGCTGGAGGAGCAGCTGCACAGCGCGGGGGCGCACAGCGACGCGCTCACGGCGGAGGTGGCGCGCCTCGCTCGCGACGTCGCAGACCTGTCGTCCGCCATGCGCGGCATGAAGGCGGAGGGGGAGGCGCTGGGCACGCAGCTGCGCGAGGCAGCCTTTCTGCGGGACCAGTACCGCGCTGAGAACGACCTCCTGCTCGCAGAGGTGGCGGCCGCCAAGCGGCGGGCGGGCGACGCGGCAGACGCACGCGACGCCCTCGCGGCGCGGGCTGACGCGCTGCACCGTGAGCGCGACGGGCTGCAGGGCGAGGTGAACAGCCTGAGCACGGCGCGCAACGTCGCGCTGGAGCGGCTGTCCGTCCTGCAGGGCGAGGTGTCTGCCAAGGCGGCGGAGCTGTCGCGCGTCGGCGCGGAGCTCGCAGCCGCCAGCAGCGAGCGCGCAGCGGCGCAGGCGAGCACCGCGGAGCTGGCGGCCGAGGTGGCGCGCCTGCACGCGTCCGTGACGTCCCTCGCCGCTGAGGTGGAGGGGGCGCAGGGGGAGGCTGCCCGCGGCAAGGCGGAGGCGGAGGAGGCGCGTGCAGAGGGCGACCTGGCCCGCCTGGACCTCGCAGGGGCGCGCTCCCGCGCCACGGTCGCTGAGAGCCGCTACGCAGACGCGCTGGCGCGAGAGGCGGCCCTGCAGGCTCGCCGCGCAGAGCTGGAGGAGGCGCTGGCAGCCCTCGCTGCGGAGCGCGCGGCGCTGCAGGGGCAGGTGGAGGCGGGCGCTGCGGCGCTGGCGTCTGCAGAGGCCGCGCACGCGACGGAGCTGGCTGCGGTGCTCGCAGGCGTCGCGGGGGCGCGGGCTGCGGTGGAGGAGGAGGTCGCTGCGGTACAGGCGGCGGCGTCTGCGGTGTCGGCGGAGCTGGACGCCGAGCGAGCGGAGCGAGCTGCAGAGCTGCGGCAGCTGCAGAGCCAGCTGGCGGCGGCGCTGGGTGCCCTCACCGCAGAGCACGCCGCGACTGAGGCGGCAGCCGCGGCAGCGCACGCGGCGGAGACGCAGCGGCTGCAGGCCGCCGCAGCTGAGGTGCTGGGTGCTGCTGAGGCGAGGGCAGCCGACCTGGCGACACAGCTCGCCGCCGCCCGCGTCAGCGCAGGCGAGGTCGCGGCCAAGTCGTCGGCGGCGGAGGCGGCGCTGGCCGCTGCGCTGGGTGCGAAGGGCTCCCTCGCGGCAGAGGCGGCGCAGCTGCACGCTGCCATGCGGCGATCCAGGCAACGCTGGCCGGCGCCGCGGGCGGCGAGGGCGCCGCGGGCGCTGTCGATGTCGAAGCCGGTGCAGCTGCAGCTGCAGCCAACGAACCTGCTGTCAAGCCCGCGGCAGCATCTTGCGGCGCCTCCACCTGTGGCTCCCCGCGCCCCGCCCGCCGCCGCCAAGCGAGTCCCTCCTCGCTTCACAATGACGCCCAAGCCAGGCGCAGACGTGGCCGCCTCGCTCCTGCGCGCTGCGGTGTGGTCCGACGACGAGGAGGAGGAGGACGAGGGCGAGGAGGAGAAGGAGGGTGGCGGTGCCAAGCCCCCGACGCCGGCTGCTACTGCACCTGTGCTGCCGCCCGCAACCCTGCGAGGCCTGCTGCAGCAGGTGGCGGACCTGCAGGGCGCCCGCACTGCGGCCGAGGCACGTCTGTCTGCCCTGCAGGGGGAGGTGGCTGCCATGGAGGCCACCTTGGCGCAGGAGCGGGCGGCTGCGGGCGCGGCGGCGCTCGCCGCCAGCGCTGCGGCGTCGGCAGCTGCAACGGCGTCTGCGGAGCGCGACACCCGCCTGACCTCTGACGCTGCGGCTGCGCGGGAGGAGGCGGCCGCAGCGCAGGCCGCAGCCGCGACAGCGCAGAGCCGTGCCGACACGCTGGCGGCGAGTGTGGAGTCTCTGACGGAGCAGCTGGCTGCAGCGAAGGGTGAAGCGGAGACGGCGCGCTCTGAGGCGAAGGCGGCTGCAGCGGCCGCTGCGGCGGCTGTGGCTGCGGCAGAGGCGCGTGCGGTGGAGGCAGCCACGACCTCCACTGCTGCCGCGGTCGACGCAGCGGTGGCGGCAGCTCGCCAGACGGCAAGCCGCGACGCAGAGGCGGCGTCTGCGCGAGCTGCGGCTGACACGGCGCGGGCGCTGGAGGAGGAGGCGGGCCGCCACCTGGAGGCCCTGTCGACCGTGGAGGGAGCGCTGAAGGCAGCGCGGGCTGAGCTGGCCACAGTGAGGGGCGAAGCCGCAGCGGCGCGGGCCGCAGCGGACGCCGCCACCGCACGCGCGGCGACGGCCGCTGAGGAGGCAGCAGCGCGTGTGGCTGCCGCTGAGGCTGCGCGTGCGGCGGCGGAGGGGCGGCTGACGGAGGCGTCTGCGTCCGCCGCCGCAGCGGAGGGACGGGCAAATGACCTTCAGGCTACTCTCGCCGCGGCGCAAGCTGCCCTGGCCACCGCGCAGGCCGCCCAAGCGTCAGAGAGCGGCGCAGCGGCAGCCGCAGCTGCGGCAGCCCGCTCCGAGCTCGACGCAGCGCAGGCGGAGCTTGCTGCGGCGCAGCAGACGGTCGAGGCCCTGCGTGCGCAGCTGGCCACCGCCACTGCGGAGCTGGCTGCCGCGCAGGCGCAGGCCATCCCGGCTGCAGCAGCTGCGGTCGCCGTGCCAGCGGGTGAAGAAGAGTCCACCCCCGGCTCCCCAGGCCTGCTGCGCACCCAGACGGCAGCGACCCTCGCGGTGGCCGCGAGCGGAGCCCTCGCAGGCTCGCCCGAGGCGCTGGCTGCGGAGGTGGCGGCGCTGCGAGGTGACCGGGAGCAGCTGCGGCGCCGCCTGAAGGAGCGCGATCAGCTGCTGTGGCAGCTGAATGCCCGGTGCAGGGAGCTGCTGTCTCACACGGGCGCCGCTGTTCCGGCGGCTGCAGCCGCGGCTGCAGCGACGTCGCCTCGCACGCCTGGCAGCGCTGCCGGCAGTGCTGTGCGAGCGCTGTCCCCCGGCCGCACCCCCACACCTGCAGCAGACGGGGCGGGCCCTACCAGCCCCCGGCAGCAGCAGGCGGCGGCGGCAGAGGCGGCGGCGGGTGGGCAGCTGTCTGCGGCTGACATGGAGGGCCTACGAAGCCTCTCCAGCACCGCCAGGCTTCTCCTCAGCATCCCCAGCGGAGGCAGCGTGGCGAGCGCGGCTGCAGCGGCGGGCATTGCGCTGCCTCGCATGGCTGCGGCTGCCAGCATGAGCCCTGCCGCCTTCGCAGCAGCCCTGAGCAGCCCGGGCCGCGAGGCGGTGGCGTCCCCGGGCGGTGGCGCAGCAGCCTCCAGCGCCGCTGCTGAGGCGAACACTGCTGCCGCTGTCGCTGCGGCTGCCCCTGCAGCAGCCGCTCCGTTCTCGCCGCCAGCGCCTGTTGCCGCTGAGGTAGCGCCCGCGGCGGGCCCCGCAGCACCTGTGGCTGCTGCACCCGCAGCTGCCGCTGGGTCGCGTGCATCCGTCCGCAGCCCGCCGCCGCTGGTGGCGCTCGCTGTGCCTGCGCCGCCGGCACCAGCTGTGCCTGCACCAGCTATCCCTGCGCCGCCCGCAGCAGCTGATGCCTTGGCTGCAGGTGGCGCTGCGCGGGCTGAGGGCGAGGCTCCAGCTGCCACTGAGGCGCCCCCTTCCCCTGCAGCGCTGCCGCCGCCTCCCCCGGGTATCGGGGTCACGCCCCCCGCGGGCAAGGCGCGGCGTCGCTCCAGCTTCCTGCGGGGCGCCTCGGGTGCCCTGCGGGAGGCACAGGCGGCGCTGCAGGCGGTGCGGGCTGGGGACAGCCCGGGAGGCGCGCTGGGCAGCACCCCACGGGGGAGCGTCGCCCCCTCTCCCGCTACCGCCGCCGCTCCAGCTGCCGCCACCGCTGCCGCCCCAGCTGCCGCTGCGACTAGTGCTGCAACTGCGACTCGCGCTGGTGTCAGCGCCCCCGCTGGCGCTGAGGCAGATGCAGGGGTGGTGCAGGCACAGCAGCGCGCGCCTGCCCCGCCTGCCGACAACGCCGCTGCTCCGCCCCCTCCCCCTGCAGCGGCCATGGCAGGTGCTGTTGCAGCAGCAGCAGAGGTCGAGGCTGCGAGTGGCGCGGCATCCGAGGCGACGCCGCAGAAGGGTGGAGCTGCATCCCCTGCACCCGCAACAGGTACTGCACCCGCAACAGGCGCAGAGTCCCCAGCGGCGTCGCCCGCGGCAGCTGAGGCAAGCGATGCGCTGACTGCTGCTGCCGCTGCTGCTGCTGCCTCTCCAGCACGCACTGCTGACAGCGCCGGGTCGTCCGACCTGCTCCTGTCCCCTCCGCCCCCCACCAACCGCGCCGCCCTGCCGCCAGCGGCCGCAGCAGCGCTCGACACACCACCGCGGCCGATGCCTCCCCGCCCCATGCCGCCTGCGGCGGCTGCAGTAGCGGGAGGAGCAGGCGGGATGCCTCTACTGCCCGGCCCGCCGGGGGCACGGCCGCGCCCTGTCGCAGGGCCTGCCGCCCCGTTACCGGCGCCCCCGTCAGGTCTTGCCCCTCCGGCTGCCCCTGCGGCTGCCCCTGCCGCCGCAGACAGCACAGACAGCGCACAGGCCGCAGCGGCCGCAGTAGCGCCCGGCAGCGCCCCTCTGCCCGGCCCGCCGGCCGCGGCACCGCGACCCCTGGGGCCGCCCCCAGCAGGGGGCGCGGCACCCCGCCCTGCAGGGGGGCCCGCGCCCCCTCGACCGGGGGCTGGCCCCGCGCCCCCGCGGCCCGCCGGCGCCCCGAGCACAGGGGCACCTCGTCCCCCCAGCGCGCCCGCGCCGCCGTCCGCCCCCGGCAGCGCTGCTGCAGGCAGCAGTGAGAGTGCCGCCGCCGCGCCGCCGTCCCCTGCAGGTGGTGGCGGCTTCCTCGCCGGCATCGCTGGCTTCTCCAAGGACCGCCTTAAGAAGGCCCCAGCGCCGCAGCCTGCCGTCGCCCCAGCCCCAGGGGCAGCTGCAGAAGCGGAGGCCGCTGCGCCTGCGGCGCCTGCGCCTGCGGCGCCTGCGCCTGCCGCTGCCACCATTGAGGGTCCGAGCTCTGCGCCTGCTGCTGCTGGGGCCAACGACAGCGCCGGTGTGGCCGCCGGTGCGGCTGCGGGCTCGCGGCCAGCCTCCGCGCAGGGCCGCCCTCGACGTGGCTCCTTCGAGCCGACCGCGGTAGGCGGCAAGCCGTCGCCCTCTGCTGCAGGCGCAGCCGCACCGCCTGCGCAGGCGCCGCAGCGCAGCAGCAGCCCGCGGGCCAACTCGGTGCCTCGCAGCAGCAGCCCGCTGGCATCCGCCCCCTCTGTGGGGAGCCCGGCTCGCCGTCGCAGCAGCCTCAGCGCTGCATCTGCAGCTGCGGCGGCTGCACCGCTGTCGCCGGCTGCCGCAGCTGTCACCGCAGCAGCGGTCGCAAGTGCGACCGGCGAGGGTGCGGCAGCAGCGGCAGCGGTGGATCGCTCCTCGCCTGCGCCCACGCCTTCCCGCAGCCCCCGCAGCTCGTCAAGGCCACAGCGCGCGGCCTCGCCAGCCCCGCCTGCCATAGACGCGGCTTCCGCACCTGCCACTGCTTCTGCTGCTCCTGCTGCAGCGCCCTCCGAAACGCCGGTCGCGCTGCCGCCCGCCCCGCCTGCAGCGCCTGCGCCCCCGGCCCCCGCCTCGGCTGCGCAGCTGCCGCCGCCTCCAGGGCCGCCTGGCTCGCTGCCGATGCCGGCGCGGCCGCGGCCTGCGGCTGCGCTGCAGCAGGGGCCGCCCCCCGGCGCCCCTCGCCCCTTCGCCAGCCTGCCGCCGCCACCGCTGCCAGCGACTGCTGCTGCGGCAGCAGGCGTGCCTCCCGCTGGCCCGCCCTCCGGGCCGCCCCCGCCCCCCTCCTCTGCAACTGCAGCGGCTGCGGCACCGGCGCCGCCTGCCCTGCCCCCGGCGCCGCC
>Ga0208629_100754_pt1 | contig 14483 bp, 4 predicted proteins | sample LakWasMet19_HOW5_2_FD_183865 | JGI IMG/M metagenome (GOLD analysis project Ga0208629, IMG submission 183865) | Freshwater sediment methanotrophic microbial communities from Lake Washington under simulated oxygen tension - Sediment Metagenome... | ecosystem: Environmental > Aquatic > Freshwater >...
TCCGTGCCGACAAGCTGACTCTGCTCAAGCACATGTTCGCGCATGTCGGACCTTTGCACATTCTCTTCAACATGTACACGCTATACTCGTTCGGCACGCCGCTGACCGGCATGCTTGGCCCGCGCCGCTTCCTCGCCGTGTACATGCTCTCCGGGCTCGCAGGCGGGCTGGCGCAGGTAAATTACCCTGCAATCGCTCGGCGGCTGGATTTCCCTGCCACGTACAAGTCCCGCTTGCGCGACCAAGCGTCTCTCGGTGCTAGCGGCGCGGTGTTGGGGTTGGTCGGCTGCATGGCAGCGCTCGCGCCGCAAACTCAAGCCACGGTCTTTTTCATCCCCATGTCGCTCCGCGTGCTCCTGCCCGTTCTCACCGGCTTGAGCTTGTGGGCGGCTTGGGATGGTGCTGACTTCGGTGGCATGCAGCTGGGGCACCTGGGGCACTTCGCTCACGTGGGAGGGATCGCCACAGGGTTCCTGCTCGGTACCCTGATGCGCGGCCGGCCGCTTAGGCTCTGAGCCCTGCCGCCCGCGTCTCAAGGAACCGTGCCCCATCGAGGGGCACGCGGCAACTATATACGCATTGAGTTGGATATGTGAGCCGTCTGACCGGTGGTGATCGCCTGCTGTGGTCGACGAGCTGCACTGGCACAATCTGCCTATGGCTCGAACCTTCTCGGCCGCTCGGTGTCGCTGCGAGCAGGTGCGAGTACGTGTGCGCGCAGTCGAAGTGTTTCTTGGGAACGCGATCACCGACAGGAGCTCCCGTCAGGTGGCTAGCAGCGAGTGCCTCCAGCAGGCTATCGAACAATTTTTCGCTCGGGCTGACGGGTTTCCAATACGCGTACTAGGCTCGCCACCGTGGATGAGTGGACGCCGTTCGAGCACCGCAATGTCAAGCACATGCGGATCGCTTCTTGGGCTGCTGCTGCGCTCTTGGGTGGGTTGCGCTGACATTAACATGCGCACTCCGATCTGCATCACGACATTGACGACTAGGACGTACAATGGATGCCTAGGGCCTACCTGTGCAGACCACGCCGTCCGCGGTGTTCACGCTGCCGGTGTTTCCGGCACACAACAACACTTCAAGTTCGCGCCGGCAGTGTCCACGGTCGAGATCCAAACAAAAATTTGAAACGATTGTTGAGCGACCTGCTTTGTCCGAAGCGTTGAGCCCCGAGATCGAACGCATCGACTACGCGCAGGGGAAACAAAATTCGAGCCAACTGAACATTGCAGTGGAAAAAAATTGCAATGTCCTGCCCGGCCAGGGGTGTTGCAGCCACGGAGGCACAGCACGGGCATCGACGCTCAGAAGCCGCGGTCGCCCGAGATCGCCTCAGCGGATCAAGGCGTGCTGCGGAAGAGTACAGCAACCTCGGTGGGGTCGCCTACAAGAGCCCACATTGTGAGGTGGCTGTCCGGGCATGCCCGCGTGATCACGACGCACCCCCGAAGCTCAAGCGAGCATCGAAGCTGCGACCAGTGCGCGCATCTCAAAGCTGACAATGCTTGCGTGCGCCGGCAGCCGCGAGGAGGGCGGGGCCGGCCGCAGCTTCACATGAAAGGCAACGCGGAAGGGAGACAGCGGTGGAGGCGATCGCCGTGCACTCCAGTCATGCTGGTTGCACAAGCGACCAGCCACCGCCGAAGCACGCCACCGGTGGCAACTGTGAGCAAACAGCTCACGCCTGCGATGACTGCGCCGCGAGCGCATTCCTGGCTGCCAAAAGCCATCACGGTTGGTGTCCCGATGGTCGAAGGGGAGCAGCATGCACCTGTCAGTGGACATCAGAGGAGAGGCCTAGCCAGCCCCCCATCGCGCACACCCGTCGGAGGCACTCTGGACGCGGCACCCAGCTGCACGTCCCCGCCACGAGCACCGGGCTCGCCACACACACACCCGCACCAGCGGCCGCACGCCAGGCCCCACCTGCCGCCCGACCTGGCCGAACCCCCGGCCAACAGCTTCTGCCCTCCCGCATGGCCACCTAGGTGTTGCTCACGGAGCGAATAGCCTCTCGAGCGGCCGCGTCCTGTGCTGGCCCGCATCGGCCAGCACTCTGCTGACCCAGCCTGCGCCGCGCTGCTACCGGGCTGTGACGGCAGCGCAAGCTTCGGCACCGATTCGGACCTCAGACGCGCAGGATCTGGATCTTGTTGTTGAAGGCGATGGTGACCCAGTCGGGCAGCGCCGCGCTCCACGCGAGGTTGTTGATCTCCGCCTCAGAGGTGTAGGCGAGGATGGGGTCCTCAATCGGCTTGGTGCCCAGGCTGCTCAGGTCCCAGATCAGCGCCTGGTAGTCGTCGCCGACCGTGCAGATGTGACACGACGAGTGCGGCGCCCAGCTGACGCCGTTGACGGAGGTCACGTGCCCGCCCAGCTCACACACGGCGATGGCAGGCATGCGGATGTCCAGGATGGACGTCTTGCAGCTGTCCTGGCTGAAGGTGGCCAGGAAGTTGGTGTCCTGCTTGTTCCAGCTCAGGCGCAGCAGCGACGACCCGCCCGCCGTCTCATACATAATCGTAGAGTGCTCCAGCGAGCGCAGGTCGAACATGCGCAGCGAGCCGTCCGCGCCCACCGTCGCGAACACCTCCGCCTGCCGCGGCGACCAGGCGATGTCGTACACCTCCTTGTCGTGCGCGATGAGCTGCGTCTTCACCTTGCGCACGTTCAGGTCCCAGATCGTGCACGTGGTATCGATGCTGCACGCGCCGATGAAGGCGGGGTCCAGCTCGTTCCAGTCGAACGCTGTGAGCGGAGCGCAGTACTCTGTGTTTCTATTCTGCAGCGCACAAGAAAGATGCGGGGTGTGCAACACCACAACGTGGGAACCCGGGGGACAATCGCGAACCCCAACAAACCTCTTCGGAACAGCCAGCCCGCGGTGCTTCCATCAGAACGCACATTGTTGAGAAGCGACTCCATTTTACATTCCCCGTCTGGGAGCACCTGCCACAATCTCAAGTAATCGCCCGCAGTAGCCAACAAGTCTTTTTCTCGGGAGGCTGGTTCTGGAGCCCACATAATCCGCGTGGCTGGGTATGGGTGGTCGAACACGCCTCGGCTAACAATCTCGTTCTTCTCCTCGTCTAATTGGATGATCTGTACAGCGTAATCGCAGAGGCGCAAGCACAAGCAGTCGGCCACATGTTGCGCTTCCACTTGCAAACATACACGAGCGACCAACTCAAACAGCCGCGGCGGACGCTGGCGATAGCTTTCTCGGGTGCGGGCGCTCAGCGACGCACCTCAATCTTGTTGCAGTACTCCTCGATAAACGATCCAACCGCGTATCGGAAGGCGTGGTCCGGCCCCGCCTTTTGACTGGCAGAGAGCCCGAAAATTGTCCATGGCGCCTCGTAAGTGTATATCTCCTTGCGCTTACGCTCTGCCATTCTGCGATGACCTCAACGGCAGCACACAGGACCAAGACAATCAACAGCCGTCAGTGGACGTCGTAATTGTAGGGTGCCTCAAAAGAAATGGCGATGCTCAAATTGCAGTGTGTGTGATTACCGCCTCCGAGTGGAGTCCACAATTTTGCGTCTTGTGAATAACTTGGTCCGAAGGACAGAGGCTGGTTTCTTAATGAGCGCTATTCGACTCAATACATATTTTCACCAGGAGTAACCAAGCTGAATCACCTCATAGAGCGTTCGGCTACCAGCTACTTTTGACCGCGCTCCTCAGCTCTCCCCGAATCTGCGAATGGAGCCAACGGCTCTCGCAAGCGTCGCCGAAGCGGAGGAGCCGAGCCCGCTGCTCTCGTTTTTCAGCAATGCGTGCAACCAGATGCTTGACGACCGCGGCGCAGTACGCCGGGAGCTCGCCCGTGTCATGCCCGCGCTGCTTTCGCTTGTGGCGGACGACAGGGTTGCACAGTCGCCCGTCGGAATGGCGGTGCAGCAGTTCATAGACCGCATGGGCGCAGACAACCGAAAAGCGTCCGCCACCACGGGGGTGGTGCGCTGCGGCTGGCTCGGGAAGCCGTCGGGATCTGGTCTGACCACGCACCGGCGTTGGGTAGTTCTGGACGGCACGAACCTGATGTACTTTCGTGACCGCGGCGAGACGGATCTGCGCGGTGTGGTGCAGCTGCGAGGGGCGCGCGTCCAGCGCCAGCGAAAGCTTTTCTCCGCCTCGTCGTCAGGTTTTGACGTGCTGTCGGTGCCGAAGGGCGAGGCTGCGAGCGCGCCTGCGGCTGCTGTCGGCCCGGTGCACGTGACGGCGGCGCTGAACCCTCTGCACGAGAAGAAGACCAAGTACACCTTCCTGTGCAGCTCCCCCGCGGCGCGCGACGCGTGGGTGGTCGCCATCCAGCAGGCCATCGACCTGTCGCACGCGGAGGTGGAGTGCACCGCCTGGGGCGCGCGCTTCGAGGCGGCGGGCGGCTTCGACGCCTACGCGGGCGCGCTGGTCGAGTTTGCGGCGCGCCACGCCTCCCTCAGTCTGTCTGCGGACTGGGTGCGCGTGCACATGGCGTCAGCGAAGCGCGCACTCGCGAGCGCGGGCAACGCGCACATGCTGCTGCCGCCGGTGCGAGCCGGGCACGCGGGCGGCGGCGGCAGCAGCGCCGACAAGGCGGCGCACGGCGGGCGCGCGCGCTTGCCCTCTGACGCGCCCCTCGTCACGCTGCCCGTCGACAGCGCGGTATCCAGCAGCTCCGCTGCCGCGGCGTTGAGTGCGACAGCGGCTGCCGTGAGCGCCGCCGCTGCCGCCAACGGGGACGCGGGGACCAGCGGCGGCGCGCCGAGGAAGGCGGTCTCGCTGTCCGTCTCCTCCCCGCTGAACCACAAGCTCGCCCGCCTGCTCAGCCGGCGCAAGCAGGTGGCAGCAGACATGCAGAGCAGGGTGGACCTGCTGCCGCCGACGCCCCCTCGGGCGGGTGCTGCGGGGGACGGGGCCGGGTTCGGCGGGGCGCGGCCCGCGCATCCCGCGCACGCGGCCTCCCTCTCCCCTCTTGCGCCCCTCGCCTCGTCCTTGAACAAGCCGCGGGTGGCTGCTGCCGGGGGTGGGGTGTCTGCTGCCTCCCCTGCCGCGACGCTGGCCGCTGTTGCCGAGGAGGCGGGCGCTGCCGCAGAGCGGCGCGGCGATGAAGAGAGCTCGCTGGACGCCCCGCTGCTCGCAGGGGCGGAGAGGGAGGAGGAGGGCGCCGGCAGCCACCGCGCAGGCGCAGGCGCAGGCGCGCCCGCCTCGCCCTCCCCGTCCCCGGCACGCCTGCCCGCGGCTGAGCGGCGGCGCGCCGCCCTCCTGCAGAAGGCGGCCAGCGCCGTGCAGCTGCGCGACGAGGCGCACGCTGCGGTGGCGGCGGCGGAGATGTCGGCGCACCGGCGGCGCGCGGGCTACACGCCGGGAGATCGCGTGTCCGTGCGTCAGCTGGGGAGGGACACGCAGCGCGACGTGCTGGTGCTGGACGGCGCGGAGATGGCGAACTGGAGCGCCGTCGCCCTCACTACCGCCGTCATGTGCCGCCTCGTGGACGTCGCGAACGCGTGCTTTCGCGCGTGGTGGCGCGCGAGCGGCGCCGCGGGGGCTGGGGCCGCTGCTTCGCAGCCGCAGCAGCAGCAGCAGCAGCAGCAGCGCGGGCCGCCGTCGCACCTGCTGCTGTGCAGCCCGCGCGAGGCGCTGCCCTCCTCCTGCAACGCGCGCGCGCCCGCCTTCGAGCAGCAGCTGGTGGAGTTCTGCCGCGAGGTGCTGCTCTGCACCAGCCGCACCGTGCTTGGAGGGGACACCTTCGACGCCGTGGAGGCCGTGTTTCGCAACCCCGCGCGCGCGCTGCTGCGGCCCGACACGGACGGCCCCACCGACCCTGTCGTGCTGACCGTGGAGGTGCTAGGCCGGCCGCTGGGCAGCTTTCTGCAGCCCGAGGTGTCAACAGCGGCAGCAGCGGCAGCGGCAGGAGCGGCAGCGGCAGGAACGGCGCCTAGCGCTGCTCCCGCCGCCTCCAGCGCTGTCCCGCCCGTGCGTGCTGCCGCGGCCGCGCCTGCGATCGCACCTGCCGGCTTGGTCCCACGGCCGCCTCCGCGCGCCCCGCCGCCTCGTGCGCGCCAACACGGCAGCAGCAGCTCCAGCGCGTCAGCCAACAGCGGCGCAGGCGCAGCCACCTCCGATGGGCCCGCGCGCGAGGCAGGCGACAGCAGTGGCAGTGCGACCGGGGCAAGCGCGTCAGCCACGGCCGCCACGGGACCCCTCCGCCGCGCTGCTGCGCTCAGCGGGACGTTCTCTGAGACGGGCGACCTGTTCAGCGACAACAGCAGCGAGGAGAGCGAGAGCGAGGGGAGGGACGGCGCGGCAGTGACCGGCCGCCTTGCCGGCTCGCTTGCATTTTCTGTCGGTGCTGCGCCGCCCTCCCTCGCTGCGCCCTGGGCGGTTGAGGCTGCGCCCGTGCCTCCCGCCGAGTCGCTGGCAGAGGCCCTGCTCGACTATTTTGAGCACGCGCCGGGCGCACCTGCCGCTGCACCTGCGAGCCCGCCGGGAAAAGGAGCCGCCGCCGTGACTGCCGGCGCCCCTGCGGCCCCTGCTGCCGCCCCTGGCGTGACCTGCGCCGCTGACATGCTGCGCCTGCTCTCCATTCGGGTGAGCACGCGCATGCGGTACCGGCTCGTAGCCATGGACGAGGTGCCGGAGGCAGCGGTGGCACACGTGAGGGAGCAGGTGGCGGGCGCGGCTGCAGCTGCGGCTGCGGCCAGCGCCGTGCCTGCAGACTCACCTGCAACCGCTGCGGTAGCGCCACCCACAGCAGCCCCGCCTGCAGCGCTGGCAGGCCCTCACGCCACGGTCAACCCTGCCTTCAGCCTGCTGAAGAGGAGCAGCAGCAGCAGCAGCAGCAGCAGCAGCCCGCTGGGCGCTAGCTCCCGGGCTGTGCCGCCGCCCTCGCCCCTGCAGAGTGCCGCAGCGGCCCCGGGCGCGGTGCCGCCGGGCCACGAGCTGTCTGCGGCAGCGTACACGCCGCACTGCTTACCGCACTCCAGCGAGCTGTGCCTCGTATACGCGCTCTTTGGGCGCGCCTTCCCCTGGCAGGGCGCGGCGCAGTCAGCAGCGATCCAGCTGAGGCTCCAACCCTTCGCAGATGACAGGGATGGCCGCGGGTAGCGCGAGCGCCCCCGTTGTCGCGCGGCAACCACGCGCTCACGGCGGAGCTGCTCGTTATGCGTGCGTGAGCACATTTGGCGTCGAGCAGAAGGGTGGCCCGCTGTATCTGTGCTGAGCCGCAGAGCCACGCTGCAGTTATTGCAGTATTTGCTCTGCATACTCTGTTGCTGTCAAGCAATGATTACTGGTGTGACCACGGCCCTGCCAGTGTGCGCGGTCCGGAGCCTCTTGCGGGAGCCGATGTCGCCATGCTTCGCGGCCTCCCTAGCGGTCGAGGTTGACATTCAAACTGTTTTGCTTCACGCTCGGTGGCGATGTTTTGCGGTCTAAGAAATGAAGCAGCAGACGTTTTGTGACTGTGCGTCGACGTCGATGGCAAGTACACTCGATTGCGAGCTGGAGCGCCGGCGCGCTGGCGATCGCCGAACGTCCTTAATCTCAAGCGCTTGAGAAGCTCATCGCGCGTGCTCATTCTGCAGCACGGAAACTACCGCTTGCGCAGCGGCATAAAGGGGCAGCCGGGCGCAAGCAGAGCACACGAAGCCGACGGGCACCGGAGCTGGAGGGCTATGCTGCCCCAGCGCTGGCCAGCCGTCAGCAGCCACGTGCAGCTGTGCGGAACCCAATCCCCCGGCATCACGGCTTGCGCTACGCGAGGCTGAACCCAGCGAAACAGGCGGCGGCAGCGCCGCTCGCATCGCCTGCGGGTATGAATGCCCGACGACCACCGGCTGCAGGTACGGGCCGTCCAACAGCGGCCTGCGGCGATTGGCACTACCAGAGCCGGCAATGTGGGGAGCTGGCAGCCGCCACGCAGCAATGCCTGCGGGCTGCTGGGCCGCGCCTGCAGCTTGCGAGAAGTTGGCGTCGCTGACAGCGATGCCCCGTTCTTGAGCGGCACCCCTGGGCGGTGCTTCGGCGGTATCAATCAAAGGCTCGGCAACTGCAGGCTGCACCGCAGCAGAGCAAGCAGAGCATCGCAAGAGCGGCAGCTGCTGCGCGGCTCCGCTGCCATCGCCTCGCCACGCAGCTCCACTGGCTGCCGCTACATCAATGCCGCTTCCACCGGTCGCGGCAGCGTGAATCGCCTGCGACAGCACCCCACCAGCCCCCTCGCATGAAAGCTGTACTGCCGCAGAGTAGTCAGTGTATCCGCCGCAGCTGAGCAGGAAGTCTGTGAGGGTGCGGTTGGCCCACAGCCGGGACTTGGCACGCGTGAGCGCCACATACAGCAGGTTCACCTCCTCGCTTGCCTGCTCCAGGGCCCGCCGCTGGCGTACGGTAAGCGACACGACCTCTGCTCCGGGCGCAGCGCGAGCGCCAGCGCAGGATTGCGGCGATGCTGCGGCTTCGGCCTGCGCAGCGCCCAAGCGCACCCTCGTAGCGTGCAGCCCGCGCAGGAAGCGGAAGTCCTCGGCAAGCACCACCTCGTCAAACTCCAGCCCTTTCGCCTTGTGCACTGTGGACACGCAGACGTCAGCGTCCGCTGCCCGCTCCCGATGCGCCACACACAGAGCGTCCAGCTGTCTGCACACGGCGTCGGGCCCCAGCCGCTCCACCAGCTGCACGCGCCAGGCCATGTCCTGATCCCCCGCCCGATCTGCATACGCTGCCAGCGCCGCCAGCGAGCGGAAGCGGCGCACCAGTGGGCTCTCGACCAGGCCCCGCAGCGTGGCAGCGGTCGTGCCCTCGTCCTCCAGGGGGGCGCACGCCCGCAGGCGGTACGGGCCCTTTGCTTCTGCAGCCGCTGCCGCCCTCGATGCGGCGCTGGGCTTGCTCGCAGCAGCTGCTGCGCCAGACGGCTTGCCGCTGGAGCCTGCGGTGGTGTGAGGCTTCGTCCCACGCAGTAGCTCATCGAAAGCTGATTTGCCCTCCGAGGCTGCGGCAGCAACGGTGCGGCTGCCCATCGCCTCGCCGGACGAGGCGTCAGACGTCACTGCAGGTGGCTTAGCGGACTCTTGCATTGCGGAGCAAGAGGGCGGCGGCGGGCCAGCAGCTCGCCGCGGCGCTACGAATCCCCGGCCCTTGGGGCGCGCAGTCACAGCAGCAGCCGCGCTGACAGCTCCCGCATTGGGCAGCGCACGGGTCTCGAGGACGATGGCTGCGCCAGCAGTTGCTGTCGAAGTTGCCATCGATGCCGCGGCTCCACTGCTTGCTGGAACGACGTAGGCAGCCGTAGCTGCGCCGAGAGCGCGTCGAGGGCCGCGGTGACTGCCCAGCGACCTAACGCCTGCGGAGCCACAAGTGCTGTTGCTCGCCCCGCTGGTCACTGAAACCGCTCCACTGGCGAAGCCTCCGCCTGCACCCGTTTCAGCCGGGGCGTTGGTTTCGGAGTCGGCTGGCATAGCATCCGCAGAGGAAGCCGCGCCACCCCAGTGCGCGGACACGGACGGCTGCTCCGTGAGGGGCAACACAGGGTCAAGCACCTCGTCCATCACCACTACATCGTCGTCACCGTCTGCGCCTCCATCGCCGTCGTTCCCGCTTGCGCCTCCACCCGCGCTTCTGTCGCTACCGCCTGCGCCGCCGTACCCGCTGACGTCCAGCTGCCGCGCCTGCCGGTGCTCCGCGATGGCAAGGTACGCCACGTCCCGCAGGGCCGCCAGCCCGTAGGAACGGATGCCTCCCACCAGGTGCAGCGAGGCGCCGCCCCCGGCAAGGGCAGAAGCAGCACGAAACACGCCTGCGTTCGAACGGGCAATCACAGCGACGGAAGGCGGACGAGTGCGGCGGGTGGGCGGGGCAGCAGCTACTCCATGCAAGGATGTCGAGCAAGCAGCTGCGGAGCTGCTCAGAGTTGCAGCTGAACCAGAGCGCCCGGCTGACGGCAGCGAGGTCGCATTCACAGCGCTCTCCTTGAACAGCCTCCCAACAGGGTCGACAGACTCTCTGGGTGCTACGGCGGAAGCATGCGGCTGGCCAGAGCTTTCTCGCATGGAACGACCTCCGTCAATTCTTGCGGCATCAGCGACAGCTGCAGCGCCACTCTCGTCTTCACCGCTATCATCACTGTCACTCACAACAATAGCCGCGTCGTCACCGCTGCTGTGCCGTAGATCATGATGTCCGTCCTGTGTACCAATAACGCCGCGGGATGCCGACGCCGCGGCCATCGAGCCAGCGCGCGCGGCCGAGGACCCAGCGCGCGCAGCCGAAGCGCTACCAGTGCCGGCATTAGCGCCCGACTCCGCAGCGCGGACACCCTGGTGGGCATCGCTGGCAGCGCCGGGCACCAGCCAGCGCCGCAGCGGGTGCTGCGGCTGCGTCAGCGTGACGGCTGCAAGGCAGCACGCCTCGTCTACGTGGAGGGATACAGGGCCCTGCAGAATGCCCGCACCCGCCTCGCCCTCGCCGCCCGCCTCCTCGCCTCCCCAAGCACTGCCATACCGCAAGCGGACAGCGTCGGAGCTGGCGCTGGAAGTTGCCGCAGTTGATACAGCACCAGCGACATCCTCTTCGTCTTCGTCGCCATCGATCACGATGACGCCTGCGGCTGCTCCTGCAGCTTCCGCGCTGGCCGCAGTACTTGCGCTGTGCAACTGCGCCTGACTGATACTTCTGCCGACATTCGACACACGTGCGTCAGGAGACCGATCTACACCTCCCCCAGAGCCAAGGCCTTCGTGTGTATCAGGCGCCGTCGACAGCGGGTGCACCGCCTGCACCTGCATCGGAGCAAAGGGGCTGGGCACCATTCCAGGCACCAGGACAACTGCGGGCTCCGACGGCCCAGCAGCGCGCTCCGCGCTCAGCCCGCTAGCACACGCGGCAGACCCAACGCTGCTAGCTTGAGCAGACGGCCGTCCCAACAGCGGCTCCGGCTCGCCCTTGAGCCGCTGCAGAAACACGGACGCCACCGTGGCAATGTCGGGGCCAAAGCGGAAGCTGCGAGTGAGGCGGAGTGTTGTGATTGCTGTCGCGGCAGCCACAGCAGGTTGCGCCGCAGCCGGCGCAGCAGGTGCCGCGGAGGATCCCGCGTCGCCTACCCCGCTGCCGGCAACCTGGCAGGCGGCAGCCGCAACGCCAGCGCCAGGCGCTCCCGCCACTGCCGGCCCTGCTGCAGCCGCTGCGGCGGCAGGCAGCATGCGTCGCCGCAGCGCGAGCAGCCGCTCTGTGCGCAGGGCATCTGTCGCTCCCATGAACCCGTACACCGCCTGGTGCGCATCGCCCACCAGCAGCAGCGGCAGCGGCTGCGCCAGCAGCAGCGCCGCCACGGCGGGCGAGAGGTCCTGCGCCTCGTCCACCAGCAGCACGTCAACCCGCTTGGAGAGGGCGAGGTTGGGGCGGGAGAGGGCGTACAGCTTCAGGTAGCCTCCGTGCGTCATGTACGCGCCCACGTCCACGCCAGGGTAGCCTGCCGCAGGGCTGCGACAAGCACGCATCGCTAACCACAGCTTGCGCGCGAGGCCCAGCGTGTCCGCTTCGCTCTGTGCCAGCTGTGGCGCTGCAGAAGCACACGCGGGCGGCAAGGGTGAGTGAGGCGCGGCAGAGAGGGCGGAAGGGGCGCGTTCGGAGGCCAGTGCGCCTGCACCCACAAGTGATGCTGCTACCGACCCGACCGGCATTGCAGCGTCAACCGGTCTGCCGCTCGCATCACCTCCTGCGCCGTGCTGCTCCCCGGTCTCCGGCGCACCAACTGCCTGTGGCAGGTGCTCTGGCGTGAAGTCGTCATCAGCGGAGTTGAGGAAGGAGGTGAGGGTGGCAAGCACCGCTGCAGCGGCCACGAGGGGGCCAGCCGGCCTGCCCCGACCGCTGCCCCAGCTGCCACCAGCACCGCCGCTTGCTGCTCCACCCGCAGCCGCGCCCTTGCCCAGCAGCCCCAGCCGCCCTGCCGCTGCTCCCGCCTCGCTGTCCACGCCAGCGAGGCGCCGCAGCAGCTCGAGGGCCTCGTGGACAGAGATCCCGTCCCGGAAGCGCCCCGCCGAGGCGTACATCGCCCCCACCCCCGCGAAGGCCAGCGCGTGCATGTTCTGGACCTCCACGTTCCCCGGGAAGGTGGCGGCCGCCTCCTGCCGCACCGACACGTTGAATACAAGGTACAGAAGGTGGAGGCCGGGGCGCGCCGCCGCGTAGGCACGCAGCGTGGTAGTTTTTCCCGTCCCCGCGAAGGCGAGAACCCGGAGCACGCCCAGGGGCCCGGGCTGCGCTCGGATGATGGCGAGCTGCTCGGGGGTGTAGTGCAGAGTCCGCGAAGAGGTCACAAAGCCACCTCCAGTGCTGGCGCTGGCGCGCGCAGCAGACGGCGCCGGCTGTGCTGGCAGCAAGGGGGCTGCACCTGCTTCTGAGCTTGCCAAGGCGCTGACATGCAGCCCGGCAGTAGAGGGAGCACCAAATTCAGCGCTGCCACTGTTCCCCGCCTGAGACCGGACTGCGGCAGCAGCACCAAAGCTGCCACCCTCGGCGGCCCCGCTGAGCCCATCTGGCGCGCTCTCATCCTCCCGGAGCGCTGTGAGCACGTCGAGGGCAGCGCGACAGACGGGCAGCTGACCTGGCAGGTGCGAACAGAATGCGGATGCCAGGCGCATCAGCCTGTAGGGCTGGTCGACAGCGCTGCCATCTCCAGGCAGCAAGCCCACAGGCGGGGCAAGATCCATCGCAGCCAGGTGTGGTGGCAGCGCTGCCAGCACCCACGCTGGGCTGTGCAACGAACACAGCAGGCGATATAGCAGCTCCAGCGCTGGCAAGCGCTCAACACATGGTCGGACGAGCCCTGGCGCGCCCTCGCTCCCAGCTCGAGAATGGATCGGGGCGTGCAGCGCGCCGCCCGAAAGGAGCAGGTGTACCAACCGCCGCCTGAGCTCACTGGGGTACAGCAGGATGGCGACAACAAGTAGAGCCCAGCCGCCGCCGTGCCTGTCTCCCAGTGCCGCACGCAGCGCAACAGCGCTCTCGCAGCGGACGCTGGCGGGCCCAATGCTCTGTGCAGTCGGAGGCGCGGTGTGACGCGAGGGGTTGCAGCTGCGGGTGCCGCAGGCTGTGCTGCCTCGCTGGCTGGTCAAACTGGTGAATGCAAGCTGCTCCATCAGCCCAGCGAGCGAAGCTCCCGCACCCGCCTCAGAGTCAAACCACGAGCTCTCGGCAGCAGACCTCTCCGCAGCCGTTACGTAGGCGAGCGCAGTCTGCAGGGAGCAGGTGCCAGGCACGGTCGCCACACTCTGCAGCAGCGCATAAAAAGGGGTAAAGCTGCTAGAAGCGCCGGCAAGCTCCTCGGTTGAGTTGTTGCTGCTAGTTGCTGCCTGCGGCGGAGCGACGGTGCCAGCCGCAGACAGCGAGTCCGACGAATCAACATCCCCCTCTAGCTCCTCTCCGCCCGCGAGGCGACGACGTTTCGCCAATGGAGCGAGCACGCAGGCCCCCAGGGCGGAGGCATTGCTCTCATCTGCTCGTGCAGCTGCAGTGCCTGCAGCTGGGGTGACGGTCGATCCTCCGCCAAACACCAGCCGGTGCCACACCGCGCGGGCAGGGGCGAATTCAGGCGCGTCCACAGCATCTCGCCAGCGCCGGCACACGCCGCGCAGGGCCGCCACGTCCCGCAGGCCCAGGCCGCGGCTCGCAAAGATCCGCTGCAGCACCGGCACGGGCAGGCGGTTGAAGTGGCACAGGCCAGCGCCGGCTGCTGCGGAGCAACAAAGCGCCGAGGCTGCCGCCGCGCCTGCTGCCCCGCCGCGCGCCAGCTCCCCTGCAGCGCCCGGCCCGGTGAGAGTGATCTGCGTGTATCGCCGCCTCTCCTCGCGGGCGTGTAGCTCCCGCACCGCAGCGTCCACGCGCTGCCGCGAGACCGGCTTGAAGGCGGGGCGCGGCGCTGCGGGAGCGCTGCCCGTTGCCGCAGGGGCCCCAGCGGCCCAACTGCTGGAAGCCGCGCCTGCAGCTGCAGAACTGGTTGATGAAGCGCTGCCAGAGTATCGAGACGCGGATAGCGCAGCAGCCGCCTCTGCTGCAGCCAGTCGGCTCGCCGGCAGAAACGCCCCCGCAGCTTGCGAGCCAACAGACTCGCTTCCCCACGCACTGCGCGCACTGCGAAAGCCAGCTGCCGCCCCTGCCGCGCTTCCGTCGCTCGCGGCCTGCGCCACTGCAACCCCTGGGGCAGCAGCAGAAGCCAGGCTGGCACCACTCGTTATGGCAGGCGGTTGAAACACAGCGCCGCCGCCCCCATCCGTGCCGTCTCCACGCAGTGACCGTATCAGGGCTGCCAAGGCTCGGACTTGACGCGTGAGGACATCGGAGCCAGCGCCCGCTGCCGGAGCGTTTATGCCCCCATGGTCATGGAAGGCACGCCGAGCAGCGTCAGTCAGCAGGTGTACGCCCAGGGTCACGCGCAGAGGGGCGCCGGCAGAGACGAGGCCAGCAGCCAGGTCACGGTACCCAGCCTCGCAGGCGGTTGCTAT
>Ga0208629_100757_pt1 | contig 14422 bp, 11 predicted proteins | sample LakWasMet19_HOW5_2_FD_183865 | JGI IMG/M metagenome (GOLD analysis project Ga0208629, IMG submission 183865) | Freshwater sediment methanotrophic microbial communities from Lake Washington under simulated oxygen tension - Sediment Metagenome... | ecosystem: Environmental > Aquatic > Freshwater >...
GGAGGGCGGGAGGGGGGCAGGTGAAAGTTGGGCAGTGCAAGGTGCGGTACAGGGATTGCACACAAGCAGCGCGTTGAAGCGTGCACAACAGGGGGCCGCCTGTCGTGGGCTCGCGAGGTGCGCAAGGGAAGGCGGCCCGAAGCCCCGAGGCGGACACACACATCCCACACGGTATCGCGCCCCGTGCCGCACAGGACCTGTCCGCAGGTATGCCGACGAACATCGTGGTACATCAGCGCCCACAGCCAGCTCAGCTGTCACATGTCATAAAAGTGGAACTCAGGGACTCACGTGGGGTCGCAGGAGCCGTGCCCGCTGCAGGGCACAGGAGTGCCCGGGCAGGTGCGTGGGAAGAGAGAGCCCTCATTGCCCAGGGCCGCCGTCACCTTGTTCATCAACCCATCAATGAGGGAGCCCTTGGCGCCCCCTGCTGCCATCGCTCCGGCACCCGCAGCCTGGCCCTTGCCGACCAGAGACGTCAGGCGCGATTTGATGCGGGAGAAGAGGCCTGACACAAAGCGCGCGTGCGCCTGCGCTGCGGCCTGCCCCTCCACCTGCAGCTGTCCCTCTGCGTGCCCCTCCACCTGCGCCTCCGCGCCACCCTGCGCTCGTTCAGCAGCTACGGCTCGCCCGCTCCGCCGGAAGCGCTGGTGCTGCAGAGCTGCGCGTTGAGGCAACGCATCGTCTGCGGCATCCTCCTCCCCGACGACGCTGTCGCCCACGTCTTCTTCTAACCCCTCTTCCGCGTCTTCGCCGCTCTCTGTTTGCTCGCCAGCGCCAGCCGCAGCGTCATTTTCAGCTGCCCAAAGACCAGTGTGACCGGAACCACTGGCGGCTGATCGACGTGACAGGTCGCCTCTTCTCGACGCGTGCAGGCGGCGGGCGAGCGTTCGCACGTGTGATGCAGCGACTGAGTGGAGCTCCAGCAGCACTGCAAGGTCCAGCTCAGGCTCGTTAGACAACGACGACGCGTCCTCTGATGGCGCGCCTGGCTCACTGGCCCCACAAGCTGCTAGTTCCAGCAGGATTGCATCCTCCTCGTTCAAAGTCGCCGGCACGAAACCAACATCAGCGCCGCGTGACGCCGCTGCTTCAACAACGTCGCCATTCGCAGGGGTATGCAATGCAAGTGCGGCTATTCCGCACAGCAACAACGCCCGCTGGCGAGCGGCGTGGGGCCTTTCGCCGCGCATGACAAGCCCCTTGAAAAAGCCAGTCTCAAGGGGGCCAGCGTGCACCTGCACGGGCACCGCAACTGGCGGCTCGATACAAGCAAGGCGCGTGCGAACTTATATTTGAAATTGTCCTTCCGCAGCTCGTGGCACCGTGCAGCGACACTCATTGGCAACTCAAGCACCAAGGCATCCTGACGGACAGAGTCGCTGGCGAAAATTTCGACAGGGTGTCGATCATTGGACAACTGCCGCATGCTCGCTCACGAAGCTGATGACGGCTGAATGTTTAGTAGCTGCATCAACGGCAGTATCGGGCGTTGTCGCCGCCCGAAGTCGCTCAAGCTGGCCGACGCTTCTCTGAGCGACTTTACACGCCCTGAGTGTGGGCTGCGCATGCTGGTTTGAGATCGGATATAGTTGTACACTCTCGAGGATGCTTCAAAGGGTTCGCGAAAGGTTGGCCGCGTTGGGCCAAGCCGTTTGTGCGTGTGCGCACAACTACAGCAGTCACAGCTCGCGCTGACATTCGCGCTGACATTCCTCAACCAAAAGGGAGGCTTTTGAGCACTACGCAGTCGGTGCTGCGGTGCTCGAGGCGGCCCCGGTGCTGCCCGCGCCCACGCTAGCCGCGCTCACGCCGGGATTCCGGCCCTTCTCCCGCAGCCGGGCCACAGGGGGCGGCGTGGGCCCCGCAGAGAGCACCTCAAAAGAGATCCCCGCAGGGCCAAGCACCTCGATGAGGCGGCGACCGAACGCCACCGCGGGCGTCAGGAAGCCGCCGCCCACCGCGGTCGCGGGGAGGCTGGCTCGCTCCAGGGCGAGCAGGATGCCTGCCTCGCTGAGCATTCGGGCCGTGTCAGCGTATCCGCCGTCCCCTCCGCTCACACGCACTGCGACCGTCTGGCGCGTGTCGTCCGCGGTGCCGATCAGGTCGTAGTGGAACCAGCTGCGCGCCATCTGCTGCCGCGAGCCGCCCGTGCCGGGCGCGGGCAGGAAGCGAGCCATCAGGCCCACCAGCAGCGGGCTGGCCATCGCAAGGTTCACGATCGCCATCACGAGCGCTGTGAGCAGGCCCGCCACGTAGGAGATCACGCGCCCGCGCATGGGGACGAGCATGGCCTCCGTGTAGGCGAACGGGTAGTGCGGGCTGTAGGCAAGGGTGACCGCGGTGCCCGGCGCTGGCGCACCGACGGCCTCAGGGCCGGTGCCGCTGCGCAGCTTCGAGCTGGGCCTGCTGCCGCCGCGGCTGACGGGCCCGCTGCTGCCGGCAGCGTTGGGGGACGTGGCGGGCCCCGGCACCACGTTGCCCTCAGACGCGAGCAGCTCAGCGGCCACCGCCTGGGGCCTGTAGCGCGGCGCGGACACCGCAGCGCCCGCGGGCAGGGACGGCAGCATGTGCGGGTGGCCTGCCAGCGCCTTGGAGTGCGCGGCCAGCAGCCCGTTGGTGCGCCGCACGATGCGCGTGTTGATTGCAGCCATGATGAAGGGCACGGCTGTGCTGTCGAAGTCAGGGCGGTAAGCGGGGAAGGCGACGTCGGGTGCGGGCACGACGAGGGTGGTGGGGCTGCCTGTGCCGGCACGCGCCACCTGCTCTGCGGGGAACAGCAGGAAGGGGTCGGCGACCATCGCCTTCATCGCGGGCTGGCGCGCAATGTTGAGGCCGCTCGCGATGGTGCCCCCAGAGATCGTACCGGTGCCCGACATGAAGGCTTGCACCTTATGCACGCCCATGCCCAGGCGGCGCCGCGCCGCGTCAGCGAGGAAGAAGGTACCTGCGTCCGCGGGCACGCTGTCGAAGCCGCTCATGTTGACCAGGGTCTGCGGCGCGGGGTGGAGTGCAACACAGTGTGGGGTCGAGGGGTGAGGAGCAGAGTGAAGCAAGGGGAAGGGATGGGGTGTGTGGGGCACAGGCAGCGGGGGTAGGGGGGAGCCCACGGAGCGAACAGCACTCGACAACAGCGACCATTTCGCAACAGCGTTCAACTACGGGCCCTCATCAGTACTGTGGGCGACGTCAGCGCTGTATCACCTCCCAATGCCGCGCAGCTGACTCCGTGTTTGCAACGCACCACTCCCGCCTTTGCGGCAGCCGCCTCGTATTTCGACAGCATCATCGCCATCCACGGCGTCTCGCCAGTCAGGTCGCAGTAGTCTGCCTTGTGCTCAATGCACGCCGCCACGAGCGGCTCGCCATACAGCGCGAACGGCCCAGCGGTCGTCAGCACAACCTTGGATGCCTTTGCGACGAGCTCTGCCTCCTTCGTGCTGGCCACAATCACGCCGATTTCCCCGGCAGCAGGAAACTCAGCCTTCAGGCGGGTCACGAGCCGGTGCAGCTTCTCTGCATCACGGCCCGCGACAGCCCAGCGCAACCCAGCGCGCGGGCCGCGCACAGCGAGGTACTCAGCAACCAGCGTGCCAGTAAACCCGGTCGCGCCGTAAATAGTCAGATCATACAGCTTACCCGCTGCACGGGCGGCAGCTCGACCTGCGCTCATGGCGATCGGCAGTTGAGTTTTGCCGAAAACCTGTTCCGAAAATGTCACTGCTGCTGCTCCCACCCGGCACAAGATTACCGGTAAAGCTACAGCAATCTTGCAACAGACCACAAGTGCAGCAACCTCTGAGATGATCGATCCTCCTTGAAAACTCGCGCAAGCGCCGCAAATCCTGTGAAAGGTTGCGGATCCGCCGTCTGCCATGTGTTGGATTTGGCGGCGATGATTCTCACGCCGCGAACGACTGGCCCGAAAGCGACCGGGCCGATGCTTCCAAACGCGCATCTAACTCATGGTGTGGCTGCACTTGCCAAGGCGCTCGTGTCGCGAACGAGACCGTCGTCAACACACTTTGACGTTCGAACGACGCAGCACGGTCCCTGCGCCCCACTGGGCGGCAGGCGTGTGACGAAAAATTAGGCGGCACACCCGTGGTCCTCTCGCGCTGCCATCCACCGTGGAGCACTCCCCGTTGCTTTCCACGGGACTTCTGCCTGGCGGAACTGCCGCCACAGTTCCGCACCGCGCTCCGCCCATGTTGAGCCCTGACGTGGAGGCTGGTGGTCGGACGTCCCCAGCGCTGGAGATTGGGGTCGATGGCCACGGCCCCGCGGCTCCTGCGGCGGTTATGCCTGCGGCACCCAGCTCTTCGTCAGACTACGATGGCCCGCCTTCGTACCAGCACACGGCAGCTGCTCCGCAACCCGCGAAGCCGTCGTACGGCGGAAGCGAGCCGGAAGACCACGGTCCGCGAGTGAGCACGGCCGTCACGTCGGCTTTGTGCTCGCCGTGCGCACAGCTGAATGGCAATGTCATTACGCTCTACAGGTGCGTGGCATGAGCTGTGAGCTGCGTCGAATCGGATGCTGCCTGCGCGGGCAGGTGTCGCAGGAGTTGCACGCTTGCATGCGGTCGCGCTGCCGTGCAAGACGCCCAGCGTTGTGTGGGCGCGCTTGCCCAATAAGACTCGCTGCTCCGTGGTGTGCGCGACGCTGTGTTGGTGACTACGGGATTGTGCCTTCCGAGACTTGTTGCTGCCTGCCCTGGCGCTGCAGGTGTCGCGGGAGACCGGGCTTGTGGCCATTCACCTGCCAGCCTGGACCGGACTGGCCCTGCAACGTCTGCACATTCGGGCTCATCCTAGGCCCCACCATTCCTTTCTTGCTGCTGGTGGCCCCCAAGCTGCACTGGGCCGTCGTCCTCGCAGGCGTGCTGCTGACGGGGGTCACGGCAGCGCTGCTGGCTCTCACAGCCTTCAGCGACCCCGGATACGTGCCCAAGCAGACGCCCGCGCAGATGGAGGTGCAGCGGCAGCAGATGGAGGAGCAAGGGCTCTCTGGGACCTTCACCGTCTGCCGTGAGTGCTGGGTCGGCTTGGGGGCTCTGTTGACGTATTTCGCAGATGCCGCAGACCGCGTCCGCCGCGGTGATTCAAGATGAGGCTCTGGCTGCGCGAGTGCGGGGAGATGCGGTGGATGAGGCACCACGATACCAGCTTGGAATCCCTGGCGCCAAGCGGTTGACCAGCATTGCGCTGGCAACAATGTCCTGCTGCCGTGGTTGCGTCGGGGTCCACTTCTGCGTGTTGCATTGCACCCGCTCAGGCTCCACCGCTCTTGACTCATGCACCCTGCTCACCCCGCCCCTTTTATCTCCTCGCTCGCATTCCCCTCCCGCGCTCCGTGCCCGCAGAGTTCTGCAACGTGATCCGGGTGCAGCACACGACGCACTGCTACGACTGCAACGCGTGCGTGCTGGAGCTGGACCACCACTGCCCGTGGATGAGCAAGTGCGTGGCGAAGGGCAACCTGATGTACTTTTACGGCTTCCTGTGGTCCGTTGTCTTCCTGATCATATTCACCGCGGCCGCCTTCTTCACGTGGCTCATCACCAAGGCCACCAACCAAGCGTGAGGGGCGCCAGGGCAAGCGTGACGAGTCTGAAGATCGCTCCGGCCCGCCGCAACGTGCGCTGCTCCCCAGCGCCATTCAACCATCTATCAGGATCCAAGCACTGCAGTTCGCGCGACATGAGGGCTGCATGCGACGCGCGCTGATTGGAGACTGACGAGGCCGAGCTTCCCGATCGCTGAGGCGGCGAAGGCGCATGGCACGGAGTCACCGGTGTTGTACAGAGTGTGCTGCACCGCTCGGCTCGGTGGCCGATCAGTCTGCGAGCCGAGAGCGTCAGCGGGGCCGAGCTCATCGGCGAGAGGGCGCAGCATCACGTTTGACAGTGCTGACAAAAGCACTGGCTGCTCCGTTTGAATAGCCGCAGCTCAGATCGCACCACACCGTCGCACTTCGACCGACTCGGTACACGCCGGCAGAGTCGCCAATCTGTCTAGCCTGAGCCGTCATAAACACGTGCGACTCCAGTGCCACAATCAACGCGCAAGACCCAATGCCAGGGAATCCAAGCGCAGGTGTGCTGACAGCATCAGGCAATGCGGCAATGCCTCGGCGCTTGGAGTCGATTCAAGCTTGCATCGTCAGTTGTCGATTTGAAAAGGCACGGAATATCGACCTATCGCTGGGGTGAGCGGAACCGAGCAGTCAAGCAAGGCCAGACGGTTCTTCTTTCTCTTGTTTTGCTTCAAAACTGTGCACTGCCATATTCATTAGCCATGCTTGCGAAGAGACTTTCCGTGTCAGATTTCCTCTCTTCCTTTGACGAATGAGCGAATCTGCAAGCGTTGTTGGAGATCAAACAAGCAATTGTCTGCAGTAAGAGGCTGTCTGCAGGTTTCGCACTTTATTTAAGGAGAGTTTTCGCGTGTCGAATTCTCACAACGCCTTGCTGGCACACACAGTCCGATTCGCAAGGGTTGAGGGCGCGCCTTCTCCCCCCAGTCTCTCCGCCGGCACCCGTATAAGTGTACTATGGGGGCAGCGCCTTCGGGGCCGCTGCCTGGCGTTGCTGAGGAGCATCAGGATCACCCACTCGTGCGGCTGAAGATCGGGCGAGTCCCGGAGGTGTTGAGCGACTACCGCACGTCACACCACGAAATCGTGCCCCGGGTGTTCCTCGGAGATATCCGTGCTTCCTGTGACCACGAAAAGCTGCGAGACAGCTGCATCACCCACGTCGTGAACACTCTGGGCAGCAGCGCCGTGAGAGGACGGCACTTTGGCATCCGGTACCTCACCTTCGAAGTCGATGATGTGCTGCACGCTCAGGTGGCACCGTTCTTCCTGGCTACAGCCACCTGGATGGCAGCCGTGCTGGACGCGCACCCTGAGCATCGAATCCTGGTGCACTGCGCTGCCGGCATCTCGCGGAGCAGCTCCATGGTAATCGCTTACCTCATGCACGCACAGCGCCTGCGGGTGACGGAGGCGTACCAGCTAGTGCAGGCAAAGCGCACCATCGTACAGCCCAACCAGAGTTTCCGTTCGCAGCTCTGCAGCTGGGACGAGCACCTCTTTGCGGAGGCGCCTTGGCCGCACCCTGCTGAGGCTGTGCCCGGCCTGTGCGCAGATGCCGTCACCGTGTCACCAATGATTGACCCAGCTGGGTTGTATACGTGGCCGACACCGGCCAAGGCTGACGTCCCTACACCGCTGCAAGTCGCTGACCGCGCAGGTGGAGCCGGGTGTGCAGAGCGAGGTGCTTGCACGGCAGGATGTGATGATACCCCAGCCGCCGCAAGCAGCATTGCACTGGATGGCGGGGCTGCAGCAATGCCGCTGCCTGCGAGTGGCACAGGCTGGCTGGGCGCAGGGTCGGGGCCAGTGTTGCCCTCGCTTGGCTTCGTGTGACGTGCCACTCACCGTCGACTGAGTCAGTGACTGACGCGGTGACACCGCGACTCGGAGGTTACGACGGTAACTTACGACCGCGTCGGGACGGCGTCTCTCCGAAGTTTTTTCAGGATGGCACTGCATCCACACGGTGGCGAAAGGATCAACCATAGATCACCCGGAAGCAAAACTCCGCGGTTCTTCCGGTACGGCGGGTATCCTCGGCCAAATTTCCAACCGCCGCCCAAACCAATGCGGCGGCTCCATTTTGGCTAGGAAATTGAAACTACTTCGACCCCATCTCACTGCAACGTCAACGATTGCACGTATACGTTGCTGGCGCCCCCATACGAGTCGTTGCTGTCGGCGAAAGGCCCTCGCGGGCGGGGATTTCGCTTCGAAAGTGTCGGAGAGCTTGTGACGCATCGCCGCTCCACCATCGGCCCTGCCGCCTCAGACTCGACAAAATGTCGACGGCAAGCGACGAACAGGTTCCGGACTTCGGCTTCCAGCCGCCAGCGCGCACCCGCCTTGACGGGACCGTGCACGAGGACGATGCATTCATCTCCGCTTCACCCCCAACGATCGCCCGCTTCGGCGTGCAGTTCGTGCCGGCAAATAAGCACCAAGTGCGAATATGCGCCGAACTCGAGCACGAATTTCAGTTGGCGGCGGCTGCGAGGCTGGTACGCGGCACTCGCATCGCCTCTGCGATCTACATTGTGATGAGCTTGGCGCTCGCGTACTGGCACGAGCAGTGGTGGCTGGACACGCTGTACCCGGGCGTTGCCGCGCTGCCATTGCACCGCCTGCATGCGGCGGTCATCGTGCGGCTTGCGGTGCTCGTGCCGCTGCTCGCTGCGACGCATGCGCTCACGTATGCCCGCTGGTACCTCACGCGAGCGGGCATGCGCGTGCTGCAGTCGCTGCTCGTGTGCATCGGCCTCGCTGCCAGCGTGCACGCGGTGCTGTCCTGCGACTCCATGGTGCTGGAGCCGCTGGAGCTCGCCGTCTTCGCCGTGAATTTCACGCCCATTGATTTCCTGCTGTCCGCGGGCGTCGCCCTCGGAGCGGGCCTCGGAAGCACGCTGACCCTCACGCTCACAGGCTGCGGGTTTGCGGGGTTCCCGGAGCCGCTGTTTTCGCCGCCCCGCCTGCTTGACGCGGTGCTCGGCATGAACTGCGTGGGGGTCATTGTCGCGGTGCTCGCAGCGCGGGCGTGGACGGAGCGTTCCCTCCGTCGGTCCTTCCTCGACCAGAAACGGCTCGAGTGGCGGGCCGCAGAGCTGCGGCGCGAGGCGCGCAAGTCGCGCGCGCTGCTGGCGGCGCTGGTGCCCCCCGCCGTGTCTGCACGCATCGACAGCGGCCGGGGCGTGCTTGCGGAGATGTACGGAGGCGCCGCAGTGCTGGCGGTTCAGATTGTGTTGCGGCGCAGCGTGCACGTCAGCCACCAGCCCGGACCTGTGGCGGCCGGCGCGTTGAGCGGCCTTGCGGGCGCTGCCTCGACACTGCCGCCTGTGGTGGCTGAGGGCAGGATGGGTCAGTCTGCTGCCGCCCCTGCATCATCCGTGCCTCCGCCGCCGCGGCGCCTGTGCCCCGCCTGCGACCCCGTCACGCACACGCGGCTGCTTAACGCGACCTTTGCGGTGTGGGACACGCTGGTTGACACCGCAGCCGCTAACTTTGTCGCTGACACCAACGCGGAGGCCGATGCGGCGAGGCGTCGAGCACACGCTGCTGCAGCAGCTGCAGCTGCAGCTGCTGCGCCGAGAGCCTCCGGTGCTGGCGGTGCTGCAGCTGCTGCCCCTCCCGGGGCCCCCGTGCCACCCGCCTTCGCTCGGCTTGCAGAGCACAGCGAGTATGTGATGCGGCTAGGCGGCAGCGCAGACGCGCCGTGCTGTGGCTGCGCGCAAGCGGCGGGGCTTGCCCCAGCAGGGGGAGGCAGACACGTTGCGGCTGCGGGCGCTCCGATGAGCACAACCCCTCCATCAGCCGCAGCAGCATCTGCCAGTAGTGGCGCCGCTCGCTCTGCCCTTCTGCCGCTGGGCACGATGCTGTGTGTCGCAGGGGTGCCGCAGGCGCTGCCGCGGCCTGGCCTGGCCACCGCCCTACTAGCTGAGAGCGCCTTGGCCATCGCCAGCAGCACGCACCTGCTGCGGCGCGTTGCAGAAGCCATCAGCGGCGGGCTCATCTCGCACGGCAGCGGCGAGGATGGGCCCATGCCTGGCGGCGAGGGGGCGCCTGGGGCGGCAGCACCGCACCCACATCCGCCGCCGACGCTGGGAGCGGGGCACGGCGCTGGTATCGCAGCAGCGGCAGGCCGCTTGAGTGGGGCCGGTCCCGGGGCCTCTGCCCACGCTGCCTGCTCCTGCCCCTTCGCCTACACGCTGCACGCGCGGATCGGGCTGCATAGGGGCCCAGTGGCAGGCGGCGTCGTGGGGACTCGCTACCGTGTGAGTGGTCCCACTGTGGAAACCGCCGCCTTCCTCGCCCACACCTGCCCGCTGGATGCCGTCCACCTGTCAGCTGAAGCGCGCACTGGGCTGTTTCAGGCAACGACGCCGTCAGCAGCTGACGGCGGGGGTACTGCCGTGTCAGGGGCTGGTGCACGCGCAGGCAGCGGCTCCGCTCGCCGCCTGAGAGTTGGCTCAGCGGCTGCAGGGGCAGGCTCACGCAGGCCTGCGTCGGCGTCTGAATCGTCCGAGGCTCTTTCGCTGCACTGCCCTTATCAAACGCTGTCGCGTCGTCCGCACTGGCTGGCGAGCCTCCGGCTCTCGGAAGTGCCCTTGCAGTTGCGGGGTCGCTGGCAGCGCTTGCATCCGCCGGTCGCCTCGTCACACGCGCCCTCTGGTGCTGACGCCGCGTTGCCGCAGCAGCCTGCTGCAGCTACCTTCTTTCTGACCGGCAAGGCATCTGAACTGGACGAGGAAGCAGACTCACGCGCACGGCAGGAGAGGGCAGCAGCAGCAGCGAATGCGCGACACCGAGCCTCGGGGCGCGGGGCTGGCGGCCGCGACGACCACGCGCTGCTAGGCCCGCTGCCGCACTGGTCTGCCGTGCCGACCACCCGCCAGCCATCCTTCTGGCGGCGCCTGACCCGCGGCGTGAGCGGCCTGCAGGCCCACGAGGACGCGACTGCAGGAGATGCGGCAGCTACTCTACCGCTGATCGACGGGGCGGCGCATGCGGCGCACGCAGGCCGCGCTTCGCGCGCCGGAACCGCCCATGCCCCACCTGTCGAACACAGCAGCAGCGACCTCAGCGCTGCAGATGTAGACGTTGTGGTGGTGGCGACACCAGCGCTGCCAGAGCGAGCGATTGTAGCAGCTGCGTCAGCTCCGTTTGATATGGAGCTCCCGCCGATGGCCGCTGCCGGCCCGAAGCCTGGCCTCGGCAGTCTCACTCGCGCCTCTCGCCAGGGGGCAGGCCGCGACCTCGCCAGCGCCGCAGCAGCGGCTGCAGCCGAGCATGCCGGTCTCGAGCGGGAGGCTTCCACCACCCTCAGCGTTGGCACCGTCAGTGCGAGCGTGGGTTGGCACATGTCAGCGGCAGGCAGCGTCGCCACTCGCGGGCGAGCGGGGCGCTCTGTCGCTCCTGCGGCGCTTGCAGCCGCAATACAGGCTACGGGCACAGAGGCGCGTCGCGGCGGCGTCGGAGGCGTCGGCGCCTCGAACGGGCCTGCGGCCACCACACACCTGTTGTCTTTGCTCGCGCACAAGGCGGCGCATGGACCCGCTGCAGGTGCAGGCGACAGCGCTGGTGCGGGCTTGAGCGCAGCCCTCGGCTTGAACGACAGCTCGGCAACGCGTGCGCTCGATGTCGGGACACCAGGCGCAGCGGGTGCTGGTATGAGCTCCCAGCAAAGCCACGTCCCCGCTGTGATGGGTCATTCTGCGGCTGCAGCTCAGGAAGACAGGCCGGCAGTCGTCGCAGACGCGTCCGCTGCGCCGGAAGCTGCATTCGATGTAGCCTCTCTGGCGTACGCTGCCGGTGCAGCGGCACACCGCAGCGCGCAAGGTAGGGCTGCAGCAGCGCTGGATCTTCAGCTGGAGGCAGCGGTGATCGCCACAGCGGGAGCGCATGGGCTGGAGCGATACTGGTGCGCCCTCGACGGCAGTGCCAACCACACAGGGGCGAGTGAAGCCGGCAATGATGCCTACGTTACTGGAGAGGAGCTTCGTAGCAGCAACGCCGGCGGCAGTGGCAGCAGTGGTCCGTCTGTGTGGGCGCTGCTGTGGTCGTCCGGCGGCGCGCGAGCCGTGCATGCTGCGGCTCGGGGAATGCTGTGCTATTACTGCGACCGCAGGCGCCGGCGCCTGCGCATCAGTCAGGCGCGTCACACGACTGGTATGCCCAGCGCATCCGGCACCCACTCTACAAGCCACCTAACCCAGAGCGAGAGCGTCGATAGCGCGCTGACGGGTGGCGATGCCTCCGTCGCCATTGTGGGTCGCTCAGCGCCGGTTGCATTAACAGAGGGCCGCCGACGGTCTCTCCCGCGTCATGCGCTGGCCGCAAGATTGCTGGACGAGGGGGATGGAGAGGGCGGCAGCGAAAGCCCAGCGACTGGCAGCAGCGACCGAGAGATCGGCAGCGACGCGGGGGGTAACGATGACGGCGACGATCGGCTGTCTCGCTCCTCCTCCCTCGGGGACAGCGGCAGTGTGGGAGCAGGGGAGGACGGCGGCCCTGGCGAGCGTCCCGCGGCGCGATCGGGTGCTTCAACGCGTGGCAACCGCCCCTCACGCACGGCGCCTCTGCGGCGGCGCTACATTGCCCATTTCCTGTGCGGCGGCAGCAAGCAGCACACGGCGGAAGAGGACTCCCCTGATGCCCCACGCACCGCTGCCCCACCAACTGGAAATTGGACCAGCGCAGGTACTGGTCCTGCGCCTGACAAGCCCTCACGAGGCAGCGCGTCGCAGTCCCTCGCTGCGATTGAGCTGTCGTTCTACGCGCGCAGCGCAGCAACGTGGGTGTCCCTTGCAAAGTGGACGCTGGCGGCCGCTGTGGCGTATGAAATTATCGCTGGGCTGCCAACCGACCTCTACCTCAACGGCAGCGAGTGGACGTATCGTGAGTTCGCGTGGCCGCCGCTCATGCCGCCGGAGTGGAGCCTCTTCGCATACGCCCTGGGCCTACGGGTGGGTGCGATCATCCCGTGCCTGCTGCTGGCCCTGTGGGCTGCTGCCCGCACGCGACCTGCAGCTGCCCTCCTGCCGTCAGCTACGAACGATGCTGTGGCTGCGACAGCGTCGGCGCGCCAAGGTGCCGTTGGCGGCCTTCAGCGTGTGCCGAGGCCCAGACCGCGGGTGATGGCTGCTGCTGTATTCGGTGCTTTCCTGAGTCAGGTAGTGCTGCAGTGGGTGGCAGACGACCAATCCGTCAGCGTACCCCACGCGTATGTGGTGCTGCTGCTGAATCTGTCCCTCATCCCGCTGACCCTCCGCGTGCTCACCACAGCTGGCATCGTCGCCGCGTGGGTGGCAGCGCTGTGTCTGAACAGCGCTGTGGCACCGGGGTCGAACCCCTGGCCTCTGACGATCGCGTCAATCCTCCACACGGTGCTGTTCCTAGCCGCAGAGATCGTGCCGGCGCTGGAACGAGAGCATGCGGCCCGGCTCAACCACCTGCGACGCCTGCGCCTGCGCTGGCTGGGGCTGGCGGTGGAGGCGGAGGCGAGGGAGCAGGCGAGCTTGCTGCACGGGATCCTGCCGCCAGGCCTCCCAGAGCGGGCTGTTGTTGCGCAGGCACGGCTCAATGCCGGCGACGATGACGATGAGGGGGGCGTCGACGAAAGTAGGCCGGGTCCAAGGTCTCTGCTGCCATCCCGTGCTGGCATGAGGGCACTGACCCTCCCCTGCGGCTGCTGCGTGCTGGCCGACGCACACGTGCAGCCTCATTCACGCGGGGCCCGGCAGCGGCACTTGGGGGCGCTCGCACGGCGGCGGCGTGCGGAACTGTTGTCAGGGCTGCCCCACGTGCCGCTGCTGCGCATTCCCTCAGACCTGGCCGGCGAGCTGCCGCCTGCGTTTCAGCGCATCGCTACCGCGCCTCCCCTCCTCGACGCGTTCCCTGCCTGCTCCCCCATCGCTGTCGCGCGTGTCACCCTGCATGGGCTGGGGGCGCTGCTTGCTCGGGCACAAAGCACCGCGGCAGCGGGCAGCTCTGCCGGGAGGCGTGTGGCTGCGGCCGGGGCTGTTGCTGCTGGCGACGGCGCAGCAGACGGTGTCGACTCGGTTGGGAGTGAGGCAGGGCTTCTCAACGCAGCGGGGACGATTGCAGCGTGGGACGCGCTGGTAGACCGAGCCCTCCGGGAGTCTCAGGAGCAGCTGGACGCCGCAGCGGATGAGGCGGCTGCCACTGATGGAGGCGGCCACTTTTCTGCAGCTGGAAGGTCCGGTGTGCTGCTGGGAGCGGCAGCAACCCCTGATTACCTGCCGCTCGCAGCCGACGCTCATCAGGCTGAGACAGGAGAGCCTGACGATGGGCGGCGCGGTCGCGGGTTGCTTGCAGCGCTGAAGCCGCGGGCGCTGCTGGCGGCGCTGGGGAGCGGGGGCTCGGGCTATGACGATGCCGATGACGACAGCGACGGCGATGATGCAGCAGCTGCAAAAGCTCAGACACGCCGCGCCCCGCAGCCCTCCGCCCCTCGCGTTGTGCTGTGGAAGGCGGAGGGCCCAGCTTCCTACTCCTGCTTTTCGGGCGCGAGCAGTGCGCTTGCGGATGCCGGGGCAGCGGGTCGTAGCGCCGTCGGGGCAGCCCCCTCGAGCTCCTGTGCCTCCTCCCTCTCGGCTAGTGTCCTCCTCGTCGCGTTCCCTAGCGCCTCTGGGCACCGCACTTGGCCTTCTGTAACAGCGCCCCCCAACACGGGCAGCAACCCCCGCCTCGATGCCAGCGCAGCTCGGGGTGCCGCAGCGACCCACCTCCCTCGTGGCGACCACATGAACACGGCAGCTGCATGCGTGGAGGGCTGTCGACGGCTCGCAGCGCTGGTGGCGGCAGA
>Ga0208629_100758_pt1 | contig 14406 bp, 8 predicted proteins | sample LakWasMet19_HOW5_2_FD_183865 | JGI IMG/M metagenome (GOLD analysis project Ga0208629, IMG submission 183865) | Freshwater sediment methanotrophic microbial communities from Lake Washington under simulated oxygen tension - Sediment Metagenome... | ecosystem: Environmental > Aquatic > Freshwater >...
CCTGGCCGTGCTGCCCACTTGCCGGGGAGGCATGAGAGTGGACAGACAGCAATGGATGGGAACGGTCGACGTTGCTGGAGAAAGCGTGCTTTTCAAAAGCCTGTCCTCACCGGCGCTTTCGGCAGGGAGTGGCGCCCTGCGTTGCAATCCGCTCCGGGGTCAAGAGAGACTCGCTGCAATCGCAATATGCATTCGACTGCCACTCTCCCTGCTGCGAGTCCGGCTTCGTATGCGGACACCGCTGGGCCACCCACGGCATGCTTCTCGAGATGCTGCAGCAGCTCAGCAGTTTCACGAATGGCGCTCCAAAAACTGCGTTGAGCTTTTCGGCTCCGCTGATGTATGCGTTCATACTCCCGACAGCTGCTTTCCGCGAGCTACACTGAGCTCGGCTTCGGGCGCCCATTTTTGACTCGACGACATTTGCCGCACACGACACCAAATGAACGTGAAAACAGTCATGCGCACTCATCCGATGCTGTGGTTCTTGACACCAAGCGCCCTCCCAGTTGACGCAACGAAGGACGTACTGAAGCGGCTTCCAAAGCAATATCAGCAAACCGACGGCACCGCTTTGCACCAAGCCACGGGTTTGTGGCTTTCGAAAGCTGCATTCGGACCAAGAAAACATTGTGGTGGAGTTTTTTCACGTGCGCAACTCAGAAGCGTGGTGCAAACCTTTGGGCTGGGAAGATTATTAACGCGACATCAAGTTCAAAAGATCCGCAGCCCAGACGATTGTCGCACGTTGATCGCGTACCTCCAACAGGACGATGCTAGAGTATGCACGGGATTCATCCAAATCTTTGGAAGCGCAACAACTGTGTGCGCGCAAGGACGCGTATCAACATCTCTCTTGAGTTTTCATTCCGAAGCTCGGACACATTGCAACAGAGAACACAAGGAAGGTAAGCAGCTTGGTCGTCTTGTTGCAACTGGGTAAATTGCCCAATTCTCGTCTGCCGTTGCGGCTTGCACGGCTTCTCAGAATTTCCGCGGTGCTCCGCGTTGGCTCTGGCGCTGCATTCGGCCCACTTCTGGTGACAAATACAACGAGGAGCACCGCGTTGCAGATTGGGTTTGCTGCTCTCGAAAAAGTGAATTCAGATTGTTGATTTGACAGCTCCAGTACACTTGATTGCAGCCACGATGAATGAAAAAGGTGGTGAAACCGATCGCCACGCTTGAGTGTGGGGACTAGATGCAAGAATTTTTGGTGCGTGTGTGATGCGGTTTCCATCGCTGCACGAGTGCTCGCAATCCACACCCACATATCAATCGCCGGCGAGCCCCACACGAGCACGAGAATTATGAAAATGGAACCACTTTCAAAGTCGAGAATTCATCGCGTCTCCGTACAGTCGAGCCAAACGACAATTCGATGTCTGGAAAGAAATCTGACGAAGTCCTGCACTCAGCGCGCAGCATTTGTACAGTTGAAGCAGCCTCTCCTCGCCAGTGATTTCGAAAGGCGCAAAAGCTGATTGCCAGCAACGGAGAGAAGGCCACTGGCGTCAAACACGAATGCCTCGAGGCGAAGCGATTTTTTTTTCGGTGCTGGCTGCCTCTCTGAAACGTGCAAGCTGCACTGGTATTCGTCGTCAAAACAGCGTCGCCAGTTAGAATGGCTCGATTCCGACCGAACAAGCTTTCAACATTCTTGGGTGCTATTGGCCTGCCGAAGTGCAATCGTCACGGCGCGGGGCGCGATTGCAACAAAACAGGCTCAATCCACCAGCTTGCCGAGCTCTGGATTGCCCATGACGTCCAGCGCGCCAGCGGCCGAAGCCTCAGCGAGGGCCAAGATCGCAGAGGCCGCAGGCGATGGGCCCGCTTTGCCGGTCCTTGTTGCTTCGGCGGCTGTGCTGCTGAGACACCTTGTTTATGCGCGCTCAGTATTGCAATCAACTTGGACATGAACGGTGCACTACAGAGAAACTTCGGATTGCACGCAGGCTCACAATGCGGCGTGAGCGACAGAGGGGTGCCGCCGTCGCTTCACTGTCAAGGGCCTTGAGGGAAGCTGCGTCAGACTGGAGCCAGACTCTTTGTAATGCGCAATTGCTTGCGTTAGCGATTCAACCCACGTCTCAAAAAATGCAACACAGGAAGCGTGTAACGGCACACCAATCGCCCGTTGCTGTGAAGGCTGTTCGGCGCCGGGAACCGGCTGGCTGCCGCTCGATGCGAAGCAGCGCTGCCAGGAGCGGGGCATCCCACATTCGCGTTGCAGGGTTGACAAACCCGATATATGAAGGTTTCGCGTCCTTTCGGGCTCAAGTGCTGACGGAGCCCTGAGGCTGCAACGCATTGCACGCATGCGACAGCTCGCGAACACTGCTGCACAGTGGTATTTCGCAGGACCGCCGAAGAACCTCGAGAGCTCAAGCTCGACAGCTGCACGCTTGTCTGAACGCAGTGAGCGCAGCGGATCAGGAGGGACCCACATCAGTGCGTCATCAACGACGACGGACTCCAGGTCTTGACGAGCTCGTCAGATTCCGATGACAAGTGGCAGCGCTTGTTCTTCCTGAGGGCAGCCCCGAACACGCACTCAAAGCAAGCTATCCTGCTCCGGCTGAAACCGCCTGCTGCAGTGCGCTGCGCTCACAACCGCAGCAAGAAGGCCCTGGAGGACGCCATCAAGGAGGCCACGCTCAGCCAGCGCATCCAGTTGACAGCATCGGGTGGCAGTGGGCTTGCGCCGCCCTCCTCGCTCAGCGGTTGCGTCGACAGCAAGCCGGGCAAGGGCCCTCGCGGCAGCGGGGCAGCCGCGAAGCCGCCCTCGCTGCAGCGAAACACTCTGCTGGCCTCCTGGGCCGGAGGCAGCAGTGCCGCCAGCAAAAAATCGCTGTCTGCACCTAGCACGGGCTCAACGGCTGCTAACATCGCAGTGAGGCCAGTGTCCGCCCTCTTCAGCGGCGCGGCTGATGCGGCTGCTCGAGCGGCGTCGTCGGGGCGCACGGCCACCAGCGGCAGCGCATCCATCTCGAAGCAGCTGGGCAGGTGCATCGTCATCGGAGGCGAGGACATCGATAGCGGCAGCACCCCTGCTGAGCTGAAGGGCAGCAGCGCGGAAGCAGCCAAACCATCCGCTGGGACACGACCGCGCAGGCCTCGGGAGTGTGCAGCAGCCGGCGGCAAGCCAAGCAAGTCGGATGGAGAACCAGCGACTCCCCCTGTTGCCGGAACGGCGAAGGCGTCAACAGCAGCCGTTGCCCGGGCCCCGCCCAAGACTGCAGGCATCCGTGCCTTTTTTGGGGCTGCTGCAGCTGCTCCGACGAAAAGTTCCGCTTCTGCGCCCGCTGCGGGAGCCGCAGCTCCAGCGGCTCCAGCTGCGGCCCCCGCTGCTTTTCCGCTCAGCTCTGAACATGCGCCGACAGCTTCAACGGCAGAGGCGGACAGCCTGCCCCCTGGCGCTGCTGATGTCGTCGAGTTAGTCAGCAGCGACGAGGAGGCACCGTCGATGCAGCGGCGCGGCGCAGGGCTACGTCAGCGAGCAAATCCTGCGGACCCAGGGCACGAAGCAGCTCCGGCAGCGGGCTGCAGTGCAACCTCCCCTCCCAGACCTGACGTTGAGTACGTACCAGAAGCGGCTGATGCTCTCTCCCCCAGCAGCCTTGGGCGAGCCGATGAGTGGGGCGCACTTTTCGAGCGGGTGCGAGCAGACCTGGCAGAGAGCTGGAGTGGGGCTGCCGCTGGCAGTGTGTCAGCCGACATTTCGAACATCAAAGGCGCCGCCGGCGAGGGAGCTGGTATTGGCATGGTGTTTGTTCGTGGGCGCGGCCCGGCCAACGCTGATGGTGCCTCCACTCGCATACGCGCCGCTAACCCACGCATTGCCAGTGCCGCCAGCACATTCAGCCTCGGCGAGAAGGCGTCAGCCCCGACGGCACACTCCTCCGTGGCTGCGCCCCAGCCACGCAGCCTCGTGCTGGTGGAGGACATCGACATTGTCTTGGACACGCCCAGCGGCGTGGGGGTAGCCGGGCTGGAGCAGCAGGCCGCCGCCGGCTCTGCTTCGGACGGGCCCACGCCAACGCAGCTCGACCGGCACTTCCTGGTGACACTGCGAGAGATCGCCGTTCAGACGCGATGCCCCATCATCTTGACAGCCAACACGCTCCCGTCTGGCCTCGCCTTCGCACATCTGGCAGGCCTTCCGATGAGGGTGCTCTTTTTTTCTGCTCCTCCCCAGGAGCACATCGCCGCGCTTGTCACCGCGGTTCTATTCGCCGAGCGGCGATTCCTCCGAGCAGGCGATTGGCAGCGCGTTCGCAGGGAGTGCGGCGGTGACGTGCGCCGCACGCTGCTGCAATGCCAGGCCTTGTCGAGCGCATGCCGCTCAGACGAGCGTTTGTCAGAGCTTGGGGACTCGTCTGGGTCGGCAGCGCAGTCCGCCTCAATGGGGACGCAGCTGGCAACGCTGTCGCCTGAAGCACAGTGCTGGTCACCTGACCTCCGCGGCGCCGTTGCTGCAGCTTCGCAACGCCAGCTGCAGCGTGTGTATGGGAGTGCCACGCTGGCTCTGAACGTTCGAGCGCAGGATGCCGGGGCGGGCTCGCCTTTCGCGGAGGGGAAAAGACTGACGATGCCGTCGGCCGCAGAGTGGCCCGCACTGCTGTGTGGCCCCGGCGCCCTCGCTCTCTCCTCGCAGCCGAGTTGCGCAGCCTTGGAGATTTGCTTGAGGCAGCGCCTGGCCCCAGCTGCGAACCTCGCTGTCTGGCAGTCGCACACCCTGACAACTGCCGACGCAGTGCTGCTGGAGCAGGCCAGCTCGATGCTTCGAGACTGGCACGGCGCTCAGCCGGTCTTCCAGCGAAGCAACAATACTTCGCTGACCATACCTCACGCCGAAAGTCACCAGCTTGTGGCTACCCCGCGAGTGTACGTGCTGCAAGCCGCTGGCCTGCCTCGCGCGTACACGGCACTGGAATGCACTGAGGGAGCCGCAGAGCCGGCCCCTGCTCTAGCAGCCGATCGAGCGGGCGCGCCCCCGCAAGTCGATTTGTCGAGGTCGCCCGCCCCGGACAGGGGCTGTGCTGCTCGCATTTTTCACGTCTCCCCGGGTCTCACTTTCCTTCCCATGCCAACCCCGCCAGAGTCGAACGCGTGCGCTGGCGAACCCCAAGAATCGGGGGAGCACTTGGTTCTGCACTTGGCGGGCAGCAACCTCCACGTCCTTGCACCCGCATCTGCACAACAAGGCGTAAAGAGTGGCGACGGACAGGGCCCTGACGAGAACCTGGCTGCAATCACGGTCGAGGCCTGGCTGGGTTGCGTGCACGTATCAGCAGCTCGGCTTGACATTCTTGACCAGAGCCGGGCGCGGCTGACGGTGCCGTTTGCTGCGGCAGCGGAGCTGGCTCTTGCACTCTCGATGGCCCCTGCCCTTGCAGTGCGATACCCAACGTACCCTCCGCTCCCGAGCACGGCGGCTGACCCATTGAGTGCCCCGGGCGACGGCGTCAGCAGCGACAACGGCGCAGAAGGCACCTGCTCCGACGTTTCTTCCCCCGCCAATACCAATGATGGCGAAGGCGAAGCACTCGTTTGGCTCCTGGACCTGGCTCTATCTCTCGACGGGGATGAGGCCACGCTGCGCTCCGCTCTGCAGCTGCCGGGCGGCCTCGCTGTCACGCTCACTGGGCAGCACACGGCTGACGGCCGGTCCTTGTGTCGGGATTACAGCTGGGAGCCGGAGGCGGAGACGGAAGAAGCGGGTCCAGACGTGGGCCCGGTGGATGACGACCCTGGGCTCCCCGCCTCGTCTTTGCCCGGTCGCGAGGCAGATACTGCGTGTGCCGAGCTCTCTGCTCTCTGCCTCTCCGCGGAAGCAGCGAGCGTCGTCGATCTCCTGTCTGTTGGCAGAGGGCAGGCTGCGACGCGCGGTGCCCTGCGTGGGGCGACCGCTCCCGTGCCCTGTCTGCCGCTGCTCTCCTCGGACGTTCTGCGGGCGGTGTCACTGCAGGATGATTGCCCTGTGTCGCTTGGGTTGTACGCTACTGAGACCTTCGCGCTGTTGCACCCTGACCAGAGAACCCGGCCTGCTTTTGGCCCAGCCAAAAGGTCGCTCTCGGAATTTCAGCACGCTCCCTGGTCGGCGCGAGTGCTTGTGGGCTCAGGGATGCGCTCGGCTTCCGGGGTCGCGGGAGCGGTGTTAGCGAAGCGAAGCCGCGAGGGCGCTCGGGAGGGCGCGTGTGACTTCGGCGAGTTCCCCAGTGTGCCCGTGGATGCGAACGCAGCGCTGGGGGCAGGTGGCGCCTGGGGCTCGCTCGCTGGGTTGTGGGCCCCTCGTCCCTCCGGGATGGAAGCACCCTCGGCGGGCTGGCTGCTCTGTGGCTCAGAGCGCGCGGCGTTGCGCCTGGAAGGTGTGGAGGGCGAGCGCAGCCCGCCTCTTGCTGACGCTGGGTTCAGTGCCGTTGGTAACCTTTCACTGACTGGAGCATGCGGCTCCACGATCGACACAGGCCCGCTAGCTCTGCGCTTCCAGCCTCGCCGATGTGCTGCGGCCGCAATGTCGCCTATTGCCCCCGATGCCAGCCAGTGGCTACCTTGCGACCCTTTTTTGAGCGATGCCCGCGACGCCACACTGCCCAACGTCTCCAGCACCGCCCCGTTCGGCGATCCGATTTCACTGTGTCTGCAGGAGGAGATGTGCGTGCTCTCTGAGACTGCAGCGGCCGCAGTCTTCGACGAAGTGGCACGCGAGCTGCTGAAAGCATCGCCGGGAAGCACAGCAATCTCACCCGAGGAGCACGGCTGGCAACGGCTGCAGCAACTGCAATGCAGCATCAGGCGAGTGCGCCATGCACGCAGTATCGCCCTCTCCGCTCTGCTGTTGGGAAGTCGTCTCGCGCCCTGGACCAGCGTTGGCGCCAAATCTTTGCTTCTGACCCACGGCTCCGCGCCGGCTGTGGGTAGCTGCCAGGGCCACAGCGAAGACCGCGCAGGCATGTGCGACGTCGTATCAGTCCTGCGCTCCGCCACCGTGGCGGCTTGCGTGGCAACCGCTGCGGCCGGGGGTCCTCTGTCGGAGGCGATGCTGTCAGTGTCGCGGTCGATGGAGCTCGGCGGCCACGCGTGGGGGCGTACCGTTCAAGGCCGGGCTCGCACCGGCGGTGGAAGCGCTGTTCAATACGACATTGCAGCGGGCTTCCTACAAGCATTTGCGCCCTGCCTCATCGCGCCAGCGACTTTTTAGGCGAACACCCTGTTCGATGGTCTGGGCGAGAGGCCAATGCGGCTGTGCAAGGCAGCGACAGCCAGACTTCTGTCGCCGCATCAGCTTGATACTCCCTCCGGCTGCCGCAGTCGGCACTTGCGTTGGCTCGGTGGGGTGGGGTGCATCACATGGCTTCGATAGCTAGGATCGCGCGTTGAGCAATGCATGTGGGGACACTTCCCCAGGAAAGCATGGAGGGCTGGTTGGGAGAGCAGGATCTGACACCTTGACTGCAATTTCAACGTATTCCTCAAGTTGGACTGAGTCATATCTGAATGAAGTTCAAGGGATCAGGGCAGCCCGGCAGCCTTCAGCTAAGGTATCACTCGGAGGCCGAGCTGGCGGATTGGCAGTCAACTTGACAGCTCAGCCAGGGGCGCCGCAGCGGAATGACCGGCGGCACCAGTACGGTAGCCTAGTACCAGCTGGAGATGCGAGCCTGAATGATTAGCCGGCTGAATCAGACCGCTGAGGCGCCGAACGGCTGCCGCACCGCTCAGTTCGGAGTTTGAGTCGAATTTAATCAAGTTTCAATCCTAAAACGATGCCCTGTTAGACGAACTCAACGTACAGATCAATCTGGATCGCCGACGTGTGCATAGAGCTGCAAATCTTGTGTGCGATGGCGACTGGATAGTTTGTAAGATCGCAGCGACTTTTGCACACAAATAAAGAGGGTTGGCGTTTCCCGGTCGTGGTAATATACAAAAAATACCACCAGTCGTGTAATATCGTGCCTTCACAAGAAACACACATTCGTAACCAGCCATCTGCAGCTTCGCACTTGCCAACGGTGACCGCTCTCCCAACTCAACAATTCCTGCATCGCAATGGCGACAAAGTGGGTGCTGCGTGCAAAGAAACTATCTGAGAATGCCACGTTGCCATTGCGGGCATCGGCTGGGGCGGCAGGCTACGATTTGTTTAGTGCGGAGGACGGCGAGGTTCCGGCCCGGGGCAAAGCTCTAGTCAAGACGGACCTCGCCATTGCAGTGCCGACGGGCACGTACGGCCGCGTAGGTCAGTGTTGATGTAGAGAAACAACGCATTTTGCTCAGTGCTGCTCTTTGCTGTCTTGAATGGGAGTGGGGTCGTCGTGACTGTCTCGGTTGTCCTCGACCATGAACTGCAGCGCCACGAAGCGGGCTCGCGTGGAAGCATTCCATTGACGTGGGCGCGGGCGTCATCGGTGAGGAGACCCACTTTCGCGTCATTGCGGAGCGTTTTTCTGGAGCGGTGATCCAGGTAGCTTGCTACGGGTTGCGGACAGTCCAACATACCATCTGAGGCGAATGCGCACGTGCTTGCAGACGAGGACTACCGAGGCAACGTTGGGGTCATCTTGTTCAACCACAGTGACGCCGCTTTTCCTGGTGAGTTCTTGGATTCGCCGCAGAACAACTGGCACCGCTGCGGGTGAGGAAGCTATCGATTGTTGACGATGCTCCTGCCTTTTCCAACCCTGCAGTCAAGAAGGGCGACCGTATTGCTCAGTTGGTGCTCGAGAGTATCGTCATCGCCGAGGTGGAGGAGGTTGCGGGGGACCTCGACGCCACTGATCGCGGGGCGGGTGGCTTCGGTTCGACGGGCACCTCTGGCCCCGCCGATGCGAAACGCGCGCGCACAGAATGAGCTGGCCGAAACAGACAGACGTGCTTGGGGTTTGCGACCTTAACTGGCAGTGGTGCTCTGACACCTGCAGCGCGTCTACATCTACTTGGACGTGAGAGGCTGGGCCAGACACGTGCACGACACAGATCGGCATCTGGCGTTGCTTGAATATGCTGACAGATGCGGGATGTTTTGTCGCGTGCTGGTGGCGACACGAACCTCAACCACGTATTTCAGATTTGAATAACATGTTTTCAAGCTCAGTGCTTGGCACCGTGCGTATCTCCCGCAACTAGGTACCGCTTCTGTGTTGCAATAATCGAATTTCGGTTCACGGGCAGATGATTGCTCTAATGGAAAGGCGTTATATCTGTTTCGCCAGTCGACGATGTCGTCGTGACGTAGCAACCGTATCATTTGAAAACGATGCCAGTTTGTGGTCGTGGTTGACTCGGAAAGCTACTCGTTTCCACCGAGACGGTAGCTATAGGGTCGTGCTCCCCATGCATCAGGCCTTGATGAGCCATCGGCTCAATCACTGCACCCCAGGGCGTCGGAACTCATGACGCGGAGGACAACAAGCAGGCGTGCAGGACGGCAAGTGCCGCCTTTCGCACGTGTACCTCAAATACGGGCAGTGCCCACAACTCCCCTGGCACCCTCTTGCCGAAATACCAACAGCGCAGCAGCGAGCCTCTCGACCCACATGCGAGGGGTTCGGCGAGCGACGAAATTGATGAGGGAGGCGGGAATTGAGCCCTTAGGGTCGGCGGCCGTGAGCAGTATCACTCCCGCGGACGGTTCGCTGCGAGTCTCCGGAACCACAAGGGGCGCGGCTGTCGCAGTTGCGTGGTCGGCAGCAGTGGACGCGCGTGCCTCCACCACGAACCCAACGCAGCCCAGGGATTCGCCGCGGATGAAGGTAGGGTCGGGCGGGGCACTCGGTAGCGCAGCGTTGCGCAGATACACAACTCCGCGGCCGGTGTGCGGGTTGCGCCAGCAGTGCATCGTCATGACGAAGTCTCTCTGTGTGATCAGCATGGAGTAGGGCGGCGGGGGCGCGTCCGCCAGGAACATGAATGCCGCGTTGAAGGGGTCCAGGGCAGGCTGCTCGCCTCCCAGCGGCCGGATGGCAGCCCAGGTGCGGTCCCAGCGGCCGTACTTGTGGAGCTGTGAGATGGCGGAGAAGACCTCGGGTGCGGCGAAGCCTGGCAACTCCGCGGTGGCGAGCACCGTCCGGATGCTACTGTCGGCGCGCTGCTGCATGTACACGCGCAGGTGCCGGTCAGGCTCGTGCGCGATCTCTGCCCACCCCTTGCTGCCGTCCGCGTCCGCGCTGCGCACTAGAATCTCAGCATCCTCCTCCACCAGCACAGGCCACTCGCCCAGGGTACCCCACCTGCTGTCGTAGGCAGCTGCGACCTGTGCTTGCAAGAAGCCAGTCACGGCGCGGCGCTGCAAGGGGCAGCCCCGGAGACCTGCAGACGTGATCTGAGTGGTTTCAGTCGCAGATGCGGGGCTGGCGCCGGCGCCCGAGCCTACCGAATGCGTCGGCGCATCGCACTCCCCGCAAGCCCCGTCGGCGGCAACCGCGATGAGCGCCGCTGAGACCGCGGCGACGCCTGGGCGCACAGCCTGCGCCTCGCTCGGGGCCGCGGCTTTGTCGCCCCCCGACCACCACGACGTCTTGCGGCCCTGCGGTTTCGCGAGCGGTGCGAGCGGCTCGCTCGCCCGCATGCATGCCATCACCTCGCGCAGACAGACAACGCGCCCTGCGGCCAGGTCAACGAGCGGCAGCGGGTACACAGCGGTGCCCGAGGCAGGGGCACTCGCACCCTCGAGTGCGATTCCATCCGCGCTGCCTAGAGCGCGGGCAGCTTCTGCCGTCGGAACGAGTACCTGTCGAGCCGCAGCGAGCTGGGAAGGGTGCGCCCGGTGTGGCTCACACAGACACGCCGCAGGGAGGTCTGGCGATAGGCTCAGCGGCCCGCAGCTCAGCCAGCGCCGGATGAAGGCCCCTCCAGCGTCCAGCAGGTGGGAGCCGTACTCCTCGCCTGCGGGGTGGCCCGCGCAGTGGGGATGAGGCGGCAGCGCGGCGTGGTGTCGGGGCCAGGCCATCTGGGCACGCAGCCTCTCAAGGTCCAGGTGTGGCAGCAGCTCTGGGGGATGAGGGAGCAGCAGAGGGTGGTATGAGGCAGGCAGCGCGGGGCCGCCGTCTGCGCTGCTCACAGCAGCCCACACCTCCTCAGAGCACCAACCGCCACCGACACAGTCCGGCACCGACGCCGGCCCGGCCCAGGGCGCACCCGCGCACAGCCCCGCATGCCACTGCACGTCCGCAAACAGGAGCGCGGGGTCGTTGACGAGCAAGTGCGCGCGCAGGAACGACACCAGGCGCGGCCAGGGCAGGCCGAGGTGCTTGCACCAGAGGTTGACGAGGAGGGGCAGGAGCAGGGCAGGCAGCACCCCCGTCTCCCGCAGGCAACGCACAGCCGCGTCCACGGCAGGGAAGCCAGTGCAGCCCTGCTCAAAGGCACCGGCGACCACACAGCTTGAGCGGGCCCCGCCCGCCGCCGCAGCAGCGTCGCCGCAGCCGCCATGCAGGTGAGCATACGGGTGGGCAGGGGCGCAGCAGCGGCCAGGAGCAGCATCCGCCGGCTGCTGGCACCAGGGCAGCCCTCCCAGCTCTGCGCGAGCAGGGGCTTGAAGCAGCCTGGGGTTAGCTCGCAGGACGCCCTGCAACTCGGACAGACGTTGCAGCCAGCACTGCACGCCAGCGCAGAAGGCTGGCAGGAAGCGGAGGAGGCGAGCGCTCGTGGCGGGGCGGCCCGCAGACGTTATCGCCGTCGCGGGGACGGTTGCACAGCGGTCACGCAGGGCGGCACACGTCGCTTCTAACAGGGTCGCCGGCAGCATTCCAGCGCACACGAGGGCGGGCAGGCGCGGCGTGGACTTGCTCGCGTGCAGCAGCAGGCTCGGCAGCCCTGCAAGGCGCTCCGACAGGTCGCCTGCGCCCGCCACCCAAGCGGCTGCCGCAGAAGTGGCATAGCTCTCGTGAGAGTGGAGTGCGGCCGCAGCGGCGGCGATGACGGCATCTTGCAGCCATGCGCCGGATGTGCTGCGATCCACGAGGAGCGATCGAGCCTCGGCGACAGCGGCCGACGAGGCATCCGCTACCCCCACCGTGGCTTCAACAAGATATGCAGAGATCCACTCTCGGAGCGCACCTTCCAGGCCGTGCGCCCTGGCGCTCCCGGTGGGGTCGCAGGGACGATCGGAGAGGCAGCGCAACTCCGCTCCGTCATGCCTCCGTGCCAGCAGTACCGGCAAATCATGTTGCTCGCCACCAACAATGTGCAGGCAGTCAACATTGCGACGAGTCAGCCACGTGCTAAGCTTGCCTTGCAAGTCGCCCGCAGCAGGATCCAGCTCAGTGATATCCGCGCGGTCAGCGCCGCTTTTCAACGAGTGAAGGAACGCTCGCGCTAGACGGCTGCTGCCGGCATATACCTCAACCAACAGTGCCATGCCTGGCGGAAAACAGAGAGAGCCGTCCAGAAGCCGACCCCACGCGTCAGGCCGAAGCCACGCCGCAGTCGTTGACGTCATCCTCCCTGCAGTTGTTAATCACGCCAGCGATGCTGGTACGAACTTCCGCCTTCCACAAAATAGAAAAAGCACAAGAGTGAGCTCTTGGTCGATTGCGGTGGACGATCGACATGCCATTCCGCGAGGAAAAAGACAAAAAACAGCTCTCAGCGAAAGGGCGTTCGGAAACACCGCCGTCGGCCGGACACGTTGGGCCACCGTGCCGCCGCGTGTGGTAGTGCCGCGTTTCGGTGGTACCAGTGGGGCCGTTCGTCTTGAACGGCCCGTTCAGCGGCAGCGTGACGCAGCCTGAGCCTCGCAGTCTGCGCGACTCGCAGCGCAAGAGTGACCTCGGTGCTCTGAGTCGAAGGCCGTGCGAGCGGGGGGCACCGTGTCACAAGTCTGCCTCCACACTGACAGGCTCGACCCTGGAGTACCACAGTAAGCAAGCCGACGGAATCTCTCGTGATTTTTGGCCAGCGCGGATGCGACCTGGTGCATGGGTGAAGCTTCAACGGGTGCCGACTGGCGGCGCTGCGGGACCGCCGGCCGCAGCCTCCCAGAATTACGTGGCGCGGTGATGTGCGCCTCCGCCGCCCGCCACCTCCGAGTAGAGCGCTGGGTCCTTGGCGCTGTCCATGCCCAGCATCCAGCAGACGGTGCCGAGCAGGACCAGCAACAGCGTGACCCAGCTCCACAGGAAGATCTGGCTGTCCGCGATGTCCGCCTGCGAGTAGTACAGCGTGCCGTTGCGCACCTCGGAGAGCTGGCGCGCCCCACTGCTGCTGCCCACGCTGGCGTCGGCGAAGCGCGCGCTGTGCGGCTGCTGGGCACGCGTCTCAGAGCGGAGGCCGATCACGACCGTGGCCACGCGGTCAGCACCGAACGCCTGCCGCAGAGCCGCGTCCGCTGCATCCAGCGCAGTCGTGTACAGGAGGGCAAGCGCGACGGCCTCCTGCGACGTGGCCCCGAGCTCCGCAGCCACAGCCGCAGCGCCAGAAAGGTAGAGACGATGCATCAAGGCCCCCGCGTCGGCGGCGCTGGTGCTGGCGGGCGCGGTGGCAGCCTGGGCAGCGGTGTGCTCCGCCACGAGTACGAGCAGCGCTGCCTCGGAGAGGGCCTGCGAGTCGCCATGGTGTCCCCCCGCGTCCACCTCCACCCACCCGCTGCTGACGCTGCCCGACGGCAGGGCGTAGCGAGGGCAGGAGCCGGACCCTCGGCCCGCTACGCGCAGGCCAAGGCTCAGCAAAGCAGCCTCTCCGCTGCGCTTGCAGGCCAGCAGGCCGGCATAGTCCGCATCGATGCTCCAGGTCGCGGGGCTGCCGAGTGCGGGAGCAACGCTGTCCACAGCAGCGCGGTGCGCGGACGACGCTGGCACAAAGCCGGCTTCGCCAGTCCAGCGGATTGCAGGGCCAGCGACCGTCAAGCCGAGCGCGTCCGCTGCAACCACGTCGAGAGACGAGGCGGAGAGGCCTCCTCTCCGTGAGGCAGAGCTGGCCAGGAGTGCATGCAGGCCGGGCGTGCTGTCCGCGCTGTATCGGTGAGCGTGGTCAAGGAAGGTGGGCAAGCCTTCCACCGTCACCAGCAAAGAAGCCGCGGGACGCAAGAAGGCGTCGGTGGACGGGAGAGACACAGCGTTGAGCGCGGAAAAGCCGTCTTCAGGCTGCTTCCGAGCTGGGTTAAACCCTGTTGGCGCGGCGAGGCCAAACACGCCATTGTACACATGTTGAAGGGCATTGCGTGCAGACACGTGCGCAACGGCGGAATCGACGTCCTCAGCCTGCAGGCGGATCGAAAAGGCCACCTGGTGAGTTGCCACCGCCTCGGCGGAGGCAGCAGCCGATCCGACGGCGAAAGCTGCAGGATGAAAACCAACACAACAAAGGCGCGGGGGTCAAATCACACACGAGGGTAGCGAAGGGATCCATCGGGGTTGAGGGTGGCGGGCAGGCGCACGGGCGTCGCCGAGGAGCGGCTCATCG
>Ga0208629_100759_pt1 | contig 14389 bp, 9 predicted proteins | sample LakWasMet19_HOW5_2_FD_183865 | JGI IMG/M metagenome (GOLD analysis project Ga0208629, IMG submission 183865) | Freshwater sediment methanotrophic microbial communities from Lake Washington under simulated oxygen tension - Sediment Metagenome... | ecosystem: Environmental > Aquatic > Freshwater >...
AGCTTCGATGCGTCAAAGGTATCCCTGCAGCTGTCGTCCTTGCTGATGGAGCTGTCGCACTACACTAGCATCATCGCCCGGGCCGTTGGCGAGCAGCTGCTAAACGCGGAGCTGCCAGGGGCCAACGGCACCGACTTGGTCTCGCCTGTGCAGCAGTACACCGCCCAGGTGGTTGGGCCGCTGTCCGATTCGGTGGGCACTCGCGTGCTCGTGTCGCTGGCCAGCCAGATGCCTTACTACGCCGGTCAGCTCGACGCGTGCTTTGCGCTCACGCGGGCTTTTCGGGACTACGCGGTTGCTGCCGCGAGCAATTTCGTGCTCAGACAGGCACAGACCCGGACGACGGGCGGCGTCCAGGCCGCACTCAACGTCTCCGCGTGGGCGTGGGTCCAGCTCACACGCGACACGCTGCGCGAGCACCAGGTGGCGATCAACGCCTTGCTCGGCCGGCTGCAAGCCGAGGCCGATGACAGCACTCAGGACGCGATCGACTCAATCGCCTTCGCGATCCTCCTCTGCGGTGTGGGCCTCGTCCTCGCCCTCGGCTTGGTCCTCCTCGTGCAGTACAGGCTGCGCGGGCACGCGCTGCGCGTGAAGGAGGCCGCGCTGGTGGCGAGCAGCCAGTTTGCGCGCTTCATCAGCCACGAAGGTGCGTGCCCGCAGCCGGCTGACGATCCGCGCCGCTGGTCGAGCTTTTGAGTGACGGTCGAGTCGTGCTAGCGGCGTGGCCACCCTTCCCGCGTCTGTCCTCTGTGCTGCCATCCACATGCTCTGTGCAGGCCGCAACCCAGCCAACAGTGCCTTGCTGGCAGCTGACCTCCTGTCAGAGGAGCTGCAAGGCGACTTGGAGGCTGCTGCCAGCGGCATTGAGGCTTCCGCCAGCGCGCCGGATGGGGGGCTTGAAGCGCTGCAGGACAAGCTGGACCTGGTCGCCACCATAAAGGACGCGCTGCAGCAGCAGATCCACGTGTTCACAGACGCACTGGACTGGGAGAAGATCCTGTCAGGCAGCTTCACGCTGGAGCGCCAGCCCGTGGCCATCGTGCAAGAGATGCAAGCGCTGGTGGACATGATGGTGCGTAGGCAGCTGCTGCCATTTTATCTCACAAGATGCAATGTGGGCGTGTGCCAATGGTAGCGCTGGACTGTTCGAGCGACGCTTGGCCTTTTTTTTTGCTTTATCAATGAGCAAGGGTGGCAACTGCGGCCGTCTGCTCCCGTTTATCTTCCCTCCCCCGCCCTTGCAGGCGCCCGCTGCCATCGCCAAGGATGTCCGCCTCGTCTTCCGCTTCCAGGCGCACGGGGCCGCCCTCGGTGCTTGGCTGCATCGGCTGCGTGCTCCAGCTGCTGACGGCACGTCTGCGGCGGCGCCGGCGGCGCCCGGAGCTTCGTCCGTATCTGCCTTTGGCCTGTCGAGTATCGGAGCCCCCATGCACGGCAGTGGGGCCGCCTTCGGCTGCGGTCCCGGGGCCCGCGACCGCTCCGTCACGGCCTCCAGCGAGAGGGACTGCGACAAGGACAGCGGCACGGACAGAGACAGGGACAGCGCGGCGTACGCCTTCGCAGGCAGCCTGCCGCAGCTTCTGGTCGCTGCAGCCAAGTACCGCCTGCGCAGCATCGCCACCAACCTGGTGTCCAACGCCGTGAAGTTCAGCCCGCCCGGCAGCTGCGTCGAGGTCTCCATCGCCGTCGAGGCGGTTGCGGAGGAGGAGACTGCGCCAGCTGTCGCAGCGCCGGTGCCGCGCTGGGCGCGGCAGGCCCTAACCCTCCCCTCCCGGCTCGCCCAAGCGGCATGCGGCACCGGCTGCTGGCCTAAGGCACGCGGCTGCTTCAATGGCGCCGCTGCTGGTGCGCCGCTGCCCCCGGCCCAGGAGGCCAGCGGCCCCTCGCCCTCTGTCTGCGCCCTGCCGCTCACGAAAGCCACCGCTGTGGCGGTGCCTGCAGGGGGCGCTGCTTCCACCGGGGCGCTTCGCCCGGCGCTGACGGTCGCTGCGGCGCCACCGCAGCGTGAGCGGAGCTCCGTTGGCCCAGGCTCTTCCCACCACGCCCTGCGTCTCCTTCTGCTGCCTGCGGGGTTCCCGTCGCCATCTGGGCAGGGTACTGGACCCGTCGCCTGCTACGGAAACGACGATGGGCATACAGTCGTGTCCATAGCGGCGTCTGCGTCGGGCAGCTGCCCTGACCCGGCCGCAGACGCGGTCTCAGGCCCCGTGGCGCGCCGGGCCTCGCATCAGCAGCATTTTCGGGGAGGCGGGTATTTTTCGCCTGCTGGCGAGAGGAGTGGGACAGACGCAGCCAGCTGCCTGCGTGGTGCGTTCGCGGACAGCCGCGCAGCTGCGGCGACGCACCCAACGATCACGGTTGCTGCGGAGGAGTCGGCGGCGGAGCTGGGGCGGGCCAACCCACGGCGCGGCCCCACACAAGTTCTGCAGAGCGCACGGGTGCACGCCGCCTCCCCTGAGAGCTCCAGCTGCGTTGCCCACCCCCCGCCTGCCAGCGTCGCAGCAGCGGCCGCCAGCGCCTCCCGTGTGGGTGTGATTCCGATGCCTGAGCCTGACGGCACGTGGGCGCCGGGTCCGCTGCATGTGCGTCCTGGTCTCTCCTCCGCCTCTGACGTGCCACCGCCGCTCGTTGCCGCACTGCGAGCCGCCGATCCGTTCCGAGTCCTCGACCCCAACCCGTCGGCGGCCGCGTGCGTCCTCACGTCTGGCGCTGCAAATGGCTGCGAGATCGGCGCTGCCGCGGGCTCTGAAGGTGTCGCAGAACCGTGCGCTACGGCCGTGGGTGCAGTGAACTTGGCCACTCCCGCGCTCTCAATGGGCTCACGAGGCCTCACATCTGAGTCCGTTTCTGCAACGGGTGTGGCGGCCACCGCGGCGCCGTTCTCCGCGTCCGCTGTTGTTGGCACTGTCGCGAGGGACGATGCGTGTGCTTCTCGTGTTCGCCAAATGTCCGCCGTTGCTGCCGCTGCTGCTCCACAGGGAAGCGTCCCTGTCCCGGCTGCCCCCAGCCGCCTGCGCATCTCAATCGCCGTGCGCGACCAGGGCGTGGGCATCGGCGCCGAGGACTTAAAGGGCCTGTTCCAGCCCTTCGTGCAGATCAAGGCGGGGCAGCAGCAGAAGGGCATGGGCACTGGCCTCGGCCTGGCCATTGCGCGTCGGCTGGCCCAGCTGCACGGCGGCGACATCACAGTTGAGAGCACAGAGGGGCAGGGCAGCACCTTCACCTTCACTTTCGTCGCTGACGTCGTGGCCCCGTTAGTGACGCCTCTGGGTGGGGGTGCGCTGGACGTGACCGACGGCATCCCAAGGTCCCCACCCTCTGGTGCCCCTTCAAGCCTGCCGGGGCAGCCCTTGGAGTCATCAACCTCGTTCCCGAGGATCGCCTCGGCGGCGCCCGCGGACAGCTTACGGCCGCTGCTCAATACTCGGTCAGCGGGGATCGCGCCTCCCGCCTCATCCATCTTCAGCGGCCCCTCCGCGTCGAAGGTGCTCTCGCCATCGCGCGTGGCTCTGTCAGCCCTGTATGATGAAAGCGTGCTGTCCAGCGCCCTGCCGAGCCCGCGCAGGGAGCGCCTGGGCACGCGCCGGCACAAGGACAGGGGTGAGCACTGGATCCGGCACAGGGCGGGCGCCAGCGCTCCCCCAAGCATCCTTGAAATGGGCAGAGCGTCGGGGCGCCCGATTTTTTTCGGCGTCCCCGCAGGGGGAAAGGCTGTCGCTCTCTCGGGCGCTGCGTCGTCAGTGCCTAGGAACCCTTTCACCGGCGGCCTAATGCCAGCAACTGAGGTTGTTGTCCCGGCTCTTAACCTGCCCGGGGGCGTGTCTGCTAGCAGCGCGCCGCCCGCGCAGTCATCGCAAGCTGTCAGTATCCCCCCTATAAGGGACCCCACGCGCCCTTACCGCTCGCACCCTGCGTCCGGCCACAGCTCGGGGGGCGAGGGTGGCGGCGACACCACTGACACGGGGGGTACCTCGCTCGCCTTAAAAACCGACGGCTGCGCGCCTGCAGCGGCCGGCGTGTCGCGGCCGAGCAGAGCCGTCGTGGAGAAGCGCGGCGGGCGCGCACGCGCCGCTCGGTCGTCGGGGCCTGACCTCAGTACGCCGTCCTACGCCGCTGCGCCCACTGGGGGCGGCGCCGCTGCTGCGAGGGCCGCCCAGGTGCCAGCGGGCTACGAGCGATTCGCCGCCGCCAGCAGGCAGCGCAAGGCGGCGGCAGCGCGCGACGCGCAGCTGCTGGCGCAGGATGATGCGCCGAGCAGCGCGGCCAACACACACGGCCCGCTGGCCCCCTTACTTGGTGCCTCGGGACGAGCGCTCGCCCCTCAGACATCCTCCTCCCCCTCTTTCGTGCAAGCATGCCACGTTGGCCGTCCGTCGGCTTGCAGCGTGGTCGACGCTGCCGCCAGCGCTTCTGACAGCGCTGCTGCTGCTGCCTGCGTGCCCCGCAGAGGCAGCACCCGCCACACGATCGGCTGGGGCACTGACGATTCCGCATCGACAGCCGCCTGCGCAGCCGTGGCCTCTGCGAGCGTTCCCTGTCAGCCGCGCAGCCGCGTGACTGCATCGCCCCTGTCGAAGCGGCGCCTGCCTTCAACTGACCTGCACGCCTCCCCTGGTGACGCTGCTAGAGGCCACAGGGGCGCTGCAGACGCGCTCGCGGCGCGCCACGCTGCCGCCCCGCCCCTCCACCCGCAGGAGGACGGCGACAGAGCATCTGCCGCCCCTCGCTTTGGCGGCAGCGTCTCTTGCTCGCGCCCCCGCCTCCCCTCAGCGGACGCGCTAGGTGCGCCGCCCGCCAGCGAGCGGGCGCGTGCAGCCTCTGTGTCGGTCCCCGCTGAGGTAGCATTCCCCGATCCAACGCACGGGCGCGACGCTGCCCCCAGTCCCGCTTGCGCTGCCACCGCGCGCCTGGCCTGTCCGCCCGGTTTTCCCTCAGCCCCGGAGCCGACCTTGGTGCCGGCATTGGAGGCGGTGGCGTGCGGTGATCGCCAATATGGGATGGCGGCGCTGCCTGAGGCGAGCATGGGGCTGCCCTCGCCGCTGGTGGGCGGCGCGCCGAGGCTGGCTGATTCTGTGGCGCCTGACACCTCCAGCGGCAGCAGTGGCAGCATCCTTGCGGGCAGTGATCCTGCTGCATGCAGCACCGTGGCGCTTGCAGGGCCAATGCAGACGCGCAGCGTCGCAGCCCGGAGTGCAGTCAGCCCAGCGACGCCTGTGCAGCCAAGTGTTGCGGCTTCCGGCGGCGCGCAGCTCGCCCCACCTTCGCCGCTGCTGCTCGCATCGCCGACGGCTGTTGGCGAGTGGAGTCATCTGTCGCCGTCTCCCGGTGGGTCGCCCGACGGCCGCCCCTCTGCAGGCGGCGGGGCTGGCCCGCGGCCCGCAGCGGATGCACGAACGCGAGCCTTCGCCGGTCAGACTGCCCTCGTCGTGGATGACAGCGACAGCATCCGCTTGCTGATGGCGCGTGCCATGCGCACGCTCGGCTTCGCCTGCGACACGGCAGAGAACGGCGCCGCCGCGGTCGCCAAGGTGGCAACGGTGCTCGGTACCCGGGGAGCCGGCTCCGCGGCCGACAGTAGCGGCTCGCCGCCTGCGGCGTCCCTCCTCCCTGCGGTGGTGCTGATGGACAAGACGATGCCTGTGCTGGGGGGTATCGACGCGACCAAGCAGCTGCGCGAGGCGCCCATCAGCTACCGCGGCCTCATCATCGGCGTGACCGGCGACGCGGGGCGGGGCGACCAGCAGGACTTTATCCGGGCGGGCGCTGATGCGGTGCTGCCGAAACCGCTCGTCAAGGCTGATCTGATCGCACTGCTGCACCGACACCTGACCGCAGCGGCCGCGCCGGCGCTGCCTGCGCGCCCGTGAGCTGTAGACAGCGGTTCCTAGCTTCTGGATGCACCCTGGATCACTCAAGAAGGCGCCAGGAGCCGTCAACTACGCCAGCGGCTCTTGTGGCAGGCAACTCTGCTTCTACCTCTTTCGACCCCTCAGAGCATTGGGCCCCCATCCTCCCCCTCCCCCGGCGCCCAACTCTATTCTCCCTACTGCCTTGGGTACCTCTCCTCATCGGCTCCCCTACTTCCACTCCGAGAGTTCGTCGGCGGCTGCCGGACACACACTATCAGCGTGCGGCATGCACACCAGATAACAGAAGCCTGCATGCGGAGAGTATGGCTCTCCGCCGTCCTCGCGGTTTCTGAACCACCGCTCGCCTGCTCAACTCTGGATCTGCGTGCAGTGCACGCATGCCTTCCCACAGGCTGATAATGGTGTGAGCGGTCCATCCTGCCACGCGCGCTCGTGTCCAGTGTGCCCCGGTATGGCCCCTGCACAGCCCCCGTACAGCCCCTGTTTGGTAGCGCTGCAGCCCGTGCCATGAACAGTGTGCGCTGGCAGCGAGTAGCGATGCCCTAATCCTCTGCCGTCGGCTGCCCGCCTGTGCCACGAGGCCCGGATGCATCGACCGCAGCCCATTGGCGGCTTCAAGCGCATGCGGCTTGCACGGCACTAAAACCCTGGTATCTGCAGTCTGCGACCATTTCAGCGCGTTGAAATCGTATTGACACTTTTGTCACGTGATTGCTCTGGCTGGAGCGCGCAGTCGCCACTTGAGTCGCTGCAGCTGCACACTCGAGTTCGAATTCCAACAAGGTTGCGGCCGCGGCCAGCAGGTTTTGTGCAGCTCACTTCGTGCTACCGCCGGCGTGCAAGCATGTGCAGTCAGGGCTGCCCGCACCAGCAGCGGCTTTTGTGATGGCAGGAGTGCACATGCACACCACGTGGTGGCTCGGTCTCAAAACACCGGAGGTGGCGTGCCGACGCATATAAGGCGACTGCGAGGCATTCGAATTCGCTGTCCAGGAGTGCGCTTCACTCGAAGCTGCAGTAAGGATCGAAGTGCCAAACGGCACCAACACCGTTCCCATTCATCAGCTACGGATAGCGAACGACTCAAAATTGTTGTCGCCGGTGGCGAGAATGCAGCCTCCCTGCGGACGCCTAGCCGTGCCATTGACGCAATGCGCAGCCCGCAGCGGCGAGTGCAGCCAGGAACGCGCCGTCGCCCATCGCTGCCATACGCCGCGGCCACATGTCCCAGTCGCCAAACCAGCAAGGCATGCGCGTGGTAGGTTCGTCTAGATGCAACAATTTCGGCCAACGGGCCACCGGTCTCGGAAAAGTTGGGAAATGGGAAAGTGGGAAAAATTGGGCACACACAATAGTTGGGGTTTCTGATAAATATAAAAATGCAAGGGAGCTGCATTTTCTACAGGGAGCTGAAGACGCCAAGAACTGTGTCTCTTCGAATAAGCAACGCATTTCAATGCCGGAATCCTCTGGAATTTGAAAAAATGCAAATCAAAAACGCTTCATTGCCCATTTAAGGCAGCATTTCACCCCGAGCGTGAAACCTGCCACTCGTGGGGGGTAACAGGAAAAAAAGTGCGTGCTCGTTTGGAATGATCGGGTTGTGCACGTTACAACACGGACAACACCTCTGAACTCGCGTGTGTGTGCGAGTTGAAGCCCGTTTACCGCAGCCTGCCCAGCAGATCATCCCCGCAGCTCTCACGATGCCACGCTGCGCACATCTCGCGCGTGCCATGCGCGCACTGGAGGCGATTGCGCCCACGCGCTACGCAGGCAGTTGGGACAACGTTGGCCTGCTTGTTGACGCCACGCGGGCATTCGGAAGCGGCGAGTACCTTGTGTTCGTGACCAACGATATGACGCCCTCAGTACTCGACGAGGCTGTGGCCGCCAAGGCCAACCTTATCGTCACATATCACCCCACACCATTCAGCGGCCTGAAGAAGTTTTCAATGGAGAACCCTGCAGCTAGAACCGTGCTGACCTGCGCCGCGAACAACATCGCCGTCTACAGTCCGCACACTGCTCTGGACGTAGTCCCAGGCGGGATCAACGACTGGCTGGTGGCGGGTGTCACCGCGGCGCTCGCCAGCGAGGGGCTGTCTCACACATCTCTCCCCGTCAAGGCGTCTGCAGATCCGGCGGCTGCCGCTCGCGGCTTTGGCGATGGCCGCATCGCGACCCTGAGCCGACCAGTGCCCCTTGCAGCGATGGTCGCGGCGGTGAAGGCCCACCTCAAGCTGCCCACCGTCAGCGTGGCGCTGCCCTCCGTGCAGCTGGACGCGGTGCGGGCAGGCAGCGCCTCTGTCGCTCGCGCAGCCGAGACGACCATGTGCGCCTCCTTCGCCGTCTGTGCGGGCTCCGGCGCCAGTGTGCTGGCAGGCTGCAAGGCGGCGGTGTGGGTCACGGGCGAGCTCTCGCACCACGACGTGCTGGCCGCCAACGCGGCGGGCACGGCCGTCATCCTGACGAACCACAGCAACTGCGAGCGGGGGTTCCTACCCGAGCTCGTCAGCAAGCTGCAGGCAGAGCTGGCGGCGCAGGACGCAGCAGCAGCAGCTGCTGCTGGAGCGACGCCAAGCGCCGTCGGATCTCCGGCGCCTGCAGCACCCGCTGCTGGAGCGGAGGGTGGGGCTGGCGCTGGCGCTGGGCCGAAGGCGTCAGACTTCCGCTTCATTATCTCGGCGGTAGACGCTGACCCCCTCGTGGTGCTCTAGATCTAGCGACCGCCCCTGGACCGAACCTCTGAACTCGTGCGTGCAGAGAGCGTTTGCTTGCCGCGCGCCCTGCATGTTGTGCCGCACACGCTGTTGGGCTGAAATTTGTGGTCAAGGGTGCACATGTCGACGTCGAGAATCTGCAGACGGCAACAACGCTCGCGATACCCCTTCGTGTATCGCAGCCCGAGTCTCGACGCGACTATATCGTTATCTATCGAACATGTGCGGATAAAGAGTACACATTCGAAGGAGCCCAATTGCTCCTGCTCGTGGCCAAGTGAACGCCGCGGCCGCGATATCGATGTGGTCAAGGCAATATTCATCTCCGCGATCAGTCCTGGTAATAGTTGAGCCTGTCGTAGATTCCGGGGGAGGCGCATCACTGCCATTCGCGTCAGTACAGCCCATGCGTGCGGATGTACTCGAGAACCACTCCGGGAATCATGGTCTGGGCTCGCGACCACCCGTCGCTCGAAATACTCTCGCGAGCCGAAGCAGCCGTTTCGATGCCGCCCGCTGCAATACTGGATCTCAGCCCACCAGCACCTCTCGACTCGTGGTCGCTCGCTTCAGACTTCGCGGCGGCGATCGCGATCCGCACAGCTGTCGAGGACACGTCCGGAGTTCGCAGCGGGCTGCCATCCGCATAGGTCACGAGCCACGCATGCGACGGCTGGTTGGGACCCGTGCAGGGCAGGCGGCGCAGCACACGGGCCGGTGGTGGATCACACCCTTCCCTGCTGGCATCACGCTTCTCGCATGGTGGCAGGCTACCCTCAATATCTCCTGCCTCCCTCCCACCGCAAGTGAAGCCGTCATCGTGCCGCCCCTCGCCAGCTTCCGAAGCAGGCGGACAGCTACTGCACGCAGCAGAGAGCGCCTCCGAAGCAACAACCGCAGCCGCTCCGCTATCGACTGCCGCCGTGGCCTCCGAGACAGGTGCTGGGGCGGCAGACGCAGCAGCCGTGGTGCTGGCAAGCTCATACCCGGGCCGCGGGACGACCAGAAACGTTATCTGTTGCAGCAGCTCGCGCGGGTGCTTCCACATCGGCAGCGTGTCCAGAATGTCGGCACCGACAATCAGCGAGAAGAGCGTGTTCGGGAAGGCGCGCGTCAGCCCCGTCAGCAGGCGGTAGCTGGGCACTGCAGCGGGCTCCCACAGCTCCAGCGGCATCACCCGGATGCGGGCAGCGAGGTCCGACGGCAGCGGAGAGGCGTCTGAGCTTGCCGAAGCGGCATGCTCGTCGCCGGCGGCATAGCCAGCTGACATGGGGGCAGCCGCGCCGTCTGTCGCGGATTCAGGCGTATCAGCAGGGAGGCAGGGCAAAGCGCCTTCCACCGCCAACACGCACATGGCAAATCGGTGCCAAGGCGACACGTTCAACGATGGCTTGTCGGGCCGCGCCCCGCACGGTACTATCCACAGCTCGTCAATTAGAGGGGCCTGCGACTCGGACGTGTGCTCGCAGCAGCCACTGTGTGCAGCACCGTCCTTCCACCCAGCCACGCGACTCGCCGGCGCGGTGCGGCAATTCCTCCGGCCAGCGGCCCGCATAACCTCTCGCGCCACAGCAAGGTGGCCGACCGTAATGGGGCTGAAGGATCCGCCAAGGATAGCGACGTGGCGTGCGCAATGCGATCGCGCATTCGCTGCTGCAACCTCCGGGCGCTCGGCTGCGCATTCGTCGGGCGAAGGAAGCGTCCAGAGAGACGAGGCCGGGACACCGTCACGGAACCATCCAGCGACTGAACGAAACGAATCGTCGTGTGTCTCTGCAAGATGGTATCGATGGCTGAGCCCTGCGTAATGCGGTGCCTCGGCGGCGAGGCTGGCAAATTCCGCGAGCATCCTGGGAGAACTATCCCATTACCAGCCACCCTATGAAACCCGGAGGCGCGGTGAGGTCGCACACGCTTGAACACACGAATACTTGAGGGCACTACCGCCTGTGCAACCGACGCGTCACGGAATTCCGTTTGACTGCAGCTTCAACCGCCGCTGTGCGATCTCATTGGCGACTCGCAGATCAGGGCCGGGAAGCGCCACGGGTGCAATCCAGCACGCGATGTACGTGGCATTTCAGTGTGCGTATGAATGGCGGGATTCTCTCTCGGCTGGAGTCAGGGATTGACATGGGGCGCGACCGGCTCGTTGACAGAGACGGCTGAATGTGATGAGGCGGCAGGCAGCTCCGTGAAATGAGTCACGACGAAACTTGGAGGCGAGGCTCTACGCCCGGCGCAGCCTCGATCGACGTTCGTGAGAATGCCGAGGGCGTGTTCCTAGAGGCGGCAGCAGCTTTCGCGCAACCCGAGGGTCGATATGCCTCTCGAGCCCCACGACGCACAGTCGGAGACGGTGCGAGCGTGACATCTGCAAGAACGGGCATATCAGAGATCACCGCAGCTCGAAGCAGCATGCACTCGCTGCACACCGAAGGCGCCGAGCAGCCGGTACCAGCATCCGCTTCCGAACCCGACACCAGCGCTGGAAGACACGCCGACAGCAGCGTCTCATCCGTCACGCACAGCGTATTGACGCGACCAGATGGCGTTCCGTTGAACGAACTGAGCTTGGCTGCACGCCGGCGGCAACGTGAGCTGGCAGGCGCCCAGCCTTCAGCGGGACCTGCCCGAACCGTGATTTTGCATGCCGACGAGCCAACACTGGCGCTGGCAGGAGGCGGTACAGCCCTTGAGTGGCAAGAGGCCGCGCCTGTGTTCGGTAGCCGCGCTGTTACCGGGAGTGCAACGGACGTGCCGCAGGCCGGCGAGCTGGGGCTACCGAAACCACCTGGCTTCTCCGATGGTCCCGACAGCGCATATTTTTCACCGCGCCCGGGAGTCGAAGCACCGGCTCGGCGCTCCAAAGCGGTGATGGCGCTTGAGCCGGAGGGTGCTGATGCCTTACGATCGCACAACTTCGGAGTTGCTGTCACCGCAGGCTCTCGTGTGACTCTTGCATCGCCAATGGCACGGGGGGTTGCCGCCGTCGGGCAAACCCTCGGTGTCTCATCTCCTGGGTTGCCTGCAAGTGCACTGGCCAGTCTCACTGCGCAATTTCCTGGAAAGCCTCCGTCGTCTGCGGAACTGGCGGCAGCCGCAGCCTACACGGACTCGCTGCACGTGTCCGCGGCGACCGCCTCGACCTCCATCCGTGCGTCGTTCGAGAGTGCGCTACACACCCTCAGCTCCGTGGCGGCGCGAGCGGCGCTATACCAGCGCCAACTCGCTAGAGATGGTGCTAGCGCTCTTGCCCAACACACTTCCGGGGCTGCTGCGCTGCCAGGTGACTTCTCGATCGTCGGCTCGGCCGGTGCCAGCGCCTTCTCCACTGCGGTGGCGGCGGCGACAGACTCGAGCGCCCGCATTACAGCCGCAGCTTCGGCATTGAACGCGTCTGCCGACCAAGCGGGCGTCACGGCGGCAGTTCTGCGGCACATTGAGGAAGGCAGGTCTCGCATCGGGGCCCACGGTGACGATGGCCGTGGGGCCTCGTCCGACACGGATGCTGCCGCATCTCAGGCTGACAACACAGCTGCAGGACGAAGCAGCACAACACCGGGGTCGTATCTGCAAGGCGCCCGTCTAAGCTACGACGGACCGCCCAGCGCGACTTCAGCGGGCAGACAGGCCAGCTCGAGCGTGCCCATCCCAGCACCTGCTGTGGGACAGACGGCTTCTGCCCGCGGACGCACAGAGTCTCGCCTCGGCGGGCGATATCAGAACGGGTACCGCGTGGTAGATGACACGGCCTCTGTAGAGGGTGTCACCATTGCAGAAGGCGCCACCAGCGTGGTATGGAACAGCCGCGAGCAGCGCGCTGCCTCTGTGGCATCTCGGGTTGCGACCACGGACGGAGATCGATCTGGGGCGAGTCTCTCCGCCTCAGCGAGAGCTCGGTTCCGGTCTCGCACCTCGACGCCAACGTCCGCTGCTGGTCTTGTACGCCCTCGCGCGCGGCAGGATGCCTCTCGAGCAAGTGACCTCTCGGACAGCTGGATTCAGGGCTTGATAGGAGGAGCAGAAGACAGTGCCAACGGCTCTCATGGCGGGTTGCTGGCTCCGCCGCAGCAGCTGGGGGGCACACAACTTGCGGCGACAGCTGCTGCGTGGGGCGCGGAAAAGCACGCCTCGATCGCTAACGGCTGGAGGGCAACAGTTTGGCCTGGTGGACGTGGCCTGGCTCCTCTGCATGCAGATGCAGGTGATGCAGGCAGCTCGCTCTCGCAAAGTGCCGTCGTGGATGCAGACCTGGTGGCTGCCGGGACTAGTGCGCGTGCAGGCCAGCACTATGCGAGGGCGCTGCAAGAGGTTCAGCTTGCGCGGCAGCGCATCCAGCGGGCTGTCTCCGTCGGGAGAGCAGGCCACGCTGCCCACAGCGACGCCGGGCAGTCAGAAGAAGGGCATACTGGCGCTGAGACGGCTGCAACACCTTCATCGGTGCTGGCTGCTTCGTTGTCAGCACCTCGTTTGTATGGATCCCTGCAGCAGCACAAGGCAGCAGCGAGTACCCTCGGGCTGGCCATGGGTGCATCCATGCGGCCTCTCACTGATGCCTCGCAGGGTGTTTCGGCTGCCAGTGCGCTTGCATCGAGCACTGCGCACCAGCCGTGGCAGCTCGCAGCGAGCCCTCGCGTTTTGAAGGGCGCCGATGCTGTTTCAACAGCAGCACCAGTGGTAGCTTCTCCAGAGGACTCTTCACCCGCGCAGCGCGGTGCTCAGCCCGGCTCCTCGTTACGTGCCGGCACCGCAGCCGCAGAACGCACCGTCTTGAGCGACGCTCTGAAGGAACCGTCACCAGGCCGTGTGGAACCGACTGCGCCTGCATTGGAACCGCAGGCCTTCGCTGCCAGCTCCTTGAACACAACGAATGCAACCGCTGTACAGGCCGGCGCGTCGAACCCAGGTGGTGCCCTCACAATCAGTCCTCGGCAAGCCATTGCGGAGCTGCAGGCGCTGCGCCTGCGCGTTGAGGCCGCGCTGCGCGCGAGCACGACTGTCACGGCACCGCAGGCGCGCAGCAAGGCCTCAGCCGCTGAATCGCGTGCGAGGGCGTTACCGTCGAACACCTCCGAGTCTCAGCCTACTGAGTGGAGGGAGCCTTCAGCCGCTCCTGCCGCTGGCGGCGTTGACTCCGCCAGTGCCGTGCATGATGCCAACAGCGCCCGTTCTCAAGCTGCTGCTCGCGTTGCGTCTCCGCCTGCGGCACACCGGCTTCTGTCCACGTCCTTGCTGGAGACTTCGTTCACGAGCCTCCACGCCGCGGGGAGCAATCCGGTGGGCAAGCTCGCAGCAGCTCCAGATCGTCTGCCGCAGGTTTTCCCCTCGACGCGCCACGAGGACACCGTCGGGGACGCCACTCAAGGCTCCGAGTCCACTGAGGGCAGGCGGCTTGCGGATGCGATCTACACTGGTGGGCAGCTGCAGGACCACCCACGCGACTCTCGCACCGAGTCAGCGACCGCTCGCTCCCTCTACTACCGGCTGCAGTTCACGGAGCAGCAGCTTGCTCGCGTCATGGCAGAGGTCGCGGCGCTGAGGGCAGGGCGCGCTGGCACAGAGGAAGGGCCCGCACACCCAGCCTGAGGCCCGCACGGCGCCGGCAGCTGCGCATGCAGCGTCTTCGAATTCGCGAGCTCGAGCTCGAGCACTCTGGCGCCCATATGCATGGGGTGCACATGAGACGCATGTGAACACGGATCGGCACGTATCCACCGCTTGCCGTCGCGCCGGCCCGATCACATTGAAATGTTGGACAAGTGTAACCTCGCGATCGCCGGCGGGCCCGCC
>Ga0208629_100761_pt1 | contig 14363 bp, 14 predicted proteins | sample LakWasMet19_HOW5_2_FD_183865 | JGI IMG/M metagenome (GOLD analysis project Ga0208629, IMG submission 183865) | Freshwater sediment methanotrophic microbial communities from Lake Washington under simulated oxygen tension - Sediment Metagenome... | ecosystem: Environmental > Aquatic > Freshwater >...
CCGCGGGCTGCGGTGTCGTCGCCCGCGCTCTCCCCTAGCGCAGCGCTGTTGCACGGGTCTGTCGAAGGCGTGGCGTCGAAGCAGGCTGCTGCCACCAGCAGCAGCAGCGCTGCCGCGAGTGGCACTGCTCCTCGTGGTGCTGCCGCAGGTGCGTCAGCAGCGGCAGGCGCGCGGGAGCCGGCCTCTGCCGGGTTGGCGGGTGCCAGTCCGCCCTCAATCGTGACGCCGGCCCTCGGCGCTGCTGCGCTGCGGCGTCTGAGCCAGCACCTGATGCCCCTCGCCATCGCCGCCCGCTGGCTCGCCGGCCCCGCTGCGGGCTGCTTGGAAGGGCCGATTCACCTGTCGACTGCGGACAGCGCCCAGCTCCGCCCGCGGCGCGGCAGCTCAGCGTCGGCCGGTGCTGCTGGCGCTGGTGGCAAGGGGCCGGCAAGCAGCGGCCGGCACGTCGGCGCCTCGACGCTTGCGGGATCCAGAGGCGGCCTAAACGCCGAGGCGGAAGCGTCCGCTGCAGCACTGGCGGCGAGCGATGGCGAAGAGGACGAGGCCGGTTCGGCAGCCACCTCACAGGTGCGCGCGCTGCTTGCTGTGGGCAACGTGGAGGGCGCTCTCACCGTCACGCGGCGGCACGCTCTCGAGGCCTTGGCGGCGCTGGCGAATCGGCTGCGCACGCATGTTCTGCCGGCTGCAGGCGACGTCCTGCTGGCTGCGCTGCAGAGCGTGCAGCACCAGCGATGGCACGGCAGTGCTGACGCGGGAGGGGAGGCTTCCGCTGCCGGGGCAGCTGCGCCCTCTAGTGACTCGAGCGCGGACGCAGAGGTTGAGAACCCATGCCTCCCGCTGGAGGGCGGCTCAGCTGCCCCGTCGGCCTCCTCTTCTGCCGCTGCAGCCGCACCTGCGGCGGTGGCTGGGCCCGTCGCTCTCCCGCCTGCCGCCGCCGCGGCTCTGGCGGCGCTGCAAACGCGCCTCTCCCGAAGCTCGCTGCTCGCGTGGCTGCAAGGTGCCGTGGAGCCTGCGCTGCCGCTGCCTGAGGAGCTCGAGGCGGAGGGCGCGGAGGGCCTCGCCCCGTCCCCTGCCTTCCTCTCGCTCGCGCGCACGCTGCAGCCGGGTGGTGCGGTCGCTGTCGGCACAGGCTCGGAGGGCGCTCCATCCGTCGGCTACGCCTGCCTTCTCGATGCGCTGCTGTCAGGGCCCGCAGCTGCACCCTCAAGCAGTGGCGTGGGCGCCGGTGCGACGCACCTTGGGGCAGCCGCCTCGCCGGCGCGCCTTGCAGCCCGCGGAAAGCCCGCAGGCTCCTCCAAAGGCAGGGGAGCGGGCAAGGCGGGAGGGACCTCGCCTGGTGCGAGTGCGGAGGCCGGAAGCTCCGCTGCGCCATCGACCCCTCCCGCGCATCACAATGCCCCCCGCGTCTCTGCGCTGCTGCGGCTGCTGGCGGGCACGGAGGCGGCGGCGCTGTGCGGCAGCGCAGAGCCGCTGGCGTGGGACGCCGCTGCGCTGCCTGTCGTGGCGCAGGCTTTCGGCTGGGTGGGCGGCAGCTGCGTGGCCGAGCAAGTGGAGACGCCCGGAGCTGTCGCTGCTGCAGGTGCCGGCCGGCGGACCAGGGCTGGTGCCGGCATCCAGCAGCCGATTCCCTCCGCACCGTTGAGGGCTGTCGTGCAGGCGGCTGCTGCTGTGGCGCCAGCACACGCCGCCGCTGCCTGCACCGCTGTGCTGACCCTTGCTCGCACGATGCGCGTGCTCACTGCGCTCGAGCAGGTGGCATCCCCCGGGGCGACGACGGAAGCAGCGTCGGTTGCTCACGGCGGAATAGCTCGCGGTGTTGCGGTTGAGATGGAACGACAGAGAGGGGCGCCCCTTGCTGCATCGCCGTCTCCGCTCGCAGCTGCGACGGCAGCGCTGCTGTCCTGGCAGGGCCCTGGCAGCGCAACCAGCAGCAGCGCAGCCCCTGGGGCAGCCGCCTTTGCGCGTGCCCCGCGGGAGCCGGAGGGCCGAACAGCTCTGGTGCTGGAGGCAGGGACGGGGCTCTTCAGAACCCTGCCCGCGCCGCCGCAGCAGCCAGCTCCCGGGGCGGGTGCGGGGGCGGGTGCTCTGGCTGGGGTCGCGGTCGCGCCTGCAGATGGCACAGCAGCAGCGAGGGACCACCGGCGGGCGCTGGGGGCGCCCGTCCCGCTGCCCGGCGGAGTCTTCGTGCCCGCACCTCTCGGGGCTGCCGCGGCAGGCGCTGGCGCGGGGCCGTCGGTGGGCGCGGGAGGGCGCGCCAGAGAAAGCGCTGCCGCCGCGCCTGCTGCAGACGCCCTCGCAGCCGCCACAGCAGCGCTCCGTGCAGCGATGGGGCTGCCGCCAGCGGCACGGCCCGCAGCGGCATCGCCAGCCACCACTGCAGCAGCAGCAGCGCCAGCCGCACCCGCAACGGCTGCAGGCCGCAAGCGGACGGCGGCGCAGCTTACACCGGACAGCGGAGGCAGCGCGGCGGCCGCTCCTGGCAGCACAGCGGCCGCTGCCGGGAGCCGAGCAACAGGCAGCCACGGCGCTGCCGGCGCCGCCTCGACCGCTGCCGCGACCGCCGCAGCGATGGCGGCGCTGGCTGCGGCCGCGAGCAGCCTCAGCGGCAGCAAGCGCAGCGCTGCCGCCGCTCTCGCGTCCCTCCCTCCCGGAAGGATCCGGCTGGCGCAGGCGCCGGCGCTGCCTGCGGGGGCGCGGCGGCGTCTCGGCGAGAGCGGCGCTGCCGCGGAGAGCTCTACCGCCGCGGGCAGCGGCGACGCCTCCGCAGTAGAGACAGGCGGTTTCTCCCTGTGGGGGGCCGGCGGCGCCGACGGCAGCGGTGGCTGGCTGGGGCCGGGTGTCGATGCGGAAGGTAACGTTATTCCGGTGGGCCCGGCCTGGGGCGGCAGCGCCCTCAGCCTGGGCCTCAACCCGCTGGGGCTTGGATTCTTCGGCGCGGGGCCGCAGTCCGGCGCATCGAGCCTGTTCGGGGGCGGGGCTCTCGGCTCGCTGGGGCTTGGGGCGGGGGCTGACGCCAGCGGAAGCGGGTCCAGCGGGGTCGGCGGCGGGTATGAGGAGGGGTCGCTGGAAGCCACGATGGCCATGCAGCAGCAGCTGCTACTCGGCCACATGCTGCAGGCGGCGCAGCACGGCGGCGGCTACAGCTACTTGTTCCCCTTCGGGGGCGGAGGGCCCCCTGCAGCGAGCGAGGGGCACGCGGACGGTGCGAGCGGCTTCTTCATGCCCCAGCAGCAGCAGCAAGAGAACGGGGCGATTGAACTAGCAGGCGGGGCAGCTGTTGTTGCTGGGGCAACGGGCGCCGGTGGCGGTGAGTCAGCGACTGAGGTTGCGCCCAGTGTTCTTGGCATTGCTGGATCGGCTACGACCCAAGCAGCCGCGGCTGCTCCGGCTGCCGCGGCTCTGCCATCGTTGGTCCACCTGCAACCGTTCCAGGGCGGGCTGCTGGCCCCCTCAATAGTTTCGCCGCCAGCTGCTGCCTCCGCTGGTGTGCTGTCTGGGTCGGCCGGTGCCGCTGGCTTGCTTAGCTCGCAAGCAAGCTCCTTCGCCGCAGTTCCATCTGGCGGAGGCGCCAGTCGGGCTGGCGACAGCATTGCAACAGCCTCTCACCTGGCATCGCAGCACGCACAGGCTGCAGCAGTGCAGCAGCAGCACCAACACCATCAGCAGATGCAGCACGCGGCCGTCGCTGCCGCCGCGGCCCTGTCGATGGGCCTGCAGTTGCACATGCCTGGCGCGGGAGCCTTTGGCGGCATGCCAACGCAACAGCCGCATCACCAGCACACTCGTGCAGACGCCGGCGGCTTTCCTTTCGCTTACCCAGGGCCTGCAGCATCGCACAGCCTGCACGGCGGGCAAGCGCTGCTGGCGGACATTCAGATGCGCCTTGCAGCCGCCCACCACGCTGCCGCAGCTGCAGTGGCAGCGGGGGTGGGTGGCGGCGGCGGCTTTTGGGGGGCTGCAGCTCCTGCCGCAGGCGACCAGCGAGCGTTGCGTGACAGCACTGCGGCTGCGGGGCAGGGGAGCGGTGCAGACGGCGGAAGAGGTAGCTGGCCGACCTAACCTCCTGCAGCTGGTGCCTCGCTTGAATCTCGCTGCGAGCTCCAAAGGCTTCTCGAGATCTCTGCCCGTCAATTTTGATTGATACGCTAATTCTGCGCATGAGCTGCGCAGACACGCTCCAGACTGTGCTGTCACAGTCGTCGATCAACACTACTGACCGTGCCCGCGTTCACTCCCTGGGCCACACACATGTGCTGGGGCCGACCGTCGCTTCAACATTGATGCAAATGCTGAATGTCTTTCGGCGTAACGATCTTCATCGCGCTGGTCAATCAATGTTGGCTGGCACCCCTGATTTGGATCGGCAGCATCGTCGAGCTTAAGACTCTGCAGACATGTACACGTGGCAGCTCTTGGCTGCGCTTGCTTGCGACATATATACTCTCACAATCAGGTTGAGCAGCCTGCAGCCACAACAACTTCACACTTCAAGCGAGGAGGGACTTGACAGCTGCAACAAAAATTGTGGCATGTGCGCATGCCATCCTGAACGCGCGGGAAACAACAATGCCAGCGCGACGCTGCACAAGATATCTGCGTACAAGCCTTCAGTCGGTACGGCAGGGTGCAGCATGTGCATCCATTGGTCAGTGGTCGTCAAGGCTACATGCACGTCGGTAGTGGCCGCCGCTGAGCCCATCTTCTGCCCACTACCCTTGAGCCGTTCCAATGGCTCCGCCGGGATGGTCGGCCCGGAAGGCCTCCAAGGTCATGTCCTGCGCCGCAACTAGCGCGCTAATCAGCATGTTGCAAGCCGCCTCCTGAGCCACGATGCTGCGGGTGGGCACCGCACCCAGCAACTCCTGGGAGCACGGGACCTCGACACTGCCATCGCACGCTGCAGCGACGGGAGATGTGGGTGAGCTCGTGAAGCCGTATACGGCGACGCCCCGGCTCTTGAGGTGGGGCAGCACGTGCAGCAGCTCAGGCGTCCGCCCGCTGTGGCTGAACGCTATCACCACATCGGTGCGGCGCAGCGTTCCCAGGTCGCCGTGCACCCACTCGCCGGTGTGGACGAAGGACGCCGCGATGCCCACGCTGCGCAGGCTGATCGCCAGCCGCTGCGCCACGGCGCCGCTCTTGCCGATGCCCGTCACGTACACGTGGCCCGGCCCCGGCCGCTTAGCGCTGCAAGCCAGGCATGACGCCACAAGGCGGAGCAGGACGAGCGTTTGTCGGGGCCCGCTGGCCGATGACAGCGTAAAGGTGTCGCGCAACGCCGACGAGGTTTTTTCGTCTGCTGCAAGGGAAGCCCACGCTGCCAGTGTCGCTGCTCGTGCCTCGGAGGCCCCTAGCTGCTGCGCCTCATCGCGTACCTGTGGCGACGGCGCACTGGATGCCGTCAACCGGCGCGCAGCTTGCACAAGCGGCTCGCATTCAGAGTTCAGCTCCACCATACGCTTGTCGCTGCAAATCGAGTGAGTGTGCATTCAGCGGCGTGCGTGGAGCGACAAAACCAGGTAGCGGGCCGGCCATGTGCCATACAATCTGGAGTAAGAGCGCATCCCTCCGAAACGACACGGCCCGTAACGACACGGCCCAGTAACCGTCCGCGCCATCGATACGCTCCCTTGCGCCCAGCTCCCGCAGTGCCTGTGGGCTTGCCTCACCTGACACCTGGCACGGGCAGAGCACCCAGAACCTCCACGCAGGCGGCGCCAGCTGCAGCCGCCACCCTGCCCACCCATTCGAGCTGAGTGGGGGACGTCGGCACGCCACGGGCGTGGATCGAGGCGACAATTCCTCCAAAGAACGCATCCCCAGCTCCTGCAGGTTTGCAATCGCACGGCCATTCGGCGGTGACCGGAACAACACCTTACCGGAAAACACCACGCAACTCACCGGTCCGAACGCCCTCAACTCAATACCGCCTGCAGTTCACTCACCGGTAGCATCCACCTGCTTCACTCCAGGATAGACAGGGACGAAGATGCCAGCGCCTACTTTGCGGCCAGAGGTCGGGTCGCGTGCCACGGCCAAGCTGCTGCCTCGCGCGCCATCGGTCACCACGCACACCTTGCAGCCGAGTGCATCCGCGAGCTGAGCGGCCAGACTGTCGAGGCTCTTCTCGGGCGCGGCGGAGATGCCCACCAGCCGCAGCAGGTCTGGCGCGGCGCCCGCTGTCAGCTTGACGACGGTGGCTGATGTGACAGCGCGCCGAAGCTCGTCAAGCGAGCCCAGCTGTGCGGGCCCGACAGCCACTTCCGGCACCACGTCCACATCGAGCAGAGAGGGCACGCTCGCTCTCTTAGCGCTGTCCAGCAAGAACTGCACGCCAGAGAGCGGCAGCTGCGAGATCTCCGTGGTGATCATCGCGGCGTCGCGCACCGCTGACCCAAAATCCCGCGCCATGTTGTCGCCCGTCAACCGCGAAGTGGATGCTGGGGCCATGATGATGGTCCGTTCGCCAGAAGGATCGAGAAGAATGTGACTAACGCTGGTGCTATAATCGGCGTGGGCCCGCACAAAGCGGGTGTCCACTCCAAGCTCCCGCATCTTGGCCCGGATTGTGTCTCCGTGTGAATCTACGCCCTGATACGCGAGCAGGCCCGTAGGCGCGCCAAGTACTCGAGCCCACGAGAGATGATTCAGAGTAACACCTCCCACAACAGTGCCTGACACAATTTTCTCGTCGGCAAAGTATGCTTTGTCTCCGGGCATCGGTAGCTTGCGAGTCCTTGCGAAGATGTCGACCACGTTCGATCCCGAGCCCAGCACCAGCCGGTTTGCCAAGCCAGCAGCAGCTGCCGCCGCTGTAGAGCTCGTGCGCTTGGCAGCCATCTGGGTACGCCGGGAAGCCATCTGATTGCGTTGGGCTGGCCGATCCGTGCCGCTGCCCGCTGCGTCTCAGCCTGCGAGAAACCGATAGATTCTTCACCCCTACTGCGCTCGCAACCCAGCCCTTTCATAAGCTACCTGCATCTGACTTGGTCTCCTGCGTTGTGTTGGAGTATTTTACGGCATATTCCGGCGAACTGTACAAAACGGTTCGCAAGACGATTGGATTCAGACGCCTCTGGTTCTTGCACGACTTGAACAGCACGTTCTATAGATTAGGCACACAGGTAAGTCCTGCAACTAATGCAATAAGAGCCGAAAACGGGGCCATGAAGAAGCCGTGCGTCGAATTCAGTCCCCGGGGCCCGCCGGGCCAACTGCCGCCTACTCGGGAATCCAAGCCGGGATCCCGAGGCGTATCGTTCACGATCCGTGTGTGCCCTGACTGTGACAGCTTCCAAGTTCCCGACTATCCCAGTCCCCAAGCCTTGCAAATGCGAATCCCCCTTCCACGACGGTTTTGTATGACACCCCGATTCGCGCATGCCGCCCGAGGCGGCTCGCTGGTCAGACTGGCTGGTCTTTGCTTGTCGAAACCCCGAAACTTGCGACGAAACATGGGGCACAGCCAAGTAGCGCTGCTGCAATTCTTGCGTGTGTTGAGTTTCGGGTCACGCCGTCACGCCTGAATCATCTACGCGGGGACGTGCGGGTCTCATCAAAACCAAAATCAAACCAAAACTGAAAAGTGGATCGCAGGCCCACACCCCGGGGGAAGGAAAGTCACAAATTCAGATCAAGGGGGTGGAGTTCCATTTACTCGCAGAGGGAGCTGTCGGGTGCCGCGCAGCGAGGTCGCCAGCGGTGCTGCTTGCCCGCGCTTGCAAGCCGGGGGCACTGCATGTGCGACAACCCTCAACCGCCCCGAGGCTGACAGGAGTTGGCAGCGGTCCAGCGTCCCGGCATCACGCCCGCAGCTCTACACCCGGCACTCCGCTCCATTGTCTCCGCCCAGTCAAACAAATGGTCGCAATGAAAGCCGCGTGGCTCGGCGCATTGCTGCGGCCAGTTCACGGGAAGGGAAAGCTGCGCCTTTACGAAGCCTTGGCGGGGACAACGGCGGCCGGCACCGCAGGCGCAGCAGCAGCCGCAGGCGCTGCAGCAGCTGCAGGCGCGGCGGCGGAGCCCGCGCCGACGACGGAGGCGCCGGTCGCGATCACAGCACCAGCGGGCGCGGGCGGTGCAACGGCGGCAGCCTCCGGGCAAGAGCTGTTGGCCTCGCACTGCAGTTTGCACTTGGGGCGCGGGCACACATCAGGCTTGCGGCAGCGCCAGGCGCAGTTGGGCTTCTCGCAGGTGGAAGTGCAAACGGGGGCCTGCACGGAGACGGCGGGGAGACACAAAAAAGAGCACACTCAACGAGTTGAAGCTCTGCCATGCGGTTCCCAGGTGAGAGCTCTCGGCGTTTCGAGCTGCCGACTAACCGGTGCAGACTTGCACACGTTGCGGCAGCGAGGCTTCTTGCAGACGGTGGTGCACTCGGGACAGTTACCAGACTCGCAGTGTTCCACAGGGCAGCGCACTTGGCACTGGGGCTCATCGCACTTTGCCTCGCAGGAGATGCTCGAAGTGGGCTCCACGCAGTTCGTCGAGCACTTCGGGACCTCGCACACAGGGTCGCCTGCAGCAACGAGGTTTCGGGGACGAATCGCTCATCTTCTGCCCAAAATCAGCGCCGCGACGCCTCTCACCCCGCAATATGCTACAGCACGGCTTGCGAGACCCGATACGCCAGTTCGCAACCGCAGTCCGCGATTGCCCGCTGCGAGAAATCAGTTTCAAAAGCAGAGGGACACTCACAAACTTGGTTGCAGACCGGGGAATCGCACTGCCACGAGCATGTTGGATGGCAGCCGGCAGAGAGTTCCTCGGTCTTGGCAACAGCGGCCACCGCGAAGGCGGCGAGCACCAGGAAAGAGCGCATTCCAAAGGTGCAGGGACGCAAAACCTCAGCGTGACTTTTCAAGGACGGCTGGATTCGTCGGGGGCGGGAAGCTGTTCAGCGTACTGGAGCTCCTTCGACTAACAGTGCAAGCGGCAGTTGCACGAGTCGGCCTGCCTTCTCCACCTGTCACACTCCCGTTCCCCCACGATTTCCGCAAAACCGTGACGCTCTGACAGAGGGGAGGGTGAAAATGGACACACAGAATGACTTAGCTCGGCTCTCGGCGTCGCCGCTACAATTGCGCAGCCTCGCGTGCCCATGGGTGGCATTTCTGTACAACCTACCTTCCGCCTTTACCTGTCAGAAAAATGGTGAGTACCGGGCTTCGCCGACGCGATCGCCGATCCTCGGGGCTGCCAGCGCATTTGACATGCAGCAGTACATGAGCGACGCTCACATCTGGTCGCTCCTCCTCTGCTCTCTTTGTGCAGGCCGACAGCGGTAGCGCAAACAAGCCCTCGTCCAGCCGCGAGGCGGCCCGCGCCGGCGGAATGCGCGTCGGTGCGAGCGGCGCTCGCAAGGCAGGCGCGCCGCAGGGGAACGCTCCAGGCGCCGCCACCGCGAGCACGTTCGCCCACTTCCAGGAGGATGGCTCCGGGCTTCAGTTGTGAGTTCTCGCGACGCAACTACAAGCTGTGAGCGCAGCGGCAAACGCAGCTCGCAGTCAACGTTCCTTGCTCGCTGCTGCTTCTTCGTGCATGCAGGTCGCCACCAGCTGTCATCGGCGTGTCTGCTGTTTTCATCGTCTCTGTGATCTTGTTGCACATCTATGCCAAGTTCACCCAATGAGGAGTGTTGAGGCGATCTGGTCGCAATTGGCTCATTGGGCTGTTTTGCTGCGAAGCACTCTTTGGTGCTCTCCAATGAACCAGCAAGTCTACTAGAAGCTAGCGCTAGCCCGACAGATGGACCTCCGTGAGAGGTCAGGATGATGACGTCGCAGCGCCGTCCAGTGCTCGCTGCACGGGGCGACAACGCCCGACCGGCACGAGCCACGATCACGATCGGGCAGTCGCCTGACGTTGAGCTCGCAGGCTGTTCTGGTGCTCGCCGCCACGGCGCAGTTCCTGGCACTGTCCGATGGCACGTTGAAAGGACAGTGGGCGTGCTGGGCGGCAATTCGGCAACCTCGCCGCTTGGCGCTGGCGCTATGAGGCGATGTCGTCGCGCCAGCCCGCGGCCAGCAATAGGCGGCGCTGTGGCGACCCTGCCAGTGTTGTTGCTGCACGGTCGTGCAGTTCCAAGGTTCTGATCATGCAACAGTTGTGGGGTTCGCCCTCCGACCGCCCGGTCAGCAGACGCTGGCAATCTCAACGGCGTGAGGGTGGTGGCTCATTTGAGAGCACGCACGATTTGCCGGCGAAGCACAACAAACCAGCACGTCTGAGTTCGCACACTCGAGCTCGCGATCGGTGGGAGCCTGTGTGATTCGTGCTCAAAGTAGCCACTTTGTGACTTATCGTGACGGCACGTGCGTGTCGGACTCGACCGGTGCCGAGGCCGTTTTGATTGTAAATCAAGTTGCGCGCGCAGTGCACGTGACACCTGGCAAGCAGCTGGCGCCATGCGCCTCTCGAGGCGACGCAGGGGGTCATGCGAGAGCGGTTGCTCGACGATATTGTTCGATGATTGCCGAAGGATAACCGTCAGTGAATTCCTGCCAGAAACTACACCCAGAAACTACACAGAACACGCAATTGCAAGGCGCCATTGGCAGGTGTGCATGCGAAAGTGCGTGCAGCTGCGGGAGTACACGGAGGCAGCACAGACGGAGCCACGGCCAGCACTGCAGCTGGGTGGCATTCTGCCAATTGGCTGTCGCCACGGCCAGCACACGGCTGGCGCTCACCGCCCGGCGCCCGCACTGGGCTTCCACCCGATGCCCCCGGTGCCGAGCAGCTCCCGCTTCAGCGCCTTGGGGTCCGCCCACTTGGCCGCGAGATAGGCGTCGTCCCGGTCCTCCACGAGCGCCTTCTCCTCCTCCTGCTTCTTGAAGTACCAGGACATCATGGCCTTGCGCTCCTCCTCAGACACGGCCGCCTCGCGCACCGGCGGCCCGCCGCCCCGCTTCTGCAAGCGCGCCACGACCTTCGTCTTTTCGTTTTTGCCGACCCTGCGGGTGCAGCGGTGGAGTCAGCACACCAACAAGAGGAGGCCACAACACAGCGAAATGTAACATCCTGCAGCTGCAGCCGGCAGGACGACAGGTTCGGGCAAACGAAAGACGGCTACTGCAGACGCACCTGTCGCCCACGGTCTGATCCCTGAAGAACTCCTTGCCGGCCCACCACAGCGTGGCGGTTGCGGGATCCATGTAGTCAGCTCCTATTTGCTCCTGCAAACCGCGTGAAGCACAGGCAGCGTACCGGCGACACGGTTGGAGTGGCGCACTCCCCGACGGATGCAGCATGCAGCGCTGTCCTGCTTGCCAGGCGTTTAAGCTATCCCAGAGAGACTGCCAGGGCATGCCGACGCCCACACATCACAGCGCACCCTAGTCCCCCGCCCCGCCAACCAACCCACCTGCAGGAACTCATCCTTCGGGTCCTCGATGAGCAGGCGCACGGGGTCCCACTCCGGCAGGCCCATGGGGTACGCCATCGTCACCGCGCCGCGGATGTTGTCTATCCGCTCCTGCAGGCCGCCCACTGTGAGCGCGAGGCCCGCGGCCACCTGCTTGGCCGAGACAAGCGCCTTCGCCTCCTCGCACGTGCGTCGAATCACCTCGGCCAGCTGCGGGGACGGCGCGTTGCCGTCTCTGCACAAAGACCAAGAGCATCCAGGGTTCGCTGTCATCCACTGACGAAAAGGGCGTCCCGCCAGCATCCCATCCGCACCGCAACCCGTCCATTGAAATCACGAACTGAGTGCCAGGACGTCACGCACCGGACTCCGAGCGGATCTGCACTGTAAAATTCGCCCTTGGCGACAGATTTGCCCGTCTTTTCGCTAATCTGCAGCAGCCGCACCAACAGCAGAGGAAGGCAATGCCTCCGCCGACGAATCTGACTATGGGCAGCCACTCTCCAGCGTGAGCGCATCGTGTGTCGCCAGCGAACAAACTCGCCTCATCCAAGCCTCGTTCTGGTTCCGGTTTCGCTCTTCCGTGCTTTGCAAGCTCGTCGCAGGCCCCAGCAAGGCGGGCAATGCGGTCCCGCATGTTTTGGATGTTGCACTGCAGCAATGCGGCAAAAGCAGCCGCGTGCAGGGCCGGCGTTCATTTGCCTCTAGAGCTCGTTCACGTGACAACAACCGCGGCAAGAAGCTGAATGCGCAGCCAGCATTTCGGAGCGCTGGTCAGTGCGAGTTCAGACGCGAGCCGTTTGCAGGCTCGCAGCATGTTCTTCCACGTGATTTGGTACACACCAAGTCTCGGGTAACCTTGTCATTCGAGTCAGCAATGCTGCATTCGTAGAGGAACTGGTCCACTTCGCTGCGCTTCAGATGAATGACCACCATGCTGTCGTCGAGGGCGGAACTAGCCAAAGCCCCGTTGCCAAGTGACGAGCTGCGGAATGAACGATCGTGCACGGTGCGAAATGAAGCCTCGGGCGAACGGCAACTTCTAGGACCGAAAAGAGTTGGCTGCATGCGCGTGTTGCTGAAAGCAGCTTCGCTCATTGCCCGCGCCTGCTTCGAGCACGTTTTGTCATCAATCATGACGCATCCGTGCCTCCTTCCCTCCACGTGGCGGAAAGTTGCGTGCCTTCTTTCTCCTGCAGGATTGCGCGCGCGTGGCAGGGGACTCGACCTTCGTACACTTCCCAGCGACAACTGTCCACACTGCGCCCGCGCTACTTGCGCGCTCGTTCTTGTTGCTATTGTGTGAAAGTCACTCGGCTTCGAGCCTTTTGACAACATGCGCATGCTTCTTGCGACCGCCCTTGTGGCCGGTGAGTGTTCCTTTCCTGTGCACGCTGCAGTAGTTGTGCTGTCTGCGCGGGGAGTCTCCTGCGCGGTGCCGGAGGACGCTGGAGGCATGAATTAATGCCCGCAGGTTGTGATCTGGGATCGAGGTTGCGCCACGTGGAACCCGACCGCCCGCTTCCTGGAAGCATGCCCGGGGACGAATGCGTTGTTGAAGTGCGACGTTTTGCTGCCCAGACGGTGCCGGATGCGTTTCAACAAAGCCAGCGAGCCTATCCGTCAAACGCATGCTGTTGCCTTCTGGGCTTGTGTCCCTTTTGCAGTCGCTGCGGCGGCTGTGGTCGACCACTCCAAGGATTCCTCTGATGCGCCCACCGGTCCCATCATCGGCATTGATTTGGGAACAACCTACTCTTGGTGAGTTTAGCGGATCGGCAGTGCTGCAGTCGTGAGCTATCCCGAACAACTGCGATCCCTGTCGGCAGACGTCAGTTGCGAGGCGCGGGCGGCAAGTGTGCTGGGGAGTCTTCCGGCAGCCAGTAGCAAGTGTGCTGGGGAGGCTTCCGGCAGCCAGTAGTCGTTTTGCAAGTGTCATGCCAGTTTCTCAGGACTGTATCTTTTATGAGCCAACGCGATGCGGCGCTGGACACCTTGATAAGATTTCCTCATGCATGCGTCAACCTGGGCCTTGCGCTTGGTGCTGTCTTCTCTTTGCTCCTGCAGCGTGGGCATCTACCGCGATGGCCGCGTTGACATTGTGCCCAACGACCAGGGCAACCGCATCACGCCCTCTTACGTGGCGTGGGACGGCGAGGAGCGCCTGCTCGGCGACGCCGCCAAGAACCAGGCCACCGTGAACCCCTCCAACACCGTGTTCGACGTGAAGCGCCTGATCGGCCGCACCTTCGACGAGCCCACCGTGCAGGCGGACATGAAGATGTGGCCCTTCAAGGTCATCAACCGTGACAACAAGCCCTTCATCCAGGTGGACCTCAAGGGCGATCGCAAGACGTTCGCGCCCGAGGAGGTGTCCGGCATGCTGCTCGCCTACCTGAAGCGCACCGCCGAGACGTACCTCGGCACGGAGGTCAAGAACGCGGTCATCACCGTGCCCGCCTACTTCAACGACGCGCAGCGCCAGGCGACCAAGGACGCCGGCGTCATCTCCGGCCTCACCGTGCGCCGCATCATCAACGAGCCCACCGCCGCCGCCATCGCGTACGGCCTAGACAAGAAGGGCAAGGAGCAGAACATCCTGGTCTTCGACCTGGGAGGCGGCACCTTCGACGTGACCGCCCTCACCATCGACAACGGCGTCTTCGAGGTGCTCGCCACCAACGGCGACACGCATCTGGGCGGCGAGGACTTTGACCAGCGCGTGATGCACTACTTCATGAAGCTCTTCAAGAAGAAGTACGAGAAGGACCTCGGCACGGACAAGCGCGCGCTGCAGAAGCTGCGCCGCGAGGTGGAGCGCGTCAAGCGCACGCTCTCGCAGCAGCACCAGGCCCGCGTGGAGATCGAGTCCCTCTTCGACGGCATCGACTTCTCCGAGACCCTGACGCGCGCGCGCTTCGAGGAGCTCAACATGGACCTCTTCAAGAAGACGCTCGAGCCCGTGAAGAAGGTGCTGGCGGACGCTGGCCTCAAGAAG
>Ga0208629_100762_pt1 | contig 14362 bp, 3 predicted proteins | sample LakWasMet19_HOW5_2_FD_183865 | JGI IMG/M metagenome (GOLD analysis project Ga0208629, IMG submission 183865) | Freshwater sediment methanotrophic microbial communities from Lake Washington under simulated oxygen tension - Sediment Metagenome... | ecosystem: Environmental > Aquatic > Freshwater >...
GGCCTCTGCAGGCGCAGGGGCTGCCGGGGGGTTCGGGGGCGGCAGGGGCCCTCGCGTGCCCCCCTCCGCCTCTTTCTCCCTGCTGCACGACATCGACGCGGCGATGGAGGGCGGTGGGGGGGAGGGCGAAGGGGCAGAGGGCGCAACTGGGGTAGACGGGGGCGAGGGGGCCAGCGGGGAGTCTGCGGCGCAGGAGAGCCTGGAGGGCGTGGGGGCTGCGACAGACCGCAGCCGCGACGAGGCGGGCGAGCAGCAGCATCGCCAGGCCGGCAGCGTCCCCCGCGGCCGCAGCACCGGCCCTGCTGCGCCTGCCCGCCACGAGCTGCTGTATGCGCACGCCCTGGAGCTGGCGAGCCGACGGCAGCAGCAGGCGGCGGAGGGCGGCGCCCTCCCCGCAGACTGCACCTTCACCCCCGCCCTGCTCGCCGCATCGCGGTCTCGGGCCACCGTGGCAGGGGGGTCGCCGGGGGATGCGGGGGAGGGGTCGGGCGCAGGGGGCCGCTCCGTCGCCTCCCCTCCGCGCTCCGCTCTGGCCGTCTCACAGCGCCTGTACGAGCAGGCCTTCGCGGCGGAGGCGCGGCGGCAGGCGGCGGGGGAGGAGCTGCTGCGAGCTGTCGCCCCCTTCGCCCCCGCCCTCAACCCCCGATCCCTCGAGATGGCTGCCCGCCCCTCCTCGCACGCGGTGGCCACACGCCCAGCCCTGCACGAGCGGCGGCCGGAGGCGACGGCGGAGGGGCTCGCGCGCCGCAGCGAGGCCCTGGCACTGGAGGGCTGCACCTTCAGGCCGGCGCTGGCCCGGGGCGGGGAGGGGCGGCCGACGGGGCGCGGGCGCCGCAGCCGCAGCGTGGACGAGGGCGAGGGCGAGGGCGAGGGCGAGGGGTACGGCGGGGGCGGCGGGGGCGTGCCCGTGCAGGAGCGGCTGCTGCAGTTCGGGGCGCTCGCGGCAGCGCGGCGGCAGCAGCGCGCCGAGGCGGCTGCGGCAGCGGAGGTGGCGGGGGCGACCTTCCGCCCCTCCATCGACGCCCTCTCCTCCCGCCTCGCCCCCAGCAGGCAGCTCGCCATGGCTGCCGCCGTGCACGCGAGCGGCAGCGGGGGGGTCGGTCTGGCCATCCCTCCCTCCGCCTCCGCCACCTCAGTCTCCGTCGCCCTCCCCTCCGCCTCGGAGCGCCTCTTCGCTGAGGCGGGGGCCATCCGGGGCCGCCAGGAGGCGCGCAGGCGGGCGATGGAGGCGCAGGCGTCTGCGGGAATCACCTTCACCCCCGCCATCGACCGCACCTCCCGCGCCCTCGCAGCGCAGGGGCTGGTCGCGCGGGCACGCACCTTCCAGCAGGGGGGCGGCGCGGAGGGCGCCCGCCGCACCGCCTCCGGCTACGACGGCCTGCCCATCGCAGCGTCCGCCTCCGCCTACAGCGGGTACGGGGCGGGCGGCAGCGTCTTCGATCGCCTGCACGCAGACGGGCGCGCCTTCGAGGAGGCGCGCGCCGCCGCCATCGCTGCCGCGGTGCAGGCGGAGCTGGAAGCTGCCCCGCTGCGCCCCGCCATCAGCGACCGCAGCCGGCAGCTGGCCACCCTCGCTGACCGCGTGCTGGCGGACATCGCTGCAGCTGCGGCGACAGAGGGCGGGGCAGGCGGCGACCCCGCCACCGCCTCCTCAGCCGGGGCAGCCGCTGCGGCCAGCCGGCGCGCGAGCGTGTGGGACCGCCTCTACGCCTCCGCCCTCACCGTCCCCGAGCTGTCCGCGCTGAAGGAGGAGCTGCAGGCGCGCATTGAGCTGCGGGACTGCAGCTTCAACCCGAGGGTCACGCGCGCGGCTGCAGGGGCAGCGGCGGGAGGAGGGGGAGCAGGCGGACACCCTGCAAGCGGCGCGCCCTCGCGGCGTGGCAGCGCGGAGGCGGCTGGCGTCGGAGACGCCGCGGGCAGCCTGCAGGCAGCGGGGGCGGCAGAGGCGGGCGACGCAGCCGCAGCGGCGGCGGCAGCGGCAGCCGGGCATGGCGTGCGGGCAGGCGCCAAGCTGCACAGCCTGGTGAGCCGGCACCGCCTGCTGCCGGCGCAGCCCGAGGGGGCGGACGCCGAGGCAGCAGCGGCTGCTGTGGCGGCAGCAGAGGGCGCTGCGGAGGGGGCTGCCCCGCCCGCTGTTTCGGCGGCAGTCCCAGCCCCCCGCGCCTCCAGCGAGCCCCCCGCAGGCGGCCGCAAGGCCATCAAGGGCGGCGGGGCGCCCAAGCGGGCGGCGCCCCCCTCCCCCGCAGGCCCCCCCGGCAGCCTGGACGTGTGGGCGCGCCTCTCCGCTGAGGTGCGGGACACGCGCCTGCTGGAGAGCGTCAAGTCGCGCCTGGAGCTGGCCGAGTGCTCCTTCCAGCCGAACGCGCCGCCGCCTGCAGCTGGGCTCGCCTCCCCCTCCGAGGCCACCCACGCCGCAGGGCAGCACAGCGAGGCTACCAGCCCCTCCGCAGGGGGGTCCGCCGCCCCCGCCCACGCAATCAAGCGCGCAGGCAGCGTGGCGGCGGGCCTGCGCTCCCCCTCTGCTCGCCCCTCCCTGCGCCCCGCTGACATCTTCGAGGCTGCGGTCGCCGCCGCTGCGAGCGGCTCCCCCGCCGCTGGGGAGGAGGGCACGGCAGCAGGCGCTCGCACGCACTCGCCCTCGACGGCAGCAGGCCGCGTCGGCAAGGCTGCTGCTGCCGGAGGCGCTGCCTCGGCGGGCGCCCCTCCGCTCTTTGAGCGCCTGCACGGGGAGGCGCGGGAGCGGGACGCTGCTCTGTGGCGCGGGCAGGTGGCGGCTGACGAGCTGGCCCGATCCCTCAGCAACCTCGCCGTCGCCTCCGCTGTGAACCCAGCCGTGCGGGAGGCGGTGCTGCGGGCGCAGCAGCAGCAGCACCCTGCGCTCGGTGCCACCGCGAGCGTGGGGGGCGGCCTGAGCCTCTCTGCGGCCGCTGCGGAGGCGGAGGCGCTGAACGCGGGGGGCCTACGCTCCCCCACCGTGGCGGCACACTCCCGCAGCCACCTGCACCTGCCCAAGGCATCCTCCATGCTGCAGCAACAGGGGCAGGACGCTGCCAGCGAGGGCGGCGCCCCCGACGGCCTGCCGGCCTCGGCCTCCTTCGCCACTGGACTGCCCCGCAGCCGCAGCGGCAGCGGGGCGCGTGGGGGACTGACGGGCGGGCACCAGCGGCTGCCTGCCTCCGCCTCCAGCCCTGCCCTGGGCGCGGGGCAGGGGGCGCACCCCTCCGCACACCCACAGCCAGCGCACCCGCACGGCATGGGGCGCGGGCCCGCCGTGCCCGCCAGCAGCGGCCGCAGTTCCGTCTCCGGCGCGGGATCGAGCGCTGAGGCCCACTCGCGGGCAGGCAGCGCCGGCCCCAGCCCCGGCCCCTCCCCGCAGGCGGGCCGGCCGGCTGCGCTCTCTGGCGCGGGCTCACCCCTCGAGGGGGCCGCTCCCCGCCGCATTGTGGGAGGAGGCAAGCCCACGAGCCTGCGCGGAGGCAGCGCCAGCAGCGGCAGCACGCCTGCGAACGGCCCCTCCTCGCCGCCCACCGCAGCTGCGCCAGCAGCGAGCGGCGCTCCCGCTGCTGCAGCGGCCTCTGCTGGGGCACAAACCGCCCCCGCTGCCGCCGCCCCCTCGCCAGGCCTCCCCGCGACGTCGTCAGCCCCCGAGATGGTAGCGATCCGCGGCGCACGGCTCGTGGACGTGGAAATGGACGATGAAGAGGAGGAGAAGGAGGGCGCGGCAGCTGGGGCCGGGTCGTGGGCGGGCGGCGCGGGCGCGAGTCGATGATGCGTTGACCCCGGCCCCGCTGCACCCGGGCTGCGTCAGGCCAGCCGCCGCAGCTGGAATCGCAGGCTGTGGGCGGGCCCAAGGCCCAGTGTGCTATACATGAATTTGGACAGTTGGATGGTTCGGCAGCGGCATGCGTCCACAGCAAAAGAACCGCTCGACTGCCTGCACCGTGCTGCCTGGGGCTGCTGCCGTCGGTTTGAATCTTGCGCATGCGATGAGACACTCGTGCACGCAGGCAGATGCAACGGTTGACGTCATGACCAATACCGAGGATTTGTCTTTGGGCGCTGTGAACGGAGCTCTTCGAATTCGCCAAGTTGCAATTGAGCTGCATGCTCGACTCGCTAGAGGAGCTCGCGATCGAGGGGCCATCGCCGCTTTCATAACGGCTGAAATCCGAATTCGCGAAGCCGAGGCCTTCGGCTCGGCTGCAGCTGCGTTCACGATGACATCGATGTCAATTTTGTGCGCATGCGCAGCATTGATACCGATATACGCTTCACACGATCGTGAGTCAGCTAAAGATGTCGATGCCTCGCTGGTCGCTGGGTCCCGAGTAAATATCGCCAAGCTTACGACATGTACAGCATACGGCACGCCCCGCGTTGCAATGTTGAATTTCGAGCGAACCCATCACGGCCGCAGCGCGTTCGCAACTGCGCGCAGCCACACGGCAGCTGCCACCGCGCCTGGGTCTTCGTGCCCCCGCGCCACAGCAGGGTCCACGTAGCTCGCCCTGCCCGCCCGGGGGACCATGTCTGCGCTCGCCGCAGCGCCCGCCTCCGCGGCGGCAGCAACGCTGTCAGCGACGGCTGCGGCGGATTGAGCGCCCGCGCTGCCCGCAGCCAGAGCATGCGCAGCGGGCAGCAGGGCGTCCAGCATCGTGCGGTCGCCCGCGTGCGCGTTCGCAGCGCCGGACACCCGCTCCAGTGCTGCTGCGAAGCTGGCAGCCAGCGAGGGCAGCAGCGCCTGGCCCGCTGGGGCTGCAGCGAGCGCGTTCCCGGCCGCTCGCAGCATGAGGGCGTAGATCACGCCGGAGGTGCCGCCTGCCGCGTCGCCGATGCGGTCGCTGCATGCGCCCAGCAGCTCCACCAGGCAGCTGCGCACAGCGGATGCCTGCGCAGACGAGCCGAAGGCAGCAGTGGCCGCCGGGTGGGCTAGGCCAGACCGCACCTGCCCCACTGCGTCCCGCACGGCAGCCGACATGGTTGCAAAGGTGCTGCCGCAATCGCCGTCGCCGGTGGCTGCATCCAGCTCGTTCAGGCGAGGGGCGGCAGCCACGAGGGCGGTGCAGGCGGCCTCTGCGCAGCGCAACACCAGCGATTCGGCGCTGTCAGAGGCGGCGCCGGAAGCAGCAGCTGCAACAGCGCCCTCGCCGCCAGTAGCTCCTGCCTCGCGCCTGATCGACAGGCCTTCTGGCAGCGGCACCGGCGCAATGGCGGCGGTGGTGATCGCTGCAGCGCCTGCAAGCGGGGCCGCGACCCCTGGCCACGCCGGCACGCGCACAGGCGCATCCAGCGCTGAGGCGACTACCCCGGGCGCGCAGGCGTCCAGCGGCAGCAGGGAAAGAGAGAAGCCGCGCATGTCCAGCGAAGTCATGAGGGGACCGACGACCAGCCGCTGCAGAGAGAAGGACGGACCAGGGCCATCGCCGCTGCCTGCGCTGCCCGCAGCTGGCCGCAGCCCCTCCAGCCAGCGTACGGCAGAGCGCACCACCACGCCGAGCTCCAGGTGGGAGAGGCCACCCAGGTTGTTAACGAGAAGGGCGACGGGGATGGGGGCGTGGCCGTCAGACGCCGGGGTGGCACCGCTGCTCGCGTGCTCACGCAGGCGCAATAGATGCGACGCAGCGGTGCTCAGCAGGGTGTGGCACAGGTCGTCGGCGGTGGGCACGCGGTGGAGCACGCTGGCGCCTGGCTCCCCGTGGATGCCCAGGGCCACCTCGACGGCCTGTCCGTCCAGCCTGCGGGACGGCACGCTGCCTGGGATGTCGCAGACAGAGAGCGAGGCGCCCACTGTGGACACCGCGCCCGCCACGGCGCGCGCTGCCTCCGCCACGGCCTCCAGCGGCTGGCCGGCCTCCGCCAGGGCCCCCGCGACCTTGTGCACAAGCACAGTGCCTGCGATGCCGCGCCTGCCGATCACCTTGCCGCCCTCCACCGCCGCGTCGTCAGCGACGTACACGGTCTCCACCCGCACGCCCAGCGCCCGCGCCTGCTCTGCCGCCAGCGCGAAGGCGAGCCGGTCCCCGCTGTAGTTTTTGATGACGAGCAGGGTGCCCGCGTCCGTGCGGGCGTGCAAGATGGCTGCCAGGATCGCCTTAACCTGCGGAGACGCGAACACCTCGCCGCAGACCGCAGCCGTGAGCATGCCCTCGCCGATCAACCCTGCATGTGCAGGCTCGTGCCCACTGCCACCGCCCGAGATCACGGCAACTCGAGTGCGATCGATGCTGCGGCGTGCCACAACCTTGACTCCAGGGAAGCCATCGAGGCGCACGAGGTCAGGCCGAGTGAGCAGCAGCCCATCAATAGACTCAAGCACCACGTGCAAGGGGTCGTTCACGACGACTTTCGCAACTGCTGGAGCTGCGGCCTCTGCTGCCATCTCCCCAAAATGATCCGCAGAAGCTCAGGCTGAGAGTTGAAGCGCGATGCGAGAAGCGATTTGTTGCACAGTAGTTCATTCGCAGCCGCCAGTACAGGCGCGCTTTGTAGATTGGAAAGTACGCTTCTCCACGCGTGCATGTGTCCAGCTTATGAAACCTGCAGCGATCAGACGCACGGACGCCCGTTATTGAGGCTAAACGGAAAGCTTTGTTTTGAGTCTACCTGGCCGTGCACCGGCCGATGAACAGAGCCATATAATTAGCGAGTTGTTGCCCTTCTGGATACCCAGGGGCAGACTTCAATCATGGAGGCCGCAACAACGAATGTCGCCGCTGCCCTGTCAGGGCTGCAGCTCGATGATATCCCTTCCTCCGAATTCGATGCGTGGATGGCGGCAGAGAGTGCTGATGGCCTGGTCCTGGAGAGCGGGTCCATGTCCAGCAGTGGGGAGGGCGACGAAATCGATGGGGACCGCGCGATGCTCGCCGCTCGAGGGGCACTCGTTCGTTGGCTCTCCGCCTACAGCCACGCCGCAGTCCAGGCCACCGCAGCCTCCTCCGCTTCAGCTGCGGAGCTGGCATCAAGTTCCTCCGATGCGCAGAACCTGTTGTGGGAGGCCATCGCTTCGGCGTGCCCGCTAGCGCACAAGGCGCTGCTCATGTTTGTGCAGCGGCGCATTCTGCAGCACCTCGCAGCGCCCGTGGGCGCCGCGATCACCGAGGCGGCGCGCAGCGCGGTTCTGGCGGCGCGCCTGTACCTCACGCTCCTGCGTCTGCCGGGCGCGCGGGCGTACGGCGTCTTTGACGCGGGCCTGCTGCGCCGCTGCCTGGGCGTGCTGCGCGGGCTGGTGGAGCTGTGCGCGCTGGCGGACGAGGAGGAGGGGCAGACGCTGCGGCGCAGGACGGCGGGCACAGGCCGCGCGGCGGCGCGCGGGCGCGGGGTTGGCCGCGCCGCGCCCCGCCGCCAGGCTTCAGGCGCCTCAGCTGCTGCTGCTGCTGCGGCGGCGGGGTCGCGGCGCAACCCCCGCCGCACCGCCTCCGGCGCGGGCGGGGTCGCCAGCGCAGCGATGGATGTGGAGGAGGGCGATGGCGAGGCTGAGGAGGCGGAGGAGGCTGGCAAGGGCAAGGGCAGGAAGGGGACAGCAGAGGACGGGGACGAGGCGTACTCTGAGGAGAGCGGAGGGGAGGGGAGCGGGGAGGAGTCGGAGGAGGGGACGGCAGACGGGGCGGGCCGCAAGCGCAAGCACAGGGCGGGCGCTGCAGCTGGCAACGCCCGCAGCAAGCGCGCCGCCTCCTCCTCCTCAGCTGCCTCAGCGCGGACAGGGGCAGCCGCGGCCCCGCCTGCTGACCGCCTCCTCGCATGCGGCGTCTACCTCTCGCCGCGCGACGCGACCCTGCTGCTGGCGGGCAGCGTAGCAGACCTGGCCAACCTGCTCGCGGACGCCTCCCTGCGCCTGCACGGGGAGGTGCTGCCGCTGCTGGCGGACACGCTGCTTGCGGCCATCACGCTGCCTGACTCAATCGCCACGGGTGGGCCCGCCCCCGCCGCTGCGGAGGGCGGGGGCGCTGAGGAGGAGGAGGAGGCTGATGGAGAGGGCGAGGTGTGCCACTACCACGCAGTGCAGGCTGGCACGGTGTGGCGTGTGCAGGTGCGCCCCCACGCGGCAAGCTCCGTCAGCGGCAGCGGCAGCGCCCCCCTGCCCCTGCTCGCCCTCGTGGCTGTGGCGGCGCTGAACCTGTGCTCCCCGCAGCACGGCTCGCCCCTCACCGCAGCCCGCGTGCTGTGCAAGAAGCTCAAGCCGCTGCTGCTGCAGGTGGCGGCCCCCGTGAACCCCACCGTGCTCGCGTGCCAGACTGCGGCTGCGGCGGCAGCGATGGGCGAGACCGGCACCGGCAGCGGCAGTGGCGGGATGGCCGTGGACGGCAGCGATGACGACAGCGACGCAGGCGCTGGCGCGGGAGCTGGAAGGGGCAAGGGGCGTGGGCGGCAAGCTGCTGCTGCTGCCGGGGGCGTGTCTCGCTCTGCATCCGGGCGGAGCAAGGGCGCTGCTTCGGCGGCTGACAAGGATGCCAGCGCAGCGGCCGCGGAGGCCAGCGCCCTGCTGCGCATCCGCCTCGAGCCCCGGGTGGTGCGGGCCCGCGCCGCCTACCTCGTCCTCGCCCTCATCGCAGACAGCGCAGTGGAGGCAGGGGCGGAGGGCAACAGTGCCTCCCCCTCCCCTCTGGCCGTCCCTCCCCACGTGCTTGCCCGCCTGCCCGCCGTGGCCGCCCTCCTGCAGCACCTGTGCGTGGCAGCCTCGGGCATCAAGGCGGAGGGGCGCGCGCACGCGGGGGAGGTGGTCTGCGCGCTGCGGGCCTTGCTGCCGCACTCGCTGCGCCGCGCCTTCGTCCGCTTCCTGCTGCGCCTCTCCCGCGCCTCCAAGGCGCCCTACCGCCTCTTCGCGGTGGAGGCGGCGCAGGCCATGCTGTGCCCGCCAGAGGGCGCGCAGGCCCCGGGGGTGGGGGATGGCGATGAGGAGGGGGAGGGGGAGGGTCAGACCCCTCGCCTGGGGCTGGGACACTCCATCGCCCGCCTGCTGGGTGCCCTCCCCGTGCCCACCGTGCCCGCCGCCTTCCTGGCTGCGCCTGCATCGCCTGTCGTGCCCGCGGCTGCTGCTGAGGTGTCTGCGGCCGGCACTGCTGCTGCTGCTGCTGCATCAGAGGGGGGCGTCTTCCCGCAGCCTGACTTTGCTGCCTCCCTCTCCGGACGCGGCTTCAGCGGGGCTGCAGGGGCCGGGGCCCCGGCCTCGCCCTCCCCGTACGCCCCGCTGGCTGGCCTGCGCTCGCGCGGGGGCCCCGCGCTGGCGCTGGCGGCTGCGGCTGCGTGCCTCCCCTGCCCGCTGCCGCTGCGCCTGGCCCTCGCGGAGGGGCCGCTGCCCACCCCCGCAGAGGCCGCTCAGGAGGCTGGCGGGTACGACGAGGAGGCGTGGGGCTATGCGGGCGAGGAGGGGGAGCAGGCAGGCGAGGACGCAGCCTCCTCCTCCCAGCAGGGCGCTGCGGCAGGGGCGGGAGCTGTCCCCGAGCGCAGCCGCAGCCGCGGGGGCCGTGTCCGCCGCGCCTCCATCTGTGCGCTGGGGATGGGTGTGGGGGAGGAGGAGGGGGAGGGGTCGGGGGGCAGCTCCGCCCTCACCCCTGCCCGCCTGCAAATGGCTGGGCTGGGGTCAGCGCCCCCCTCGCGCGCCCTCTCCTCCACGTCCACAGCCCGCAAGAGCAGCCCATTCTACGGCCCCGCTGGGGGCGCCGCCTCTGCCGCCAGGCGCGGCCGTGGCAAGGGTAAGGGGAAGGGCAAGGGGGGCAAGGGGGTCGCTGGCCGCCGCGACTCCCTCGCAAGCACTCTCTCCGCTGGGGACGCCGCCTCCCTGTTCGGCGATGAGGAGGAGGAGGGCGCGGAGGGATGGGATGAGGAGGCCGACGAGGAGGAGGCGGGGGGCTGCGCCGACCCCCGCCCCACCCTCCTCATCGCCGCCTCTGTCCTGCTGCACCGCGCCTCAGACAAGGCGCCCGCAGTGCGTGCGCGCGCCCTCGCAGCCCTGACCGACCTGCTGCAGGCGCCGAAGGCGGCGGCCGCAGGGGGCGTCTCCTCCCTCGGCCCGCACACCCTTCACGCTGCCGTGCTCACGCACCTCGCTGCATGCGACATGGCGACCCAGCAGCAGCAGCGCGCAGCGGCCGGCCCCGCGGGGGGAGCTGCAGGCGGCAGGGGCGGAGACGTCACACTGGGCGACGTGAGCTCCTACGGGGCGGGCGCTGGGGCATCCCCTGGGGCAGCCAGCGTTTCCTCCGGAGGCCTGGCCGGCGTTGGGGAGGGCGTCAGCATGCGCCCCCTGGCCTGCGCCTCGCCCCTCATCCCGCTGCTCGTGCGGCGCCTGGAGGAGCCCAAGCCCGCTGTGAAGAGGGCAGCGCTGGCGGCCCTGGCCGCCCTCGCGGCTGCCCCCGGCGCCGGCTGCGGTGTCATCGTGAGCGGGGCGCTGCTGCGGCACGCGAAGGCGCAGGGAGGCGCAGGCGGCCCTGCAGGCGCAGGTGCGGCTGCTGTCCCGGCGGGTGGCGAGCCCCTCCTCTCCTACTCGCAGCAGGTGAGGGCCCACGTGGCCGTGCTCTGCCAGGCGGTGGCGCTGGCGCAGCGGGCTCGCCTGGGGGCCGCGCCTGCCTGGGCGGGCGACGCAGACCCTGCAAGCTCAACCTGCAGCCCCCCCTCCGCTGTGCTCGGCCTGTACGCGCTGGAGCTGCTGGCGGCCAAGGCCACCGACCCCTCCGTCCTCGTGCGCAAGACCGCCCTCACGGCGCTGGACGGGGTGCTGGCTGCGGAGCCGCACACGCCAGCGGTGCAGCGCCTGTGGCTCGCCTCGCTGCTGCCCTCTGTGCTGGACCCGGAGGCGTCCGTGGCAGCGCTGGCGCTGCAGGCTGTCGCAGGGCGACTCATCAACGCAGTCGCCACCGCGCCGCTGCCGGTTGCCGCTGCTGCCCCCGACGCGCAGGCACCCCCTGCTGAGGGCTCGCACGTGTGGTCGCTGCTGGCGCTGGCGGCGGATAACGGGGACCTTGCCCACTGTCTGTCCGTGGCCGTGAGCCACATGGCGCGCTACATTCTCGCGTCGGCGGGGGCGGCAGGCTCCGGCACCGGCGCCGCCGCAGCGCCCACCAAAGCCGCTGCCGCCGCCGCGGGCGCCTCAGCGGGCGTGGGCTCGCTGCCCTGCGGCTTCGCTGTGCCCGGCATCGTGGGCGCCCTCGTGGCTGCTGTGTCGCCGCAGGGGCAGCGCCCAGCGCCCCTCTCCGGGGCGGCCCTCGCGGGTGCGTGGGGCCTGCTGGAGCTGCTGACGCGTCACCTGCTGGATGCACGGCACCCCGCCTGCGCAGCGCTGCTGGCGCAGGCAGCCAAGGCAGCGGCCACAGGCGACGCCTCTGGTTCGGCAGCCCGCCGTGCCGCCTCGGCCTCGGCAGCCGCGGCGGGAGGCGCCCCGCGCCTGCCAGCCATGGCCGCCGCCGTGGCCGCCGCTGTGCCCGCGGTTGTTGCGTGCTGGAGTCGCATGCTGGGGCCCGCCCTCGCCCGCCTCGCCGCCGCTGCCGCCTCCGCGTCGGGCCTGGGCCGCTCCGGCGCCTCCACCCTCAGCGAGGGCAGCGCTGCCAGCGTCAGTATGGTGCTGGCGGGGGCAGGCCTCAACGACAGCCTCGCATCCTCCCTCGTGAACGCCAGCTCCGCAGCAGGCGGCGAGGGGGCCTCGTGCGGGGCAGGTGGCGCAGCCGAGGGGGCAGCAGCAGCAGTGGGCGCCCTCTCCGCCTCCGGCGTCTTCAGCGTGGGCAACCCCGCCTCACCAGGCGGCAGCGTGGCCGATGACTCTGTCATGATGGGTGGGCCGGGCGGCAGCGGCGAGGCGGCGGAGGGGCCGCTGCTCTCCGCCTGCGCCGCCAGCTGCCTGCAGGTGCTGGCTGCCTGCGGCCCCGTCGTGCCCGCTGCCGCAGCGGCGTCTCTCCTGTCGTCCCTCGCCAGCGGCCTCGCCTGCTTCTGCTGGGACAGCGCTGTGGTCACCGCGGCGGTCAAGGCCTGCGCTGCGGTGAGTTGTGCGGGGCGTGACCGCTGCGTGTGCGTACGCCGGGGTCGATAGAGCAGCTGCGATACACTGGACCAACGCTGCATCGCTGCTGGTCGCTGTCGCCTGGCTCAGCCTCTCCGCCAACGCTGTGTCCTGCGCGTTGCCCTGCTTCACCCCTGTGTTCTCCCTCCTCCTCCCCTGCAGATGTGCCTGCGAGCGTGCGCGACGCAGTCTGCCGTGCCCGCGGCACAGGAGCGCTGGACGCGCCCGCTGCTGGCCTCAGCGCAGGCCCTGCTCACACGCTACCTCGCCTCGCCCTCCGCCTCCGCGCTGCGCGCCGGCGGCGAGGCTGTGGCGGTCGTGCTGCACTGCGTGGGGGAGCTGGCGCTGCTGGCCCTCGCAGCCTCCTCCGGCCAGGGCATCGCTGACGCAGCCCCCGCTGCAGAGGCGGCTGCGGGGGAGGCTGGCCTGCTGCGCCCAGCCCCCGTCTCTGTCCCTCCACACCTGGTTACCTGCCTGCAGGCGCTGCTGGGGCGACACGTCACCGTGTCTGCCCCTCTGCACGGCTCCGCGGCTGCGGCGGCAGCGCTGCCCTCCTCCTCGTCGTCCGCGACCGCCACGCTGCCGCTGCCCGATGCGGTGCGCGCGCATGCGGTGCTGTGCCTGGGCAAGCTGTGCCTGCGGGACGGGGGCCTGGCCAAGCGCTACGTGGCCGTATTTGTGCGGGACCTGCAGGCAGGAGGGGCCGCCGTCGCCGCCCCGCCTGCCGTGCGCAACAACTGCCTGCTGGTGCTGGGCGACCTCTGCGTGCGCTACACCAGCGTGGTGGACAGACACCTGCCCGCCCTCGCAGCGTGCCTCGCCGACCCGCACCCGCTGCTGCGGCGGCACGGCGTGCAGCTGCTGGGGCGCCTGCTGGCGTCAGAGTACGTGAAGCTGCGCGCCCCGCTCTTCTACCGCCTCGCAGCAGCGCTGGCGGACGCAGACGAGGGGGTTCGCAGGCTCGCGCAGGCGGCGCTGTCAGGGGTGCTTGCCCCCCGCGCCCGCGGCGCCCTCTCGGCTCACTTCGTGTCCCTCGCAGTGGTGCTGACGGGCTGTGCCGCCCTCCCAGGCTTCGCCCACATCGCATCCTCCGCCGCCGCTGAGGCCGGCGCGGCAGCCACCGCCGCTGACGACGAGGGCGAGGAGGGAGGAGCCAGCAGCAGCAGCGCAGCATCCTCCTCTGCTGCGCCTGCTGCGCCGTCCTCCTTCGTCCTTGCCTCCTTCCTGCGGCGCCAGCACGTATACCGCAGCCTGCTGGCCGCCCTGCCCGACGAGGCAAAGCTGGCCCTGCACGGCAAGCTCGCCTCAGAGGTGCTGGCGGCACCCGCTGAGGGGGTGGTCGCCCTCGCCCCGGGGGGCGGCCGCGCTGCCGGCACGCCTGCGGGGGCTGCCGGCCCCTCCGCCTTCCCCCTCGGCTCTGCGGAGCTGCTGATCGCGGATGCCCTGGCCATCATGGCGTGCCCGGAGATGCGTGCGGTGACGGCCGCGGGGGCCAGCAAGGGCGGGGCGGCTGCTGGCGGCGGCAGCGGCGGCGACAAGAGCGGTGCGGGCGGGGCTGCAGCCGACGATGCGGATGAGGATGCCGCCGCTGCTGCGGCAGAGGCGGCGGAGGGCGGAGAGAGCGGGTCTGCCGCCGCGCGCCTCGCCGCCGCGGCCGCCTCCGCCAAGTCCCGCCTGCTTGCGCGCCTCGTCAGCAAGCACGTCGCAGAGAACGTGCTGCCCGTGGTGCTGGGCCTGCGGCAGACGTGCGCTGCGGCGCGCTCCTCGCTCTCCGCCCAGGTGGCGGCCTACGTGGATGTGCTGATGACGGACCACGGCGCAGAGATCCGAGGTGCGTGCCCGCAGTCGCTTTTTTGCCGCTTGCTGGTTCCTGCTCAGCCAGTGCTGCACCGTTTTACTTCCTCTCCGCCGTCCCCTTCCCCCACCTCGCCTTTGCAGATGCCCTCGTCTCCGACCGCCGCACCCTGGCCGAGCTGGAGTTCGACCACCGGCAGGCGCAGCAGCAGAAGCCGCAGGCGCAGGCGGCACCAGCGCACACGGGTGCAGATGCCCAGCACGCTGCCGTCGCTGCAGCAGCTGCGTCCCCCATGCCGCCTCGCGCGGCGGGCGGTGCTGCCGCTGCCGCAACAGCAGCGGGTGTGCGTCGCACAGTCAGTGCTCCGGTGGCCGCTGCCACGCCCCGCACGCCTGGCCCCGCAGTGCCCGCAGGCGGCGCTGGCAGGGCTTCCGCCGCCTCCGCTGCCCCGGGCAGTGGCTTTGGGGCCCTCATCTCGCCGAAGCTGAAGCGGCACGCATCGGCTGCGGCTGGGGCGCCGTCGGCGGCTGTGGCTGCTACTGCAGCCCCCGCTAGCGCAGCAGCAGGCGTCGTTGCCT
>Ga0208629_100763_pt1 | contig 14349 bp, 6 predicted proteins | sample LakWasMet19_HOW5_2_FD_183865 | JGI IMG/M metagenome (GOLD analysis project Ga0208629, IMG submission 183865) | Freshwater sediment methanotrophic microbial communities from Lake Washington under simulated oxygen tension - Sediment Metagenome... | ecosystem: Environmental > Aquatic > Freshwater >...
GATGGCGTGGTGGTGATGCCCCTCGCCACACGAGTCGCCGTGCGCGTGAGTTCCGTCGCTGAAAGCAGCGGGTACGTGTGCACTGGCAGCAGGCGGCGCATAGTGCCCTGGCACGTAGGCTTCCGCAGTCGGCGGCGGCGCGGAAAACACGGCGTGGGGCTGCGGCGCAGCACCTGCTGCGACTGGCGAGGGCGATTGTGCAGCGAGAGCCAATGCGGCAGTGCCGGCCTCGATCGGTATTTCCTGCGGCTTGGCGACCACCTGACCGCCTGATTCAAACTCGTTGCCGCCCATGCTGTGTCTGTTGGGCATGCCATGAAGGTGTCCCGTGGCAAGCTCGATGCCCAACCCCGTCTGTCGCTCAGGTCCCCACGGCTCGTCGGAGACCGGCAAGGCAACAACTCGCACTCGGTCAGTATCGCTGTTGAGCACGTACACGTGGACGTCCCCGGCTTCGCGCGACGCCACGTAGTCCCCGAAGGCGTCCACGCTGGCGAAGCTGGTGTGCACGGACCCGAGGATGAAGTCCTTCTCGGCCACGAGGCCTGCAGCAGCGGCAGGCGAGCCCTCCTCCACACCCACCACGTGCAGCACGCAGTCGACCGCAGCGGGCTCCTCGATCACGTCCCAGCGCACCTGCACGCCCATCAGCCCCTCCCCGCCCCACTTGTCGTTCGGCACGACCTGGCAGGTGCGGTACCGATTCGCCTTCACGTTGTACACCTCGAGAATGATGGGGCGGCCGACGTTCGCTGCCACCTCGCGCGATAGCACATCTACCTCCTGAGCGTCAGAGTCCAGCAAGATACCGTTTACGGACGCCACGATGTCCAGGTAGGTGATGAGCTCCGACTCGGCCGGGCTGCGGAACCCCTCTCGCGCAGCGAGCGCGTCGGGAAACACGAGAATGCGGGCAGCAGGAGACCCTGGTTCAACAGACAAAACCCGATAGCCCGTGCGAGGTGGATCGAACGTATCCGGAGCACTAGGGGTTTGCCCCATTTTGCCAAGAGCAATTCGATAACAGGCTTGATATACACGTCGTCCCGTGGCACAACGCAAACAGCCGCAACGTCAAGCGGCCTAAACAGCGCTCTCCTGCGAAGATGGTTCGGCCTGAGGAGCAAAAAAACGGAGATGCCGCAGACGGCGGTGTAGAGATCGATGATTCGCTGAGAAGCCGCGGCAGCTGTTGCGAATGCCTGTGTTCCGCATACGCATTGGCGACAATCGGAAGCACGACACTACGCCATCGAGCTCTCCTGTTCAAGTCTCTCGGGATATCGCTGGAACCACGCGTGGCTTTGCTTCGGCTGGCGAAAGCACGAGGACACGGGACGCTCAGACGGTTGTCGTTCATTGCGAACACACCCCCCCGTGAGACACAGGGTGCTCTCACCCGCGCTGCAGGTATCGCACAGTCGAGCACGCTGATTTGCACGCACCAACGTTTTAACAGGCGCTCAGTTGTCCGACCGCCAGCCCCGAATTCTTGACCAAGGGGCAACACTTCTGCGCCGCTTGACGTTCTCGTGTGCGCCTCACCGGTGACCGTCTGAAATGCACCTTTTCTTTGGGAGAAAGAAGGAAGATGCGCTCGCCCCAGCGGCCGCCGCGCAGCCAGCTGTCGCAAAGGTGCGCTCGTATCGGTCGACCGCACGTCCTGCCGCTTTCGCCGCACTGCGAGCTGCTGCTCACCGCGACCGATATCTGACGTGAATGAACGGTTTGCAGGTGGATTTGGCAGCCCAGGTTGCAAAGATGCAGGCTCACATCGACACATTAGAAAAAGCGTGAGTGGCTGCGAACTGCCGTGCTCTGGTCACGAACGGATGCGTGCCGCGGTTTTGTTGTCATTCGTTCGCTGCTGGTGGTCATTTCCCTCTGCCTCCCCGCAGGAAGGTTCAAAAGGAAAAGCTCGCTGCCGGGGCGCTGCAGCAGGCGCTGGCACTGAACAAGAAGGGCGACAAGAAGAATGCAGTGTTCTACCTGAAGCGGCACAAGGCGGCGAAGGCGCAGGTGGACAAGTTTTGCGCCATGCAGGAGACGGTGGAGGCACAGATGACGGCGCTGCAAAGCGTGAACATCAACCGGGAGCACCTGAACGCGATGGCGGAGGCTGCGTCCGTCATGAAGGAGGCGCAGAAGGACATCAACGTGGAGCGGCTGGAGGAGGTGCGCGAGACGTTCGAGGAGGCGATGGACAACCACGTGGAGGTGGAGTCAGAGTTCGCGCGTGCGTGGGTGCGCGACACGGTTGACGAGTCTGACTTGATGGCTGAGCTGGATGCGCTCGGGGAGGCCGACCTCACGGAGGGGCTGGTCGCAGCCCCGGCGGTCACGGCCGGCGCCGGCGCCTCTGCTGCCGCCCCAGCCCCAGCGACCGAGCTGCCACACATGCCCGCCGTGCCCACAGGCAAGGTGGAGATGCCCGCGGCGCCCGCGGCGCCAGCGCGCGTTGCCATCGCTGCTGGTGCCGGTGGCGGTGGTGGTGGCGGCAAGGAGATGGACATGCTGGCCGAGTTGGCGGGCCTGGAGTGATGACCCCTCAGGAGCCGAGGCCGCTGCGCGTCTTGCAGCGGAGTTTTAAGCTTATGTGACGTACCCTTATGCGACGTACCCCACTGGCTTCTGCGGGCTGCTGTCGGCGGTTGCATGCTGACGGTTGCGAAGCCTTGGTGTCGCTCGTTATTGCATCAATTGCATCGCAGCTCTTCTTGTCAATCGCCGCGCCACCGTCGCGTTAGAGTTCTAGCGACAGTTCGTCAGCTTCACACATCAACACAGCCGATTTATTGTCCACGTCGAATTCGAATATCGAATTTGAATAGCCTCGACTACAAATACAAACTGCAACGTACGAGTTGCAGACGATTACGCTGCTGAACTGTTAATAACTTCGCGGGCTGCGGTGGGTTCGCAGTCGCTGGGTACTGCTCACAGGCCACAGTGTTCTGCGGACCGAGCGCTCCCATTCGACGGTGTTCTCCGCAGCACAGAGTATCAGCAACAGAAAGCACCGAGCGTCAGCTCGCTGCCGGTGCAGTATCCAGTCACTCTTCAGGTGCCGCCCGCAGGCCCGCTATGCTGGAGAGCAAGGGCGCGGCGGAGCTTGAAGACACGGAAGGTGGACCAAATTGTCTCCGCCGCCACGAAGTGCTGGATGCTCCAGTCCGTTTGCAGCGTCACTGCCGCGCCGCGCAGCTTCTCCCACCGCTTGGCAATCCCGTGCGTGTTCGGCAGCTCCTCAAACGCCTCGCCGCGCTCCGCGACAGCAGACGCGATGACGCGGCGCGCGCAGGCCAGCGCGACGTCTGAGAAGTGCACAAAGTTTCCTGCGTACGTGGGCAGGCGCAGGGAGGCTGCAAGGCACAGGCGGGCGAGGCAGGGAAAGGTAATTGATTGAGAGGGTGGCATGATGAAAAGGGCTGCCACCGTGAAGCCGCATCGGCGACTGCTCACTCCGCCATTGGCTCCGACCGGCTGACGCACCGATGAGAGACGTGAGGTCTTCGGGCGAGAAACCCGCCTCGCCAGCGAACCCCATGGGCGGAGGAAGCAGCGCAAGGAAGTTGCGCAGCTTCGCAGTGGAGATGAAGAGTGTGCAGTCCGGGTCGAACTGCACCCAGCAGTTGGCGAAGCCGTCCAGCTCGTCGCGGCTGAGCTTCTGGGCATCATCCTGCAAACGAAGAGGAGGGCAGTAGGAGAACAAGGCGAATCAATGTGAAAGAGCGATAAAAGCGAGGCCAATCATTGCGGTGACAGGAGCCAGACAACGACGACTGCTGCCGTAGCCCTCTGTGCACAGCATAGGCTTGATCACACCGCGCTTCACCACTCCTGGAGGGTGCCGACAGCAGCAGTACTCACGTCGGTGATGTCTGAGAACGCTTCGAGCACCACCGCGATGAGCAGCTGCACCACGGTGAAGGTGTTGATGAGGATGAAGCTGTACAGGTAGATGGTGGCGAAGGAGGAGCCGCACCCGTTGGGGTAGGGCGCGTCCCACTCGGGGCTGGGGTTGCAGTCAGTATCCACCATCAGGTCCTGCAGGATCATGTTCCACGACTCGCCCGTCACGCAGCGCCACAGCGTCAGCACCGCCATGCCAAAGGACTCAAAGTTGGCCTGCTCATTCAGCCACGCGCCGTGCTTGACCTGGCCGAAGAGCTGCACGCCAGCGACGGCGTACACAGCCAGTACCAGGAAGAGCAGCAAGGAGATGTTGACGAGGGAGGGGAGCGTGAGGAGCAGCGCGGAGATCATCTGACGCAGGGACTTGAGGGAGTGCGCAAGGCGTAGAACGCGCATGATCCGCATCAGGCGCACCACGGTCGCGATGGCACCGATGTTCACGCTGGAGAATGCGGAGAGCAGGATGCCCGCGTCCGACAGCACCACCACAAACAGGTCGAACTTGTTCCAGCCGGAGTCGCTCCAGTAGGCACCGAAGCCCAGCGCGTAGATCTTCAGCAGCGCCTCCCCCGTGAACACGATGCTGAAGGCCGTATTCATGTGCCCGCACGCGTCCGCGTAGCGCTGCGGCATGCCGAAGAAGGGCACCGCCAGCACCACAGTGTTCAACAGGATGCACGCGAGGATAAACTTCTCAAACTCGCCCGACTGGACCGCCCAGAAGGCTGCGCGGCGGGTGGGGTTGGTGGGGGGCCGCTTGCGCCGTTTTGGGCGCATGAGCAGCAGTACCTCCTGGGTCTTGACCCACTGCTTCTGCGCCACCGTCAGGAGGTACGATTCCCCGAGCTGCTCGCGCGACCGCTCGAACTCGTCCACGAGCGTGGCGACGAACAAGTTGATGACGAAGTAGGCACCGAACAGCATGAAGACCATCCAGAGTAGGCCCACGATAGGGTTGGCGTCCCGCACCGGCTGCATGTCGATGCCGCGCGCGTCGATGGTGGCGTACATGACCACCACCCACTGCTCTGTGGTGCTGAGCTGGAAGAGCGTGCTCATGCTCTGCAACACGTTGTCGAAGGACTGCGGGATGACGAGCTGCCACTGCCCGCCAAACCAGGCGCAGACCTGCAGCGATGTGGGCGGCGTAGTGTCACCAATGCCAAGGCCGTAGCCACTGCACGAGCCGACTGTAGCACTGGACGGGTCCGGCAGCGTATTGTTGCAGGAGCCCCATGACTGCTGTTCGGCAGTCAGGCTTGCGTACGGAACCGGGTTCACGAGCAGATCTTGCTGCGGCCCTCCCATGCTGGCCGCCACGGGACCCTGGCAGCCGCTCGTGGCGCCCTTGAACAGACTGGTCGTCACGATGCCAAAGATGAGGAAGATGAGGGAGCACACGAGCACCACCTCGCCGAGCGGCTTGAGCGCCTTGATGAGCGCGTTCACCACCAGCTTGAGAGATGGATTGCGTGAGATCACGCGCAGGGGGCGCAGCGCTCGCAGGGCGCGCAGAGATCGCAGGCTCTTGTACTGCGAGCTGCCGTCCGTCACCGTGGTGAAGATGGAAATGCCGACGATGACGATGTCCAGCATGTTCCAGCCGGTCTTGAGGTAGCCCGTGTCCGTGAACAGCAGCCCCATCGCCACGATCTTGATGCATGCCTCGAGCGTGAAGACGGCGGTGAAGAAGGTATCGAGGCCGGCCAGAACCCGGGCTGCCATGGAATTGGGGTTCGTCGTGGGCGTCTCGACCGCGAGCAGGACGGAGGACAGCAAGATGCTGGCCAGGATGAGCTGGTCGAACCACGGCTGGAGGATCAGCCACGTGCACCAGCGCCGCAGCGGGTGGCGATCTGTGAGGCAGAGGAGAGCTCGCGAGTTCGCCTTCCCGCCGCCTTCAGTCCGCGCAGCGCGCCGCTCCCGCCTCCGCCGCTTCGCAGCCTCGTTCGCCGCCTCGTTGCCGGGCGAGACCAGCCCTGCAGCTCCGATCGCACTGGGCGTGCCGACCTCTGCAGGGCTGGCGGCGATGGGCACGACCCGGGCTGCCCCGCGTTGGCAGCAGGCACACACGAACCGAGCGCAGGCGCGGCGAGTCGCATGCACCAGTCGGGGAGAGATGCAGCAGCAGAAGAATGCAAACAAGAAGCGGCCCAACGCACTCGCGCCGCGCAGCGTCCTGCCCGCGCACGTGTCGCTGACTGCGTGGGCCTGCGTGAGCAGCAGGTCGTCGTCATCCCCTTCGTCGTCGTCCTCCTCGTCGCTGGCGAAGCCCCCCTCGTCCTCGTCGTCATCGCTGCGCAGCGAGTCGCCAGCCGACGCGACCGTGCCGCGCCCGTGCGTGCTGATGGAGCCGTCAGACAGAGAGGACAGCTCGTCCATCCACGTCACGTCCGACATGTCGTCGCGGGCGCGCTGCGGCGGCAGCAGCGCCTCCTCGCCGGAGAAGCCGCTGTACATGTTGGTGGCCCGGCGGCGGTGCGGGGGCGCGCCAGCAGCAGTGCTGCTGGTTGTTGCTGCAGACGCCTCCGTAGCCTGCAGGGCACCAGTCCCCGCAGCCGCGGTACCCTCAGGCGTAGCAGCCGCATCGGGCACGGTAGCCATGGGAGACATGCTCGGCAGCGGAGAAGCGACGCCAGGCGCGTATGTGCTGGTCATGACTCTGTCGCTCCCTGTGCCTGCTCCCGTCACCGGCGCCCCCGAGGCCGTGTGGCTGCGGGAAAACATGGGCGCGTGCCCGGCTGCGCTAGCCGTGTCCTGCCGGGAGGGCGGCGCAGCCATGCTCCACAGCTTGTTCGCCTGCTCCACAGCGGTGGCGCGTGCCGTGCCTGTCTGGGCGCCCCCCTTTGCGGAGGCGCCCCCAGACACGGAGGTGCCGCCACTATACACGCTGCCGCCGTCGCCGTCACTGTACACGCTGCCCCCATCCGAGCGGTCGGAGCCGCCCGCGACGGAGCCGCTGCGCCGCCCCGGCACACGCCGTCGAGTGCCGTACGTGCGTCGTATGTGTCGACGCATCTCCACCAGCACCCGCATCCCGTTGGGGTCGCGCAGCGCGTTGACCACGGCACGCACCCGGTCCGCACGCGCACGCGCCGTCGCGAAGATGCGCAGGAGAGCCTGCCGCGCACGAGAGGGCGGCTTCGGCGGCCGCAGCGACCCGCTGGAGCCGCCAAGCCGGCTGCCGCCCAAAGCTGACCGTCGACCGATCGACCCCGGCCCGGCAGGCGCGATGCCGATGCCGATTGCGGGGCCGCCTGCGCTGTGAACGCTGGGAGGGGTGTGCATGCTTGCAAGGGAGGGGCGTCTGCGGGCAGGCCCCCCGCGAGACGAGGCGGAAGCGTTTGCAGCGTCGCCACGAACCGACCCAGAGGCACCGGGTTGGGTGGGCTGGGCAGCGCTCTCATCCAGCCCGAAGGGGTGGCGCAGGGCACCGTGCGCGCGCCCTGATGCCGCGGTCACGGAAAACAGCTCAGCCCCGGGCGCTGCCGCCGCTGCAGCCACCGCATTGACGGGACCCACTTGCATACTCAGACGCGCCCCAGTGCCCTGCCGAGCGATAGCGGCGTGAGGCTGGCCGGGGAATCGGCCCTCCTGCCCCATACTGGCCGCACCCGGCGAAGCCGCGGCCTGCCCCACAGCGGCTGCTGGGCGAGGAACGCGCAGGCGCAAGTTCGGCGGCCCGCCAGCCGAAGGACCACCGCCGCCGCCGCTGTTGCTCTCAGTTGACGCAAACCTGGCGACGCGCTCCGCATCAGGGCTGGCGTATTCGCCTGCAGCCGCGTGGCTGAACATGGCAGACACGGGGTCGGCTGCGCGTGGGCCAGGGCCGACTGCGCTGGCTCCTGGCGGCAGCAGCGGCCGCGCTGCCGCAGCAGGGTCCGACGGCTGAGAGGCAACAGAATCAGCAGACCGCCAGTGCGCCGATCTGGACGCATGCGCCAGCGATGCCGCCCCCGGTGAAAAAGACTGAGGCCCAATCCCACCAGCCACCGCATCAGATGGAACTGAAAGCCTCTGAGTCAAGCCGCCAGCACGTGCAGTGCCCCCGCCAGGACGGGAGATTCCGGGAACGGCGTGCCCAGCCGCCCCAGAGGCTGATGTTGCAGGGTCGAGTCGCGCCGTTAGTCCTGCCGCCCCTCCAACAGCGGGAAGCTGTCGTGAAGCATCCACGGTGCCAGCAACGCCGACGACCTTGTTGACAGCAGCGAGGTCGACGCGAGAGCCGGGCATCGGGTCCTCATCCTTCTCGTCCTCCTCACCGGGCAAGGCCACTCCGGCAGCCTCCGCCAACTCAGCTTGCACGAGCGCGTCATGCGCCGCTTTCACGGCGGGGTCGTCGAACCCGTTGAAGGCGCCCAAAATCACGGACAGGAACAGAGATAGCATGATGATGCCGCCCACGGCAGCGCTCGCGACGACGAACAGGATACCGACTCCGCCCGAGGACTTGTAGGCAGGCATGAGCTGGTCCTGCAGTGAAAGAACCAACGCAGAAAGAAGAGGGAGACAACCCGCTCGGACTGACGCCTAGGCTTGCAACCAGCCTCCGCACTCGTCCCAGGATCAGCACTGGGAACGCAACCGCGTCAAAATGCGAGCGAGCAGCACTGCCACATCCAAGAAGCCATGGCTCCGCCACGGCAGTGCCAAACTCACCGTCCAGTTCTCGAAGGTGAGCAGCTGCATCGTGCTGAGCATTGCACTCCACAGATTGTCGTAGTTGGAGCGCGGGATGATCGCGTTGTTGTCGTAGTACAGCGGCTGCTGCGGGGTGAGCAGGGAGCCATCACTGGGGTCGAAGCGCCAGCGGTTCGCGAAGAGCTGGATGCCCAGCAGCGAGAAGATGAACATGTACAGGAGCAGCAGCACGCCGAAATACATCACGTCCTTGGCCGCGGAGAAGATGGTCTTGATGAGCACGCGCAGGGAGGTCCAGGAGCGGGCCAGCTTGAAGACGCGCGTCAGGCGCAGCGTGCGCAGCGCTAGCACGGAAGTGGACTGCGCCTCCATGCCCGTCCACAGGTATGGCGGCGAGATGGCGAGGTCTATCAGCGAGAGAAACACGACGAGGACGTCGAAGAGGTTCATGCGGTCCCGTGCATACGCTCGCAGGCCCAGCGCGTAGATACGAACGATCATCTCCAGCGCGAACACGAGCGTGAGCACAGCGTTCAGCACATCCAGCCGGTGCGAGAGGGTCACGTCCACGGGGTAGGCGTCCATGCTCATGGTGACCATGTTGAGCACGATGAGCAGCACCATCAGCAGGTTGAACGCCCCCGAGGTCGCGAACTCGAGCGCATAGTAGCGCAATCGCAAGCCCCAGGGAGTGCGCGTGGGCATCGCGAAGCGGCGGGTGTACGACTTGGCGAGCGCGGTGTCCATCGACGAGAAGCTGGTCACTGAGCCCTCGTCGTCTCCCTCAGTGACAGTATGGAGTGCATCGCTGCCAGCAACGGACGCGGCCCCGCTGCCGCCACCGCGACCGCCACGCTTGAAGAAGCCTGAGAATCCGTCAGAGATGCCCGTTTGACCAGAGACAACAGAGGCGTCATCGCTGTGAGCCGTAGCAGCTGTCGCCGTTCCACCCCGACTCACGCCTTGTTGGAGCAGCTGCGATGCCGGAGCTGGTGCCGCAGCGATGCGCGAAACTCCCTGCGGCCCCAGAAGCCGCGTGCTCACCCCGCGAAGGGCTGTGAGGCCGGGCTTGCCTCCGTAATTGATCGCGGAACTACGCCCCACTGCCGCATCCCCCACAGATGCATCCTGAGATGGCTGGACCAGCGAAGGAGCGCGGTGTGGCGGAGAGGTCGGGCCACCGCCGAGGCCGAGGGGAGGGAGATGCGGGACGCGTGGTCGCAGTCCCGAAGGCGCCATCAACCCAAGTCCTCGGCCCGACACCCCGACTCCGCCCAGCCGCTGCGACGTGCCACGAGCCAAGCTCGGCCGCGCGATCGCCGGAGCGATAGGCAGCGGGGCGCTATCCTCAGGCAGTGGCGTGATTGGCGCCTCAGACGATTCGCCTGCAATCGGTGAGTGGACCGCAGTCGTGGCCGTGTGGTACGTACGCACCGTCTCCGCTCGCGCAGTCGTGGGCTCGCCGCCGTTGCTACGAGAGCTGTCGATAATCCCGATTGCGCCTGCTGTCGTGCTGCCGCCGCTCACACCCGTGGCGGCGGTCGCGTGCACGAGGTTGCGCGTGGAGTTGCCGCCGCCTGTGAAGCTCAGGGTCCGCATCACAGCTGCCACGCCCGATCCGAGTGCGGATAGTCCACCGCCTGTGGCCACTGCCCCTCGCCCAGAGCGGGCGGGACTGAGCGTGCCGCCCTGGGTTGCATTCGCTGCGCCCGCCCTGGCCGCCACGGAAGGCGTAGCAGAAGCCGTGGCGACACTCGGCGTGCTTACATAATCATCAGCCACGACCACACCGCTCGGCAGGTGTACAGGGCGCGCCTGCATGCTGCGCACGCTAAGCGTGTGCGCTAGGCGCCGGCGCAGCACGCCGTGCAGCTGTGAAGGACCTTGGGCGCCAGCAAACACGTCAGCCTCCGTCTCAACAGGATCTGCGGCACCTGTTGCTCCTGGCCCAAGGCCCACTCCGTGACCGTCGTCCGCCGTGCCGTTATCGGAGGATCCCGGCGACGCATCGACGCCAAAGGGCAGGGCGGGCGGCACCTCGCCCTCGGGGTCAAGCTCCGCGTGCATCGCGTCCGCCGCCGCCGCAGCTTCCAGCGCCCCAGGGGAGAGCGCCAGCCGCTCCGCTGCGACGGACAGCCGCCGCAGCCGCACCTTGGTCAGCAGGGCCCGGTGCCGCACCTGCGCAACCAGGCGCGCCTTCGCCACGGCGCGCAGCTGCTCCGCCTTCTCCGCCGCCTTGATGGCCGCCACGCGCTCCCGGCGGATGCGCAGGCTGTCCTGCTCCGTGAGCTGCGCCGTGGAGAAGTTCAGGAAGATGGAGGCGACCACCAGGTTCAGCAGGAAGAGGGCCCCCACGAGGGAGAAGGACACGAATACGACCGCCGCCACCACGGGCTGGTAAGAGTCCATGTACCAGTACATGATGGTCGTCCAGCCCTCCTGCGTGAGGCACTGGAAGAGCAGGAGCAGGGCCGACCCCAGGTTGTCAAAGTTCACCACCCCGTCCTCCAGCGCATCCGCTGAGTCTTCGCTGGCCATGAAGGCGCCGTCGATGAAGCGATGGTTGCCGTCGACGTCGTAGTTGGAGCCGCACGTTCGGTCAGTGAAGCGGAGCTGCAGCGTGCGGTTCGCGGTGGCGCTGCCGGCTGGGATGTGGCGCGGTAAATCCGTCGTCAACGTGGGATCCAGGCCGCACTGATATCCGCTGGAGCCGGTGCTACAGATGCGCTGGTTGTCGGCGTCCATCGGCCACACGCACATCTGCGGGGTGGACCAGGGTGAGGTGCTCTGCGTCCAGGCGGGGTCATCCACAGGCATGCCGCTGTCGGGCCAACGAGCGCCGCTGGGGCCGGCGCCAGGATCGACCAGCTGTCCCGCACCACAGGACGGGAAGGCAGATCGATTGTAGGTGATCTGCCACACGTAATTCGCGGCTGCGGCATACGAGACGTAGTTGAGATCGGGCAGGGTCCACGGCAGGTCCGCTGGCGCCGCCTCTAGCTCCTCTCCCAGCGTGCGCTGCTCGTAAATGACGTTCCCGGGCGCGTTGCCGCTGTAGTAGCGGTCCATCATCTCAAAGTACAGCGGCTGCCGCTGCCCCGAGGGCAGATCTGTGCCGTTAAGCAGTCGGCCGTTGGAAACAGACGGCAACAAACCAGCGTACTCTCCGGCAATAACCCACGGCAGCGTAGACGGCTGCACGGCACCTGAATCAGCTGTCCACGGCTGTAAATGCGAAGCTGGAATGGCCACGGGCCCGGCTACCAAGCGGCAGCGGGCGTGCGTGAGTCCCATGAAGAGGTTGAGCCCGAGGATGCCGTAGATGGCGAATGCAAAGCCCAGCAGGATGCCCACGTTGAGCAGCGAGGGCAGGGACGCGAGCAGCGACTTGACCATCAAGCGCATGCCTTTGATACGGGAGAGCGTACGCAGCGGACGCAGCACACGGAACGCGCGGAGGGCAGACATGCGCGGGACTCCCGGCACCACCTTCAGGATGCTCGTCAGCACGACTACGAAGTCGAGGCAGTTCCAGCCATCGCGCAGGTATGCCCCTCGCGACGACACAAACCCCATTGCCAGCACCTTGCAGACACACTCCGCCGTAAAAATTGCAGTAAATATGGGCTCCGTAGCGTCAATGAGCGCGTTGGTAGCCGAGCGGCGACCGTCGGGCTCCATGGTGGCAGGGTCCACCGCCGCCAGCGAGTAGTCTGTGGCAGCCAGCGCCAGAGTGTTGAGCAGAATTACAACGAGAATGATGCGGTCCCACCAGGCCCACGTAATGAGCCAAACTAGAAATTGTCGCAAACGACTCGTCTCATCAAGTAGCCCAAGCGACACGGGAGAGAAGACGTGGATGCGACCATGCACAACAAAGTTGGCCTGCGGGTCAATCTCGTCAGACAACTCCCATTGGGTGGCTCGCCGAACCTGCAGTAGGTGACGAGTGGGTGAGGAGTCTGAGGTTGAAGGGAGGTACGTTGTCGCAGCTGCAGCAGATGATGTGCCGTTGCCTGCGGCAACGCACCAGCTTCTGTACTTCGGCACCATGGTAGATATTCCGATCCACTACGAATAACGCTTTCCGCGGCCGCCCGTCGCCGTGCGCCATCTTTGCAAGACTTCGGCGTCACTCAGGCCAGCTCCATGTCTGAGGGCACACAATTTCCGGCGCAGTGTCGAGATCGCCCTGAAAGTGGGAAGGGCCACGCCCGAGGCTGGAACCGATGGCGCGGACACACGAACCTCTCGTTGCAAAGAACGCGATGCGGCACAAGGCCAGTTGGGATCGGGCTGCTGGTTGCTAACCACCATCAAATTGAGCAAGCACGCACGTTCGTTCTGCGCACACTACCATAACTATCGACATCGTGGGCGCCATGAGCTCTTTGCTTGACATTGCGTGATGCACACTATTCAACCGTCAGGCAGATCATCGAAGTGCCTGAGGGCAACCTCGGACAGCACCTCAGGCTGACAGGCTCTGGGGCCCTCCTTCGGGCTGGTCCATGCCCGGTGCGCGTACCTCGGCAGTTTACGGCTTCCGCAATGGTTTGCATGATATGGTACCGGTATATCAGAAGCCGCTGCGCAAGTTCTTCCACTCCCAGGGCCACATCCATCGAGACATCAAGCCGGACAACATGCTGTGCTGGGGCAGCGCAGACATCGAGACGAGCCCGGGCGTGACGGAGCGCGTTCCACAGGTCAAGCTGAGCGACTTCGGCCTGGCGCGCACCGTGGACGAGATGACGGAGCTGTACACGCGCAACGTGGATACGAGCCACCGAGCTCCGGACCTGCTTCACGGAAAGTACAACAACAGCGTCGACCTGTTTGCTGCAGGCTGTACTTTCTTTGCACTCGTGCTCGCTGAGCAGTCCTCCGACAAGCTCGACGACGGTTTTCCCAATCGGTTTCAGCACATCCCTGCCAGCAGCCTGCTCGCCAAGGTCCCGTTCGAGAGCCCGCAGCTCAAATTCGTGGCCATGCTCACTCAAAGGACCCCGCGCTGCGCCTCACGGCGCAGGCGCTGGCGCACCCTTTCCTGGCCAGCTCAGCAGAGCCCTCGCAGTCTCCAGGCCCACGGCTGCCTTCGCGACACGGCGCCACAGATGTAGTGCTAGCAGGCAGCTGCCACGCTGCCAGTTGTGCTCTGGAAACTTGGACATGGTCTGCACAGCCTCTTTCCGCTGGCCCGATGTTGACTACAAGGAAAGCAGGTTTTAATGTGCAAAATACCTGCTTTCAGCGGAGCGGGCCTATGCCAGCGCTATCTTGCGCGTGTGATGCCGCAGCCGAATTGAAAGCACGAGCCCCAGATGCCAGTGGAAGTTTTCGATCCCACGGTCGTTCCAGTGCCTTCGTGGATTGCTAGTGGACATGTCACATTCGTACATCGGCAGCCTGTTGAGTTTTATACCGATGATTCAGGGCAACGGTGTGACTTGTAGCGCACTGAACGCGGTTGCAATTGTGTGGCAAAAGTTGAAGGGCCAGCAACGTGACGGCAGAGGTGCCGCCGCCATGTCCCTGCTTGACCTCCCCTAACAGGTAGCGTGTTCGGAACCCTAGTCTAGGCGCTTGATGACAACGACGCGCTCATTGAAGCGGGTGCGTGTGTTCGCAGATTGATATTCTTGCACCCTGATCAAATCGATATTGACGACCGGTCTCGGCTCTCGCTCCAGCTGTATTTCATGTGCAACAAAAGGATGAAAATCATAATCGCAGTGTTCAAATCTGTCACCAATAACCGTTCCCGGTTCGGAAGGGTAGGTCAACGGTGCT
>Ga0208629_100764_pt1 | contig 14348 bp, 10 predicted proteins | sample LakWasMet19_HOW5_2_FD_183865 | JGI IMG/M metagenome (GOLD analysis project Ga0208629, IMG submission 183865) | Freshwater sediment methanotrophic microbial communities from Lake Washington under simulated oxygen tension - Sediment Metagenome... | ecosystem: Environmental > Aquatic > Freshwater >...
CCCCTGTCTCGTCCCTGCTGGCACGCAATCTGGGGAGGCGCCACGCAATCACGTTTGCAACTGCGATGAAACACTTGCGCCGCGATGGTGCGACTTCGGCGGGGGCGTCTGCGATTGATGGTGTGACGGAGGCTGCAGCATTTCAACAACACCTCCACGCCAAACTGCTGCGAGTTCCCAACCTGATACCTGGTGGCTCCACCGCAAACCGGCACTCAGCGCCAAATGCGAAAACCGTGTCGATTGTGTTGGAGGAGGGTCACTGTCCCCTCACGCTGGACCTCTTCTGGCACTCTCGCCGCTATGGCCGCGTCCTGCAGCCGCGCGGGTCGCCCGAGGCTCCGCGCCCCGCCCCCATTGTGCTCAATGTGCACGGCGGCGGCTGGGTGCTTGGGCACTCGTCCTATAGCTCGCTGCCCTTGCTCTACGAGTTTGCCCGAGCGGGCTGGCTGGTGGCGACGGTCAATTACCGCCTCGCGCCGCACGCTGCGTTTCCAGCGATGCTGTGTGACGTCAAAGCCGCTGTGACCTGGCTGCGCCTCCACGCCGCGGAACTCCGCGCTGACCCCGAGTGCATCGTAGTGGCGGGCGATAGCGCTGGAGGCCACCTGGCGTTGCTCGTTGGGCTCACAGGAAATGTGCCGAAATACCAGCCCCAGCTGCGTGCTGGGGCCTTGACTGCCAGCGACACAGGTGGGGGCACCCACAGCGCACCTGATCAGGTGAGCCCACCCATGCCCGTGGACACCTCTGTGGCGGGCGTAATCTCGCTCTACGGAGTGACGGATTGGACGGATGCGGACGGGCAGTACCACGCGAAGGCGAAGCCGAGCGCTCTCCCAGGCCATCGCAGCATCCGTGACTTTGTAGCGAGGGTGGTGCTGCAGCGGCCATTTGCCCCGCATGTTGACATGGCTGGGAATACCGACAACACTGAACAAGGAAGTCGGCGGCCAGGACCAATCAGTGCCGATGGGGGCGCCGAGGCGTGGTATGCGCACCTGCACGAGTTCATTCTGGGCTCCCCGCGGTGGTGGGTGCACGGAACGGCTCTGCCGGCAGCGTTGCTGGCCAGCCGGCTCATAACTCCGCCTGCGCCTGTGCCTTTACCCACACCACCGCAACGCGTCGCGGATCCACTGTTGCGGCGTCGGACTGTCCCCACCAGCCGTTGCGAGAGCGGGAGCTCGGAGCACGACGAGTCTGCGGCACTGCCCGCTGCAGCCAGTGCCCCTGCTGCTCCCTCGCCATGGTGCCCGGACACGGGGGTGCGCCCAGCCCCCAGCGAGCACGTGCTTCCGCTCCTTGGCGACATGTTACAGGACCGAGGGGTACCGCCCATCTGCCTGGTGCACGGTCTCAACGATAACCTGGTGCCGGTGGAGGATTCGCAGCTGCTGTGGGCTGCGCTGCGCCAGCGCCGCCAGCGCGACGGTGAGGCGACTGCCAAGGTCAGTCGAGCGGGTGTTGCTGCCCCTCCACACCCGCACCCTGATGTGTACCTGGAGCTCCCCGGGGCCCACCACTCCTTCAACCTGCTCCTCTCGCCCCGGTCGTTCGCTGTGGCAGACGCGCTGGTTGACTGGGCGAACGAGCTGTGGCGACGCCGTCGCGGATAACGGGTGCGAGGTGGGCAGCGTGTGGTTGCGCAGTTGCCGGAGCATGCCCCGGCTCTGAGGATCCTTGCAACACGACTGCTGGCTGTGATGGCGATCCGGAGCGGGTTGTGGAGCAATTGGCGCCAACGTGCGGCAGTGACTTGCGACGGCAGATCTCGCTCCCTTTTCCTTCGTTGCCTGGATGATCGCTGCGCTCGGCACCCTCGCTAGGTAGTATGCAGCAGTTTCAACTCGAGCGCTGTCCTGCGAAATAATTTTCCGGCGCATTGAGTGAACAGTCGTCAGCTGTGATGCCACATTGGACAGTTGAGCTGCCAACTCTTCCCTTGCTGTGGATCTCCCCACGTCTAACAGACCGCCTTGGGCGAGATATCGATATGAGTTTGTCTGCCGGCTTCCACAATCCAAATTGCGTGACACCGCTGATGTAACCAGTCGCCGGGCTGCCGTAATGACTCCTGGTGGCGATTTCACTTTGTCGCGCAATGCAGCCTCGCGCACATACCGCGGCCCGTATGCTGCTTCTGGCTGACCACGTGGCCGGCCATCGTGCTGAGAATCGGTACTCGAGTGCCGCGATCATGACACGATAGCGAATGGCTGACACTGCGCTGAGGCAGCGATACGCCCGCTCCTCTCGAATCCGCAGCGTCGCTCACACATTTAGCCCACCGGCCGCAAACCAGGCACAGTAGCTAGTTGCTGCAGCTGTCCGTCAGGTGGCATGGTCAAGCTTGAATTTGAACAGGCTGGTATGAAACGCGGGGTGCGGCTCGCCCATTCACTTGATCTCGCCGACGATGTGTCGCTTGCGCTCCGGGTCCGGCACGCCCTCCTTGCTGTCCGCAGCCGTGTGCGCGCGCACGTTGGCCAGCTTGCGTCGGGAGCGCTGCTCGTCCTCGAAGCGCGCCCCCTTGAGCTTGACCACCAACTTCGGCACATGCCGGCTGGCTGCGATCTTCTTAACCTCCGGCATGTGGCCGAAGCGCTTGAGCAGCGCAGAGTTGTAGTCGGTCTTGGCCCGCTCGCGGGGAAGGGCCCGACCCAGCTGTGCGGAGGCGTTCGACTTCCAGATGCGCACGTTCGTGTCGTCGCTGCCGGACAGCACATACTTGGCGTCTCCGCTGTAGCGCACAGAGAACACGCGCTGCATGCGCTTGGTGTGGTAGATCTCGCGGCTCTTGCCGCCGTCGAAGGCCCACAGGCGAATGGTTCGGTCGTAGCTGCCCGTCACGAACTCGCGGCCCGTGGGCGCGTAGGCGATGTCCATCACCGCCCCCACGTGATCCTTGTGCACCATCATCGCAGAGTCCATGCGTCGCATGTCGAAGGTGTAGCAGTTGCTGTCCTCGCTCGCGACCGTGAAATTGAAGGGCTCGCGGGGGTTCCAGGCGAGGCTGTTCCCAGACATCGCCATGACCGTCTTGCGCAGCACGCTGTCCGTGCGCACATCGTACAGACACACGCTGCGGTCCGCGCCCGTGCTCGCAAGCAACCCGTGCTCAGCAGGGTTCCAGCGCAGGCAGGTGACGCTGTCGGCACCCCACGAGAAGCTGTGCGTCGGGGCGGAGCGCTGTGCGTCCCACACGTCCAGCCCTCCTGGCCCCGAGGTCGCAAACCAGCCCTCCTTCCAGTGGTGGTCTATCGACAGGAAGGAGTGACCCCCCGGGTTGCTCCAGGTGGCAACAGGCTCCACCGCTGCACCTGCCGCACTCGTCGCGCCACCACCCGCACCGGCGCGCCCGAGGGAGGCCGCGCCGTATCGTGGCCGGAGGTCTACATCAAGTGAGGCACCGCGGCCGGCCCCAGCGGCTGCCGCCGACGCGGAGGAGCGCCCCAGCCCACCAGACCTCGCGCCCGCCACCATAGCGCTGTATTCGTCACCCTCCTCCTCCTCCGCTCCACTGGCCTCCCCACCATCGTCATCACGATCCGTGCTGCCGCCAACCATGGCGCTGCGTGGTCGTTTGCTGCCGACGGCTGATCCTGCACTGGCCGCTGCAGCCAATGCGGCGACGAGTGCATCATCGCTCGCCAGCCTCCACTGCCGAATCCGCTTGTCATCGCCGCAAGAGTAGAAGTGCTCTCCATCAGCTGCCATCGTCAGGCCGCGCACAAACCCTGTGTGCGCAATTACGGACCACAGTTTGCGTTTGGACGCAAGGTCCCACACGATCACCTCGCCATCAGCGGAGCCCGACACAAAGGAAACGAGACTCTTAGGATTTGTTGCCATACAGTAGACCCCATCACTGTGCTCGGACAAGGCACCGATGAAAGGGGCAGCAAACATGCGATCTAACTTTGCGGCGGTCACTGCACGGGTGTACTCGCGTGCCTTCTCAAAAGGATGTAGTTTTGGATCGGCATTCTTGTGAACCTTCCGCACTTCCGTTCTGCTGTCGCGAGCCGCACTCTCATAAGAGCGCGATATTGTTTTGAGCTTCATTGCCGCAGCTGAGACGGCGCGTTCGTGGATGTGGCCTGGCCGTGGGTCGAAGATAAACACGTGAAAACACTCAACCAACGGCGCAGTATGAGTGACACAAGGATGGTCGGTGAAATAGAAATCGCGGAATGTCATGTGTTAGTGCCGTGAGCGCCCATGGGCGCGAGTTTTGTCATCAAATCCTCATTTCCTTCCGTCCGTCTGAACTGATATGGAAACACTTCGAAATCAGCCATGCGCAGCGAAGACGGTTTGACCAGCACATTCAGCGCATTTCACATGTTAGCAGTTCACTAGTGCCCTTCTTTAGGGCACTGGTGACACCCGCGCCACGCGCCACACAAGGCGATCTCACCATTCTTCCCCTTCGAGCCAACGTCGCTGGCCGCCGGCAGCTGACGAGGAGAATGAAACAGTGGAGCCGAACGAACTGCCTTAAAGGCATCATTGTTGGATCCGTGCTGGTAGTCGCAATCGTGTACGTTCTGGCGTGCTGCGTTGCCATTCGCTCCCACACGGCGGCAGCGGACCTTGTCCCTGGGCTGATGTCTGGCACATCACTGCGACATTCAAATGCTGAGGTGGCCCCCACATCAACTGCGGAAGATACACATCTTAGCATCCGGGCCGAGCTCGGTCACGGGTCGTGGAACATGTTGCACCGTCTCGCTGCCAAGTTTCCCGCAACTCCAACGCAACAGCAGCGACACGAAATTGAGCAGTTTTTCGGGCTCTTGGGCCAATGGTACCCGTGCGACGAGTGCGCGGAACATTTCAGAGCAATGCTTGCTGACCATCCGGTTCAAAGCGGCAGCCATGTCGAGCTGACATCGTGGTTGTGCGAGCGCCACAATCAGGTCAACGCCCGACTGGGCAAGCCCCAGTTTCCCTGCGATGCTGCATCGTTGAAGGAGAAGTGGGGAGACTGCGGTTGCTCCGAGGGCGGAAAAGCAGGCGAGGAGGGCGCAGTTGAGGATGTGCCGCCAGCTTCGAAGGGAGCTGTGGTTGTGGCCGCTGTCAAGCAGCCGAAGCGGTGACTGCCGTCGTCGAAGCAGCACCAGGCGAGTCTTGATGCCCGCGTCATGTGACCTTTGAGAAGCGCGGCCACTGGGAAACGATTTTCTTGTGTCACCCGTACACCCGAGCTCCAGCGTTTGGGACCCTCATTCGCCGCCCCCACGGCTGTGCTTATCTCGTGCTGGCGCAGACGGCTGTTTGGCATGCGAGCGTGGCTTTGCAGGCGGGGGCGGCGGGCGCCTTGACGCTGCGCCCTCGGAGCTGCCAACAATCCCTCCTGACGATGAGTGCGACGAGCAAGCATCACCGTCGCCGCCTGGCTGGTTAACAGTTCTGGTGACATTCTTGTCTCTTGAGACGTCAGACGCGCTGTCAGCCGGCGCCGGCCCCGCTTCGAGACTATCGACACGGGCTGCGGAGGCTTCGCCACGCTTGCGGCGGCCTTCGCTGCCCGTTGACGAGGCGATTGCCGCCGTCCGGTCGTCTCGTTGGCAACTCCGTCGCCTGCCTGCGCCCGCTTCTCCGGCCTTCGCCATACTGCTATCGCGGGCTGCGGCTGGGCACGCTACGTTCGCTGCTGCCTCACTGCCAGTGCCCGAGTGGTCGCCCGCGTCAACCACTGCTGCTGCTGTTGCTGCTTCGTCCCCCAGCTCCACGAATCGAAGGCTGCCGCGCTCCAGGGACGGGATCGGATTACTCGCCTCTGCCATAGCGTCTGCTAGAGCGTCGACATACGCATCAGCCACAGCCCCGTGTCCAGCGCCGAATTCGCCGACGAACAAACCGCCCCGCCGTCCGCGCTTGTCCGGCTTGTAATCTGCACGATGCGAGAGAAACGGCTTCAACACGGGTCGCTGTTATCTCGCAGCACCGTGTACATGAATGTTGCTTGTGAAAGGTGGCCGGGTTCGGCTGATCGATTCAGCTCAAAGCACCCACTTTGGACCGCCGGCAATTTCGACAGGACTTTTAGATCGAGCTTGTCGGCGACGGTCAACCCATTGTCATCAGCTTCCTCGTTATCGTGCTTGTCTACATCGGCGCTCCGCCGTCGCTTCTTCCCGCTGACGCCCTCCGCCGCAAGCGACATGTCGAAGAATCGTCACGCGTCGTGTCCGTTGTCAAAGCCGACTGTTGTGGATGTGATGGGGCGGTGACAACAAGGGGGAAATATGCAAAGCCACATCCAAACACACGAAATGTGTGAAGCGCACGAACAGCAGCGGCCTTCCAAACAGATGAGTTGTGCTCAAGCGTCCGCGTCCGGGCCGGCGTCCGGCGTCCCACTCCGCAACTCCGCCGCGGCGGTTCAGTGCTGCGGAAAAAGCGAGTCATCGCCCTTCCACTCACTTGCAACGCGTGTCCTATCGTGGCGCTGTCACACCACGTCGACCAAAACGTCGTCCCCTTGTCAAAAGTGCTCAATTGTTGGATCGCAAAGGGGACCCACGAAACCTGAAGGCTGAAGCGAGCCCATCGCGAGGTCCTGCCGTTCGGTGTTCGCCCAGGGGCAGCGAGGCATTCTCCCGCCTTGTATTCTAGACTGCTGTTTTGCGATCGTCAGCAAGGATGGGTTGCCGCTGCTGGTTTCCCAGCATACGAATCCCGTTGCCGGCGTGGGTGCAGCAACTGGACGCGGATGACATATTTGCGTACCGCGCAGTCCGCACTGTTAAGATTCGCGATCGCTGGCTCGGCTTGCTATCACTCTTCCTCAAGGTTTGCATCGTGTTCTACATCGGGTTGTACAGCATCCTGCTGCAACAAAAGTATCGGGCTGAGACGGCCGTGGTCGGCAGCGCGCGCATGCAGTTCGTCGCGCCAGAGAACAAGTACCGGTGGCCCGACCAGCAGGCACCGTACTGTGTGGGCTCGAACAACACAGGTCGCGCCAACGACTACGTGTTCCCCTCTCCCGGGATGTACATGCTCAACCCAGCCAAGTACGCGGGCGCGGTGCCGGAGGTGCAGCTGCCGTGCGTATACGTGGACGGCGTGGACGAGATCCCAGACCCGCTGGACAGTGGCGCAGCGGTGGTACCCACTCGCGTGAATACGAGCCTTGAGGTAATCTCGCCTCTGCCCGCGTGCGTAGCACTGGAGCACTCGTACTGCACGTGGCAGCAGCAGTGGATGAACGTGACCTACATGGCAGACGTCGAGATGTTCACCGTCTTCATGGACGCCTCGTTCACCGGCAGCACCGGCAAGGGGCGCAACATCCTTAACCTGCGAGGCTATCTGCTCGACCCAAACGGCGATGTGCTGGACCCCTGCGACGCCTACAAGGACGTGGGCACCGGCGCCTGTCCCTCCTACATCTCAGTGGGCCAGCCCGGCAAGCGGGACATCTTCACCATCAAGACAATGTTTCAAGCTGCGGGGCTGGCGCACGGGCTTGACAGCGTAGCGGGGTCGGCGGCTGCCGGTCTGGACGACCAGACTCGGCGCTTCGCAGGCACGGTGCTCACCATTCAGGCGAGTGCACAGACTATGGGCGCCTGCGGCCGACACGCTGCGTTGGGCCCGCCGAGTCGCTCGTCGCCCCGCGCGCCCTCCCCACTTCTTAACTCCTCCCCTTCTCTGCGCCTGCGGTTTTCCCCTCCCCCCGTGCTGCGCGCTGCATAGCTTTTTCACCAACTACACGCTGCTTCGTGCCTCTCCCTGCTCTGCTCTTCCCCGCGCAGATCTTCTTCACCAATTACATGCTGCCGGCAGCCGTGCCGCCCACCCTGCTCGGCACGGGTGCCATGTCCGAGGATGAGATCATCTACTACTACCGGATCTCCGCGGCCACGGACACGTACTACAAGGCCATGTCCGCCACCTCTCCCACAGGCCTCTCGCCCTACTTCCAGCGGTTCAAGATGGACAGACACGCCCTGCGCGTGACCGCTCTCATCAGCGGCAAGATCGGCTACTTCGCCGTGGCCAGCCTGCTGGTGACCCTCACCGTATCCCTGGGCCTGATGTCCGTGGCCGTGCTGGTCACGGACATGTGCATGACCCAGTGCTGCCGCCTGCGCCACATCTACCGGCAGTACCAGGAGCGCTGGACGCCCGACTTCTCCGACCTGCGCGAGGCCCTCGATGATAGCATCCTCACAAAGTTCCGCAGCGACCAGTTCCTGGTGGACCCTGTTCCGCCCGTGCTTTCCAACGCCATGGTGCAGCACCAGAGCCGCGTGTACCAGCGGGGCACCCGCGCGGGCGGCGCGTACGACGTGGAGGGGGCGCTGAAGGGGGGGCCGGGGTCCGCCCCGCTGCTGGCAGGCCTGGACGAGGAGGGCGGCGATGACAGCGCATCGGCCATGGACGGTCGCAGCGCCGTCGGCGGCGGCGGCGTCAGCGTCACTGGCGGCAGCGGCCGCCTCATCACCGTTGCCATCACGGGGCGGGCATCGGGCCTGCCGTCCCTGGGGGCAGCCCCCGCCTCCGAGCAGCAGGGCTCTGGCGCCAGCGGCATCAGCCTGCGGCCCATGCGAGTGTCAGCGATGGCCAACGGCAGCGTCGTCGCAGCCGCCTCCACTGGCGTCTCTGCGTCAAGCCGCCCCATGCCGCCAACCCGCCCTCCGCCGACGGCTGGCGACGGCTTCGCGCCCGGAGGAAGCTTTCCCCCCTCCGGCTTTTAGGCCGAAGCTGGCTACCGTGCAGCGCACCCCTCCTAGCTCCCTCTCCATCTCTCTTCCCCTTTTCACGGCGACGTGCCCTTTTCGACGCTGGCTCCGGATGGCGCCTCCCACGCAGCGCCTCCACATTCGCCACAGCCGTATTTCCGCAGGCCACCCTCCCCGCCGCAGCTCTCACTCCTGGGCAGCGACATCCATCTCCCGAGCACTTCCGCCTGCTGCACGGCTGCATGCGCCTGCCCGTGCATGTGAGCGTCTGCGCTGCATACCTACGCCTGTCACGTCTGCCGCTGGGCAATAGTCCGGCCCACCGCATCTGCGTCGCCTCGGAGCTCTTCGACAGCGCCATGTACGCGCCTGCGGCTGTGTGCATGCGCTAGCCTCCAGCAAATCCAGCCAGGGCCCGCTGCGGGCTGCTGCAATGCATGCTGAGCTCTTGTTCGCGGGATGGACTGTGCCGCCGCTCCCATGCTCCGCTGCCGCTGTTGAACCTGCACGCGCTACAACGTTTCATCTTCGACAGTTTTCTGGTATGCCGCTGTGTGTTCTGCACACGCGGCCCCTGCGAATCTGGGCACTGACGCGCGTGGCTTGAGTCACTGTTATACTCAATTCACCGGTCCAGTCGCATACACATCAGTGCCGATGGGGGGCCGGCGCTCGATCTGCCGTTGCGCCAGCGAGCCCGGCTGAACGTGCACGCTATACGCAAGCGCCGGCGATCAAGCATACGCAAGCGCCGGCGATGAATATTTGTGCGCGCGCGATCGTGGCTGCGCAGAGGTGGCTCCGCGACAGTTCGGCGGGCAGCTGACTTGACGTGTGCATTATGATAGCGATAGAGCACGAGCGCTTGCTCGAGTTCGATGCGATCACATGCTTGAACAGGACACGCGATGCAACAAATATGATACGGCCTGCACTGAGCATCTGAGTCGTATTAACGCCGCCCAACGACATACTCGACGAAACAAACACTCGGATATATATTTCGGCCAGCCCATTGAGTGGAAGTGGCTGGCCGTTGCTGCGGAGCTCTCGAGAAAGCAGTTCAAGTGAGTGGCGTGATCGTCATCGCCTTCGGCGGCACGATAGAAGTTACTCCAGGGCTGCACACTTGCTTCACACGCTCTTGCTGCTTCGGCTCTGCAGCTGCTGCCGCACAAACAACACCAACTGCATGGGAGTCGTGCAGCCAGCATGCCTGCATCCATCCGGCAGAGGCTACCGCCGCCGGTAGCTTGCATCGTATTGGCGGCGTTTGCTCTCGTCGCGGAGCACTCCGTAGGCCGCAATAATCTGGCGCGTGCGCTCGCTGCACGCCGCGGCGTCCAGATCAGAGCCCAGCTGGTGGTCAGGGTGGTATTTCATGAGCTCGCGCCGGAACCCCTTCTGTATGTCCTCCGTGGTGGCACGGCCGGGACCAAGCTCCGCCAGCCCCAGCAGCGCGTAATAGTCTGACTGGTCCACGAACGGCGGCTGCTTCTTGCCGGACTGGCGTTGCTGCTGTGATGCCCGTGCCTGCTGCTGCTGCTGTCGTTGCTGCTGCTGCCTTCGCTGCTCAGCCTCGTATGCTTGCCGCTGAGCCGCCTCCTGCTGGGCCTTCGCGCTGGCGCCGGCTTGCTGCCAAAAAGCGGACCACGCATCTTGCGCGCCCGCGCCCGCGGCGCCAGCTCCCGCGCTGGCGCTGGTCCGCTGCTGCTGCTGCTGCTGCTCAGCCCGCGGCCCAGAGAACCCAGTGCCACGCCACCGCCAGTCTGCCTCCGCATCCTCGCGATCCCTCTCCGTCTGTCTGTCAAAGGCGCTGCGCCCCATCGGCTGGAAGCGCCAGTCGTCCGTCATTGCGGCCTGCTCCGCCCGCAGGCGACGCCGCTCCTCCTCCCACTCTGCAAAGGTTGCGCGCTGCGCGCGGTGCCCTGCTGTCCCGCGCCGCAGCGCGAACCCGCCTACCGCAAGCATCGTGCCCACGAAGAAGGGCGGCCACAGCATGAACTTTACGAGCGGGCGAAAGAGGCCACCCAGGAAGTTGAGGAGCAGCAGGGCGGCGCGTGGGTCAATGTGCAGCCGCGCCAGCACGCGCAGCAGCCCCGTCGCGTTGGAGGTCTCGAACCCCTTCGCCAGGCTCGCCATGAAGCCGAAGGCGGACTGCTGCTGGATGCCGTAAGCCTGCCGCGTCGCCCCGTTGACGAACACGCGGAAGGTCTGCAGCAGGTACGTGTATTCGACCACGTGGGCGGGCAGCAGCACTCGGTGGCTTTCGACGTTGTCGAAGCGCATCCGCGCTGCGTCCATGTTGGCCTCGGGGTGCAGCGATTGCTCGTGCGCCACATGCGCCGCGCGTGCGAGGCCCCAGGCAGAAGCCTCGTACAGGTGGAATGGCTCGACGTCCACAGCGGCGGATCCGCTGCTGTCATGCGCCGGTCCGATGTCGAGCAGGCGAGAGGAAAATGGCTGCCGCAGCGCGGGATTAGTTTTAACGACCTCCATCATGCTGCGAGGAAAGCTATCACCAGCGTAGACTTGCATTGCGGCGCTTGACACGCCGCGGCGTGTGCGGTGCAGCTCAGGATGTTGCACGTCGCTGATGAACACCCAGAAAGGTAAAAACGTGGATGTCACCTTTTGGACCTTCGGTGGTGACGAAAACGGGGTGTTTTGACGCGCCCACTCCTGAAATGCGACCACGGCGTCTGCCTGCGTTGTCTGGAAGGCGATAGCTTCTGTGTTCGCATCTCTGCTAGCTTTTCTGCTGCCGCCGGACTGTCGCCTCACCAGCAAAAGACCGACTGCGAATGAGTCAGATTGAAACGCAGCCACGCCGTGTGTACCTTGCTTCCGCACGACACCGATAAGAGCTGCCCGTTGAAAGGCGCGGCAGGCCAGCATCGCAGGCGATCAAGTCTGATAGAACGCGGATTTCCGGGATGTGGAGCACACCAAACGTCAATTCATCAAACTCATAGCACAAAACCGGTTGAAAGAATCTAAAAGCAGAGCTCCGCCCTGCATTGGGTGTCTGAGTGTGCATATTTTCACACAAAACTCTAGCCCTTCCGTGCATCTGCCAGGCCGTTAAACAGGAGGGAAGCGTTTCTCTTGTTTTTGCATGCTACCGGCAATTGTGGCTGACCGCGCTCCCTCGAAGGCCTCAATTTGCGAGTGGGCATCCACATTACTTTGGACTCTTTCCAACGCCCCCAGGAACACCCTATCTAAGCCATGCTGTAACAGCGCTCGTTGGCTGTTGCGCGGACGGGTGAAAATTGTGCCACAGTGCTACGAGAGGCAAAACGGCCACTGCAGTCATGTCTAGCAGTAGCGTTCTTACCACATTTGGAGCGGTTCAAGGTGCCCTCGCAGCGGGACGGGGGGAGCTCGCGCTTCAGGTCCAGGAGTACTCGAGCCAGTTGACGGCAACATTCAGCGCGCTCCGAAGGAAACACTTCCCGTGGGTGCACATCGCGGGGTTCCTACACTCATTTTACAACTCATGTGGCTGCCGAGCGAGATTGTTGCTGCCGTTGTGGAGCGTTTGCTCAACAGAAATCCCTGTCGTGCTGTGCGTGCAGTGAATGGGAAGCCGAGTGCGGCGGCGCGGACGAAAATGAAGACGCCATGCAGGTGAGTCGCTGGAGTGTCTTTTGGGCTCGGCGTCGGGCGCACGGGCTGTCACACACACATCTACTGGCCACACGCCCGCTGAGCGAAACAGCTGCTGCTGCCGCCATGCGTAGTTGCCGCTGCAGGTCGACGTGGCTCCGCAGACCAGTGGAGCTCGCAAGCGCAAGTCCCACGAGGTGGCATCAGATGGCGTAGAGGTGTGTGTGTGTGGGGTGTGCCCGTGCGTGTGTGTGTTAATTGTGTGCGATCCGGGATCGAAGGTCGGGGGTAGAACGGGCGCCCGGTGCCTATTCTACCCCGGTGCCCACCTCCGTCCACTCTGCACGGCCACTGCGAACCCTGGGGACCGCAGGACGTTTCATTTCCGTCAACAAGCCCCTAATTGACTCCTGTCGTCCCCCATCCACTCACCGTCCCCGCGGACCCGCTGATTCCCTCTTCCCTCACTCTCCCCACCGGCAGCCCTCTGTTTCCTCCTCGTCTGGGGCTGGCGCTGCGCCGCTGGCCAAGCGCAAGCGCTCTGGTGAGCAGGAAGACGACCGCGGCGCGGCGGCGGGAGTGGCGGGCGGCGCTGTTACCGCTGACGGCGATGGCGATGCAGCAGCGGCCGCCTCTAGCGGCGCATCGTCTGCTGCGGCTGGCAAAGCGGTGCTGGGAGATAGCGGCAGCAGCAGCGGCACCTCGACAGGCCCCAAGCGGGTCCCCAAGAGGCAGGTCCAGGCAGCCCAGCTCGAAGCTGCTGCCGCTGATGCTGCTGGGGTTGCGGGGCCCACTCGCGGCGCAGCTGCAGACACAGACGCTGCCGCCGCCGATGCCCACCAGCAGCTGCGAGCCCTGGTGGGGCTGCTTCAGGCGCACAGCGGGCGCGGGGACGTGTCTCTGGCATCGGTGCTGCGGCTGTGGACGTCTGTCCCCGGCACCCTGCTGCCTGCGGTCCTGGCCCTGCCGCCCTCCTCCACGCTGCACCCGCTGCATGCGGCTGTACGCAAGGCCCTGCCAGACACCGCAGCCTTCCTCGTGGCAGCGGGCGTGCCTCCAGCCGCTGTCGCGTCGGTGCCCCTCTCTGCGCGGGAGCGGGACGGCGGCCTGCCCCTGCCGGCGGGCACCCCGCTGCTGCCCCTCAGCGACCGGATGGACCTGTCAGCAGCGCTCGCAGCAGCGCCCGCAGCGGGCGCGGGCGCCTCAACGTCGCGGCGTGCCAGCGGGGCTTCCGCCTCCGTCGTCTCCAGCAGCGGATCCTCCTCCGCCGCGGGCAGCAGCGGCGTGCTGGGCGGCGGCAGCATCGTCGCCCTCGCAACCCTCTCGGCCCGTGACCTGCACGCTGCCTGCGTGGCCGCCGAGACCGCTGCCGGCTCCAGCCGCACCCTGCGCATGCGGGGCCTCAAGGCGATGGCCCCGTATCTGCAGCCGGAGGCGGCCACGGCGCTGCTGGCCGCTGCGTCTGCGACCTCCACCGCCGGTGCGGGCGCTGCTGGCGCGTCGCGGCCAGCCCGCAAGGGGAAGGCAGCCGCCGCCGCCGTCGCAGCCGACGCTGCCGCCAAGGCGGGCGAGTCTTTCGGGGCCGAGGCCGCTGCCAACCCCTGCTACGCTGCTGCCCTTGCGATGCTCCGCCAGCGTGCTGCAGCGGCTGCAGACGACGGCACGGTGGGTGAGGGGGAGCTGGCTGCCTTCACCTGCGACCTCGCCGCAGCCATCGATGCTGGCGCCGTTCAGGCGGCGGCGCCTGCCGCGCCAGCGGCTGCAGCGGCGGGTGCCGCTGCCTCCGCTGCCCCCGCCTCTGCCCTCGTGGCGGCACCCGCGCAGGCGGCAGCGGAGGCCGCTGGCATGGCTGTCGCGCCCCCGCAGGCCATCGCTGCTGCCGCTGCTGCTCCGGTCACGGGAGTCAGCCCGGCTGTTGCAGGGCCAGTCACTGGGCCGAGCAACGCTGACGACGCCACAGGCGCTGCGGGGCAGGTGGCTGCAGCTGCTGCGGCACCCCTCGCCCCCGATGCGCCCGCCAAGGTTGACGCGAGC
>Ga0208629_100765_pt1 | contig 14333 bp, 7 predicted proteins | sample LakWasMet19_HOW5_2_FD_183865 | JGI IMG/M metagenome (GOLD analysis project Ga0208629, IMG submission 183865) | Freshwater sediment methanotrophic microbial communities from Lake Washington under simulated oxygen tension - Sediment Metagenome... | ecosystem: Environmental > Aquatic > Freshwater >...
GCGGGGGGCGAGGGGTGGTGGTGGTGGGTGATTGAGGGCGACGGGTGGTGGTTGGGAGAGAGGGGTGCCGTGAGGGGAGGGGAGGAGGAAGGGGTGAGCGGCACGATGGGCGAGGGAGTGAGCGGCGAGACGGAGGCAGCGCAAGCGCACGGGCAGGCACAGCACGGTCGGCACGCGGGCCAGCCACGAGGCAGGGGGGTGGACCAGCGTGCCCGCTGAGGCAACATGCACGATGCCTCTCAGCGGGCTCTTGGAGCACCCGCCGGTGACACGGCAGCCGGCATCGCGTGTGGCTTGCACTGCAGCCCGCCACTCTCTCCCCGCAGCCCCCACAGCAATGCGGTGCCCGATCCCACGCGTGCCGACAACAATGCGGCGTCCGGTCCCACGGGCAACGGCGTGCCCGATCCCACGCCCACGCCAGCAGCAGCCTGGAGCCGTACGCACCGAGCTGGAGGTCGCGCTGCCGCTGGCAGAGGCCGTCACGGAGGCGCTGACGCTGGGGGACTCGCTGGCGCTGGCGCTGGCGGACGCCGTCGCGCTGCCGCTGGGGGAGGCGGTCGCCGCCACAGAGGACGTCGCGCTGGCGCTGGAGGTCTGCGCAGGTTAAGGGGGGCGGGGGGTGGGTGTGAGCGGCAATTGGCAGTGAGGGATAGTGGATGGGGGCGGTGAGGTAGGATGCGGGTGCATGCGGGTGCAGGCAGGGTGCGCACAGGGTGAGAACAGCCGGGGGAGAATGGCAGGGGCAGCCATGATGCGCAAGATCCATGACTGCCCCTGCAGCCCGGGGGCGCGCCCCCGTGCTCTTGCCGCAGCACAGGTGCGCGCGGTCCCTCCCGCACAGCCAGCAGGAGCATGCGCCGCCACGCGCGCGCGGCCAGCGAAAGCCAGGGTAGGGTAGCCGCGGCAGGCACGCACCTGGGAGGTGGAGGCCGTGGCGCTGCTCGTGGCCGACTCGCTCGCCGTCTCGGACGCGGAGGCCGTGGCGCTGGGGGACACAGACGGCGTGACGGTCTCGGAGCGCGTGTTGGAGGCCGTGCTGCTGAGGCTGGAGCCGGGGGAGACGGACGGGGAGGCGGACTCTGACGACGACGGCGACTCTGAGGAGGTGGCGGTCGCGCTGGGGAAGGATGACAGCGTGGCGGAGACGGACGCGTCGGAGGAGGCGGACGGCGACCCGGAGGCCGTCTCGGTCGCGGACGGGGTGGGGCTGGCCGCCTCGGAGGGGACGCCCTCCGGCGAGGCCTCGGAGGAGGCGGATGGACTGACGGAGGGCGTGGGCGCCTCGGGGCCGGGGGCTGCCGGCTCGCCAGACATGGACGGGCTGGGGGACGCGGTGGCGGACTCCGTGGGCACGTCGGGGCCGGAGCCGCCCTGAAACGGCTCGCCAGACATGGACGGACTCACGGACGCAGAGGGCGTGACGGAGAGGAAAGGCTCGGAGGAGACGGACGGGCTCGTTGAGGCGGAGGGCGTGGGCACAGCGTACGCGACGCTCGCAGAGCCCGCCGTGTAGCTCGTGGAGGCGTTGGCGAAGGTGGCCGCGTCCGCGAGCTGCAGCGCCGCGGTGAAGTTGCCCGCCAGCGCCGCGGTGTCGTTGGTCAGCGCCGTCAGCACGCTCGCCGCGCCGGCGGGGCTGCCCGCCAGGATGAGTACCTTGATGCTGATGCTGCCTGACGCGTCGGTGCCGTTGGCGCTGTCGCCCGCAGCCTGCAGGCGGCGGCCGCTGCCCGAGAACAGCGCAAGCAGCTCCAGCGCGGCGTCCAGACGGAACAGCACGGCGCCGGTCTGCGCGTTATCGATCTCGTACACGATGGGCACTGGCACCGCGGCGCCGCTGGCGGCGGAGGGGGCGGAGGCCGAGGCCGCCAGCGCGCTCTGCAGCGACGCTTCGAGCGCGGCCACGAAGCCCGCGCTGCTGACGCTGGACAGGGGCACGGCGTCGACCTGGAAGGCCGCGCGCACGGCGACCGCGGGGACGGGGCTCGCAGCGGGCGACACGGAGGGCGACACGGAGGGCGACACCGACGCGGATGCACTCGGGGTGGCGCTCGCGCTGGGGGCGGCTGGCTGCGGCGGGGGCGCGAGAGGGGCAGACCCGCCCGTCAGCGCATCTGCGGCGGCGATGACGCCGTGCAGCCCCGCGGTGGCGAGCTCCGCCAGCGGGTAGGTGCCGTCCACATCGAGGCCCGATCCCGCGGAGAACACGCGCAGCAGCGCCGCGAGGAAAGCGTCCGTCCGTCCCAGCGCGGTGCCGACGTCAAGCGCCATGTACCCCGAGCCGCCAGGGCCGTACAGCCCGAGCTGGAGGTTGAACAGGTCGGTCGGCATCGTGTGCCCGGGCGCGGTGGCGTCCAGCGCGGCGTCGCGCCAGCTGGCCAGTCCGCCCGTCGGGAGCCACACCTGTACCGCCCAGCTGCCGCTGTCTCGCCTCGCCCTCACCGCCAGCGCCTCGGCCGCGCAGATGCCCTGGCACCTCTGGGGGACGAAGTAGAGCAGCGACGCATCCGCGTTCCCCGCGTCCACGAAAGCGCGCACGAGCTCGCCGGTCACCGCATCGACAGCCGTCGCGCCTGCGCTGCCGACGGCGTCGACGGCAGCCTGCGCCGGGCCGTGCAGCTCCTCTGGCAGCAGCTTGACCGCTGGTGCCATGGCACGGCTCACTGTGCCGGTGATGCCAGCAGCCGCCTCGCGCAGCGCATCGCGCAGGCCGTCGATGGCCGCAAAGATGTGTGCGGAGGAGAGTGCCGCGGCAACGTCGTCGGTGCTGACGGCCGCGACCGCCACCACGTCTTGAAGCTTGCGCGCCACTGCTGCGGCGGCGCTGCCACGCATGAGGCGGGCAGCGCTGCCTGCAGCGGGTGTGGCGGCGTCCGCAGCGAGCACGCGAGCAGGCAGCAGCGCCTGCGCGCCCGCACCGGCAGCGTCAGCGAGCGGCTGTGAGATCCACGCGATGAGGGCCGCGGGCAGCTTGCGGCCGAGACGCGCCAGAATGTCGAGAAGCGCTGGGCCGTGCTCTGCAATCGCCATGCTCATGGGCTGCATGCCGTCCACGGCAAAGGTGGCGGGCGCGAGCTGCGAGGCGGTGTCGGGCTCGACGAGGCCCTCAGACAGGTAGTCTCCCTCGCAGCAGTCGACCGTCTGCAGCTGCAGCAGGCGGGACACGCGCTCGCCCAGGTCGGCGCCGATCGTCACCTGCAGGGACGGGATGCGCAGCGACAGCTGCACGCCCTGCTCTCGCTGCTGCACGCGCGCGGAGGCGACGCCGCTGAGGCCAGACACGCTGCCGGGCGCCAGCAGCTCCGTGGTGCCGAAGGTGAAGGTGGTGGCGAAACCGTTGCCCCCTGCGGCGTCGATGCGGCCTGCAGCGCCGAAGGCGCCGCTGAACAGGCTGGACTCCGCGCGCGCAACCACACCCACGCAGCCCTGCTGCGGGACATCCTCGGGGGTCAGGTCGGAGGGCAGCTGCTGCGGGTCGCAGGGGCCAGACAGCACCCAGCCGCCCGCGCCCAGCACCGGACTCGCTGAGGACACGTAGGCGGCCGCAGCGGGAGGGCAGTTTGCGGCGCGCTCGGCGGAGTCTGTGGAGAAGCACGCCAGCACGCTGCCGGCGGGGGCGAGGGCGGGGCTGCCCCAGCTCGCGCCGTTGAGCGCGGCGTTCTCCGCAAGGATCGCCGAGGCTCCGAGGGACAGCGCTCGCACGACAGGCAGGTACGCCGACGCCTCGCTGACGCCGAACGGCACCGCCGCGGTCGTCATGAACGTGGACGTCGTGGAGTCGTTGCCGGCACCGATGACCACTGTGCGCTGCACGCTGGCGGGCGTCACATCGTGGTCGCTCAGCACAGCAGCGGAGGGGTACACCTGGTACTGCAGGCGGGCGTCGCGGTAGTCGGTGTGCTCTACCGCAAGGCCGCCGTGCGGCAGCACCCACATGTAGGGGCCGTACGCGTTCTGGGGCCCGTCCGGCACGGGGATGAGCCACTCACGCGCGCCGAGGGACAGCGGCAGCGCCACGCGGCCAAGGCCCTGCAGGGACAGCTCCACGGTGCCGCCCGCGCTGCGGCTCGCAGTGTACAGCTGCTCGTTGCGGCGGTTGACGAACATCCACGCGGGGAAGGGCCCCTCCGCGTCCGCGGGGGGTGCCAGCCACAGCTCCTGCGCGTCCGAGTCAGCGAGGGACCGGGCGGCACCGAGCAGGTCCAGCGCCTGGTACTCTGCGGCCAGGTGGCGCACGCAGGCGGCGAGGTTCAAGGCGTCGATGCCCAGCACGACGTACGCGGCGGAGGCGATGTAATAGGCCACCTCGCCGGACACGTAGTTTCCGTTGCTGTCCACGCCCGACGCCATCGCCGTCGCCGTCACGGAGCCGCAGGGCGTGCGCTTGACGAGGGAGGTGGGGCGGCGCAGCGCCTCCGAGACGCAGCCGTAGGAGGGCACATACGGTCCAGCGCAGCCCGCGGCGCTGAGGTCGACCCAGCTGGACATGATGCGCTGCGCGCTGAAGGCGGCGGCGTCGGCCTGGGCGGGCAGGCGGCTCGGCAGCGAGACGGGGATGAAGACGGATGGAATGTGCGTCTCCACAGCCAGCGCCGTGGTGACGGTCTTGTCCCTCAGGCCGTTGAGGTAGTCGGCGACGAGCGGCAGCAGCGCGTTCACCAGCGGAGGGGTCAGCTGGGCGCCGTCCTGCGCGACAACCGCGAAGACCGACAAGCCCAGAGTCAGACCGTCCGCCACCACTGTGGTGTCCGCAGACTGGGACATACGGGAGGGGGAGTACATGGAGATAGTGATTCCAAAGCTGGCGGCGCCCAGGATGCCCGAGTTCGCCCCGAGGCGGCGACCGACAGATGTGCCCGCAGAAGTACCGGCAGACGCGCCCGCAGCCGCGCTGGGAGTCGATTGAAGCGCCTGCTGCAGGGACTGCCCCGCGAGCACGCCGACGCCGAGGGACAGCAGCGGCACGCGCAGCACGCCGTTGCTGTTGCACTCGTTGCCGCCCGCGCCGGCGGCGAGGGACGGGCGCGTCGCCTGGCCGGGCACTGCGGCGGAGATGGCGGCCGTGGCGACAGCCATGAGTATGTTTGATGACGGGCACGCGGCGGCGCTGGCGACCGCCGCCGTCTCGGAGGCGGCCTGCTCCACCGCCACGGTGGACACGAGGGTCAGACGCGCCCACGGGGTGCTGCGCCAGTCCGCAGCCTCCTTGCGGAGGGCCGCGATGTAACTGGCGGCGACGGACTGCGACGCCTGCGCGAGGACGGGCCAGCGTCCGAAGGTGGCGGAGGCGGGCGTGGCGACCCACAGCGGCACGGAGACGACGTTGAAGGCTATGTCTGAGGCGAGGGCATCCCCTGCGGTGAGCGGCACAGTGGTCGTAGGGAAGGTGCCGTTGGCGGACAGGAGGCCGTCCGTCATGTTTGCGAGCGCCTCCGCAGACGGCAGCAGGCTGCGCAGCAGCTGCGGCGTCACGCGGCGCGCCGCGGCGACCGCAGCGTTCAGCACGGGCGCCTTGGCCGCCGCAAAGTCGACGCTGTGCCACAGGGTGATGACGGACGGAGAGGCGGACGCGTCAGCAGCCGTCACGACGACGTGCGTGGGCGGCAGCACGGCGGCCGCCACCACCGCAGAGGCGGCGGCGGCGTCCGTCTGCAGCTCCACGCGGAAGGCGGCGCCGCTGTGCAGCAGCTCAATGCGCTTGACGGGCAGCGCCGCGCCCGCGAGCGCCGCCTGCACGTCAAAGTCCACGCGGCTCCAGCGCTTGGCCAGCGCCGCGTCGCCCGCTGCGGGCGGCTGGGCCTGCATGCGGCGCGCGCCGCTAGCGACGGCGCCAGCGACTACCGCAGCGCCCTGCGTCTGGAGACTGGAGAAGGAGGCAGCCGCGCTGCTGAGCGCGCTCGCAAGGGCGGCGGTGGCGTCAAAGTCGAAAGACGGGGCGAGGGTGAGCAGCGTCATGGCGCCCAGCTTCACGTGCACGGTGGTGGTCGCGGAGATCGCGAGGCCGGTGGAGGCGGCGGCGGAGAGGTGCGCCAGCGTCGCGTCGGCGTCCTCCAACCACTCTGCAGACCACGCGACGTCCGCGGAGGGCGAGGCGGAGGAGAGGGCGAAGCACGCGGGCGGCGCGTTCGCGGGTGCGAGGAGCGAGGCGGTGGAGGCCTTGCCGCCGGCCGCGGCGAGGGCCGCCGCCGTGCTGGTCTGCAGGTGCCGCAGCGTGGCAATGTGGCCGATCTGCACCCCAACGTCGCAGACCTCGACGTGGAAGGGCGCGGTGCTGGCGGGGAAGGCCGCCGTGACGCCCGTCACGCGCAGCAGCGCGCCGCCGGGCAGCTCGGTGGCGGAGAGGCCGTCCACGGAGGCGAGCGACAGATCCTTGAGAGCGAGCAGCGCGGGCGCGAAGATCGCCGCCACGATGCCGAGGGCGAGCAGCACGCCGCCGAGGCAGCCCCCGGCAATGATGCGGCCGCGCGTGCAACAGCGCCGCCCGCCGGCGGACGCCGCCTGCCCGGGCTTGAGAACGATCAGGTCAGAATCAGCATCGACCGAGACGATGGGCGCCAGCGTTGGTGGCGTGTCTCCCTTCGCCGCCGAGGCGTAGGCCTTGGCGGCGAGGGGTTGGGTATCCTCCATTTCTCCCGGAAGCCGGGGAAAGGGGGGATGGTGGCTGCAGAGCGTCGCAAGCGGGACGAGCAGGAGTTGGGCAGCAGTTCGGCGAGAGGAGCGGGCGTTCTCGGCGGCGCGCTGACGGCAGCCGAAGCGGGATTCTGAAAACCAAACGAGTGCAACGGGATGACGCGTCAAGCAACGCGATGCCATGGGCGGCGGCTGGTAACCGCAGCGGCCCCGCGTGGCACCAGGTCTGCGGCAACGCTTTGCAAACTCGCCTTTTCGAGCAAACGGTTGGCTCGGGGGAGAGCGTGCAACTGGTACCAGCCGCCAATTGAGCGGGCTGCGGCCTATCGATCATGAGGGCTTCGAGCACAGCCCATTGGCGCTAATTTTCGAAAAGCGCTGTGGGGCCAGGGAGGGGCGCCCGAAATCGGCGTCTTCAAATCCGTTGTTGGCGTGCGAAGGTTTCTCGTCACGGTCGTGGCCTGTCCGCTTGGTTGTTGTTGTTGCGCTGATTTGGTCAAAGTTGTTCGGTGGGGGTCTCTGTGTGCTCCCAGCTTCAAGTTGGGCTGCAGCATCTTTCCCACCGTGGCAATGCACACGGAATACTGCGCTCCGAGCTCGCCAGCCGAGCTGTTCGGTTCAAGTGTTAACGCGCTGTCCTGGAGGGCAAGCGATATGTTGCTCGGCGGGTGCCCTCTTTCCCAGCGGGTCGTCGCCGATGCGTTGCTGCCTGTGCCAGTGGTGCATTGCCGATGCTGCTTTTGTACGTGCTGGTGAGCACAGCACAGCTGTAGGCACGCAGGGGCCCCTTAATTCCGCGCGCGACTGAGGCCTCAGACCGACCGTCCATGCGCATCATTGCACACACTACCGTTGTACGATCCGCTCGCGGCATGCGCATTTCTCTCTCCGAGTCGAAAAGCCCCTGGCGCGGCGGCAGTGCGGACATGTACTTTGCAGCTGCCTTTGATCGTCCGGGAAAGCTGAGGCGACGGGGATGCTGCCCTCAGTACCCGTGGCCCCAGCGCGGTTCTGAGCTCAGGCTTGCAGCGCTAGTGGCTGAGCGCTACTCCACTGCGAATAACGAATGGCACGCGCACGCACACCGAGGGACGCGCTACCCCGTTGCGAATGGCAGTGCATTCAATGGCACGCACACTGCGGGACGCGGGTCTGACATGGGCGCGGCTCGGACGCATTCGAAAGCGTGGCGTGGCTGGAGACGCCATCCACAGGTTCGATCGCGACTGTGGTACCGGTGCGAGCGGCAGTTGCGAATTCATGGATCGGCACATGGGAACCTGGAGCGACCGGTCTTCGTTGACCACGCCATCATAGTCGAACAGGCGCGAACACTCATCGTTCAGCGTCGCGGGTGAAGCTTGAAAGTGTCAGGGGTTGCGACTACGTTCCGAGCGTTCGGGGCTCTCACCGGGCCACCGGCGGGCGGCACGGCGAGCACCGAAAAGGGGTGCTCCTGCGACAAACCGAGAGGCGCGCACGCCGCTCCCGCGCTTACGCGAGCTGGCCGCAGTCCACGACCTTGATCTCGCAGTCGGTGCGGCCCATGGGGGAGGAGCCGTGGCCCTCGATCTCGCGGACGAGCTCCTTGCCCTCGACCACCTGGCCGAAGACCACGTGCTTGCCGTCCAGGTGCGGGGTGGGCACTGCACGATACGGGGCGGGGGGCGACGGGGAGGGGAGCGAAGCGGTATGGGACGGGAGGGAGACAGATCGATAGCACAAGGGAGAGCCGAGGAAGGGCACAGTGGACTGCTTGTCAGGTAGCCTGACAGTAGCGGAGCAGACCTCATGCCCCATTCCGTCATGCAGAGGGCACCGCCATTGCTGCGAGCTCGCTCCCTCGTTCTTCTCCGCTATCTCCCCACCACCTCTGCTGCCCTGCCGTCTGGCAGCTCCTGCCCTGCTGTCTCCACAGTACTGTCCCCTTTTCACACGCACCCGTGGTGACGAAGAACTGGCTGCCGTTGGTGTTCTTGCCCGCGTTGGCCATGGAGAGCAGGAAGGGGCGGTCGTGCTTGAGCTTGAAGTTCTCGTCTGCAGCAGCAGGGCCGATGGAGCATGAGCGAGGAGGGGAGGGGAAGATGAAACCCAGCGACGCAAACGGATAGGGTCGATAAATGTTGCACACTGCACCCGTGCGGGCGCAAAACCGCTGCAGCAGGGCAGCCACGGCCGAGCTCGCCCAGCGGCGGCATGCGGAGCCTCCACAACAGAACCTCGCACGACAGCGTCTTCGCGCCGCTCTGCAGCACTAGACCATGCCGCTCAGCTCACGAGCAGCTGTCGACACCAGAGGCACACCGGCAGGAAAACGTACCGTCGAACTTGCCGCCGTAGATGGACTCGCCGCCTGCAACTCGGGTGAGGAAGAGGACGGGGGGATTGCAGGCATGTGGCGTGCTCAAGCCGGGAAGGAGGGGAGCGCGTTGAGAAGACCCAGGCAGGCCCGAGAGCGATTACCACCCAGCGCAGCAAAGCCAGGCAACCCAAACATCTCTAACACAGGCAGCCTTGTGCCCACATGGACTCACCGGTGCCGTTGAAGCGGGTGAAGTCGCCGCCCTGGAGCATGAAGGCGGGGATCACGCGGTGGAACAGGCTGCCCTTGTAGTGCAGGGGCTTGCCGCTGCCGCCCATGCCCTTCTCGCCGGTGCACAGCGCGCGGAAGTTCTCGGCGGTGCGGGGCTGCGACATGGCGAGTCAAAGAGGCCAAGAGAACTGTGAAAATACCCCGACACGCAGCTGCACGCAGAAGAGTGCATTGCACTTGGGGAGACCGCAGTACTGCGAGAAGCAGCAGCGCATACGCAACGGCAGCAGCCAATTTTCTCACCGTCACATCCGCAAAGAGCTCGAAGACGATGCGGCCAGCAGCCTTGCCTGCAGCGGGCAGTGAAACACGTGGAACATTGAGTTAGTTCAGCTCAGCGATCCGCCTCCAGCTGACCGTGCAAGCAGTAGAATAGCAAGACGACGCACCGCCAATGGCGACGTCGAAGAAGACCTTGGGGTTGCCCATTTTGCTTGGTTGCCGGCTGAAGTCGATCCTGCAGCACGCACACCAACAGGCAATCAGGGTTGGCACGGCAGATGTCTTGTAGGAAATCGCACAGGCGTTCTCTGTGGCATGACGTTGCAAAGCAGAGCAACACAGCCTCGGGTAGTGGCAGACGTGAGGCGGCGGCCCATCCCTGCGCGCCGAAAGGCCTCAGCACTGTGACTTGAGGGCCACAGAGTGGGGGCGAAACTCAAGCGGCGCTACAGCCATATCAACGCACTGAACTCGAATCAGAGAACACAACTGACCTCACAAAGCTGCACGTCACGTCCAGACGCCAATCGACAGCGCGAAGGAAGCTTGATAAAGGCGCAAGAGACACGCGAAAACACTCACGACAGACGGATGGAAATGTGTTTTCTGCACACGAACGCTGCACGGTTTTGTGTGTCCTGCACTTGCCCAGAAGTGGTTTCATTCGATAGGATCACATTTGGTGTTGGAAACCTTCGAGGGCAGTTGCTGCCGTTGAGTCATTTTCAGGTCCAAGCAGCGCTGTTCTACTCTGCCGCGTTGACGAGCGGCTGCTCGACTGGCTGACTGCATTCAGCTTGAGATTTCGAGCAGCGTGGCATGGTGCGCTGTTCAAAGGCGCGGCTTGCGGATTGGGCGCTGGCCGCGCTCTTCCTCGTCCACTTCATCGTTATTTACCCATCCCTGCTGTCGATCGTTCCACGCTCGCCATGGGAGGTCACCGAGCAGTGGAATAAGTTTGGCACAGCAGCCTTCGTGTCTGTGTTATTTGGCCTTGGTTGGGCGGGCGCGATCTGGAAGATGACGACCGACACGGCCACCGCGACCAAGGCATTCACGATGAGCCAGGTCGCCGCGTCGGTGTTGTTCGCCACGCATGCGTTGTTGTTAGCTCTGAACGGTGTGTGGAGCCTCGCCATTCTGCTGGGCGCGATTGCCTTTGCGGACTACGTGTGGATGCAGCGCGCCCGGGAGCGCATCACGTTCCTGGTGGAGGTGCTGCGGCTCGTGCAGGCGCTCGTCCAGAGCCGCCTCCGCGAGATCGCCGCGCTGTCCATGCTCCTCGCGGGGCTGCAGTTCGCCTTCATCCTGCTGTGGGTGGCGGCCATCACGCGCGTGATCCAGCTGCCCTCCACGGGCGGCGTCGCGACGGTGATGCTGCTGATGCTGCTGTCGTTTCGCTGGACCACCGGCATGATAAAGCACGCTCTCACGCACGTCGTGGCTGTCCAGGTCACGCACGCGCTGAAGCGCGCGGCAGAGGCGAGCCGCTTCGCGGCGCAGATCACACCTCGCTTGCGCAGCCTGACTGAGGCGGCGGATTCAGAGGAGGACGTTACTGTGCTTCTGACAGCGCCCGGCGGCGTCCCGCACCCCTCTGGCACGCCGGCCAGAGCAGGCGCGTTCTCCTCCGCTGACGTCGCTGCTGCAGTGGGCGGAAGGCCGCATCATCGCCCGGGCGACGTCGGCGCCGGCGGGCAGACTGCTGCTTTGAAGGCGGACGGACAGCTGGACGCTGCACTCGCGCAGGTGGAGCGTACTGCTGCCGCCGCTGCTCCCGACGCGGGGTCTGCGGCGCAAGGACGGCCTGACGGCGGGGTTGCGGAGCGTCGGGCTGGAGACGCGAGTGCTCGCGCGCCTGCCGCTTCCGCAGTTGCCTATTCTGCAGACGGCAGCGGCGTCCGCGCTGCAGCGCTGGGGCAGTTGGGTGTCGTTTCGGCTGCGTCGGCTGCAGGTGTCCCCATCGCTGTGGCGCCGCCAGATCTGCCCGTTCCAGCGGACCCGCTGGCCGTGGCGGCCTCCGCAGCCACGCCGCCACCGCACGCCGCGCTGCTGCGAGCGTGCACGCGCAACTTTGGCGCGCTGGCTTCCGGTGCGCTGCTCGGTTTCGCCTCCCCTCTCGCATGGGCGTGCAGGCGCGGGGCGCGCGCTGCGGCGCGGCGGTTCGCTGCTGCGGACTTTGCAGGGTTCGAGACGGCGTCGGGTCGGCGGCTGCAAGAGCAGCGGTCTCAGCAGCACGGGCGCGGCCACCCGCCAATATCACCCTACGGCGAAACTTCCGGAGGGACAGATATCGCTGCTGGCGGCGCCGGCTCAGACGCTTCTTTTGCTGCAAACGGGACGCTGGGCGACGCCGCTGGCAGCGCGGTGGGCGGCGCGGCGGCTGCCCCATCGGCTTCCAGCAGGATCTCCCACACCCTCTCTAGCTCTGACCTGTATTTCGCAGAGGATTACCGGGCCCCGCGCGCCGCCGCCGCGATTCCGAGCTCCACCTCGTCCTCTGGCGCCGCGGGCGGCGGCGCATTTGCTCTGGGATCGAGCGGCGCACCCACGCCCCGCGGCGCGCTCGGGGTCGGGGGGCAGTCCTTTACTCCGAGGGACCACTTGCCACGCACCCCCGGCGCCCGCGCGCGCCGGCAGTGCACGCGCGCCTGCGATTCGTGCGTCGGCGCCCTCGCGCTGCGGTCGCTCGCACTGTCAGAGTGGTACCTGCGCTCCACGCACAAGTACGCACACGTGCTCGTGGCGACACAGGACCGCTCCTGGTGCGCCGCGGCGGCGAGCAGCTGGGCGGAGCTGCAGCGCAGCGGGGTGGACGGAATTATTGACGATGATGTGACGGACAGAATGCTGCTGTTTGGCGGCTACGTCGGCGGCGCGGTTCTGTCCCTCCTGCTCGGCACCACCGTGCAGACGCCGGACATGGCGACGTGGCTGTGGTCTGCGGCCCTCGTGTTCGCGATCGGCTTCACGGGCGTCACGCTGCCGCTGACGGTGCTGGAGGCGTCGACAAGCACGCTGTTTGTGGCCTTCGCGCAGGTGCCGGAGACGCTTGCTGCGTGTCACCCGATCCTGTACCACCGGTTTGAGAGACTGACGGAGGTGTACGCGCACACGCGCGGGCGGGAGGCGCTCTTTGCGATCGGCCGCGCGCCGCGAGACGACCTCGTGGACCGCCTGTGAGCGAGTGATGCTTCGGGGCCGTGACGGCTTTGAGACTCGTGAACTGCCTGTGACTGAGGCTTTGGCAGCCCGGAGTCCTTTCACTTGTGATCCGCCTGTGAGTGAGGCTGTGGGACTGTGGCGGCCCATGGGTTCTTCACCCTCACAACCGCGGCTTCCAGAGCTTCCGCCGGCCGCGGTCACAACGCTCTGCGTGACTCATCGGATGCCCGGTCAGCTGCCAGCAGTGGCGGCAGCGACCCGGGACCAAGCCTGCGGCTGGGTCTCAGCGCTTCACGCCTCGTAGGCTGAGCCGCAGCACAGCATGCGATTGAGCCTCAGCGGCTGCCGCGGCTCTCACCCCGGCACCACGGGCCGGCGCCGGCCGCAGGCGCAGGCGGGCAGCCTCATGAGTCAGCCCGGCTCAGCCGCGGGCCGCTGCAGTGAGTGCGAGCGAGACTACGAATATGATTTCAAGCCAGCAGAGGACATGATGAAGCACAATCTGGTGAATCTCTTTTAAACGATACATTGGTGGTATCGGCGACGTTCAACGCCCCGAATCCAAGCCCCGATCCCTGAACGTCCACCCGCAAAACAATGAGCCGCGCAATTGATTGGAGAGCCTGCGCCTGTCGGTGTGCCTTCATCCAATCAGGGTCGGCGTGTGCTTTCGCTGATCTTGCGTAGAGCATCATATCGAGCAATTTCTGCACTGAGAAGGGCGTGTCGCCCGCTGCTGCCAAGAATGCGCAGTTTGTGTCGTGCCGCTACATTACGGCGGCTTTCTAGCTCTGCCGCCGAGGCAGTCAAGCCGCAAACGACCGCAAAGCCAGGGTCCCTGGAAAGGCTGAAGGCGCTGCGTCGGCAGCTCGAGCAGGAGACCCGGACGGTGCCCCAGGACTTTGCTTCACCTGCCGCGCTCGCAGCTGCGGCTGCCGGCTGCGCACCAATCATGCCCTCAGACATTTCAGCGATGGCAGCGGCAGATGGTAGCAAACCACGAAAGCGGGAGCCGAAGCCGGACTGGCTGCGGATAGACACCCCCACAGGAGAGCGAAGGGAGAATTTGGACCGCCTGCTCAAGGACGTAAAGAAGCTGAACTTGGCGACCGTGTGTGAGGAAGCCAAATGCCCAAACATCGGCGAGTGCTGGGGCGGCAAGCAGGGCACTGCCACGGCCACCATCATGCTCATGGGCGACACGTGCACGCGGGGCTGCTACTTTTGCGCCGTCAAGACCAGCCACGCGCCGCCGCCGCTGGACCCTACCGAGCCCAAGCGCGTCGCTGAGGCGATCGCAAAGTGGGGCCTGAGCTACGTGGTGCTGACCTCCGTGGACCGCGACGACCAGCCGGACCAGGGCAGCGGTCACTTTGCGGAGACGGTGCGGCGCCTGAAGGCTGAGAAGCCGAATCTGCTGGTGGAGTGCCTCACGCCCGACTTCCGCGGTGTCCACGAGTGCATCGACCTCGTGGCGCAGAGGTGCGTGCGCGGCGCGGGGCGCGCTGCTGGCGTGTGCAGCTGGGCTGCGGCAGGCGTGCTGTTGAGGTGTTGCTGGGCTGCGGCAGGGTTGCGGTAGGCCGTCGCCGCTTCGCATGCCACGTCCCAAGACGGCAGGGCGATTGATGCTCCAGGCGACACGGCGAAGGACGCTACCGCTGTCCGGTCCCACGTGATTACTCGTGCATTGTGCGGCAAGCGAGCGCTGCACTGTGTCTGCTTG
>Ga0208629_100767_pt1 | contig 14309 bp, 12 predicted proteins | sample LakWasMet19_HOW5_2_FD_183865 | JGI IMG/M metagenome (GOLD analysis project Ga0208629, IMG submission 183865) | Freshwater sediment methanotrophic microbial communities from Lake Washington under simulated oxygen tension - Sediment Metagenome... | ecosystem: Environmental > Aquatic > Freshwater >...
CGCTACCCCCCCCCCCCACCCCCTTCCCCCCTCCCCTCCCTGCCTCCCCGCAGACGTGACCCGCACGCACTCCCTGTTCTACGAGGACAGCGAGGTAGTGGACGCGGTGTTTGAGCGGGACGCGGCGCCGCACCTGCTCATCGCCCGCCCAGGCCTGCTGTCCCGCGTGCTGGAGCACATGAAGGTGTGTGTGTGTGTGTTTTTTTTTTGGGGGGGGGGGGGGGCTGCCGGCAAGCGCTGCCTGCGCCCCGTGCAGGTGGCCGGAACCAGAGCTGCCGCATCGACCGCGCCTCCCACTCCATTCAGGCGACCCCCTTTCCCCTCCCTTCCCCTCCCTCCTCCCGCAGGGCATCGACGAGGTGACGGTGATCGCAGCGCCCGAGACGGCCACCCTAAAGTCCTTCCACCGGCCCGAGGCTGCGGGCAGCGTGGGCGGTGCGCTGCACTCCTCCATGGCCGTGCCCGCCTCGGAGCTGCTCAAGTACGAGCTGACCATGCGCAGCAGAGAGACGGAGGGGGGCGGCACCGCATACTACGGCCGCTTCGACGTCACCTTCGCCCTCAAGGACCTGGCGGTGAGAGGGCGGGGGGGCGCCACTGCCTGCTGCAGCAGCCGCTGTGCCGTGCATCAGCGGGGTGTGAAGTGAAGGGCCAGCCATCACCCGGCCGCTGCCCGTCGCTTTCCCCCCTCTCTGCCCTCCCCTCCCCTCCCCGCAGGCCCTCCTCGCCTTCGCTGAGGAGCGGGGCGTGCAGAGCGACGAGGTGGCTCTCTTCTTCCGCGGCCACGGATCGCCCGTACTCGTCAGCACGGAGGGTGAGGCAGGCAGCAGGCAGACAGCAGACAGGAGGCAGCAAGCCTACACATGCCCGGCCTTGCTGGGGCGCAGCAGCTGCGTCAGCGCAGTCGAGGGGGCGGCGGAGGCGGGGGCTGCCGCGCGGCGCGCTGCCCTGCTGTGCTTTGAAGCGCCGTCCCCATCGCTAACCATGCCGCCGCAGCCCTCCCCTTCTCCCCACTCGCCCTGCCCATCCCGCGCAGGCGACAGCCAGCGCACCTACCGCGCCGACCTGATCATGGCCTCCAGCGACCAGAGTACGCTCACGGAGGAGGAGACGGGGGCGGGGGGAGAGGCCGCGGCAGCGGGCACGGTGGTCGCAGCAGTGGGCGCGGGCGGCGACATGACAGGTGTCTCCGGGACCGCTGCCTCCCCTCGACGCGTCGGGTCCGCTGCTGGCGGGTACAGCGATGTGCGAGCGAGCGAGGCAGCGCCCGCCCTGTCCGCCTCCGCTGCTTCGGGCGGAGGCGCCCCCTCGGCGGCGGGCGTGGGCGGGAAGCGCCCCCGCCCGCCGACTGCGGCTGCAGGCAGCGCAGGGAGCCCTAGCGGCAGCCGAGGGGGCGTGTCCGCCTCTGCCTCCGCCCTGGCACACGGCAGCGGCTCCCGCTCCCGGGAGCAGGCGGGGGAGCACGAGGCAGAGCGGTCCGATGACGACGACGACGCAGCAGCAGCAGCAGCAGCGGGGCTGCACACGGCTCTCGCGCGGGCTGCGGCCTCCTCCGCTGCCGGGGTGCCCGCTGCTGCGGGTGCCGGGTCGAGCTTCGGGGGAGCCGCTAGGAGCGCACAGGGCGGGGGCGGGGCCGCCTCCGCTGCTGCTGCCGCTGCCTACCGGCCCGCTGCGAGCCGCCTGTTCGGCAGCCTCACGCAGGAGTCGCAGCAGCAGCAGTAGACAGACAGCAGAAGACAGCGGGGCAGCGGCGGCATCACCTGCCCGCCGTGGAGGCGGTCGGCGCTGCAGCTGTGTCGCTGCGCTTGCCTGCAGCAGCAGCCGCCATCTCGGCAGCGTACGCCTCCCACCCCAGGGCCTCCAGCCGCTGCGCCTTCGCCGTCACCTCCGCCTCCAGCCTCGCCTGGTACGCCAGCATGGCCTCCTGCAGGCGAGGGAGGGCCGTCGCCAGCATGCGCACAGCCAGCAGACCCGCGTTTGTGGCGTTGCCGATGGCCACGGTGGCGACGGGGATGCCCCGCGGCATCTGCACGATGCTGTGCAGCGAGTCCACGCCGTCCAGGTGGGCCAGCGGGATGGGCACCCCCACCACGGGGAGGGGGGTCATGCTGGCCGCCATGCCGGGCAGGTGCGCCGCCCCGCCCGCCCCAGCGATGAGGACCTTCAGGCCGCGCCCGTGCGCACCCCGCGCATACTCCACGAGCCGCTGCGGCGTGCGGTGCGCGCTGACCACCGTGAGCTCGAAGGACACCCCGAAGTCCCGCAGCACCTGCGCCGCAGCGGACATGGCGGGCAGGTCTGAGTCGCTGCCCATGATGATGCCCACCAGGGGCGGGGGGGCGGGGGAGGAGGACGCAGGGGGCACCTCACCCACAGCAGCAGCAGCAGCTGTGCCGCCACCGGCAGCCGCCTGCCCCGCACACGCCTCCGCTGCCAGCAGCTGCGCGAGCGTGCCCTGCACCTCCAGGGCGCTGGCCCCCGTCACGGTCACGTGCCCCAGCTTGCGTGCGGGCCGGCAGGCCTTGCCGTACCAGTGCAGAGAGCAGGCAGGGGTCGCCAGCGCCTTGCCGAGCAGGCGCCACACGCGCCCCTCCTCCTCCGCCCCCACCACGTTCAGCATGCACGCGTGCGGCACGCGGAGGGCTGGCGACCCCAGCGGCAGCCCCGCCACGCAGCGCACGTGCTGCTCGAACTGGCTCGTGTGGCACGCCTCGGCGGTGAGGTGCCCCGAGTTGTGCACCCGCGGCGCCATCTCGTTGAAGAGCACGCTGCCGTCGGGCAGCTCGAACAGCTCCACCGCGAACACGCCGCGCCCGCGCACTACACCCACTGCCGCCAGGGCGCAACGCGTGGCGGCCTCCTGCACGGCTGCGCTGACGGGCGCGGGCGCGTGCACGACGTGGCACTGGCCCTCCCGCTGCACAGTGTGTACGACTGGGTAGGCCGCCACCGCCTCGCTGGGCTGCCCGCGCGCCACGACCACTGCCAGCTCCCGCACGAAGGGCACCCACCGCTCTGCGTACACCTCCCCGCTGGCCCGCAGAGCGGCGAAGGCAGCGTCCACATCGCCCATCGACCGCACCACCGCGTTGCCGCGGCCGTCGTAGGCGAGCCGTTTCGCCTTGAGCACCAGCGGCAGCCCGAAGCGCTGCAGTATGACGGATGGACTTGGAGAAGAGGGGTGCTTGTGTCGCAGTGCGCGGAGTGAACACGGCTGGCCATAGCAACATAGCCGACGCGTGGCTGCGATCAGGATCACGGCTGTCGGGGGTGAATGAAGACCGCCTGTGTTTGATGCCGTCCAGTGTCTGAACGAGCCACTCGCTACAGCCAGCGACAACATTCCACGCCGACCGCGCCTCCGCCTGTGCTGGACTGGACGCGACCCTTAGTTTGTCAGCCGCGTGCGGGAGCAGCCGCTGAAGCTTGAACTCACCCGGGCGGCCTCGCGGATCTCGTCCTCGCTGTGCACCTCTACAAACTCGCCCATGGGCACCCCATGTTCGCGTAGGGTCACCTTCTGCTGGTACTTGTCCTGAATCAACGTCAGCGCGCTCGGGTCTGGGTGGATTTGAAGCGCAGGAAATCGCGCCTGTGCCTCCACCAGAGCAGCGGTGTCAATGTGCTCGATCTCGACAGTAAGCACGTCCACCTTACTCGCCAGCTCCAGAACAGCTGCGCGGTCCCGAAAGTGCCCGACCAGGAGCTCGGTGCAGACTGTGTGCGCAGGGCAGGCCGCATCCGGATCAAGTACAACCGTGGACACGCCGAGATTTGCCGCGGCCAGGCAAAGCATGCGGCCCAGCTGGCCGCCACCCAAGATTCCCACACGGGGCAGTCTTGATGGGTTGATCTCCATTCGATCCACAGGATGATGCGCGATGGAGGCACCCCTGATCTGAATCGCTTTCGAAGCTGGACGTGCTGGCAGCGATGAACCAGGATCGCTGGAGTTGGTTATCTTAACGCGCTCAACCGCTCACCGTTGCACACCGACAAAGTACGCTGTCGTTGGGCTTGGGTCGACACTCAGAACCGAGGGAGATCCGAGACAGTTCATGCGCCAAGGTGGAGCATCGGTTCTCGGCTGCGATTGGTGCCGATGCTCCATGTTTGCGTCGATGGCTTTTGTGCACGCGCTCCTCGCAGTCATTTATTTGGTCGGGGTGATTAGCAGTATCACTGAGAACGCCCCTGACGAACAAATGTGCGAGCCGCCAATCCTTGCCGCACTCTATGCCGACGTCACTCCCCTGCGATCACTGCTTCAGCGCCATGGATTTGCGCTGGGCATGGAACCTGAGGTGCCTCCGACAGTCAACGAGCTCCTAGACAGCGTCATAGTTGCCAGCAGGGCTCGGCTGACAACTCTAGACCATCCGCGGCCATCCACCGGTTTTGGGGTTTCGCCACGTTGCGCCTCGTGGGAGAGCATCGGCGAGGTTGTTGATGATGCAGTGCGCCAGTTGCATCGTTTTTCTGAACGAGATGCATGGGGGCGTGTACAAAATGTGCTAGCTCGGGGGTTTGTGCTCGGTGATGGGCCCGGCTCCAGTGACCGCGCCTTGCGTCAGAAGCACGATAATGCCGCAGCTGACTTTTTCCGCCGTGTTTCGTGGACGCAACTCGGCAAGTTACTGTCGCTCGTTAAATCCTCGTCTTGCGACACGGGTGGAGACGTTCGACATCCGATCCCGTCCACGCCGTTCCATTGCCTGCTGCACGATTGCCTCACCGATGGTGCCATCGCTCTGTTTCTGCTTCTTCCAAACGACTGTGTGTGGCAGCTTTCCGGTCAGCCATTGGATTCTGTGCTGCTGGCGCAGAAGCGGCAGGCATCTCAGCGCTCGCTGCAGGCTGGCGAACGCGTGTCCAGCTCGCTCTCAACTGCGTCAACACCCTCCGGCGATTCACAGTGGCGTACCCTTATCCTTCCGCGACACGGCGCCCCTGTGAAACTGGTGACGAATCCGCACATGCACGTTTGTCGAGCAAGCATATTCCACTGCGCGTCGTTCGGTCGTGTTGCGGGGCTACCCCACACTCACATCCTTCGACAGCTCACTCGGACACCGCCAAGCCGGGCACCTGAGCGACAGGCAACATCTCTTGGACTTGATATTCGCAGCGCCAGGGAACTGGTTGCAGCGGCGCAGGTGCTCCAGAACCATTCTAGCACCTCGCTCGCGTGCATGTCTGCAGATGCGGCAGCGTCGGCTGCGGACGCGGTGCCCTCAAACAACGCACGACGGCTGCTGCGGCACGTCTTCGTCGATGCTTTGCACCTGAGGGATGTGGAGGCTCTGAATGGTGCCCGCAGTTCGGCGATGGAATCCGCTGTCGGTGACACAAATTTGCCGAAACATTTGAAGGAGTGTGTCCCGCTGTTTCGAGAGCTTCTGGGCCGATTTCAGCGCACGGATCTGGCCAGGTTGCTGCGCCAGCACTGTCCGCTTCCAGCACCGGCAGCGCACCCCGCATCGGTGAGCTTGCTCGCTGCTCCGCTGTCCCTGCAAGTGCCTGCTCCGGCCGTGATGGGCTTCGTGCGGGCTGCGCTGCATGCCATCGTACCGCCCGCACTGCTCGGCGACGGTCGAATGCACCGTGCTTTACTGACGCTCGTTTGGCGTTGGGTGCGCGCGGGTAGCAAGGACTCTATTGCATTGGGGGACATTCAGACGTTCCTGGCGGGGTCGCGGGGCAGGCTTGAGGCGCTGGATCCTGACGGGGGCAGCGCAGCGTGTGCCACCGCGGCTCCCTACTCGACCTGGCGCTCACCGGCCACGCGTTCAACGGTGTTCCCTGGTTCTGGCCTGCGGGCAGGTCAGGAGCGGATTCTGTGTTGGGCAGTGTGGATCCTGCTGTGCATGGTGTCGCCGCTTCTGGTCTCCCACTTCTACATCACCACCAGCGAGGCTACCGGCTCCGACACCGTGTACTTTCGCAAGCCAGTATGGGCGCGGCTGACCCGCCAGGCGGTCCAAGACCTGGTGACCCGCCTGCAACTGCAACCTCTGGATGCCGCCGCAAGAGCTCGCTGCCGCGCGGAGTGGGAGCTCAATTCATACGCCTTTGTCGCGAGCGTGCGTCTGTACCCCAAGAGGGCGGGCATGCGGCCCATTATGAACCTGTCCCGCACCCTCACGGAGGAGGCGACTGCAGGCCGAGCCCGCTCCGGCGGACCCGCGGCTGCCCCAACCCAATCGGTCGTACGGGCCGGCAGCTGGTCAGCCCACAGCGCAGCGACAAGCACCTCTTGCCCGCCCAGCCGGGCTTTCAGCGGCGCAACGAGCCTGTCGCGGCGACTCTCTTCAGGCAGCAGCAACACCGGCGCCTCCAAAGCGCAATGGGCGGACCGCCCACTAAACACGGTCTTGCGCCCCCTGCTCAGCGTTCTGCAGCATGAGCAGCGCGGGCAGCGGCGGCTCATGGGGTCGGCCATCTCAGGACTGCAGGGGGTGCATGCAGCGTTGCGGCGCTGGGCGCGGCTGGCAGAGTCCGGACCTGCGGCACTTGCGGCGGCGGCAGCTTCTGTAACCACTGCCGCAGGATCCGGTGCACTTGCTGCGAGCGGGGAGCCCGCCCCGCCTCCAGCATGCAGTGCCGTGCCTCCGCCAGCTGCCCCTCCCGCGCGACTGTACGTCGTGTCATGCGACGTGCAGCATGCCTTCGACGTAATGCGGCAACGAGTGCTGCTCACGATTTCTGACCGCCTCTTGCCTCCTTGTGTGAGCCACTACTCTCTGGCCAGGTACGCACACATCGACGTATCACCCGCCTCACGCCGCGATGTGGCCGAGGGCCGTGGCGGCGCAACTCACGACAAGCCAAGCCCCGCCCTCTCCCCGCTGGAGCTACGTGTGCGGTGGCTGACCACCGTTGAGCGGGAGGGCGACGGGAGCGTGGGCGCCCCTTTCAGCGAGCGCGTGATGGCGCTTGCAGCTCGCCACAGGGGCGCTGTGTTTGTCGACAGCGTGGAGCGCAGCCGCGTGCCGCGAGAGCGCCTCAGCAAGTTGCTCCACAACCACTTGGTCCGGCAAGCGGTCTTGCTGCCTGACAGGCGTGTGTACTCGCAGCACAGCGGCATCCCGCAGGGCTCTGTGCTCTCTGCGATGCTCTGCAACCTGTACCTTGGCCACATGGAGCGGCACGCGCTGCTGCCAGCCATCGCACACCAGCTGCCGCAGCGGGCGAGAGCAGCACATAGCCCCTATCCTCCTGCACTGGGGCCGGTACTGGGTGATGAAGTGCCTTCCGGGCAGCAGCATGGGTGTCTGGCCGATCAAACCACGAAGCCCGAGGGTCTTGGCGCTCAGGGAGGTTCCGGTGAGCCACCTACGCTCTCGCCAGCTCGCAGCTCACTGCTGGCAGCTGCAGCGCGCAGCCCCTTGATCATGAGAGGGATGGACGACTTCATCTGCATCACCGGGCAGCGAGACTTCGCTGTCGCCTTCCTCCGTGCTTTCAGCGGTGGCTTCGGCGAGTACGCCTGCTATGCGAGCGCGCACAAGACTGCGCACAACATTGACGGCGAGGTCTCGCTCGCTGTCGGAAAGAACGGCGTGGAGGTTGTCAGCAGCAGCAGCAGCAGCAGTGCGGTCGCCGCTCCCTCCGTTGGCGGCTCACCCCCCTCTTTCAGTGATGCACGGTGCCACGTGCCTTGGTTTGGCCTATCCGTGGACAGCCTTGGGCGTATTGCGGTTGATCTCTCTCGCATCTGCGGCGACGGTGTGCTTGGGCGAGGGTTGGTGCTGCGTTCGACACCTCCGAACTTGCAGTATCTGCGGCGACAGTTCTTTTTGGCCCTCCGGCCCAAATGCCACGCCTTGCTTCTGGACTGTCGCTTGTCTACGCTGCCAGCCATTATCGTCAATCTTTATCAGTTGGCTCTGCTGGCTTGTGCTCGAGTACTCTTGCTGCTGCACCACCACCTCACATGGGTCGGGCGCGGGAACGCTGGCAGCGGCTCTTCGCCCGTGGGCTCGCTTGGTGAGCTATGGGAGCAGTGCGCCCAGATCTGTACCTCACTCGTGATGTCTGCCTGCCGCCAGGCCTGCAACGGGTGTGCTCTTCATGGAAGCGCTGCTTCGAATCTGCTCGCTGTTGCCACGGCGGGCGGCGCAGTAACCACCGAGCCGAAACCTTTGCTGCAACCGGCCACACGCCCGACCGAGCTTCGAGTGCTGTTGGGAGCCCACGACTGGGTGGACTTGCAGCAGGTCCGCAGTTCGTGGTTGGCGGTAACCTCGTCGGTGCCTCTCGCGTCGGATTCAGGCGAGCTTGACATGGGGCATGTGGAGGACTCGGCTTGCGAGGTGGGATGCACATGTGTGCAGTGCCCGCTGCAGACCAGCGAGGTGCGCGCCGTCTTTGGACACGCGCTGTCTGCCGTGCTCGCCTTCGCTCACCCCGCGGTGCGGGATGGTAGTCGAGGCCTCGCAGCCCACCTGGCACGCACTGCCAGCGGACGCAATGTGCGGGCAGAGGTGGCCGCTGCTTGTGTTGACGCTGCGCGCATCAGCGCGCCGGTGGTACGAGCGCTAGACCAACGCAGTCGACGGTGATGCCCCCTTTCTCGTTGCGGGGGCTATCTCGCCCGCCCGCGAGTGTCTCCGTCTCGCATGTGCTTGCGATCGCGACATCGTGTTGAATATGCGCGAGCGCGAGCAAGCTCTCGTTTGCACTACGCATGCAGCTGTGCAACACTGCCTACCTGACCAGTGCATGCACACGTATGCATGCAGGCGCGTGGGCCATCCGATACGCATCTACATCGTGTGCTCATCGCCATCACCACGTGCACTCGCTCATCGAAGTAGACGGCACAAAAAATCAATATCGACTCTGGTCGAGGAGTTCACACAAGTCCTCCTTGTTACGAACATGTTGTGGACACCTCATGCGGTACCGACGGAAATGCTGGGGCGTAACACCACCAATGCCAGCCAACGTAATGCGTCCTGCCGAGTCAGTCCGCTACTTGAACAGCATCGCTGACGCCTAGTGCGCCGTTCGCAAGTTTCAGTACATTTTGTGTGCGCGGCAGTACTCTGTCCACCCACGCATGTCGACGGGGTGTGTCTCCTCGCTCGCGTCCTCGTCCTGGCGGTACACCTTGATCGTCTTGTCTGCCTCGCAGGTCAGCAGGCGGCTGCCCGACCCGTCGAAAGCCATTGCGTATATTCCAGCCTCGCTCTCCAACGACCCGGGCTGCACCTGTGTCTGCGCCTCCTGGAAGGAGTACCCCGTGTCATAATCCCAGAACCTGCAAGGGGAAGGCGGGACACATAAGAAACGCGAGGAAGCAGTGGAAACTTGGATGCGCCGGCAGAAGCGCTCGCGGGCAGGCCAGGGGCTGCACCCACGAATACGACCCGACCCACGCAGGCGAACTCACTTGAGGCTGCCATCGTCTCCGCCGGACACAAGGACGCCGTCCTGGTTCAATGCCATGCAGTTGACGATGGAGTTGTGGCCCGAAAAGTTGCTCAGGAGCACGCCCTCAGGCAGCGCCCACTTGCGAATGGAGTCGGCACCCCCCGAGAGGAAGGTGAACTCGCGGTGGTGCGAGACCAGCGCGCGCACCGCCTTCTTGTGGTGCGTGAGCACCGTGCGCACCTTGCCCGCGACCAGATCCCACAGCTGCAAGGGGCGGTCACACAGAGGTAGATGAAGGGACACACAACGGGGTGGAATCGAAGTCCAGTTGGTGGCGAAGCAGGCGAGAGTGATAGCGCGGAATGATACAAGCAGCCACATGCGAAGCAGGGAGTGCAGCCAGTCACTACAGGGCTGACTTGCGGCTGCTACCTGCTTGCACGCACCCGTACAGTGTTGTCCATGCTGCCGGTCACCACCTGCGGGTCGGTGCTGTTCGTGATGATGCTCGCCACCGTGTTGTCGTGCCCCGTCAGCATGTGCACCTGGGCCTTGCTGCGTATGTCCCACACTCGGCACACGCTGTCTCGACCCCCCGTCATCAGCAGGTCGAGAGTGGGGTGCAGCGCCATGGCATACACGCCGGACAGGTGACCGTGGTACTGGCGCGTGCACTTGTTCGTCTCCAGGTCCCAGCACTTCACCAGCTTGTCGTCGCCGGCGGAGAAGAGGTACGGCAGGCGAGGGCTGATGGCCAGTGCCCGCACCGCGTTGATGTGCCCCGTGAGGGTCACCTGCAGCTTGCCAGTGGCCAGCTCCCACACCTTGATCGTGCGGTCAGCAGAGCCCGTGGCGAACCACTCGTTGGAGGGGTCCACGGCAATCGAGCGCACCCAGCCGAGGTGCCCGCTGATGACCCGCATGAGTTTCCAGGGCGCGTGCCACTGCGGTGTCGGGATCTTCGGGGGCACACGCCGAGCCAGCGCTGTGCGCGACCCAGCCTGCGCCCGGGCAGTCGACTCGGCAGCTCGCGCGTACTCGACCATGCTGTCAGCGTCCACGCCCTTGGGCTGCTGGCGGGCTGCAATGCTGGCCACAACCGCATCGACAGCCATCGCAGCGCCGCCGGCTCCTCCCGGCGCGGTCGACGCGGAGACGCCCGCTGCACCGGCAGCTGCGCTACGGCCGAATGAAGCTCCGGCGAGCGCACCGCCGGTTTCCCCGCTCACGGTGAGTGCCAGACTGTTGGCGCTCGCCGCCGCACTGCTGGAGGGCTGCCCCGCCACATTTGTGAGCAACAACAGTGGGCCATCGGAAAGCAACTTGGGAGCGCTGCTGCCAATAGGCGGTGCTCCGGGGGCACCAGGAAAAGAAACCTTCGATTTGAAAGCGACACTCCGGTAATCGTCTAGCAACTTGCTCGCCACCCTCAGCCGGATGCCATCGCTGCTTTCTGGCAAAGCAACGGCATGAGTTGCACTGAATAGGGCGCCTGCTCGCTCCTTCATACCGAGCAGCGCGGCTTCCACCGCCGGAACGGGGTAGTCCACAGCTTCCACAGCCTCCATCGCCGAGCTTGCTGGGATTCCTGGGAAGGTCAAGGGAAAATCAACGGCGGCCTCGCCCGCTTGTCTCGTTTAGTTGCGACACCCTACGAGCAGAAGAATGCACAACTGAGTCAGGCAACCTGCTGCGCGCTAGGAGGAGTCGAAGCGATCGTCTTTGTGCCTGAATTCAGAGTCCCACAACTCGGCTTGACAGATTCATGCTCACACCACCCGGCCGCGTTGACGTGGGACTGCGTCCCCTCCTGCCCCCCGCGCACACTCGCTTCTCGTTATTCGAAGCCAAGGAACACTTGCCGCTGGCACCACTCGGGTCGCTTTCATCTCTCCGCTTCCCCCTTCGCGAACCTCAAAACCTGTGGTCATCACCCCGTCCCTCTGAGCGCTCATCGTAGCCCACCATGGCGAGGCCACAAATCCCCGTCGCGGCGATCGCGAAGGTCATCAGTGGAGCGGCGATTGTGGGCGGCGGCGCCTATGTCGCCTACAAGGGCCTGTTCAACGGTGCGAGCATCGTCATGACAGCGCGTTCTTTGCGAGGAGGCATTTGACGTCGCCATTACACTTTGCTCTGTTTCCACAGCCGAACCCCCGCAATTGCAGTTTCCCCTGGAGAAAAGGCGATCGTTTTCAATGCTTTCAAGGGTAAGCGAGCAGCCCGCCGATGCTGTCTGATTGCAGGCATGTGCCCGACGTCACCACACTTGTCACGTTCTCCCATCCTGCTTTGCTGCGGTGCAGGCGTGTTGGACAAGGTCATCTCCGAGGGCACGCACTTTGTCATTCCTTTCCTTGAGCGCCCCATCATCTTTGACGTGCGCACCCGCCCAAGGGCGATCAAGTCCACCACCGGAACGCGCGGTGAGAGCGCTGCCCCGACTGTGCCCTCGCACAGCTGCCGCCTCTGCAAGACGCCGCGTCAACCCCTCTCTCCCTCGCGCTTGTCCGCTGCAGACCTGCAAATGGTGGACATCGGCCTGCGCGTACTCACGCGGCCCGACGCCACGGCCCTCCCCGAGGTGTACCGCCGCCTGGGCATGGATTACGACGACAAGGCGAGTGAGGCAACGGGGCTGCGCTGGGTGGCGGCTCGTGTTTGGTGGCTGCAGCGGGGGGCAGACCGCTGGTGGTCGGTCGCGTGCAATCGGGTGACGCGGCGCGGCTTGGGTGCAGTCGACAACCTCCAGCGGTGCTGCTGCTGCCGCTGTGAAGCCGTGCGGCGCGGGAAGCCCGTGCAAACTCCATTGTTACGTGGCTCTGCGGTGCTTTAAGGGCGCTGTGGCTCTCGTACCAGGACACGTACACACGTGCGATACGCATGGCGCATGGATGGCTTCGGCGCATGGCGCCACTGCTGGCCTGGCCCTGGAGTGACCCCGCGAGGGGTGCTGGGGCCCCTCCCGCCCGTGGCTTCGAAGACGCCCATGTGGCGGGCCACTCCTGGTCTTGCTACGAAACTGTCGCGACGAGCCACGAGCCATTCGCTCTGCTCGGGGCCGCAGCTCCTGCCTCCGGTTCTGTCGGCCTGCGTCTCACACACGCATGCGCCGCCCGTCTCACCCACGCATGCCAGCACCCCTCCCCTCCCCTTGCCCTGCAGGTGCTTCCCTCCATCGTGACTGAGGTGGTGAAGCAGGTGATCGCGCAGTTCAACGCCACGGCGCTGCTCACGCAGCGGGAGCAGGTGTCCCGCAAGATCAAGGACCTGCTGGCGGAGCGCGCGAGGGAGTTCGCGATCGTGCTGGAGGTGCGTGCGTGCCTGCAGACGGGCAAGCTGCTACATGCGTGAACGGAGGTGGCATGGGTAGCGGGGCTCACAGGGAGCTGACGCATGAACCTGTGGCCTCTCGCGGTGCCACCCACTTGCCCTGCACCCTCCAACACGTGTGCTGCCTGCCCACTCCTCTGCCTGTGCTCCATTCTGCCTCCCCCTTCCTCCAGGACGTGTCCATCACCGACATCAAGTTCGGCCGCGAGTTCGAGCTGGCGGTGGAGCGCAAGCAGGTGGCGCAGCAGGAGGCGGAGCGTGCGCGCTTCATCGTGGAGAAGGCCCAGCAGGACAAGCTGTCCATCATCATCAAGGCGCAGGGCGAGGCCACCTCCGCGGAGATGATCGGCATGGCGGCGGCCAACAACCCCGGCTTCGTGCAGCTGCGCCGCCTGGACGCCGCGCGCGAGGTTGCGCAGCTGCTGGCCACCAGCGCCAACACCGTGTACCTGCCCTCCGAGACGCTGCTGCTCAACCTCAACACGCCCGCCACCACCAGCGAGGCCACAGCGGCCACTATGTCTGCCTCCGCCGCCGCACGCCGATAGGCGGCGTGCACGCGCGAGCGCTGTGCTGCCCGGCTGGCTTAGGCTGGGCCTGGTGCCTGCGCGGATCTTCGCAGTTCCACGTGATGCCGTCGCTGGATTTCAAATGTCCAGCTCCTGCTCCCAGCGCTCGAGCGCGCGGCGTGGTGCACCGCAGCGGCGCTGTTCGCAGTCACGTCTGATCGACATTCCCCCAACAACTTCTCGTTTGAGGCGCGTCACGACTCGAGGGATTGAGTGGTCGCCTGTCGAGCGGCACGAACCGATATCGATTTGCGAGACCAACAGGATCGTTGAATTGATCAATGTTCTACCCTGGCAGAACGTAGATCGTACGTTTCTCGAGATGTAGAGGAATGGTGCTGCCCTGCTCGATCGCAACATCGTGCATGAACCGCGCGAACCCGGCGCATAGGGCCAACCCGCTCGATCTGCCGCGTGCGTGCTAGCGCCGGCATTGATGCCCTCACAACCAACACGTTCAAGGCACCATGGCAGTATGGCCTCACAACGAAAACACTCAACCACATCGACTGTGAACAGCGGCTGGGCATCGCCAGCTCGAGAGACCGCTCGTGCAAGGGGCGCGCGTCGTCCCCTCTGTGGTAGCCGGTGAGGGACCCACACCGCATGGGACACAGCACAGCACACGCAAAGCACAGCCGATGAGTCGAGCGAGCAAGCGGCGCGACGGCTTCCACGCAGTCAGCGCGTGCGAAGGGTCGGGTGCGGAAGGTGACAGCAGCCCCGGGCAGGCGTCCCCTCTGCGTGCAGCTCCGCGATGCAAATAGGCCGCGAGGGCGCAGCCCTGGCAGGCACCCAGAGCCAAGCCGCAGCAGAGCAGAGCAACGGGGCGGGGACGGGAGGGCGGCAGCCCCCTGTGCGATACGGCAGTGGAAGGCGGTCACTTGCCGCGGGCGGAGGAGGAGGAGGAGGCAGAGCCGGCGTTCGGCGAGGCAGACAGCGGTGCGAAGGGGTGCTGCTGATGCGGGGCGGGCAGCGGCCGCGGCGCAGCAGGGCCAGCAGCGGGAGGGGGTGACGGGGCGGGCGGGG
>Ga0208629_100768_pt1 | contig 14302 bp, 12 predicted proteins | sample LakWasMet19_HOW5_2_FD_183865 | JGI IMG/M metagenome (GOLD analysis project Ga0208629, IMG submission 183865) | Freshwater sediment methanotrophic microbial communities from Lake Washington under simulated oxygen tension - Sediment Metagenome... | ecosystem: Environmental > Aquatic > Freshwater >...
CTGCGCGAAAATTGACAGGGGGAACGGGCGCGGCTGCCGAGTTGAGCGCCACCGTGCCACGCGGCCCAGGTTTGCAGATTGACAGACAGAAGTTCGCGTCTGAACGTGCGCAGCAACGCAGCATACATTTGCAACGGCGAGCAAACCAGTCGCACCGAGTTCGCCGACATGAAGAGACCTCCTCTCAGGACCTCGCAGACTGCTGTACTACAGGTGGTTGTGCGGTACAATGCAACCTTCTCAGCTCTCTCAGCGCACGACTTGCGGCTGTAGTCACGTGGCACAAACATCAGCCACCACAGTCGACGAATTCGCGCATTGATAACGCCACCCATTGGCGCCGGAGCTAATTAGCTGAACGAAGCTTGGAAGCTGTTCACTGCTCGAGCTCACTGGCTGGCAGGGACTGGGCAGTCGCTTCAGGGCGTCTACACGATGGTAACTCTCAAGACGGCGCATCAGGGTCGCATTCGTGTCATCCACTGGATCATGGACACACTCTTCAGGACCGGGCAGCTGGTGGGGCTCGGCACAGCCGGACTCACGTTCATGTCACAACGGTTACACAAATCGAGGAGGCGCGGTGTGTTTGTCTTGCTTTCATGGCGCCACACCGCCGTCTCACAAGCTCTTCGCGACTGAGGGGTTCGTCCGCAGGGCGGACCAATCGAATGCCTGGGGGCCTCGGGAGCGCGCGTCTGGCCGCAGTAGCGGATGAGCTTACGGACAGGTGGTTGCGGGTGGCTGGCATGGTTGTTGCCAGCTCTCTCGCATCGTCACGGTGCATGGGGTTGGCTGGATGCCGCTCGGAGCCGCACTCGTAGTTCAGGACGCAGGTGGCCCTGGGCTTCGACAGCTCCCTTGCTACTCCAGCCGCCCGCCACCATTGTGCTCTCACATGCACTGCATGCTTGCAAGCAACTCGGGATTGGGTGCGTCCGTTCTCCGGGGAGCAATGGCGTGGCGGGCCACGTCAGAGGCAGCTACACGTTGTGCCTACAACGGTCCCGCGTCAGCACCAGTTCGGCACGGGGTCCAGCTCACGGATCAGTTCGTACTGACGCTGGCCCAAGGCTCCGGAGATGTCGCTTCGAGCCACGGTTGCCAGCGGGACAACTCGGGGCTTTGAGGAATACTCGATGCGGCACCGAAAGGCGCGATGTTTCCAGTGGCCCTGACCACTTCGTTTCCTCGCTCCACCGAATCGGCACCGACGCCATCTCGTGCTCGGCCTCAGAAACTGCGCGGACTCCACATCGCACCGCTTCTTGGTGGAGTATCGCACGGCATAGACGCACGTGGCTGGACATTGCCCCATGTGTTGAGCTTGAGCAGTGCAGGCCGCTCGAGTCCAGCGGACCGCGCTCATGTCAATGCCGCTGGCCACAACGATCTAGCGGGCCTCGGCATCACTTGATTACAGGTGCGTTGCGCGTATGAGTACTGCAGCAAGCTGTGAGACTGGTTGCGGAGCGCGCTGCAGGCGTTTGACGACGGCGATTTGCCGTGGCCTCGGATCTCAGACGTTGCCGAAAGATTCGAATTGACGGTGTCGTCGTGCACGCTCGTTCCCCGCAAACCACGCGAACGCTGCATCCGGCATTTGCTTCACATCCTTGGAGGCGCCATTCATTTTCACCCGTCTATCGCGGGACTTCGTGGTCGTCGCAGCAGCTCAGGCGATGGGTTTGCGGTTCCCGTAGCGCCATGGAGTTAGACGAGGGGCAGCTGCTTGCGCTGGGGTTGGAGCCCACGGAATGGGCTGCGCTGAAAAAGCATGCGCTGCGTGGCCTGAAATCGATGGGCCCAAGTTCAGCCTCCGGAAGCTCGCCAACAACAACGGCAATCACGGACGCTGGAGCGGCAACGGCGGCGGACACAGCCCCACTCGGCAGCCCAGGTGCTTGCTGTCTAGCAGCGGCAACAGGACCTACCGCTGGTGCTCCAGTGGCGCGCGGTGGCACCTCATCAATTGTCGCTGCCGAGGCAGCGCTCGACACTCTTGCTCGCGATGCGTCAGCGCCTGCCGAGGACAAGGAGGAGGGCGCCACGACGGCCGCTGCGCAGCCGTTGCTGCCTCGCTACGCCTCCTTCGCGGCGCTGGCGGCAGCGATCCAGCTGCCCGACCCCGCCCAGTTCGCGGGCGCCGTGCCGGCGGCGTCGCCCCTGCTGTCCACCCTCTGCGACCCGTCGCACCAGACCAACTGGCTGGACGGCGGGCGGCGGCACCTGGTGGCGCCCGACCCGCCGCGGCGCGCGGAGCGGCGGCGCGCCTTCCTGCACGCGATCGTGGAGCACGCGGGGCGCTTCGCGGGCTACCACGCCTTCAGGCACACGACCCTGGGCCGCGTGTGCCGCGGCGTGCGCGAGCGGTTTCGGGACGAGGAGAAGGCGCGCGCGCGCGGCGGGGACGCCGCGGAGCGCGACCGCATCGCCGCGATGAAGGCGGGGGACATGGCGGCGTACGCCGCGCTGGTGCAGAAGACGAAGAACGAGCGCCTGACCTTCCTGCTCGCGCAGACGGAGCGGTACCTGCAATCTCTCGCGGACCTGGTCGCTGCGCAGCAGGAGGCGAACGAGCGGAAGGACGCCGCGGGCACGGAGCGGCAGGCCGCCCTCGCGCAGGCGCAGGCGGAGCGCGATGCGCGGGCTCAGGCGCGGGCGGAGGCGGTGGTGGCACGGCGCGCAGCGAAGGCGCAGGCGAAGGCGGAGCGGCATGCGGCGCGCCTGGCGGCGTGGGCGGCGGCCCGGGAGGCGCGCAAGGCGGCACGGCGCGCCGCTGCCGCCGCTGCACGGGCCGCCGGTGCTGGCGGAGTGACTGCTGCTGGCGGCGTGGCTGCAGGGGTTGGGGCAGGAGGCAGCGGCGGCATGGAGGTCGATAAGGCGTCAGGCTCTGGTGCTGCTCCGCCGCCGGTAGGCGGCACTGCCGCGGGGGCAGCGCCCGCTGCAGCGGAGGAGGGGCTCGAAGACGAGGACGAGGAGGAGGAGGAGGCTTTTCTCAGCGAGGAGGACGAGGACGAGCTGGAGGACGAGGACGAGGAGGAGGAAGCAGCGGAGGAGGGTGGGGAGGCGCCCGGCACTGGCGCGGGCGCTGCGGCCATGGGTGGCACGGCTGCGGCGCCCGGTCGCTCCCACGCTGCGCACGCTGAGTCATCCTCAGCCCTGGGCACCGGTGCCGCGGCCGCAGGGGCTGCTGCTCCCGCGGCTGCTGGAGCTGCTGGAGGCGCTGCCACTGTGGCGGGCCAGCCGGTGTCGCCGCACGGCAGCGGCGTGGACGCTTTTGGGGATGTGCTGCTGGCGGAGGAAGCCGCGGCACTGCAGCGCAGCGGAGGCAGCGCTGCCTCCGCCGCAGCGATGGCTGTGGATGGCGCCGGCGGCACCGCTCCCACCCCGTCTGCCGCTGCAGGCGCAGGCGCCTCCGCTGCAGCAGCAGCCAGCGCCCCGTCTGCCGCCCCTGCACCACCCACCTCCACCGCCGATGACATCCTGGCACGCTACTACTCCATCGCGCACAGGCGCAGCGAGCGCATCCCCACGCAGCCGCGCATGCTGAGCGGCGGGGCCCTGAAGGCGTACCAGCTGAGCGGCGTGGAGTGGATGGTGTCCCTCTACAACAACAACCTTAACGGCATCCTCGCTGACGTGAGTGGCGCCCCCCTGGCTGCCTGGCAGGGGGAGCTGGCTGCATGGGTGGGGTAGCTGGCTGCAGGGTTGGTGGTTGGTTGGCTGAGTCTTGCGGCGGGTGTGGCGCGCTGTAGGCTGCTGAAGAGAGTGTTCGTCTGCGGGGATGCCTGGCTGGCTGGCCAGCAGGCTGGCTGGTGGGACGGCTGCGGGTCACACGGGTTTAACGGGGAAACAGCAGGCTGTGCAAGACCGAGCTGTCAGGTGTGATCGCGTGTTTTCACGACCCGAGTGTGGGCGTGTGTGTGTTGTACTGTGTCGTGCTCAAATTCCCGCCAGAGACCCTCTCGCCTTTGCGGTTACACACGACACACGTCCCCCGCCAACAAACCCAGCCTGCGCCCACAACCACCCATCATTTCTTCCTCCTCTGCCCCTTCCTCCCCCTCTCCCCGCTCCCCTGTTTGCCCACCCCGCAGGAGATGGGCCTCGGCAAGACGGTGCAGACCATCGCCCTGCTTGCTTACCTGATGGAGAGCAAGGGCAACCGCGGGCCCTTCATGGTGACCGTGCCTCTCTCCACCATGTCCAACTGGGCGAACGAGTTCACGCGCTGGGCGCCGGGCATCGTGGTGGTGCAGTACAAGGGCAACCCCACCCAGCGCAAGGAGATCTACCGCACGCAGATGGCGGCGCTGGGGCAGAGCGCGCCGTACAACGTGGTGCTGACGACGTATGACTACGTGATGAAGGACAAGGCCGCCCTGCGCAAGACGCACTGGCAGTATATCATAATCGACGAGGGGCACCGCCTCAAGAACGCGCACTGCAAGTTCACGCAGGTGCTGGGGACGGAGTACTCGTCCCGCAACCGCCTGCTGCTCACCGGCACGCCCCTGCAGAACAGCCTGCCCGAGCTGTGGAGCCTGCTGAACTTCCTGCTGCCGCAGGTGTTCCACTCGGTGGACAACTTCGAGCAGTGGTTCTCCAAGCCCTTCGCCTCCTTCCGCGGGCGCGGGGCGCTGAGCGGCGAGGCCGCAGCCGTTGCGGAGAGCGGCGGGCTGACGCGGGAGGAGACGATGCTGGTCATCAACCGCCTGCACCAGGTGCTGCGCCCCTTTCTGCTGCGCCGCGTGAAGAGCCAGGTGCTCAGCCAGCTGCCCGAGAAGGTGGAGCGCGTGGTGCGCTGCGAGCTGTCCGCCTGGCAGCGCGTGATCTACCGGCAGATCCAGCGGTACGGGTGCGTCGCGAGCGACCCGGAGGCGGGCGCAGGAGGCGGCAGCGGCGGCGGCGTGAAGGGGCTGAGCAACGCCCTCATGCAGCTGCGCAAGGCGTGCAACCACCCCTTCCTCTTCCTCGACTCGTACGAGGTGGGCGACGCGCTGTGGCGCTCCTCGGGCAAGCTGGAGCTGCTGGACCGCATGCTGGCCAAGCTGAAAGCGGGCGGGCACAGGGTGCTCATCTTCAACCAGATGACGGCCGTGATGGACCTGCTGGACGACTTTTTCGCGCTGCGCGGGTACGCGCACCTGCGGCTGGACGGCAGCACGGGGGCGGCGGAGCGCGAGGAGCGCATGCACCAGTTCAACGCGCCCGACTCTCCCTACTTCATCTTCTCCCTCTCCACGCGCGCGGGCGGCCTGGGCATCAACCTCGCGACCGCGGACACGGTGGTGCTCTTCGACTCCGACTGGAACCCCACGGCAGACGCGCAGGCTCAGGACCGCGCGCACCGCATCGGACAGACGCGCGAGGTGCGTGTGTTCCGCCTCTGCTCCGCCACGCCCGTTGAGGAGCGCATCCTCGCACGGGCGGGGGACAAGGCGAGCATGGAGGCGCTGGTGATTGAAGCCGGGCAGTTCAGCACGGCGGAGGGCGGCGCCAGCAGCGGCGCGGGCGCGGGCGGCGGCATCGGCGCGGACAAGAAGCGGCTGCTGGAGGAGCTCATCTCAGCGGAGCTGGAGCCCTCATCAGCAGCAGCAGGGGGCGGCGCAGGCGGCAGCGACGGCGCCGGGGGCAGCGGTGGTGCCAGCAGCGAGTCGGCCGTCCCTGACGACGAGGCACTGAATGAGATGCTGGCGCGGGATGAGGGCGAGTTTGCGCTGTTTCAGGCCATGGATGCGGCGCGGGCCCTGCGCGAGTACCCCCTCTACAGGGGGCACAGCCTCGCGGAGGACGAGGCGGGGCAGCCCGGCCAGCGCGGCGGGGCGGGCGCTCATGCAGCCGGCGCTGGCGCAGGCGCAGGGGCAGGGGCGGGGGTCGGTGGGGGTCGGTACGGGTACGGTCTCGACGCCCCCTCCGCCGCAGACCTGCGGGCGCAGGCGAAGCGTGGGGGCCGGGGCAGGGGGCGCGGGCGGCCACGCAAGATCCCTCTCGCCCCGCCCCCTGCACTGGACCACCCCTCCCCGGCAGAGGCCGCCTCAGCGTCAGAGCTATCAGAGCCCGCAGACGCACATGCAGGTTCCAGCGGCGGTGCAGCCGGCGAGACGCCGATTCAAATCGACTCTGATGAGGAGCGCGCAGCAGCGCCTGCGGAGGAGGAGGAGGCCACTGCTGACAACGCGAGCGAGGCGGAGGCTGCGGGGGCTGACGCGGGCTCATCCTCTGCCTCTGCCGCTCCACGCGCCTCTGCATCCCGGTCATCGGCAGCGGCATCGGCAGCAGGCGCTGGGGCCGGCTCCGCCACCCGGGCGCCCTCTGCCGCGACAGCGGCAGTGGACGAGGCAGCGCTCATGGCTGCAGCCACCGCAGCCGCGGCGGCGGCGGCGGAGGTCGCTGCGGGCAGCGTGGGCAACTCAGCGGAGGGGTCGGGCCTGGGCGGGGTGGGCGGCACGGGCCTGCGCTACACCCGCCTGATCGTTTATTCAGAGGTCCCGGGCTGGGTGAGGGCCACGCCTGGCGGGCGGCGCGCGGGGTCTGGGCCGGCTGTGCTGGGCTACGGCGGCGTGGGAGGCGCGGGCGGCGCCGGGGCTGCAGGCGGGGGCGGCGGCAGCGGCGCCGGGGCGGGGCTGGGGGCTGGCGGCTATGACCCACGCGAGCTGGAGGCAGCGCTGCAGCAGCGCCAGCGCGAGCAGGCCGGGGCCGCCTCCTCCTCGTCTGCCTCCGCGTATCAGCAACTAGAAGAAGGGGCGGCGGGAGAGGGCGAGGGCCTCCAGTTCCACGTGGCGGGCGGCCGCCTGATGCGCGCGCGGCGCTCTGGCGTGACGTATGACGATGGACTGACGGAGGAACAGTTCAACGCCCTTGCGCAGGCGGGCCTGGAGGGCGACCCGCAGGGCGAGGAGGCGCAGGTGCTGCTGGCGGCGCTGCAGGACCGGCAGGCTGCGGAGGTGTCGCGGCGCGAGGCGGCGAAGGCAGCACGCGCGGAGGCGGCCGCTGCGAAGGCCGCGCGGCAGCGGGAGCGCGAGGAAGCTGCGGCGACTAAGGCCGCAGCGAAGGCGGCTCAGAAGGAGGCCCGGGCTGCTGCGGCTGCCGCACGCAAGGCCGCGACGCGGCAGCGCACCCTGGAGAAGCAGCGCCGCTACCGCGCTGCGAAGGCTGAGCAGAGGCGGCGGCGGCGCTCTGACGCAACCGCCGGCTCGGGTGGCGAGGGCGGAGCTGGCAGCAGCAGCGATGGCCGCAGTGGCAGTGGCAGCGGCAGCGGCAGTGACAGTGGCAGCTCTGGTTCCGATAGCAGCAGCGACAGCGAGGGTGAGGGCGAGCATGCGCGGGGCGGACGTGGTAGCGGCCGCCGCTCTGACAGCGATGGCTTGTCAGATGACGGAGGCAGCGGCGCTGCGGACTGTTCTGCCTCCGGCGCTTTTGCTGGTGGCAGTGGCGGCAATGGAGGAGGTGCCAGCGTCGATGCCGGCGATGGCTCGATGGCGCCTGCGTCGTCAGAATCAGCGCTGTCAAAGCCCAAGCTCCGCATTACCTTCAAGGCACGGGGCGCCGCTGACGACGCTGGCAGCCGGGCTTCCACCTCTGCGCCGGCCTCTCCGCATGCCGCTGGAGCGACCTCAACAGCCGCGCCCGCAGTGGGGCAGAAGCGTGGGCGTGGCGACCTGGCAGCGGACAGCAGCGCTGCAGGTGGGTCGACCGGCGCAGATGTCGTCGGGGAGGGCGCTGTTGATACTCGCGGGGAGCCAGAAGCTGCCGCTCCCGGTGCGGACGATGCAGGGCCGGCAGACGACAGCCCGCACGGCCCCCCACCGTCCAAGCGCTTGCGCCTGGTGGTGCGGTGAGCAGACCTCGCGATGCAGCAGCGCGTCTGCGTGCGTGGCGATCACCCCGTGGCGCCACAGTACCCCGGCGTGCCTCTCCCGACCAACTTTTGGCTGATCACAGCACCAACGCGTCGCTCCACGGGCCTACGGCCGGATTGCTGAGTACCAGCGACAATACTCGTGCCCGAAGTGCGCACGCATGCATGCGCATGGTGCGGGTCGTTGCAACAATTGTCTCCACATTGACAACTTCGGTGGTTGCAACGTTGTTGTTAACAATGGAACGCGAACTTGAACCAACGAAGTTGTAAATGTGGAAAACAGCACGGCTCGATCGAGCTCTCAGATTTTCGTACCGTATACGCAAAAGTTTCACCACCCTCAACTTGAACTTGAATTTGGCAGGACGTCGACCTTCGAGCAGGTCTGTGAAATCACCACAATCGAGTGCACTGCAAAGTCCGCTGCGCTGCATCGGAGCTGAAATCGTCTGACACTACAACTAGAAGTCACTGAGCCACAACGCAAAAAAAAAGCAACCGCTGGCCGCCGATGTTGCCAGACCGGCCCGTCAACCAACTATGTCGCAATGCTGGTGCTAGCGCGTATCGATGCATCTCCATGGATGCTACTCAGGTTGCTCATCAAATCCACCAGCCTCCAAACAGTCCCTTGTAGCAGGATGCACGTCTTGCAGATACACATTCCGCAAAAGGGTTCTCGCCTTGCGAAACCTTCAAAGTTTCTTCTCATGCTCTACTGCTTGCCCCTGCGTTTGCACCGGTCCGGGCAGTGGCTGCTGCGCTACTATTGCCGCGTGAGTCACCCATCCCGCCACCAGTTCCCACAGCTGCAAAGGCGGCAGAAGCAAAGAACGAGCCAGGCGTTACAAAGGCAGCGACCAACCGCGAGCGGCCCGAGCCTCCACCACACACAACCATTATGCCAGCCATACGCTCCGCCGCAATAACCTGGTGCGGTTGCCACACTCACCGGGTCTGAATTCTGCCTCGTGCGCAGTCTTGATTCTGTGGCATGTTGTGCAGAGAATTTGGTAGTTGGAGATGTCGTCTGCGCCGCCGTCACGGAGGGGCGTGATGTGGTCCACGTCGAAGTGGCGCAACACGCGGGTGCCAATCATGTGTATGCGGAGCTCCTGCCGGCAGCGGCGAGTGGGGTGGTAGGGAAACGCCGCGCAAACGCGGCCCTGCTTGGCCAGCAGCCGCTCCACAACGGCGGGCGCGATTGCCTTGCGCCTGCGCTTTGCACGCCCATGCCCAGAGTCCCCGGCACTTCGCGACGGGGCGGCGGCGCCGAAAGCACTGCTGGCGCCAGCATCCTCATCGTCGCTGGCCTCGTCCGCATCAGTACTATCGTGCCCGCCCTCATCGTCGTCGCAGCCGCCGCCACCGTGGGCCAAGCCGTCGCGATTCGCATCGTCCTCCTCGTTGCCACGAATTGCCTCCTCAGCAGCGCTGAAGCCCGCTGCTGCTCTGGCAACTACTGCGGGGGCGGCGGGCCCATCGACCGCCTGCCGTTTGCGCTTCAATCCCACACCACTACCCGCGCCTGCGAATGTACCGGCCTTAACGCCCGCCGCCCCCTCACCGCCACTAGTGGGGGCAGCGAGCACTGCGCCTGCACCTGCACCCGCCGCGGCGCCCGCCGCCCCCTCCCCCGCGACGCTACTGGGGGCAGCGGGCATTGCGGCAGCACCTGCACCCGCCGCGGCGCCCGCCGCCCCCTCCCCCGCGACGCTACTCGAGGCAGCGGGCGGCAGGCCGCCAGCCGCTGTGATGGCCTCCTGGAGCACGTCCCTGAGCGCCGCCCCGGCGTAGTCTAGCAACACACTTGCCGGTCGGCTCCTTCCACGCTTGTCACCGACACGTCCATCGGCATATGATGAACTGGGCATACCGCCGGCCCCCGTATCGTCCGAAGCATCGCGCTCAGAATTGCGAAGAGCCTGCCGACCTTGCTTTGCAGCTCTGGCGATAGATTCCCGTAGTTCTGGCTTCGCGCCTGCTTCGTCCAACATTTTGACCACGTCATGATGAGATCTGCGTGAAGCATACGTACGAGCGGTGTTGCCTTCCGCAGTCCTTGTGTCGATGATAGCGCCGCCCCGAAGCAAAACTTGCGCCACAGCCGTGCCGCCACACCAAGCTGCTTGCATTAGTGGGGTCCAGCCACAATAGACGCCCGACATAATGCAGACTGCATTCGGATCAGCGTGTAGCGATTTCAAGAGAAACGCCGCCATCTCTGCGTCGCCTGTCTTGGCGGCTACTGCCAGTGCGTTGAAGCCATTGCTGGTGGCTGAGTCGTATGCTGCATTAATGTCGGCACCCTCTGCACAGCACGCCTGTGCGGTGGCAGCATCAAAGGCGTGTGTGCGGTTTGCAAGCTTGGCCTCCAACAGGCTCCGGAGTCGTTCGTGAGCTGACATGGTGGGACAAGGCGGAGTGGAGGATGCAATCGATGGAAACAGCAGCTTGGAGACGTGCTGGCTCCTAAAACCTCGTCACAGCCGAGGAACTCAAAAGAGGTACCGACAGAGGAGGAAACAAACAATGGTTTTGAGCGAGAATGTCGGGCATATCGCGGCCGTCGGGCGGTTCACAGCGTGTTGCGCCCGAGGTTGGTGTTTCGTGAGTGTTAGTGGAAGTGGCGTTGCCGGGCGTGGAAAAGTGCCGACCGGCGCCAAGACTGGCACGAAGACGGACCAGGCGCTAAGGTGCGACAGCACAAGTGCCGCGGCACTTGTGCTGTCGCACCTGGCTTTCAAACAAGTTGTTGGCTTTGTTGCATTCCACGTGGCTTTGTTGTGCGCTATATGGGGAAGCAGCGCGTCGACCTTTCGCATCAGCGCTTGCGCGCCTCTGACTCAGGCTGTGCATTCCTACGGCCGCCGAGCTGGTCTTACGTGATCGCTGAGATCTCGCCGGCACTGCCTCCAAGGACAGCAAGCAAACCACATTGCTCATCGAGCTTCGCTGTGCGTAACGACGAGGAGCTGAACAATACGGTGTCCATCGCCTACGGCGCCGGCGGTGCACTCCCCAACAGTTACTCATGTCATGCAGTGCTCCTGCCAGCAGTCCAAGAAAGCAATCCCCAACGGCCCAGAGACGAGATACGACTTCGCCATCGTGGTCCGAACGAGCGAGGTTCCGAATGTTCACTATTGCCCTGGCCGCAAAATTGGGGTGCCCCCTTATGAAACAGCGGTCACAAGCAACAGGCAGCGCCGAGACATCCAACTCGACACACGCTCCTGCCGCGGGCCGATACAACCAGACGACAGGCAGTCGCCCATCGCATGATCATGTCACCGACAGCTATATCCGAGGTACTGGGGGGACTGTTTTCCGTCGGTAGACCTCACGCAGTATCACTACAGCCTGAGCTCTACATTGGATACCTGTAATTGGCAATTATTGGAGGAGTCACAGCACATCTACGGCATTAGATGGCGTCATTCTGATCGCAGGGATGAGTGGAGCCGCCCGGACCTGCTTGAGCTGGTGACACACAACTGGCAGCCAACCAACGTCGACAACGTCGGCGGGAACGTCGACGATGGTCACGCACTGCGGCAGGTACCGCAGCATGAGGATGGATATAGATTCGGACTGTCCGCACTGCGGTACGCAAAGCTGAGCTTAATTCGTCGCCGCGACCGCAACCCCAGGCGAGGGGCGCGCTTGATGGCCCATCCGAGACAATTGGCAGCCCGGCGGCCGCCGTTAGCCAACAACGAATTCGACAGGTGGTATATCAGCTTCAAGGTGCGACAGCACAAATCCGGCGCGCCGCAGGTCCGCTTGCCGCCACCTTCATGGGCAGCATGAACGCACCTATGCCGTATTCGACGGATACGTCGCGACCGCATGCATGTCAGAGAAGACGCAGAAGTCGTTGCATTCATCAACGTCCGAGCGAACAACACGCAAGCGCACGGTAATCTTTTCTGCGTTCTGCGACGCAATCGGCAGATGTATCAGCCTCGGAATGTGGACTCACTGGCAGACGCCTTCGGACCATGGCTCCTGCGATCACAACAGCACGCTTCGGCCGGCAGCCACCACTGAGGCGCGGCTCTATGCATGACAACGGCTGTGCTGCCTCGTTTTCTGTACCGGCGGTGCCTGCTGTCAGCAACCACTCGACAGGTACTTCAAGTTAGAGTCAGCACAGCAAATGAGTCACCCAGCCAGCTTTCGTAGGCGGTGCAGCCTGCATCAGACTGCACCAACAGCTGTCACCGCCTCCAGCAGAGCCTAGATGGCGCCAGCGAGCAGCGCAGGCGAGGCATACACGCCTTGGTTCGACAGTTGCGAGACCGCGAGCCGGGTTCGCCATGCAGACACGGACTCGCCGATAGCCCGCCGGCCAAGGCCAGCCTCTGCTGATGCTGCAGCGGCACCAGCTGGGCCCGCAGCACCGCTGCTCGCACCGGAGCTAGTCGCACCAGACGGCAACGAAGGGGAGGAGCAGGACGATGCGGCGCCAGCGCCCGCCCCTGCTCCTGCCCCAGCGCCCATGGGAGGCCGCCCCACGGCCTCCGGCTCTGCGTTCATGGTGGCTCAACAAGTCGTGAGTTGAGCGTAAGGTGAAAATAGGTATCGCGCGCAGAGACGCGTCGACGCACGACAACAGCTGGGGCTCGCGCATGCAGGGCCACAATGCTAAAGGAGTGCACCCGGTGCGTGAAAAGCTGGACTAGTAGCCACGGTGTCCTCCGGTTGCTGGCGCGCTCTTGAAAGCAGGTCAACCGCTCTGAGCATGTATGGGTCTTTATAGCCATGTGCGGTAATAAGTGCCGCCGGGACGGACGGGTCGCCCACGTGGTTGGCGTACATGGGCTTGTCGAGCCAGTGCCTGAGGGCATCCTCCACCTTGTCACCCAAAAAGCCAGTCGAGTGTAGCGGCAGTATGCCGCCTCGGGAGAGGCAGCGCCCGACTGTGACATCCTCATACGAGGGGTCGAAGGGGCCCTGGCAGCGGCTCTGATTCAACGACTCCACAGCCCGGCGGGAAACGATGTATCCTGCGCCTCCGCTGCAATACCGCACCGTGGTCCCGTTCCCGTCAGCGAACTCATACACGCTCCCCACGTAGTCCGGCCACACGCCGTGGCCCTTTCTATGGCGCAGCAGCATGCGCAGCAGGTTCTCGTAGAAAACGTATGTGTCCATGTCAACTTTGACGAACACTTCGGCGTCAGGAAACGCTGCAGCAGCTGTCTGAAACATCTGCAACACTTTGCCGGGAAGCGAGTGCCAGTCTCGCTCATGATCGGTATGAAAAGTACAGTTGGGGCACGGGCCAACCAAGTGCACATTCCGAGCGTCGCCTGCCCAGGTCTCCCGCAGCAGGTCGCTACGCGACGACGCGGATGCCAGGACCAGGATCACCACGCGAGCAGCGGTGTCGTTCAGCTCGGCCTGCGGTTCGGAGAGCCGCGCTCCTTGTGAAAGGACGAGAGCCGTGCCGAGCTCGCGTGTAGAGTTGGTCGATAGCTCGCTGGCACTGCCATTCAGGAGTTCCGGCACTGCCGCGTGAGCCAGCGCCAGCTTCATGGTACCCTGACCTGCTCGAAGTTGACTCATGCTGTCCTGGCGGCCCAGGCACCAACAAGCCAAACCAACAGCAGCCATGAGAGAGGCTGTAGCGCAGAACCTTGCGCGAGGGGGCATGTTGCAGCGTTTGCAAATGTGGGTGCGAGACATCTGAGTCATCGGAACGGCGTGCACGTCATCGCGGACAGCCGGCCATCGCAAGAATCAGCGATGTGCCGCGGCGCACATAAAGCACAGCTGCAAGCCTCGCAGATGCTTCACCGCTGGTAAACTGCGTTCCGAACACTCAGGGCCCACGAACATGGGGGAAACGCATGATCGGCAAGCCTCGTATCGAACAGCGTTTCCATGCAGATATAACGAGCTCAATCTTTCGGCTGTGCGTGTCGCTGTGTGCGGAAGCTACCATCCGAGACCATGCACAGTCAGGACGCGCAGCGCCAAAGCATGCGTTGCGACGTGTGGAAGTCCTACAAAAGAAGACACTGTACACTGTACCCGATCCCGTCAACTTGCTTGACCGTGAAATTCAAGCACCGAGGAAGCTGGGGTGTGTTCACAGGTTGTTTTGTTCCAGCTCTCTTTCTCCTTCAAACTGTTGTCGTGCGCTTTGGGCTGGCGCGCCTTGAGCACGGCACGGTGCACCGCAGAAGTTTCCTTCTCTGGAAACAGCTTGAAGCCTCGAGATCTGATGGCAGACGCGCCTGCTGCGGAGAACCAGGACATTGTCAACGTCATCCACAACGCCATAGATCTGTTTGATGATGTGAAGGAGCGCCTTGAAACGACGGCGGTAGAACTCGCCGAGGTGACTGCACGCGTCGCTGCTGTGGAGAGCGAGTTTCGGGACCGGAGAGATGCGCGGGCTTGCAGCTGGATCCGTCAGGCTGC
>Ga0208629_100770_pt1 | contig 14274 bp, 10 predicted proteins | sample LakWasMet19_HOW5_2_FD_183865 | JGI IMG/M metagenome (GOLD analysis project Ga0208629, IMG submission 183865) | Freshwater sediment methanotrophic microbial communities from Lake Washington under simulated oxygen tension - Sediment Metagenome... | ecosystem: Environmental > Aquatic > Freshwater >...
GCTGCTGCTGCTGCTGCCGCTCCTGGAGGTGCCAAGCTCGTCAGCCGAGCCGTACGTCATCGCATGCTGCGCGCGCGCCAGCGCCAGCGGGCCGCCGGTGCGATACGACTCCAGCAGCTGCAGCGGCAGGTCCTCCAGCGCAGCGCGGTCCACATCGGGGCTGCCGTCTGCGTCCCCCGGGCTGCGCAGGCTCCACAGCTGCGTGCCCCCGCTGCCACCCACGCTCCTGCTCAGGCTCGCCGCGCTGCTCGGTGCGTGCCGGTGCGCGCTGCTGCCAGCGGACGCGGGCGACACAAAGCTCGCTGACGGGGGCGTCAGCGGCGAGATGGGGGTGCGGAGCAGCGTCGCGACGGTCCGGGCGTCATACGTCGACCGAGCGCTGCCGCCCGCGTCAGAAGCCCCCCGTGCAGTGCTGGACGGGCTACAGACGTCTGCGCCCTCGGAAGATGACGCGGCGGAGGCGGTGCTGTGCGCCAGGCTGCTGCCCGAGGCGTCTGACCGCGCGCTGTCGGGGTGCGCGTCGCCTGAAGCCGCCGCCGCCGCTGCATCGCCCTCGGCTTCATCCCTGGCGTCTTCACCCTCACCCTCGTCCCTGGTGTCCTCGTCGTAATAATCGCCATCCACCTTTTCGTCGCTCTTCTCGTCGCCGTCGTCCAGGGCCGCGCCGCCTGCGGGGGCCCTGTGTGCTGGCGACAGCACCTGCACTCGCCTCGCGCCCGGCCCCCTGCGGGCACCCACGCCGGGCCGACGTACGTCAAAGCTGGAGCCGTGGCGCACCGCTGCAGCAGGCTGGGACGCACCAGCGGCCACACCAGTGGCCTCAGCGTCGGCGGCTACGCCAGCGGCCTTAGCGTCGGCGGCCACGCCAGCGGCCTCAGCGCCGGCGCGCGCTGTGAACGCTGCTGCACCGCTCGCTGGCGACGCGGTTGTTGCACCGGCGGCGTTTGTTGAGTCGACAGATGTCGGGACGCCGGCGCGAGCGGTGGCAGGGCTCCGCAGCAGCCTGCTACGCCCCAGCGCAGCCAGCATGGCCTTGTCCTGCTCAACGGCGTGCTGTGCGGAGGACGCCCTGGCCGCTGAGCTGCTAGTGGTCACGCTCACCTGCGAGGACGCGACAGAAGACAGACCGTGGCCAGCTGGCGATGGTGTGAGAAGGCTCGGCAGCGCACCGCTGCGACCGACAGATGACCCGTCGACGCTGCTCGCGCCCGCTGGGCTCAATGCATCAAACTGGTGCGTGCGACAGCTGAAGAACGGCGTGGGCGCACCCAAGCCGCTGTGCCCGCTCTGGTGTCCAGCTGCTGCGGCGTGGACCAAGCCATCGCCGCTGCCGCTGTCGACGTCACCGGTGCCAGCAACGCGGTCCCTGGGGGAGGCAGGATCCAGCCCCAGTCCGCGCGCCCAGAACAGGACTGCTTCGTGCACGGTGCGCCGCCTGAAGGGGGCCAGCGCAAACATACCAGGCGCTGCGGGGCTGCGTCTGCTCTGTCTGTCTCCGCACCCAAGCTGCCCACTAGAGCCCTCGCCGCAGCACAACACCGCGCCCTCTGCGCTCAAGAACAAGGAGTGGTTGTTGCCGGCGGCGACGCTGGTGACTACCTGGCCCAGAAGACTGGGCACCTCGGTTGGGTGGATGCGGTACCCGCCTACAGTCCCCAGCCCCAGCGCCCCCGCGCGGTTGGATCCCCAGGCAAGCGCCGCGCCATCCAGTGTGGTGGCGACTGCGTGCGCGTCGCCCACCGCCACACAGCGCAGCACAGGGCGGACGCCGACGCTGAGCGCCCCCGGATGCTGCATGCAAAAGCCAAGCACGCGCTGGAGGTCCCCGAGGCCCGCTTGTCCGCGCGCGTTGTCGCCCGCCACCAGCAAGCAGCTGCCAGAGCTCGCGAGGACGGCATCGGTGTCACGGGGAAGCGTGTACTTGCGTGCGGCATCCCAGAGCGCCGCGCGAACGCTGGAAACGGCCGGGGCCTTCGCGTCGTTAGATGACGACGCTGGCGGCGACATGCAAGCCGCAATCAGCTGCGTCAAAGAGTCTGAATGGTGTACCATCGAGGAAGCATCATTCGACGACCTCGCTGCTGCATGTTCCTGGGCGAAGGTTGCTGCGATCTCAGCATTCCCCCGCAGTTGCACGAGACATGTCTGGGCGCCAGCACGATGCAGTTGAAGAGAACCGACACCGGAGTCATCCATAGTAATCAAGGCACAGCCCTCAGGTGGCAGAGCGGCGGCATGCGCAGCGTCGTAGGTCCCAAGAAACGACGAGGCGGGCCTCGACCATGCGGCAGCTGCCGCGGTAGCCATCTCGATAACGGAGCTCAAGTCCTGCGAGAGCCCGATGGTTTGGTCCCGTTGCCACCAGGGGTGAGCTTGTTACCTTTGAGCTGTGAGTGATGCGCAGCTTCTGCTCTCCGTGCCGCGGCTCGCCGCCGGGCTGTTCGCCGCGGACGGCGTATGAAGTGTGTCGGCTGCACTGCGACGAAACCTCGGGTGTGTGGCAAGGGTGAGCGTGAAGGGGATGTCAGACCCGCCGCATATGTGCACAATTTGCCCTCGCGCGCACACGGATGAGTTGCGTGCTAAGATTATTGCCCGACATTCGCTTGCGCAGGCTCTCGCTGCCGAGATTGGAGATCGGATCGCAAGCGCTCCACGACATCCACATTCCACCCCGCTCGCCCCATTATTTGCACTCTTACAGTGGTTGCTTGAGGCGTCATGTTGCGCCGCACAAGCCGATTGCTTGCTGTGGCAGCAGCTGCTGGCGGTGCGTGTGCGAGCTCCGACGTGCCGTTCGGGCACCAGCTTCGAGACAGCTTTTTCTATGCGCCAAACTACACCCAGTGGAACCATGGCGCGTACGGAGGCACGCCCCGGCCTGTCATTGCCGCGCAGTACACGTACGTGGCACAGATGGAGGCGGATACCGAGGCCTGGATGAATGGGCCAAACGGCTATCGTGGCTGCATTCTCGCCGCCCGCGCCGCACTTGCCGCCAAGATCAACGCTAACGAGTCAGACCTCGTTCTTGTGGACAACGCAACGGAGGGCCTCAACGACGTCATTCGCAACATGGAGCCGCCGCTGGGCTCCGGGGACTGGATTCTGGACCTCAGCACGGCGTACGGGCCCTTCACGGGTCTGTACCAGTGGATGGAGGACCGCTACGGCGTTCAGACGCTAACCGTGCCCATCGTGTTCCCCGTCACGGGCCCCGAGTCCTTTCTCGACCCGCTGCGCGCGGCGCTGCAGGCCAACGCGTCCACCCTCAACATCCGCGTGGCGGTCATCTCGCACATCAGCGCGTACCCGTCCCTGGTGCTGCCCGTGGCGGAGCTCGTGCAGCTGCTGCACTCGTACGGCATCTACGTGATTGTGGACGGCGCGCACGTGCCTGGCAACATCCCGCTGGACCTGTCGACTCTGGGGGACCCCGACGTCTGGTTCGGCAACCTGCACAAATGGTACTACGCCCCGAAGTCCGTGGCGATGCTCGTGGTGCGCGGCGACAGGCAGCTGCCGAACGTCCCCGCGCCCTCGTGCATCGACAACCCGGAGACGGAGGCGTTCCCAGACCGGTTCATCTGGACGGGGACGCGCGACCGCACGTGCTTCTGCGCTATTGCAGACGCTATTGCCTTCCGGGAGTCGCTGGGTGGCGACGAGGCGGTTATGAACTACACCCGATCCCTCGCCGCGGCGGGCGGCACCTTTCTGGTGGGGAACTGGAGCACGCAGCTGCTGCACCCGCTCTCCATGGCCAGCTCGATGGTCAGCATCCAGGTGCCCACCACCAACAACACCGCCTGCCAGATCGTGGCGGGGCAGCTGAAGGCGCAGCACGGCTTCAACATGCCCGCGTCCGCCTCCCTCGACGCCGCGCACGGCGGCATCGCGTGCTACTGGCGTCTGTCCGCCCAGGTATATCAGGACATGTCGGACTGGGAGCGCCTCGGGGGGCTCACAGAGCAGCTGCTTCGCGCCCTTGGCGCCTGGACGGGCAAGGCGTAGCTTGGCGTCAGCGGATGGCAAGGCGTAGGCGTCGGCGCCTGGACGGGCAACGCCTCAGTGTGCGTCAGCGAATAACCAGGCGTCAGCGTCAGCGGGCGGGAGTGCACCCTGCCTCTCCAGACCAGCTTACATTCGGACAGTGTTGGAAGAAAACATGGGAAATGGTGCTACAACACCGGCAGTGCCAACTTGGTCGTGCGGCTGACGTGGCAACGCAGAATCGCGCACCAACCCGACAAAATGTATGCGCTGCCGCGCCGCTTGTTCTTCGTGTTTGGTCACGCCCCGTGCCACTTGTGATGCGGACACGGAACTGTTTTCAAATTTGCAATGATTGTGTGCTCTCGGCTTCACACCGGTCGATCTGCGGTGCCGTCATCAGGCAATCGATAGTAAGGCCGTGTAGGCCAAAATCAGCAGACATGACGATCGTGGGCCCGGGTCAGGTACATGACAACTTGCGCAGGCCTGGCCAAAGCCCTACAAATCGCGCATCAATTTCTGCCACCTCGACAAACTTTCATTCTCAAGCACTCGGCATCGAGTTCAAGGGCGGATTCACTTGATGCAAACTGTCCATGTGATCCGGAATCGTGATGTGTGCGCGCCGCCGTCATACCGTTGTCAGCGTGAAGGGATCGCAGCCCCCTCGCACGTAGCGGTCGCCGAAGAGAATGTCACTCGCTTCAATCATCGCTGCGCTCGCAGAGTTTCCGACGTAGGCCCCTCACACGTCGGAGGGGTATACCCGCAAACGCCTCACATGTAGGAGAGGTATACCCGCTGACCCCTCACATGTAGGAGAAGAACATCTCAGGGGCGTACCCGCAAGCCGGCAGCAGCTTCTTGAGCGCCACGCACATGGGATACGGCCCGCAGATGACGATGAGCAGGTCATCGGAGGGCGGATGCATGCGCGCCTTGATGAAGGCCTCGTTGATGAAGCCCACGCCCTGCATGGAGTGTTGTTGCGGGTGGCGCGAAGCGAGTGCAATGTAAGACCAGCGCCAGCGGGTGAGCTGGCCTCAGCTACTGCCGCTCAACCAACAGATGATTCAAACAGGAGCACTCAAACGCATCAACAAGGAGAGCATATAAAGAAGCTGGAAACCGCATGCCGAGTCGCCGCACAGCCATCAGGGAGAACACCTGTCGGGGCAGCGCAGCCATCAAGAACGTGGCCCACACTGTAGACTACGCCTGCACCACCGCCGCCAGCATGGATGCGACCCCTCCCGCTTTCACGCACCTCGTCCCACGCCGCCCCCTCCGGCACAGCGTCCACGGTGAGCGCCATACGGAAGTTTGGGTGTGTCTCCGTCTTGTGGCGCAGCAGGTCCAGGAAGGCAAACTGGTTCGGCCGCGCCGCGGAGTACAGCAGACGAATGTCCACGTCGCTGCGGTTGTGATAGAACGCGGAGCGCAGCAGCTGGCACATGGGCGCGATGCCCGTGCCGCCGGCGATGAGCCTGCGGGAGACAGCAGTAATTGAAGCAGTGAGGGACGAAACAACGGAAACGAGGTGAGCGTATTGCAAAAAAAAGGAGATGACAGATAGCAATGGGGTGGTGAAGGCAACCTCTCGCGCCCGGAGGCAAAAGAGAGCTGGCGACAAGGTAGTCCACGCGACTGACGAAGTCAGCCACCTCTCAGCAACCGACATACTGCCCCACTGCAGCGCGCTGACGTGTTGCGCCTGACGCGCAGCCGTCAGCCCCGGCTCTCCGCCGCACGCACCCAAGCTTCTTGATCCGGCCCAGCAGCGCCGCGGGCGCCACCTCCCGGCAGAAGTCCAGCGCGAGCGCCCCCAGCGGGCCCTTGAACTCCAGCGTCTGCCCGGGCTTCAGCGCCGCCACGTGCGTCGTCATGCAGCCGCCCGCGCCCGCGTCTACCTTGAGGAGGAGGTCGATGTGGCCGAGGTCGTCGGGGCGCGAGATGGGACTGTAGTACCGCACGCACTCCTTCCCGTCGATCACCGCGCGCACCGCGACGTACTGGCCCGCCGCCATGCCCGTCGTCTGCAGCGGCCCGGGCAGGTTGAAGCGGAAGAGGAGGGTGCTCTCGCAGACCGGGCGAGCCTCGCGCAGCGTCAGCGGCACGAAGACGTCGGCGGACAGCGCCGTGCCCTGCACCGCGACGGCGGCCGCGCGCTCGCCCGCGATGCGGCCGAATACGACGCACTCCAGCAGCGAGTTGCCCGCGAGGCGGTTGCCGCCGTGCACGCCACCCGTCACCTCGCCGGCGCCGAACAGGCGCGGGATCGGGCGCAGGATGGCGGGCGCGCTGAAACTGCGCGGCGTCGTGACGTCTGCCGCGGGCGAGAAGGGGGAGCTGGCGCAGCGGCCGCACTTGCAGTCGCAGGAGCCGCGGCAGACCGCGGGCGTGCCGCGGGCAGGAGACGGGCAGGTGCAGCAGCAGCCTGCCAGCCCGGCGCCGCCCGCACTTGCGACAGGCGACCCCTGGGGCGACGCGAGCGGCGGGCGCGGCAGCGCGAGGGCGCCCGATCCCTTGAGCCGCAGGTCTGGCAGCGCAGCGGGGTCGGCCGCGTCAGCCTCCGCCCAGTCAGCATACAGCAGCTCTGCGGAGGGCGTCATCGCCACGCCGCCCATGCAGTAGTGGATCGCGGGACAGACTCGCGCCACGTACAGCTTCCCGTCTGCCGCCTTCCCCGCCCCCACGAAGGGGTCGGGAAACACGGTCTTGCCGTGGGGGTCAACCACCCCGAACGCAGCGGCAGCCTCGTACGCAACCAGCTCTGCCGCCACGGTCGCGGCGTCTGCGCTGGCGCCGATCTCTGCGGCGAGGCCCGCGGGGCCGGCCACCTCCTTAAAGAACCCTTTGACCCGGTGGTAGAACGTAAAATTCGGCCCAAACTTGGCGGCGGCCGCGGGCGTGAGCACGATGAAGGCGTGGACGGGTGCCGGCGGCGCGGCGCCGAGGATCGCCGGCGCGCCGCCGTGCGAGCCCAGGTGCGTTGCCTCGCGCTCTGCGAAGCTGGAGGTGCTGGTGGTGGTGGGCGCTGGCGCCTCCGTCGCCGCGGCCGCCGGGCCGTCAGTCGCAGCGGCCGCGAGCGGCGCAGCCGAAGCCGCAGCAGCAGCCGCAGCACCCGATGCCGCGGGTGCGGCGGGGAGGGCGCAATGTCGGTACATCGCAGCGACGACGTCGTCGCGGCGCCCGAGCTCGTTCACGAAGCGCCGGCCCCGGTGGTTCAGCAGGATCCCGCCGTAGCCGCGCAGCGCCTCTGGGCCTGCAGCAGGGACGTCGCGGGCCAGTATGGTCAGAGAGGAATGGAGTGGAGAGCAGAACAGGCGGTAGATATTGAGCGCCGGTTTCGTTACGCGTGGCAGTCTCTGAACCTGGATGCCGACGAGTCCAGATGCTATCCGCTGCTGACAGCCCTAGCCTCCCGTTCCGTGGCCCGCCCCTTGCTTGCAGCAGCAGCAGCAGTGCTGGCACTCACCGAGGAATTTGGTGCGGTTCATGGGGTCGGCGGGGTCGACAAAAGCGGTTGGGTGCACCTGCACGTGCTCCATGCCCTCTAGGTACGCCCCCGCGGCGCGCGCCATCTTGACGCCGTCGCCACGCGCGAAGGCGCCGTTTGTGGTGGGCAGCCCCGCAAGCTGCGGCGCGAACTCGGCCAGCAGCGACGCGGCAGTGTGGTCGTTGCCGAAACCGCCCGTAGCCAGGATGACGGCGTCCGCCCTCTGCGTCGCCTCCTCTCGCGTCGGCGGCGCACCCGCCTCTGCGGCGGGGACGGTGCGCACGTAGCGCACGCCCACCACAGGCAGCGCCCCTCGGTGGTGCAGCGGAGTGACAGAGCTCGGCGTGTCTGCCCCCTGCACGAGCGCCGTCGCCTCGGCCCCCGTCACGATGTGAATGTTGGGAGTCGCCTCGGCCGCCTTCTTCAGGGCGGCGATGATGTCCCACCCGACGGGCGCGGGCTTGCCGTCAGCTCGCGCCGGCTCGTGGTGAGTGCGCGGCAGCGAGTGGCCGCCGCACTGCACAACGGCGTCCAGCGGGACTCCGAAGGTCTTCAGCCACGCTACGGCGTCCCCGGCGTGTGTCGCCAGCGTGTCCACAAGCGCCGGTTTGCAATGCCCATGCCCGCTCGAGAGGGTGTCGGCACGAAATAGCTCCTCAGAGTCTTCGATGCCAGCAGCAGCTTGGGCTGGCGTCTTCACGCCGTTGATGCCAGATGTGGCCTTCGCAGAGTTTCCCCCGACGCCCTTCTGCACAAGTGGAGTTGTTCAGGACGGCGCCACGGCAAAGGCTCAAACCGGGCGCGTGTTTCTTTCGATCTCCCCGACCATTCACGAGTCGCACGCACCTCTTTTTCCAGCAGAAATACCTCTGCGCCGTGCATCGCAGCAGTGAGCGCAGAAGACAAGCCAGCCAGCCCGCCGCCGACCACAACTACGGTTGCGCTGGACGCCATTGTGGAGAGATCGAGGTGATGCGACTTCGTTCCACAAGTGCTCAAGCAGACCCGCGAGCACCGCTTCCAGCAATGGGATAAATTGTACGGTCTTAGGCAACCTCAGCAGCTGTTGCGCCGAAGCGGCTCTGCTATCGCGATGGGGAGCGACATTTCACCCGCACAAACTTCATTCACCTGTTCTCGAACACGAGTTTGCAAATGTTCACGTAAGCGAGTGCGACACGACGCACTGCGATCGTCGGAACTTTGCGGTGTGCATCACTTTTCTGCGTCACTTCATTGGCAAGGTCACACACACACGTGAAACTCGGGCAGTCACTGCCAGCCTCAGGCCCTCAGGAATCCTGAGTCAGGATGGCGTCAGCGCAGCGCCACGGCGCGGCGCGTCTCAGGTTACAGACTGGAGTTGCGCGCCGGAGCGGCGGCCTCAGACTGTCGGCAGTGGTTGCCAGCCGCATCAGGTGCGCCACTCAGAGGCCCGCGTGAGGGCAGGGCGTGATCCACACTTCCGCTCACTGGGAAATCGTTGCTTTCAGGGTGGACAGGATGCCCAGCACTACCAGTGCGGTCGGGCGATTTCGCAGCGCACCGCGGCGGAGCGCCGGGTAACTCAGACAGACCGCACCAGCCTGGTGCCTCCGTCAGCCCAGCGAGGGGCGTTGGGAGGTCCGCAGCCCGCGCGCCTCCGCTAGCCATCACGGCCACAGCCACACCGGAGGGTCCGGCAGCGCGGCCCGGCAGCCAGCCACCGTGAGAGCCAGCCGCTGCACCCAGCGTGCCGGCATCGCGAGTGCGGGAAGGTCGAAAGCGCCGCGCTCGCACCTCGCTTATCTGCTCGTTGACGCCTTGACGAGGGCGGCGACGCGAGCGCGGGCGGCGGCCTCCCCCACGACGCCAACAGCGTCTTTGCCCTCGGCGTTGCGAATGCTGGCGTCTGCGCCGTGGTCCAGCAGCTCCTTCACCACCTCCAGCCGCTGCTCCTCGCACGCCAGGTGCAGCGGCGTGTTGCCAAACCTATAGCGAGCCGTATGAGAGGGCAAATGCATGACGTATAACATACATGCCACACAATCCGATGAAACATCAAAGAAAAGAGTCGCCATTGAGGCAGGCAGTACTGTCACCCGTGCCGCAGCAGCAGCAACGTGTCCCGATCTGCGCCCGCTCCACGCGCCACTCACCGGTCCTGGAGGTCGATTCGTGCGCCAGCGGCAAGGAGCGCCTGCACAGCACCGAGGTGCCCAGGCCCAGCTGCGCGATGCAACGCCGTCGCGCCCGCCTTGTCCTGCGTGTTGATGTCCTTCGTGGCAGGCAGCAGCGCGGCAATGACAGGAACACGGCCCTTGTGATACATGAGCGGCAGCTGCCCGCCTTTGCTCGCGACGTTCGCATCTGCTCCGTGGTCGAGGAGGAGCGTAATGCATGCCGTGCTGCCCGAAGCCGCGGCGCTCGCAAGCGGTGTAAGCCCGCCTTCGTCGTCTGCCCTATTCAAGGCAGCGGCGGCAAGAGCGCCAGCAGCGTGAAGTAAATACCCCAGCGCCTCTTGCTTGCCCCCAGCCGCAGCCCAGTGCAAGAGGCTTCTGCCGTCACTATCTTGTTCCGTGATGGCATTCGCTTGTCGATCACCCTTGCCGGCCAGCGCGGCCTGCAGCGCGTGGAGGCGGCCTTGATAGGCCAGGGCCTGTGGTGTGCTGTCAGGGTCGGAGGGTGGGCCGAGCGGAGCAGCAAAAGCCGCCGCCCCGCCGCCCAAATCCTCCTCGCCTCCTTTCGACTCGCTCGCCATTGCGAAGTCGTTTGCTGTATTCTGGCGAAACACTCAAGGAGGTCTCATCCAGAGCTTGGACAACACCGGTTCACGTGCATCATTCAGGCGGTGGGATAAACCCGTCCGCGTGTCGGTTCCGCGTTGTGCGACACTCGGGGGCTTCATACGCCACCAAAAGCAGTTTCCGTATGATTTTTTTGTTCTTTGCACACCAACAGGCACACAGCAACGTGCAAACGCTCAGAACCATCGTCTGCAACATCCTCACATTTTTTGGACCTATTTGCACAAACCTCAGACCTTCAGCATGCTCGGGCGACTTCGGGCTCCTGCCGCGCGGGCACTCACGCGAAGCTTCACGTTCGGCGCTCAGGCGCAACGCGTGGGCGATGTAATGACGAAGGGTGTGAGGATCATCAAGCCAAACGAGAGCATTCAACGTGCGGCGCAACTGATGGCAGAGTGCGACACAGGCGGGTGCTGTATTCACCAGGATTCGTATCATCCGATGAGTCATCGAGATCTCAGCCGGCATGGATGTTGCGTTCGGATCACCATACCGGATTAATACCTCTGTCCCTTTCGCCCTGCAGGCTTCCTGCCCGTGGGCACGGGCACAGACCCCGCCTCTGACAGGCTTCTCGGCATGATCACCGACCGTGACATTGCGATCCGCGGCGTAGCGAAAGGCCTCGACGCAAAGTCCACCAAGGTGGAGGTGTGCATGACCCGCGACATCAAGTTTTGTTACGACGACGAGGACGTCTCCTCGATTGCCGCAAACATGCAGCGCCAGCACGTGCGTCGCCTGCCGGTCCTGAGCCGTGACAAGAAACTTGTGGGCGTCGTCAGCCTCGGCGATCTCGCCGTGCGCAGCACGGACAAGGAAGCTATTGCCAAAGCAACGCAGGGCGTGTCGGAGCACACTGCTATGCACAGCCAGACTGGCCGCGAGATGCCGCGTGGTTGAGAGAAAGATGAGAGCCGCCAATGGGCGCCTTTGTGTAGCTAGGTCGAGCGGAAACGCGTGCTTCTTCTGCTTATGTGACAAGATGCTCAGCGGGAGCCGGCTTCGAGATTGCTTCCCAGCATGAGGCTTCCTTCGTTTGAGGCACTTGAATTGGTGGAGGCAAGGCAGGGCCCGGGATGCATCTGTGAGTGCTCCGCTGCAGCAGCAACTCTGCTTTTCGCGCCCTGAGCATGCCTTTAGGGGCAACCCCACACTTGCCTGCTTGGACATCAGGGAAGCTCAACTCGAAAAATATCGACGCAATGCAGTTCGAAAACGGCGGCGTTTTGGTCGAAGTCCTGCATGCGCATCGCTTGAGAGCAGGGTTCAAATCAAGACAACTGTGGAAATGTGAGACTCATGGTCTGCGCACTACCGCAACAATCTTAGCCCACCGTGGTGCGCCTCCGGGCGGTCGACAGATGCTCCCGCCATTCGCGAGTCGCCCGCTCCAGCTGCCTTCGCGGGCGCGCGGCTCCCAGTCCGCACATCACCCTGAGCTGCCATGCGCCTGCGTGCACGCCCCGCCACCTCGTGCCACGACAGCAGCGCCGTGCAGCCTACAGGCCAGCCTGCGCGACCGACAACGACCGACACAGAAGCGCCCCGTGAAGCAGTCGCTGCAACGGTCGTCCCCGGGCCAGGACAGAAACACGGCTGCGGCGGCAACAGGTGCTGCAGCAGGGCTGCACTCAGATCACCACCAGAGGGGTGACCAGCGAAGCGCGCTGCAGCGGTCGTCTGGATCATGTAATCAGCGAGGCAGATCGGATGGAACCGCGCTGCGCACACTGGGCAGTCCACAAACGCTGCAACCCCGGGCTTCATACCGTCGCGGACCATCCCTCCTGTCGCCGTCGCACTTCTGCCGACCTCAGCGTCCGTAGTCAGAGGCTGTTGAAGTTCCGCGCCATTTCCCGCGCCGCCGCAGAGGTCGAGACACTCCTCTTCCGTCTCCGTCTCCGTCTCTGGCTCGGCGGCCGCGCCCACCGCGTCGGACCCCACGGCAACAGGTCTGTCGACAACGCTGCGGAGGTCCGCAACAGCGGCACCGTTCGAAACAGCTCGATAGGAGCCGTCGGCCGCCGACGGATGTCCTTGCTGGGCGAGCAAATCAGCGCCGAGCCGCAGCGAGCCGCCGAAGGTGCGAACGGCCGAGGCGGCTGCAGCAACGATCGGCTTGTGGCACAGCGCGCATGCAGGAAGCGCGTGCAGGGATCCAACAGGAGCTACAGCTGCTGATACGCGCGCGTCGATAGCCCCAGCACCAGCAGTGGGAACTCCAAGTCTCGACGCAGACGTATCGGCCCCGTCTGCAGCCGTTGCGTCAGCGGATGCCCCCGCACCTGCCGCTCGCAGTTTCTTGACGGCGCCAGCACCCAGTTTGCCTGCCGCAGGAGCAGCGGCGTCGACAACGCCTGCAGCTGCTGCAAGCCGCGTTGCATCCACCGCCTGCGCGCGTTTGCGCTTGATGGCGCCGGCCACCGCTGGTTGAGCATCAGCCGCACCAGCGCCGGCCACCTCGAGGGCACCCCTGGAACTCAGACAAACCTGTACACCGTCCAATGCAGACGAGCTCGCAGCGCCGGCGCTGCGGCCACCGTCCGCACATGAGCCGCCATCTGCGAGCAGGCGCCTCCGCAGCCGTTCCTCCAGCGGCAGAAATGCTGAACTTGCCGCAGCATATTCACCGCTGCAGGACGTGCGTCTCCTGCCGCCGCTGGCAGCGGCGCTAGCGCGTGCGGCGGCAGCCGCGGCCTGCAGAATAAGGTTCTCTGACCCGAGCAGCTGTGCCAGCAGGTCATTCGTCTCTGTCTGCGCATCCCGCGCGCCGTCGCTGCCTGCTCGGGCGGCAGAACGCACATCGCGCCCGTGCCCGCCCGCATACGTCGCAGACAACCCGCGCCCAGCCGAGCCTGCAGCGCCTGCGGCAGAGGGTGAGCCCGTCTCATCGCCGCTCTCCAGCAGCCCCTCCTCACTCTCGCCGCCGCTGGCATCGCTGTCGTCGCCGCCCGTGTCGTTACCGAGCGTCACGACAGACAGAGCATCCCCGGAGTCGTCGGCGCCTGCAACAGCGTCGGCGCAGGCCGGTCGTCGAGCACAATCGCCCATGCGCCCCTGTTGCTCGGCCGCCCAGCTGCTGCCCGGCGGCCTCGCTACGCCGTCATGGGCGTATGTTGAATCTGCAGCATCGGCTTGCTGCTGGCTGACGGCAAACAATCCGAGGGCAGCGGCTGCGGCGGAACGCCCTGTCGTGGGTTTGCGGCTGCCCCGAGGCTTCCGAGCTGCAGCGACGCCAGCGGCTGCAGTATCCCCATCCCGCGCTTCTGGAGCCTCTGTAGGCCCCGATCCGTGTCGACTCACAGCTTTTAGCTCGGGCTCGATGGACGACTTGGCCTTGGCGGAAGCGCGCTTGCGTTTAGGCGCAGGCGCCAGGGCAGCGGCCTCCGCTCCATCATCGCCGTCCTCAGCGTCGCCGGCTTCCCAGTCACCCTCGCCCGCGGCTGCCGCCGGAGGCTTAGCGTACATGGGATGCGAGCCAACCGGGCCGAGCGTTGTATTCTCAGCTGCACACACAGAGAGCGAGGCGACGACAGGCAGCGAATGTGCTCAGCGTGGACGGTGGCCCGCAAGTCGCCAACGATCCTGCCTGCAAGTTGTCAACTGCACCAACCAATGTGGGCAGGCAGCGGCGGAAACCTCGTGGTCAGCGCGCGGACGTCGTCGGACAGGAAGTGCAGGCACAACGGCCACGCACTCCACGGCGACAGCTGGAGCATGACGAAGAGGATGTTGAGCTTCGCCTTGGCGCCCCGCCCCGTCCACAGGCCCTTCGACGGGTCGCGCACTGCTCTGCTGACGCTCGGGTGCTGCCACGCCCACTCGAACTGCAGCGCTGCAATCTTGGTTGGGAAGCCGGTGACCACGGCAATCATCTCCCACGGGCGACGCTTGCGCGTTTTCCAGGCACCATTCACAATCTCCCCGTTGTGTTGCCGAATGCGGCGTGCAGGGTGGGTTGTGAATCCAATGTAGGTGCTGCCCGGA
>Ga0208629_100774_pt1 | contig 14258 bp, 12 predicted proteins | sample LakWasMet19_HOW5_2_FD_183865 | JGI IMG/M metagenome (GOLD analysis project Ga0208629, IMG submission 183865) | Freshwater sediment methanotrophic microbial communities from Lake Washington under simulated oxygen tension - Sediment Metagenome... | ecosystem: Environmental > Aquatic > Freshwater >...
CTCGCCGAAGTTGATGTTCACGATGAAGGCCGTGTAGCCCGGCGGGCACGGTGGGGTCGTCTCATCATCCTCGCTGTTGGAGCCATCGTCGCCTCCTGAGCCCTCGCCCTCGCTCTCCTCCTCCTCGCCGGAGCTCATCTCGGCGACTGCCGCGTGCCTCGCGCGCTTGGACGCCGGGACTGAGCCCTTCGAAGCGCCAGACGCTGCCGCAAAACTTCGCTCGCGGGATGCAGGGAGCGCTGCGGCTGGTATGGCTGTCCTCTTCCGCTTGACGCCCGATGTGCCGTCGCTGCTCGTGATCACGCCAGGCTTCGCGACGACGACTGGTTCCGCAGTCACGACGGCTGCAGACTGGTCGGAAGCGTCGGATGCTCGCATGGCTACAGCCAGTGGGTTCAGCGTCGGCTGCGCACTGGTTGCTGAGGAGACACGACTCGTTGCCGCAGCCTCAGATGAGCCGACTGGCCGCTTTGCTGCGCCGCGGCCCCCGCTCTTGTCTGAGCGTGCTGCCTGCAGCCCGTCTCCCGCGGGCAGCACAGTTAGCACAGGAGTGCCGTAGTGGAGCCACAGCGCCACGCCTTGCAGATCGCACTGGTTCAAAAGCTCGGCAGACAGGCAGCCCGGTGCGTGCGTTCGCGCCTCATACCAGGGCCCATCAGGCAGAGTCGTTTCGCCACCCATCCGGCCGTGGGTGATGTCCCGACGTGCACCTGCAGGTGCATTGCGTGCTCGGTGATGCCGGCCGCCGCCCCCCATCTCCTCCTCCTCCTCCTTCTCGGCTTCCTCCTCCGACGTTGACGCTGCAGCAGCACCGTCATCGTCGTCGCTACCATCGCCACTCTCACTACCACTCTCCTCCTCAGCGGCAGGGTCGCCTGCCCCGGGGATGCCTGAAAACCGGTGGGACAGCAGTGCAACAGGCGGGAGCAGATGCGCGGGACGCAGGGACGCCACAGCGCGCTGCCAGTGCCGCAGCACCTGAGCCATGTGCGAGTGAAGGGCTTGCAGCGAGGCCGCCGGCGCTGCCGCATCGGCTAGCTTGCCGCCAGTGGTTCCGCGGCTGAGACTCGCTTGCGCACTGCCGCGACTGCGAGCCGACTTGCTGATCAGCCCAGCGCCGCTGGAGGCGGCACCGCCCGCAGTGCACCCTGCATCGTGAGCCACCAAGGCCGCTCCCGAGTGAGGTAGAGCAGACACGAGGCTGCGGCCAAGCGCAGAGCGCATCATGAGCTGCCGACTTGCCGCTGCGCACACGTCTGCCCACGCCAGCCCCACGATGCTGATGTTGACTGAGAGGGAGTCCTCCTCGCAGACCACGCGGTGCCAGCAGCCTGGCGGGAAGTACCAGCAGTCCCCGGGTCGCAGCACCACCTCCTCCGCATCAGCAAAGTAGGATGCGTCCGGCCGGAAGGCGAAGGAGCCGTCCGCGAGGCGGTGCGTCTTCGTCTGCTGCTCCACCACATCCGCGGCAGTCTTGTAGTGGGGTGTCGCGCCGCGGACCGGTGCTGCGATGCCGCCGTGCTTCACAAGCCAGCGCTTCGAGCCCGACAGCTGCAGCGTGAAGTTTTCCTGGAAGTCCCAGTGCCAGTCCGTGACGTGCCCCGCCTTGCTGACGAAGGTCTCCACCTCTCCCCGAGGCTCCGCCTGGTTAGGGCCATAGTATGCGCCCCTCAGCAGGCCGACCGCGTCGGAGACAGCGGGAACAAAGCGATCAGCGAATGCCTGGGGAGCGCGAAAGTACAGACTTGCGCCCGCCTGGTGTAGCACCAGGGCGCTCTTCGCGTCTGACAGCTTCACACTCTCGATGGCTGCTGCGCTACCCGCGGAGGACGGCATGCGGATCCACGCGTTGATCGCATCACTCGGGGTGGCATCCGCGAGGTTTCGCACGCTACCGCTCATCAGGTATTCGTCCATCAACGCCTTCATGCGTGCTTCCCCGTTGCCACAGCGCACGCGCAGACACTTGCGGCCAAAGTATTGTCGGACAAAATCAAGAGGTTGGAGAGGAAATAGAAACGCGGCCAAGAAGTCAGCGTTCGGACTCAGCTCGGGGCCCGATGTGCGTGTCTCCGCGTGCCCAACGCATCGCCCTGGGGAGGCCATTTGAGAACTTGAGCCGCGCAGCAGGTGACGCAGTCCCGTCTGCGGCGGCGAGCAGATGTGAATGCTGAGCACGAACGCCAGAGGCCCTGACAGAATGTTGTTCACAAGCTGTGCGCACGATGGAATCGTTGTGGCTTGGCGTGAGCCCGGCGGTGTTTGTTGTCCGAGAGCGTGTGTTTGCACGTCCCAAACGAGTGCACTGGCGAATGGAACGCCTGATGCCTGTTCTTTGCGAGGCGTGATAACAGCGGTGGCTAAAGCCCCACAGCACCCGGACTATCTAAAAGAGCGCATCAATTCGCGCCAGTGTACCAAATCCGGGATCACGTGGTCCTTGTTTCGAAGGACGTGGCGTACCAACCGTCGGCGACAAGGCCGCCTCGTAGAGCTGACGCACTCCCATGTCCCGCGTGGCCGACGATGAGTTTATTGAGGTGGAAGAAGTTGACGAAGTTATCGTGCTTGCGCCCGAGCCAGTCGCTGCGACACGGAGCGAGGTCGGCGGCGCGCATTCGTTCGCATCTACATCGGCCGCAGGCGCCGTCAGCGGAGCAGCAGCCCCAACTTCTCTCCTTGACCCGGTGTACGAGCTGCTAGATCCAAACCCGGATGTGCGGGCGCTTTTCCAACAGTTTGACGCCGAGTTTTTTGGGAATACACTCGGAAGCGTGGAATGCAAATTTTCCAAGAAAATGACTCTGTGCGCTGGCATGTGCTACTACCAGCAAGGCGGCTACTGCAGCGTGCGACTGTCTGAGCCGCTCCTGAAGCTGCGCCCGCGAGCGGATCTGGTGAACACGCTGCTGCACGAGATGATCCACGCGCACCTGTTTCTGAAGGTGGGCTCGACGGATCGCGACGGCCACGGCCCTGACTTCCAGGCCCACATGCGGCGGATCAACGCCGCGGCGGGCACGGAGATCACGGTGTATCACTCCTTCCACGACGAGGTGGACGTGTACCGCACCCACGTGTGGCGCTGCAGCGGCCCCTGCCTGCACAAGCCGCCGCACTTTGGGCTTGTGAAGCGCGCGATGAACCGGCCGCCCGGCCCCACCGACTGGTGGTTCTCGCGGCACGCGGCAGAGTGCGGGGGCAGCTACGTCAAAATTTCCGAGCCCGTCAAGGCGCCGAAGACGAAAAAGGGCGCCTCCTCGGCAGCCGCTGCGTCTGCTGGGCAGGCGGCCGCTGCCAGCACGCAGCCGCGGTTGACGACGTGGCTCGCTGCGAGCGGCGCCGGCGCTGGGGGAAGTGGCAGCGCTGGCAGCAGTTCCGCCGCTGCGTCCAGAGGCAGCGGCAGTGCGGGCGGGGCGGGGCCCAGGAGCAGCCGCTTCGGTGCTGGGGCGGCCGATGCTGCGGAGGACGTGAGTGCAGTGGAGGGGAAGCACTGCGGAGCCGGGAGCGGTGGCGGCGAGGGCTGCGACAGCGGTGCCTCGGGGGCTTTTCGCGGGCCTGGTGGCCTGTACTGTCGGCGCGGGGAGACACTGGTGGGTGGCAGCAACGGCGAGGGGCAGGGCGGTTGCGGCAGCCGCGAGGACCAGCCAGCCGGCCTCACCCACTCGATGCCCCGAGGCGGCAGCAGCTTCAGTAGTGGGCACTCAGGGGCGGCTGCTGGGGCCGGTGCTGCGGTGGGCAGCCTGGTGCCAGCTGCAACAGGTGTGTGTGCGGCGGGAGAGGCGATGGGTGCAAGCAGCAGGCGGCCGCTGCCGCTCTCCGCAGCCTCTGCTGTGGCGGCGGGGCATGTGGTTGGGGGAGGGGCCGCTGCGAGCGCGGTGTCCAACCCGCGTGCTGATGGCCGCCTGCATGCTGCCTCGCTGCTGGCAGCGTCCGCGGAGGCACCCAACCGTGGTGGGTCGCGCGGCGGGAGCGGCGCGGGCTCACACAGGGGCAGCGGCGGCGGGGCCCGCGGTGTCGGCGCGAGCGCGGAGGACTCGAGCCAGGAGGAGGTGCTGGTGCTGCTGGAGGAGGGGGAGGAGGAGGCCGCGGACGGCAGCGGGGACAGCGAGGGCGGGGACGAGGACGAGGGTGGGGCCGCGACTCGCTCACACGCCGCAAGCGCCCCATCGGCCGCTCCTGACGGCAGCAGCGGGGGCTTTCCGCATGGGGGCCATGGTTCGCTTGGAGCGGCCGGATCGCATGCCGTGAAGAGGCCGCGGCTTGACAGCGGTGGGGCCAGCGGCCCTGGGCTGTCGGCGCCTGCCGCGCATGCGTCTGCGGGTGCTGCGGCAACGCGTGTGGCTGCGGCAGCTGCGACCTTACATGGGAGCAGCGGTGCAGGCGCAGCTCCCAGGCGGTTTGCGGGGCCAGCCGGTGACGCCGCCCACGCTGCGCCTGCCGCAGCCTTAGCGGCAGCGGGGCAGCCTGGAAAGCTCGGCGCGGAGCAGAGCCGCCGGGCCGATGCGACCGACGCAGCAGCGAGTTGGAGGGGCCGCTACGGGGGCCTCCGTTGGTACGAGGGCGCTGGTGTGGATCAGAAAGAGCGAGGTCGCCCCAGCGAGGCCGGTAATGCGGGAGGATCAGCCCCTGCGGTCGACCAGGAGCCAGAGGAAGAGGAGGAGGAGGTGATCGACCTCCGCGACTAGCTGCGGTGCATGCCTACCACACACTGTGGCACGCATTGCAGCCCTTGGTTCAGCTGCCTCTGCCGCCGCAGCTGCGGCTCCAGCTGCCCGTGCCGGCGCTGTCAGAGCTGCTGCATCCGTTCTCGCCAACCCCGTGCATACACCGACCCCACACACGGTGGAGCGCCCACAAGCCCGTCACCTGAGCCAGTCTATGCCGAGGCCCGTCGCGGCGTGGTGCAGCTCGAAGAGGGCGATGCCCGCGGAGACGGCCAGGTTGTAGGAGCGCGCTGCCGGCCGCATGGGGATGTGCAGCGGCTGGCAGCGGGGCCGGGGGGCTGGCGGGCATGGCGTGCCCGGCAGCGGCGCATGCTCATCGCTGGGGTGCAGCAGGCGGTGCGCGGCCGGTGGCAGGTCCCGCAGCCCGCGCGACTCGTTGCCGAACAGCACCGCTACCGACAGGGTCTTCGGTTCTGCCGAGTGAGTTACGATGCTCCTTGCGAGCTGGGATTGCATATTCTCCAAGGGCAGGCTGCCGAACTTGGTGATTGGAAACAGAGTGTCGAACACCGGCAGCGCACGAGCCGCGAAGTCGCTCCACTCGTTGTACCACAGCATCGTGCAGTTGCCCATAGCTTCATCATCGAGGGCGAGACGCCCGGCGGCTCCTCGGCGAATTTCTGGGTCCACTAGCCCCGGGGTAAAAGCTGTGGGGCCGATTATGTGCAAGGTCGCATCAAACCCATGACAGCAGCGAAAAACGGCTCCCAGATTGCCCGCAATCGCAGGCCGGTACAGGACCACGTGAGGAACGACACGCATATGAGATCCCAAGCTATGGATCGCGTCCAACCCGCGGTGGAGCCCAGGTGCTCGGAGCGCGTGCTGTCGAAGCCGGTTCTCGCGAGCACCTCGCCGCAAGCTTGGCCGGGCAAGTTGGCCCGGCCGAGCGCGATTACGATCAGAGCTTCGACTTTGGCGAGCGAGTAGTACGCCAAGTACAACTGACACATCGATGGTACACCTCGACGGAGGAAAGCACCTTTATTGGAAGAAGAACTGCAGCGGATGTGCTCTGGCCTTCAATCGCCGAAGTTGAGTATCCGAGGCGCTGTTGGATGAACCGAACCGATCTGTCAGTGCTTTGGACTGCCAAGCTGCGGGGTGCTGTAGCTCTGGCGTGCAAGTTATGCCGAGGAGCAGCTGTGGGGCCGCTGCTGCTACCTACGACTCCAGGTGGCGACGCAGATCATGAAAGCTCGTGACGAACATGTCGGCACCCTCCTGCACGGGCTTGCGGACCACCACGCCGCCGTACCCGATGAAGGCGTCAGCCGGCGGCTTCGCTTGCATGTCCGTGACTCCGTCGCCGATCATGACGACTGACCGCAGCCCCTTATCTTCCTTGAGTCGGCGGACGACCTCGGGCTTGCCCCCATCCCGAGACGTGGGCGCAGCTTCGTCAAAGCCCGCGTACGCGCCAGCACTGCACAGCAACGCGCAGAGGACGAAAGAAGAGGGAGGTACTCTGCCATCCCATCCTGCACCCAGCCGGCGAGGCGTTTGCCCGCACAGCAGAGCCCGCTGAAGCTCACCTATCGAAAAGAATGGTATTCGCGAAGACGTTGCCGCGAGGGATGCCCAGCACGTCAGCAACGGGATGGATCATCTGCAAAGACAGTTGACGGAAGGGATACACTGGCCAGTGGCGCAGGACGCGGCAGTTCAGATCGGGGAAAGGGTACGCGAGAACCGCGTTGCAGTGGCTTGCCGCACCTGCGTGAACCCGCCGCTTACAAGAAAGATGTCGGTGCCTCTTTTTCTCAGCGCCGTCATGAATTCTTGGAGACCATCCGTGAATTGAAACGCGTGCTCCCTCAAGAATCCGTCCAGCAGGCTTTGAGATGGCTGAATGATCGCCAGCCTGGACGCGAGCGCGTCACGGAATGGTACTGAGCCGCCCATCGCTTTGGCGGTCAAGGCTGCCACCTCCGCCTTCTTCCCTGAGTATGCAGCAAACTCATCAATGGCTTCGACGGTGATCACTGTGCTATCCACATCGAAGCAAACGGCGTGAGATTCGCGAAGTGCTCGCAGCGCTGCGGCTGCGTCGCCAGACAGCCCAGCCAAGGAGCTCATCGCCAGGCGGCCAGGATGAATGGAGCGAAGCTGCGAGAAGCGTAGGGTAGTTGGGCGCACAGCTGCATGGCATGCGCGTGGCAGGCACGCCAACATGGCAGAGCCGCGGGCGGATGAACCGTTGGTGGCTATCCCGGGGCTGTCGCAGCCAGATCTCAAGATAATGAAAGACAGAACTCGCACGGTTGTTTGATGGGTACAGCCAACTATGCGCAGGCAACGCTCCAACAGATACTAATCGCAAGGAAGTTTCGGCCGATTCTCTGGACAGACTCGCGCGGTTTCGATGAGCAGTTCAGTAATTGCGAAGGCAATGCGCCCAAAGCCGGAGCACGAGCACTCAGGCCGTGACTGCAGCTCTTGCTTTCAGCTCTTGCGCACCACTCATCAGCGCCATGCTGCAAGTTTTCCGCCCTAGCGTCGCTCGGGCGCTGGCCGTCCGCCCTGCGCCTTGGCGCGCGACATTGGCGCGCGCTGCAAGCACTGCCAGCGTGCCTGCCTCGCTGGTGAAGCAACTGCGAGAAGCTACAGGTGCGCCGATGATGGAATGCCGCAACGCGCTGCTGGCCGAAGGCGTCAATGGCGACGTGGAGAAGGCGAGCGAATGGTTGCGCAAGAAGGGTATCGCGGCGGCGACCAAGAAGGCAGGGAGGGCAGCTGCCCAAGGTTTGGTCTGCGCCGTAGTCCACCCGTCAAATCTTGCCGGCTTCGTGGTTGAGGTGAGTTGCGAAGGGGGCTCACAGGTATGTTGTGACGTAGTGCGGTGTGGCCTGGATTGGCTCATCAGCGAATTGGCAAATCCTTCTGCGAAATCCTTTCTGCAGCTCAACTGCGAGACTGACTTTGTATCGCGCAACGAAATGTTCAAGGATCTGGCGGTGAAGCTGGGCGAGACGGCTCTCGCCACGCTGGCTCCGAGCTCTGCTGCTGATGCTGCAACGCCTGCGTTCACGTCGCCTCTGTTGCCATCTGCCACCGCTGCGGCGCCCGCTGCGCAACAAGGGGACTTGGCTGCTCTGCAAGCGCTGCCCATGTCCGGGGACGCCGCCTCCGCGTCTGCGGCGGTCACGGAGCTGGTCGCCAAGGTGCGGGAGAACATGGTGCTGCGAGGGGTGGCCGGCATCGCGCTGCCGCCCCCACCGCCCGGCGGCTTCTCCGTCGTGGCGCGCTACGTGCACAACTCGGCGGGCACCCCGGGGCTGGGCGCCATCGGAGTGCTGCTGGGGCTGCAGGCAGTGGCGGCGACGCCGGCCGCTGTCGAGGCGGCGGTGCCTGCGCTGCAGGACCTGGCGCGCAAGCTGGCGATGCACGCGGCCGCGTCGGCGCCGGTGTACCCCAACCGCGAGGACGTGCCCGCGGAGGCGCTGGAGCAGCAGCGCGCTGCGCTGCGGGCGGAGGCGGCCTCCTCCGGCAAGCCCGCCGCCATCGTTGACCGCATGGTGGAGGGGCGGCTGGGCAAGTACTACGCGGAGGCGGTGCTCGCGGACCAGCCGTACGTGCTGAGCGAGGAGGGCGCGCCCGTGCGCAAGGTGCTGGAGGAGGCGCGCAAGAAGCTCGGTCTGTCCACCCTGCGCGTGGCGGGTCTGGTGCGCACCAAGGTCGGGGACGCCGCAAAGGCCGCGGACGCTGCTGCGGAGGCGGCGGCAGCAGCCGCGGGCGGTGCCGCGGCGCCGCTCGCCTGAGCGTGCCGGCTTCGTGCGGGTAGCTCACTCGCGGTGCCGGGTTTCTATTCCCATGCCCCGGCGACAGCCCGCGCTGTCCCGGAGCTGTGGGCTCCGATGACGATCCACCTGCCGGCAGTTTGACATGCCTCTGCTACGGCTCTCCATGGAGCCCCCTCAGCTGTCCCTGTTTGAGACCCCCTCAGCTGGCCCTCTCTGGAGCCCGCTCAGCTGGCCCTCTCTGGAGCCCCCTCAGCTGGCCTTCTTCTCAAAGTCCAGCGCCACGCCGTTGATGCAGTACCGCAGGCCCGTCTTGTCGCGGGGGCCGTCTGCAGCAGCAGCAGCAGCCGGGAAAGAAAGGGAAGCTCGGGAGCGAGAGCATGAGTGCTGGCAATAGCATCAAGGACGGCAGCGCCAACATCCCAGCCCCGATCGCAGGTGCCGACACGCCACCCCTGCCGCATCATCGGTGTCCCCTCCTTACCGTCAAACACGTGCCCCAGGTGTGCGCCGCACTTGCTGCACGTGACCTCCGTGCGCACCATACCGTGGCCGACGTCTGCGGGTTGGCAAGAGGGGCGGGTGGTGACGAGCTGGCCGCGGGCCGTTGAAACGCTGGCCTGAGTTGCTGCAGCGAGAGCACATCGGAGAGCATGCACCGCCCTTGGGCGGCTGCTGGGACAGCTGCGAGGTCCACTGCGCGGGTGCTCACCGCTGTGCTCCTTGACGGCCTCCTTGGCTGCCGGCTCGAAGAAGGAGGGCCAGCCGCTGCCGCTGTCAAACTTGGCGTCGCTGACGAACAACTCCTGGCCGCTGCACGCAGGAGCGGCACGGCAATACACGGTGCGGGGCAAGCGCAATTGCGTGGCAGCGACTGCAATCGGGCGACCGCCAGGATAGACGTGTGCAGCATTGTGAGCAGCGCCCACGCACCAGCATACGCATTTGAAGGTTCCCTTGGCCTTCAGCGTGTTGAACTCGGAAGTCCAGGCGCGCTCAGTGCCCTTCTCCTGCGTCACCGAGTACGCCAGCGGCGCCAGCTTCTTCCGGAGCTCATCTTTGTCGGGGACGGAGTCGCTCGCCATGGTAGAAAGGCGAGGGCGGTGTTGATCTGCTGTCGCGGAACTCGAAGCAGCGATCGCCCACGATGACGTCACAATGAGTGCGGCAACTCGACAGCGGCCTGCAGGTCACCGTAGCCAGCAGGTGAAGCAGTAACACTTTGGATGAAGGACAGTGCAACGGCGGCTCTATCCGCTCGCAAACGCAGGCATCGAGCCCCAGAATGCCCATTTGTACCCAAGATTCCAACAGACCGAATAACGCAGGCGCCCGGCGAGCAGCACAAGAAAGCATCGCGTGCACAGTAAATTAGGTTGAGCTCTCTTGAGTGTGGCTTGAGAGAGGTGCAGTGCGTGCATAGCGACAGCCGCGATTCAGCTGCTATCTGTCCATAGCGACAGAGCCGCGATTCAGCCCATGTGTGCAGCTGGACAATGCTTTGTCGATGAAGAGGTGGAAGCGGCAACGTGAAGGGCGTTCGCCTTGTTTGCTGGTGCCCAAGTCTTCTGGGCCTGCGCAGTCCGAATAGTTTTCGCATCGCACACCCAACAATCGTTGGACGATGGCGCAGTCCGTGTTGCCGCTGGTTTCGGCGTTGTCGGTTGCATCTGACGGGCACGATTCAGGTCGATATGTTCCACTACGCCCCCGCCAAGTGGATGCTGCGATCAAGTCTGCACTCACGTATCGCAGCTTCCCCCAGGCCAGCGCAGGGGCAGCCTCGCGCCCAGGCTCCGTAACCAGCTCTCACTCATTCACCTCGTTGACTTCACCAACCAGGCTTGCGGGAACGAGTAGCATGGGAGGCAGCATGATGATTCCCGGCCTCTCAGCAGCGTCAAATTCGTCAGCGGCCTTGATGGCCGTCACCAGTCCCGGGCTTACAGGACGTCGTGATTGCGGCGCACTCTCCCTGCGACTGACTTCCAGATTGCTTGCGCCTTCCACTGCGCGCGCTGAAGCAGCGGTGGCGAGCGAAGATCTGTCACGAACCATCGCGGGCTCGCGGGCGCTGCTGCCTGCAGACCTGCCGTCTGCTGTTCACATTGCAGCCCGCGATCTTGTCAACTGCGTGCTGGCAGGTGGCGGACTGCCCGCTGTGTCAGCTGCGGCACCCACCCCTCCAAGTGTGAAGTTGCCGTATGTGTACCTCGACTCAGGGGTGCGACACACGGTGGAACGGCCTCACGCACACGGCGGGGATGCGACGCAGCTCAACGTGCGGCTTGCCTGGCCTGGGGTGCGCCACCCCTTGCATGTGCACCTGACCGTGCCTGCGGGATATGAAGCCACCATCACGTCACGGGAGCTACTGCTCGCCGCGTGTGCAGATTTGCTGACGCTGTGCGAGTCTCTCGATGCCGCCGCGTACGCTGCCGCTGGAGCGGCGCTGGCAGGGCTGCTGTCCGACCCACCGCAGTACCGCATCCTGGGCTCTGGAGGGCAGCTACTGTCGCTGCATCGACCCCTGTCAGAAGAGGTGCTCTCTGCGATACTAAGCGAGCCTGTTCTGCTTCAGATCATCATGATTCCAGCTCCTGCCCCAGCTGCGCCCTCGTCTGCCGAAGACGCCGGAGAGGTTATGCAGCAGGAGGCTGGGCACCCAATGGAGGCTCCCTTTGAAGACGAGGGCGAGGCGTACGGGCCGCCAACCCTGGGTGCGCTGGCCGCAGAGGGCTACAGCACAGAGCCTGCGATAGAGGAGCTGCAGTCGTGGAGCGAGGCCGCCCTGGCGTCGGTGCCGGACTTTCGGGTGCACCGTCGCGACCACGGCTCCATCTGGTGGCCGGGGCGCACGGACGTGCGGGGCTTGCACCTGGAGGAGGCTGGGCTGCGGATACACGGCGGGGCGGGCGGCGGCCCCATCTGCTGCGAGGTGTACCCAGACCCAGAGACGCGGCCGCCCCGGGGGACGATGCTGAACAAGGCTGCGGAGGTGACGCTGCTGCACGTGGTGCCGCAAGGGCGGCCGGACCAGCCGCTGCCCACCCCAGAGGAGTTCACGCTGCGCCTGCGCCGCAAGTGCGAGGCGTTGGGCGCTGCCTTCCTGGACTTCGTGCCGTCCCACGGTGTCCTGCTGTTCGAGGTGCCAGATTTTGAGCGCTGATACCGCGGATGAAAAGACACCACCGTCCTGGTGGGTGCCCTTACGGCGGTACCTTTGAAACTCCCCCACCGGCGACTTTTCCGGATGCCGACGGGGCGGCAGCAACATTGGTGCGCCCGAACGGGCCCAGAGATAGCCACTGGAACTCCGAGACAGCTGTTAAAGATTCGAAAGCCGCCGTGGCGATCACGGCCAATGAGCTCAAGGGCTCAGTCAGATTCGGTGTCAGACAGCGAGTGTAAGCACTGCGAGCAACAGATTGAATCGCAAAAAAGGCATCGCCGCAAGGACAGAGCTCGCACCATTCGAGTGGGGCATGGGTGCAGACTATCCTGCAGCTCAGCGCCGGCAGCGGCGCCGCGTGGCAACCGTCAAGCATGAGAGAGCGGCAGCGGCGCGGTACGTGTGACACCAGCGCAGCCACTCTGGTTGAGATACTGCAAATGTTGTCAGCGCCAAAACACAGTTGCAAACGATAGATTCTTCTATTCGCGCGAACAACCGTTCAACAGCGTCGAGAGTCTGAACGTCTCGAATGCCGCGCAACACTCCGAAAAACACCAACACGACGCTTTCCCACTGAGCCGAGTCGGCTGTCAGGACAGTATGGCTGATGCGCCATCTCCCAGGCTGCCATCTGCGTGTTTTGAGAGTCTGCCGTCAATGAATTGTCGATGGACCTCACAACCGTTGCTCGGTTGAACTGTGCTCGCCAAGGACTCCGCCCTTGCCGTCACCATGGAATGGCAATGCAATGGCTGCGGCGTGCAGAACCTACAAGCCGACCGGGAATGTACTCTTTGCGGAGATAGCTGTGAACTTCCATCCGCACCGGCCTCCGAAGCCATCGGAGCCGAGCCGCTGATCGAGTCTGATCATGACGACGCTGACGACGACGATTCCTGCGAGCTGCCAAACGGCGATGACTATGGCGCCCTCGCTGTTGTTCATCTGTTGTCGGAGTCGGAGACTGAGGATTCTGATGTGGATTTCGAGGACGAGGATGAGGAGGGCGGTGACAATGGGTCCGTCGGGACATCGAGCACTGACAGCTCTGACTCGGCGGAGTGCGATGACGCCGTACCTCGATTGGCCGTTGGTGTGGGCTTGAAGCGCTCGCGCGCGGCGGCAGCGGCCCACAGTGCCTGCATCGAGCTTGGGAGTGACGGAGATGCTGGGGACGACGACGCACTCTCCGCCGCCGGTGGGTCAGTACGGGGCGACGTCACCAAAGTGAAACACTCTACAGGCGCCCCGAAGGCCGAAGGCACCGCTGGCAAGCACCCGCGCCAGGCTGCAGCGCCAGCTCCTCGCGGCGGGCAGGCTGCAGCGCCTACGCGCGAGCGACGCGCTGCCTCCACGCCCTCCTCTGAAATCGACTTCGTAGAGCCCGCCGCGGGGTTCCGCTCGAACAAGACACCCGGTCTCTGTAACGCAGGCGGCAGCAGTGCCCCGGAGGAGGGTCGGGGGCTCGGGCACGGGGATGACGGCGCAGCGGAGGAGGAAGAGTGGGAGGCTGCTGAGGCTTTTGAATCCGCAGAGAGCGGCTGGAGCGGCAACGGTTTCGGGGACGACGGAGACGCCGACGATGATGGTGTTGTGGTGGTAGACACCGACAACGATGAGGAGGAGGAGGCGGCGGCGGCGGAGGACGCGTTTGGAGCGGGAGCCTGCGAGCCGCGCCAGCAGAGCCGAGGCGACAGGGGAAGTGGGTCGTCGCTGCTGCAATCACACAGTGCTGTAGGCTTGGCTGTGTCCGTACTTGGGCTTGCGTCTTCGTCTGCAGCGGGTGCAGGATGCGCAGCGGGAGCAGCTCCTCTGCAGCGGCCGGGTGCGAGCAGAGCGGGGCTGCCGCAGCGGTGGCCCGACCCGCTGCTGCCCCACTTCTACCCCACACAGGTCCTGCTAGCGGAGGCCGCGCTCGGCAGGCCGCCCCTGCTATTTTTGAATCCGTTTGAACAGTTTGGCGGCGCCTGCAGGCCGGCTCCTGCGGCACCGGGGCCTGCCGCCGGCTCATCATCCGCCTCGTCGGCTGCGGCGACTGGCGTGGGCCGCGGTGGTGCGCAGCAGCCGCAGCAGCAGCAGAAAGGAGGGCATCTGAGCGATGCCGCGCGGGCCCAGCAGCTCGCGCTGCGTGCGCAGGTGCGGCGGCTGCAGCGCGAGAGGCGCATCGCGGATGCAGCGAGCAAGGCGACGGAGCGGCTCGTGAAAGCGGCTGCCCGCGCCGACGCCAAGGCGGCATTGGATGCTAGCAAGTCGGCAGCTGCAGGCGGGGCCGGCGCTGCCCGGCCTGCAGCCCCGTCGCGAGCCAGGGGCAAGGCTGCAGCTGCAGCGGGTGCTGGCGGGGAGGGCAGCAGCAGTGTGCCGTGGATGTACAGACCGCCCGCTGCGATCGAGCTGCTGAGGAGGAGCGGTGCAGGCAGCGGGGCCAGCGCTGGGAAGGCGGCTGGTGCAGCGACGGCGGCTGGCGCTGGCCCAGTTTCCAGCGGAGGCGGCGCGGCGTTCCTGCCAGCTGGGAGCCGGCCTGGGGGCGTCGGATGCGGGGCGGCCAATGTGTCCTCGCGCGCCGCAGGTATGGCTGCCGCAGGAGATGCCCAGCCGCACGCTGTGCAGATCCCAGTG
>Ga0208629_100775_pt1 | contig 14240 bp, 16 predicted proteins | sample LakWasMet19_HOW5_2_FD_183865 | JGI IMG/M metagenome (GOLD analysis project Ga0208629, IMG submission 183865) | Freshwater sediment methanotrophic microbial communities from Lake Washington under simulated oxygen tension - Sediment Metagenome... | ecosystem: Environmental > Aquatic > Freshwater >...
CGGAATTGAAGTTTCGCAAGGCTGGGTGACGTTATTGCAGCAAAAACTGAATGAAAAAGACAAGGGCCATATTATCCACAACGAAAGCATCAGCGGCGATACTACGGCCGGCGGCTTGGCGCGGATAAACCAGGCCTTAACGCTGGACAAGCCGGACATCGTCATCATTGAACTGGGCGCTAATGACGGTTTGCGCGGTTTGCCGCCGGAGTTGATCAAAAGCAATCTTGCCGAAATTGCCCATCGCGCACAGCAAGCGGGGGCAAAAGTTTTGTTGCTGAGCATGAAAATCCCGCCCAATTACGGCAAGCGCTATATCGATCTTTTTTATAATATTTACCCGCAATTAGCTACGGAGCTGGGCGTCCCGTATGTGCCTTTTATTATGGAAGATGTCGCCCTGACCAAGGATATGATGCAACAAGACGGACTGCATCCCAATGCCAACGGGCAGCCGGTCATTGCAGATAAAGTATGGCGGCAGCTGCTGCCGCTATTAAAATAATAAAACCTTCAACAAGAAGAGAACCATAGATGAAATCACTAACACTCGAAAAAGCCAACCTCATTATAAATACCGCAACCAACAAGGCCCGTAAACTCAACATGGAGCCGATTACCGTAGTCGTTCTGGATGCGGCGGGACATTTGAAAGCCATGCAACGGGAAGACGGCGCAACGATGATCAGGGAGCAGATTGCCACCGCAAAAGCCTGGGGCGCGGTCAGCATGGGCATATCGTCACGCAGTCTGGCCAGCGTGGCGGAAAAAAGGCCTGACTTTATGAATGCCCTGTTAAACATGGCGGATGGAAAAATAATGCCGGTTCCGGGCGGCGTACTGATTCGAGACACCAAAAACAACCTGATCGGCGCGGTCGGCATCAGCGGCGATATTTCCGATCAGGACGAACGTTGCGCGATTGCGGGTATTGAGGCAGTGGGCTTTATTGCCGGTGTTTGAGTGGTCAAAATGCCAATACGCAATTATTTGCATGTGCGCAGCGGGTTTTGGTGGAAATATCTGAAAACATAATTGCTTAGTGCTAATGCAATGGAACGCGGATGACACAGATAATTATGATGAACGCAGCATTTTGTGTGTTGTGACTTGCTCTTAACCTTCGAAATAAAGCCGAAATTTAAACGCAAGACGTTGTCAAATCAGAAAAAATATAAGCAATCAACGTCATCAGCGTTCTATTTTTTATTGATAAGCAGATATGTAGGCCAGAATAAGCCGGTTCGAGCATCGGCGAGAACTGGCGTTTCCGGCAAACGCCCCCCGGATTCGCCGGAAACGCCACCTCGCGCTACGCACTTGGATGGTCTTCTTCCGGCCTACTCAATCGGTAGCAAAAAAGCTTAGTCCTGCGTCTGTCTTCAACGTCTACTATCCTTTCCGGTTCCCAATCCGGTATCGGAAAAGATGAAGAAATAAACAGGCCGCCGAGACGCATTTCACGCCTGACTTTCTCGCCCAGCTCCGCCATGACCGCCGGGGAAAGAAAGGCAAACACCACCCCATAATGGGCAAGGTTGCAGTCCCATAAACTGGCGCGTTTTGCGCTCGCATTCGGCAGTGTGCGACAGCGCCAGGCGGTAATGAGCCATGGTAGCGGCGCGCTTTCCCATGCATCGACCTTGAGCGCTGGATGCTGCGCCAGCGGCACGGCGACTGAGCCGATTCCGGCGCCAAGGTCGGCAAAGCCATTGGCATTTTCCCGTTCAACAATGGCCGCTACCGCATCCGCTACGGCGTTCGATGACAGGAACAGCGGCACATCGCCCTTGACCGTACCCCAGAACACCAGCGCCAACAGCAGCACGGTCAGCAAATACAACCAGGAAGGCAGCTGCAAAGTGAGCATGGCGATGGCCGTGGGCAAAAACAGTAAATGGATCGGCAGCCACCAGTACGGCTGGCGCAATGCGCCTGACCACAAGGCGGCGGCAACGCCTTGTACCAGCGCCAAACGCCATGCGCCGTGAAACAGCGCAGGCGACATCCAGGCCAGTGTGACGGTAAGCGCCAGCCCCAGCGCCTGTGCGGAAAAAGCTTTCAATAACGTTATCAGGCCTGTTGTTCCGGCGATTTTTATCACGGTGAGGCCGGAAATATCCAATTCGTTGATGTATCGATATTACTTCTTCGGAGCAGTTGGTTTGGCCTCAGGAACGTCAGGCACGGGAACCGGCGCGGAAGACGGATCAAGGATTTTGGATACCGTTTCTTTAGAAGCCTTTTCCTCTAAAGCTCTTTGCCGGTTGCCTTCGCCATAAAGCGTAGCGGAAACCATAAACAAGACGGTCGATATAATCAGGACTAAAAAGCGGTCCGGCTTTTTCAAAAAGAATAACGGCCATTTCGGCTTAATCATTCCGACTATAAAAAAAAGCAGGGTCCAGATCCCGGTGTGAAAAGCGGCGGTTATCAGCATTATAATTACTCGTTAACTTACATTTAGATAGATTTATATTATTATTAGTTGAGCGGCCGTTTGCAACACGCACGCTGTTATTTTAACGGTTTTACTTTAATTGTTAGCATTGCTTTTTTAAGTCGGCTAATAAAACAAGATGTCTAAGCGGTTGAAGGTTGACACATCCCGTGTCAAAAAACTCTCATCTATAGAGTTTTTACAAAAAAAATCAGGAGGTTCTATGGGTGGTTTTGTTTTAGCATTATTGATTTTCGCGGTCTTGATCGTTTTTATGAGCGTCAAGTCGGTTCCCCAGGGCATGGAATACACCGTAGAGCGCTTCGGCAAATATACCAACACACTGACGCCCGGTTTGAATATTATCGTGCCGGTTATTGATCGCATCGGCAAAAAGATGGTGATGATGGAACAGGTGATGGACGTGCCGTCACAGGAAGTTATCACCAAAGATAACGCGATGGTTACCGTGGACGGGGTGATTTTCTACCAGGTTATGGATGCCGCCAAGGCCGCTTATGAAGTCAGCCAACTGGGTTGGGCCATCCTGAATCTGGTGATGACCAATATCCGTACCGTCATGGGCTCGATGGATCTGGATGAATTGTTGTCGCGCCGTGATGACATCAATGCACGGCTGCTGTCCGTTGTCGACGATGCCACCACACCGTGGGGCATCAAAGTCACCCGTATCGAAATAAAAGACATCGCCCCGCCCAAAGATTTGGTTGAAGCGATGGGCCGACAAATGAAGGCCGAACGCTTGAAACGCGCCTCCATTCTTGAAGCCGAAGGATTAAGACAGTCCGAGATTTTACGTGCGGAAGGTGCGCAACAGGCGGCTATTCTGGAAGCGGAAGGCCGCAAAGAAGCCTCTTACCGCGATGCCGACGCCCGCGAACGCTTGGCGCAGGCTGAAGCCAGGGCGACGTTGATGGTGTCCGAAGCGATCGGCAAAGGCGATGTCCAAGCTATCAACTATTTTGTCGCGCAAAAATACATCGAAGCGTTAAAAGAAATTGGCGCCTCAAGCAACAGCAAACTGGTTTTCATGCCGCTGGATTCGTCTAGTGTGATTGGCGCACTCGGCGGCATTGGCGAACTGGCCAAAGAAGCCATGACTAAAAAAAGCTAACATGGCAGAACTGGAAATTGTTTTTTGGAACTGGTGGGTACTCGCCCTCGCTCTGTTAGTAGTGGAACTACTGGCCCCCGGTTTTTTCTTCCTGTGGATGGCGGCTTCAGGCTTTGTAACCGGTTGCCTGTTGTTGCTGATACCTGCCATGGACATGAAATTGCAGGTATCGATTTTTTCGGTGCTGTCTGTTGCGGCCATTACCGTATGGAAGCTTTACGGCAAAAAACACCCGATCGCAACAGACCATCCGTTGTTAAATAAACGCGGCGCTCAATACATCGGCAGGGTCTTTAGCCTGTATAAACCGATAGAAAACGGCGAGGGAAAAATCAAAGTCGACGATTCCATCTGGAAAGTTCACGGGGAAGATTGCGATATTAGCACCAAGGTAAAAGTCATCGCGGTTCGCGGCACGGTGTTTGATGTGGAAAGGGTTGAGTAACATCGAATAACACGATTTTACGAGCTTATTTTTACTCATCGCATTTCGAAAGTCGGCGACTTTATACACTTCCCCTTGCAGGAAGAAGTATATCTCCGTCGCTCTCCTGTCGTCAGTGACTTACTTTCAATTAAGCTCTAAACAAACCCACCAGCGTCTTGAGTTGCTGCAAATCCTCGCCGGTTGCTGCACGCCCGTAACGCAGTTTGATAAATATTGAAGTGATTCGGTCTATGTCCGCCGCCCGCTCGGGCAGTTCTATTTTCACCCGTTCGGCAAAATCCTTAACCCCTTCCCCCGCACTTCTGACCAGCCCATGCTTGGCGAGCTTTTTACAAAACCGGTTATAGGTCAGTAAAACTTTATCGACGGTTTTCGGCTTTTGATAGAGCAGAAACCAGCAAAGCACGGCCGTTATCGATGCTATGACGGCGATCATCCCGTAAATCATGGTCTTGATGTCGTTGATGCCGAATGACGACAGGAAGTTGGACTGGCTCTTGTTGTCGTAATTGATGACCCAGCGTTGCCAATTGTAGTCGACGTTGCTCCACAGTTGCCGGGCCTGTTTTAGCCAGTTGTAAGCAGGTCCCGGCAAGTAATTATTTGCCGTTGCGATACCGTAGGCAAATTGCCGATCTACGTTAATCTCCCGTTCGATTCTCTCCGGTGCTATGGCCGCGGTGGGATCGACTCGAACCCAGCCGCGGTTCTCCAGCCAGACTTCGGCCCAGGCATGGGCGTCGGCTTGTCTTATCTCCAGGAAATCGCCGACGTTGTTCAGTTCGCCACCCTGATAGCCGGTCACGACGCGCGCCGGAATATGAGCGACGCGCATTAAATAGACGAAGGCGGAGGCGTAATGGCTGCAAAATCCGTAACGGGTTTTGAATAGAAAGCTTTCAACCGGGTTTTCTTCCATGACCGGCGGAGTTAGGGTGTAATGGAAGTCTTCCACCCGGAAATGCTTTAGCAGCCGGTTGATAAAGTCGTCGGGGGCGCTGTCAAAGCCGTGTAGCTGATCGACCAGCTGTCTGATTTTATCCGACGGTTCGCCGGGCAGCTGTGTTGCGGCTTTGTATTCGCTAGGGCTGATCGGACCGGTGTTGTAGTCGGCATAAGAGGTCACTTTATATTCGGCGCGTTTATCGGAGCTTTCTGAAGTAACAAGCTGGTAAGCGGCATTCTGGGTTAAAGGCGCGGAAAATCCTTGGGGCATATCCAACGCAAAAATCCAGTTTTTATCCTGCGGTTCCATCAGGAGCGTGTATTGGTAAGGCGTGCCGGTAACGACGGGTTTGAGCAATGGCTTTTGGAAAGCCGCCTGGGTCCAGCGTTTGCCGTCGGTATAAGACAGAACCGGGCCGCGCCAGTAGCGTTGTCCGGGCGGCGGAACGGCTCCTGCAAATTTTACCCGGAACACCCGTTCGAAAGACTCGCCCAGATCGCTGATCGAGCCGGGTTCCATGCTGTCGCTTAAACCTGTCCGTGCTTGATGACGGTCGTTAAACAGCATCCATTTGGGCGCTTCAACCCGGGGAAATAAAACAAACAAAGCCACCGCAATCGGCAAGGCCTGAACGGTGATAATGACGGCTGTTTTTAACGCCGCCAGTGTTTTCGCGTTGCGGCTGTTGATACAAACCAGCGTCGCCAAAAGCACGCAGCAGACCAGCAAGATATAAGCCGCCATCAGTATGCTTTGCTCGTATAAAAACTGGGAGGCCGCGACGATAAAAGCCAGATAGCTAATCAGGTAAAGATCGCGCTCTTTTTTAATCTCCAATAGTTTCAGTCCCAGTGCGGTAATAAACAAATGGGTGCCGGCATCACGCCCGAATAGGCCTTGATGTTGGCTGAACAGCAGGGCGATTCCGCAGACAGTCAGTAACAAAATAACCAGTTTGCCGGGCAGCCAATTTTGTTTCCAGATACCGATAAATCGCCAGCTCAGCAACAAGCAAAAAAAGCCGAAGATGGTTAGCGGGATATGATAAGCATGCGGAAAAACAATCAGCCCGATGGCGGACAGCAGAAAGATTAAAATGTTTTTATCGAGTTCCGGTTTCATAGGTTTAGAAATTTTTCACCACGAAGACACGAAGAACACGAAGAACACGAAGAAATCTTCGTGTTCTTCGTGGTGCATTTATACAGTTCGCATAAATTCAAAACAGCGCCAGCGCTTCCAGGCATTTCCGATAATGCGCCAAGCCGTGGTCGGGCGGCAGCGTTAATCCCGGCAACGCAAAGCCGTAACGGATTCCGGCTTGCTCCGCATCGACTACCCAGCGACACAGTTGGCTTAAACGTTCCTCAATATTGTGCCCGGGCGCATGCTCGTAATCCAGCCTAATTTCCTCTAATGACTGTTCGCCGCCGTATTGTTTGCTGAACACGCCCAAGCCTTTGGCAAATGCTTTCCAGTGTATATGTTTGATGGAGTCGCCGGACTGGTATTCCTGCAGGCCGTAAAAGTCATCGGCCCCCTTGCGGCTAAATCCCTGTTGGGCTTGCGCGGATGATGTTTTGGGAAAAGGTATTTCAAGATGAGCCGGTTTCGGGTAAACCAGCGCCTTAAGCTCAAAACGGATCGGCGACCAGGCGCGGAACAAGCCCAGTGGATAAGTGCTGGACAACGTGACCGACCCCGCTGGGTGCCAGCCTCTTTTTTGGGTGATCGAATACAGCGTAACATGCTCGGTGCTGTGCGGCTCGATGGCCAGGTTTTGAGCGTCTTGCAATTTAATTTGTATCTGACGCTCCCTGTCGGTCGGGTTGTTGATATAGATGTCGAACCCGGCCGCCTCTCCGGCAAACACGGCTTTGCTGCGGCCTTTTTGCACCACTAGACCGGCTAACGCTTTGTAGCTGTGCAAGATGGTGATAAAAAAAATACTCGCCAGTAAAAAAGCCAGCATGTAGGCCAGGTTATTGTTATAAACAAAGGCAATCAGCAACAGTACGGTAATCAGCAACACAAAGCCCAAGCCTCGTTGCGTGGGCAAGATAAAGATACGCCGGTGATTTAAGGTAACCGGCGCATCGACCGCTTTTTCACCGGAGACAAACCGGCTGAGACTAAAGCGTTCTTTTAAATTCAATGGACGGCAACGTTAGCTAAGATGGGAGCGACGATGGCTTCCGACTGGGTGTTGCCCGCCCGTAACCGATGTCCCGCGACCGCCGCCAGCACGGCTTGAAGATCTTCCGGGATAACCGCATCGCGTTGATCCATAAACGCCCAGGCTTTGGCCGCAGTCAGCAGCGCCAACCCGGCTCGGGGCGACAAGCCGCAGTGATACTCGGATGAATCGCGGGTAAAGTTAATGATGCCTTGGCAATAATCAAGCAAGGCAGACGATACATGAACCAGGCTAACCGCCTGCTGTATCCGTTGCAATTGTTCAGGCGGCAGTTGCACAGGCAGCGATTCGCACAGACTGCGCCTGCTTTGCCCGGACAGCAATTGCCTTTCTGCCTGATGATCGGGATAGCCCAGTTCAATGCGCATTAAAAAGCGGTCCAGTTGCGACTCGGGCAACGGAAACGTGCCTATTTGATGGGACGGGTTTTGCGTGGCGATCACAAAAAAAGGCTGGGGCAGCGGATAAGTTTTTCCTTCCACCGTCACCTGATGCTCTTCCATGGCTTCCAGCAAAGCGCTTTGCGCCTTGGGCGTGGCGCGGTTGATTTCATCCGCCAGCACCATCTGGTTAAAAACCGGGCCGGGATGGAATTTGAATTCATGATTTTTAGCATCGAATACCGAAGCGCCGATGATGTCGGCAGGCAAAATATCGCTGGTGAACTGAATCCGCTGATAATTTAAACCCAGCAGTTTTGCCAGAGTATGAGCCAGCGTGGTTTTGCCGACGCCGGGAATATCTTCTATCAACAGATGGCCGCGAGCCAGCAGACAGCAAAGCGCAAGCCGAACCTGCCGGGGTTTGCCGAGAATGACCTGATTGGCTGAATCTAAAAGCTGATTGATTGCATTTTGCATGAGGGGTGTTAGGATGTTTGGATTATAAATGTATTGAAATTCAGCTTTATTATAAAGCAAGATTCAAGTACACACAGGCCGAACCAAAAAGAGGGATTTGTTATGAAAGAATATGAAGAAGTACGCAACAGTTTAATTGACATGCTGGAAGATCTTGACGATCGGTTGGCTAAAATTACTCATGATGTCAAAGAACCTTTAGATAAAGACTTTGAAGAACAGGCGACCCAAGCGGAAAATGACGAAGTGCTGGATGGTTTGGGCAATGCGGCCAGAACGGAAATAGAAATGGTCAAACAGGCTATCGCCAGAATAGATAAAGGCCAGTACGGACTGTGCCAGGTTTGCGGCAAGCCGATCAGCCAGGAACGATTAAAAGCCGTACCTTATTCCAGCCTGTGTATAAAGTGCGCCAGTCAAACCGGCTGCTAATGAATCATTTGAACAAACGATGAGCCGCAGGGCGACCGGACTGTCGCCCATTAGCTTGAGACATCCGGCATAACTAAAATTTATCGGGATAAAATCAAAGATTACAAGACAATTTGTTCAAATCTTTTGTTTAATCAGCTTACCGCCCTTATAATCCAACAAAACTTCCAAGTTTTTTTTCCATTCCCTATTTATTTCACTACAACCAGAGACTTGTTTAACAATGAAAATGAAAATTGCCCTATTCTTAGGACTGTTACTGATTACTAATGTAAGTTTTGCTGATTTAAAGATTGGCTTTGTCAATATCCCCGCCGTTCTTGAAAAAGCCCCCCAAGCCGAAAAAGCAAAAAAACGTCTGGAACAAGAATTTTCGCCGCGCGATAAGCAATTAGTTGCTCAACAAAAAGAAATTCAAGGCATGGACGACAGAATGGCTAAAGATGCTGCCGTGATGGGCGAGTCGGCTCGTGCTAACATGGAAAAAGATATTCTGAACAAGAAAAGAGACGCCAAAAGAGCCCAACAAGAATTTAGCGAAGACTTTAATGTCCGTCGTAATGAAGAATTGGGTAAATTGCAAAGCCGTATCGTTGAAGTTATTCGCGGCATAGCTAAAGACCAAAGTTTTGATTTATTGCTGACCGACGGCGTTATTTATGCCAGCGAACAGATTGATGTCACGGCTCAAGTTCAACAAAAATTATCAGCGATGCCCAATTAATTGATGGCAATCGTCAGTCCCGAATCGACTGACGACGCATCAAGTCCCCTTGTAAAGGTGGCCAATCGGCCGCCTTTTCAACACAGCACCACCCCCCCTCTTTTTCCTATTGGCCTTGCGGCTAATTATCGACACTTTCACCGCCTCATTACACTTTACATCGGGTAGGATGACATGAACAAGCGACAGCTTATCGACAAGCTATCATTGGCTCCCCATATTGAGGGCGGCTATTTTTCCAGGACTTACAGTTCCGACCTAAAAACCGACATACCTGCCGACTCGAAGCCGAGATGTTTGCTGTCCTCTATTTTTTACATGCTGACTGACGACAGCCCGATTGGTTATTTGCATAAGAATAAATCGGACATTATCCATTACTTTCATGGCGGCTCCCCTTTAACCTACTTGATCCTCCATCCTGACGGCACTCTTGAGACCAAAGTGCTTGGCGCTGATCTTGACAAGGGCCAGCAATTGCAACTAATTGTCCGCGGAGGCTGCTGGAAAGCAACCGAATTAGAGACGGGCGAGTTCGGCTTAATCAGTGAAGCGGTATCGCCCGGATTTGAATATGACGATATGGAACTGGCGGAACAAACCCTAATAAAGAATCAATTTCCGCACGCATGGGATCGACTCTCAAAATATGTCAGGTAGAACCGCACCCGAGAGTATAAAGGCATTTGCCCACGCTATATCCCCATCATTTAATTCACTCCCCGTCATTTTTCCCGATCCGTTTTTGCCGATTGATCAGCATCGAACGCAGCCGTTGCCATAGCGTCGTACAGCCTTTCATCACATGCGGCGCATCGCGTTTCGCCCTTTGCAGCAACAAACCGGCCAACCGAAAAAGCGTCAACCCGGCGCGATAGCTCATTCCCTGCAACCGGTAAAACAGCGGCCGCAGCGCCGACACCGCGCCTGTTCCCGACAGGCTTGCGGCGTACACACCATCCCTGGCGACAAAATTCACGTCCCTATCCTTGACCTTGCCGTGCCGATGCAGCCAGTGCAGCAAGCCGCTGACATAAAGAACGAACAGGCCTATACCGGTAAGAAACCAGATAAACCGCCCAGTAGCGCCAAACGCCTCGCCGGTATGCATAGGCCATATCCAGGTTGCAAAAGTTTCGCCCGAACTAAATGCCGACGGGTCGCGCACTTCTTTGACCTGACCGCTCCACCTGTCCACCCAGACCGTGGTGTAGGGATGCCGGTGATTGACTTCACTGCCTTGGCGCAAATTAATGCGATAAATTCCGCTGTCACCGGCAGGCGTGGTAACTCGCCTGAGTTCGGCGCGGGGAAATGGGGCGCGCGCGACAAATTCCGCCGACTCCAGTCCGACCGGGTGATTGTTGGGAATCGCCGTGCTGATGATATTGCGCCCGGTTTCGCCATGCTCCATGCCGGATGCGCCGACCAGCGTTTCCAATACCCCAGGATAACTCAAATTAAAACCGGTGAACGCCAGCAGCAATAAGATCGATGCGCTAAGCAACCCGATCAGGCGGTGCAGGTCGAAGGCAAGCCGTATCATACCGGCATGATGACGAATCTTTAGAGCGTCCAGAATTCCCCGCCAACCCGGCCACCACAAGTAAACGCCGGTGCCGATAGACACCGCCAGCAATAATCCCAAAATGCCCACCGTATTCCAGCCGAAGCGGTCAAGTTGAAGCTGGGTGTGCAGGTCAAGCAGCCAGGTGGCCGCTGTTTGCCCCCAGAACCGGCTGGCAACGACCTCCGCAGTGTACGGGTTTACCGACACCATCAACGGCGCGTGCAGCTCGAAGAAAGTTTCTCTGGGTTTGTCGTACCAGACGGTAATCATGCCATGAGCGGATCGGGGCAGCTCCAACGTCCATGAGCCGTAGCGATTGGGATGTACAGCCTGCACCGCCGCCATGATTTTATCGAGCGACTGACGCTTGCCCTCCGGCTGCTCGATAACCAGCTTTGGGTTCAACAGCTCGTCCAGCTCTTCGCGGTAAACGCTGGCACTGCCGGTCAGCCCCATCAGCGCAAAAAAGAATCCGGCGATTAATGCCAGATAAAGATGAACCTTAACCCAGGTTGCCCGGTTGAGCAGGCGTTGAACGGGGAATTGCATGGCGTTGTTGTGAGATGAAAAAACCGTCATTATCCCATACGGGATTATGCGGTGTTTATTTTTGTCCGACGCGCCGCACATAATCCAAAAACTGCGTCGTATGCCTATCCGACTATGGCATATGACGCAATATTTTCCGCCATAACGCCCAAGTCATTGGTATTTATAACCATTTAACCAGGCATGGATATTGCCTGATTAGCCTACCGCCACTCCGGCTTACCCCTGTCTTGCACAACCGATGTCCGCCCCCAAACACAGCTTCCTGCATGAACTCTTCCTGAAACACGCCCACGAGGTCAGCGCCTTTATTCGCGGACGCTGGCCCAGAGAGCAGGATGTTGACGACATCATGCAGGAATTCTCCCAGCTTATCCGGCGTTGCGTATTGAATCTGGTCTTTATTTTCGTGGCGTAGCGCTTTATGCATCAATTTTCTTGTTGCGTAAAGATGAATTTCCTACCAGTACCAAAGTCAAAACTCGGTTCAATCCTGGATTATTATGTTGATACCGTTTCCCTACATAAACGGAGTTATAAAACCGAGGTTTACCAAATCAAAGCCCTGAAAGACCTTCTGCGCAAAATGCAATTCGACGAGATTACCCCTCAGCACATGGTTGTGTACCGAGATATTAGGCTTGCCACTCCAAATTCAAGAAACAACAATAAGATGCTTGCCGGTTCCACTGTTAAACTGGAGCTGATGCTGCTTTCTCATGTTCATTCCACAGCTATCGCGGAATGGGGCATGGAGAATCTAGTTAATCCGGTCGAGAAGATCCGAAAGCCCAAAATTCCTCCTGGCCGAAACCGTCGTCTGACACCCCAAGAAGAGCGAAAAATTCTCCGCGGTGCTTTGAGACACCCGAACCGGGAGTTCTACGCCATCATTGTTATAAATGGGAATATGGAAGGACATATTATCGCCCATAATTAGATCCCTAATATTCTTTTGGTGACCTTCAATTGCCATAAGGTTTTTCGTTCCTTTTGTCGTGTGCGCGAAATGCGGGAAGCTGTACTTTTTGATTTTTTATGTCGGCTCAAAGTGAAAGACCGGAAAGAGATCAAATCCAGTCATTCGGATGAGAAGTGTTACAGACAGCTCTTGGCCGACTGCCGCTGGTCGAAACTGACGTTTCAGTTGCAAATAATGTCGGTTTGATCGCCCGTCAGTTGCATTTAATTCCGGTCGAAAATTGCGCTGTTTGCAGGTTTGTGGGTTTTCGATTGCAAGCCGCTACAGATAGGCGTTTCTGGCAAATCAAGCTAGCCGGAAATAAGCTTCCGTCGAATGCTGAATTGAGGTTCATGCCCTTATTCGACAGAGCACGATTGGATGCGGCGAGGCACGATCCGCATCAATCTCGACCGAGACGGTGCATGACGTTTACCGCATCCTACCGGGCTTAATTTTGGTATCGCATATTCAATATAGGCGAGTCAATAACCCTATTAACGTATTTCCTCATGCATGCCTAACATGGAAAATGAGTCTGTCATTTAAATCTGAATGACATAATCAAATTGGAGAAAATAATGGCTGTTGCATTTATTAGAGAAATTGTTAATTTAAATCCTGATATTACTTTGCGCATACGTGTCATGGATAACAACCGTCATCCAGCCTGGCAGGGTGTTCAATATTCAACCGAAGATTGGTTGCAAATCAATCGTCCGGCAAGTTCAGCTGTACCCGTTGTGGTTAGGCCGGACAACATGGCTGTGCCATGGAGTTATGGTGGAATACAACGTCTGTATATTCAAACCGTTACCACCGGTGGGCTGGTTAAAAATATCACCGCAGAAATCCATGGTGAAGATGCTTGGGACTATATGGTGTTGCGCGATAACTCATTGGCTGAAATTGGTAAAACAGAAATTGGCTCCCTTGGAGATGCTCCGGGCGTAAACCATTCCTGGTGGGCTATAGTGCTACTGGAAGATGGCCGCCTGGAATGGCGGTTGTTTGAACGGCAGGGAATGCACCGAGATGACTTGGTGAATATTGTGAACGGAGCTGGGAAATTCTTGATTGATATCTATCCCACTCTCATTGAGAAAGGGGCAGAGCTTTTGCCGATGATTGCCGGTTTATAAAAAGGGTTTAACTGACACGTCGTGAAGAACAGGATGGGGGTTTAACTTATCTTGCTCTTCATTTTTGATACGTTAGAAGCTGCGGACAAAACACATTAACCAATTGATTTTAAACAAACAATAAACGTCACCTGTCATCAGGATAGTTGACAATAGCATTTCAAAATCATGGGGTTAAAAATATCTTATCCACGCTCTCTTTCGAGATTGAAAATTATTAATTGGAGAAATCATGAAAAAAGAAATATATCTGGCTTTTATTATTTGTTTACTGTTTGGAACCAACAGCTATGCAGCCTGTACCTGCATATTAACTATTAGTAATGGTCTTTGTAATGATCTAAATGGATATGTTAAAAATTCCGCCAACACAACTTTGGTGAATTCGTATAACAATAAAACATGTGTTATTACAAAAGAATTCCACAAAGAGGGGCATAAACTTCATGTATCTGCAGCTCCAAAGAATGATGAGCATATTACTGTTACAAGCAATAACTCAACCTATCATGTTTTTAAATATGCCTATCAGAAAGGTGATTATTATGGCTCTAAAAACATAAAGGTCGAGACATTCAACATAGGCAAATATGCTACAACACGCAATTTAATGTAGTCAAATTGCCAAACGAATAATTTGTATATTTAGAGGGCGCCATTTCCGGTAAAGAAGTTGCCAAGAAATATATATTTGAATAATAAGCATACCGGGAAGGCAAGTAATTTTACGTGCCTTCCTTTTTTTGAGATGGGTTAATTTTAATTATCAAATATGCGGTTCGATTTGCCCCCATTTTCCTGAGCAAGTTTTCCCTGTGCTTTGCTGCGGTTCCTGG
>Ga0208629_100776_pt1 | contig 14239 bp, 15 predicted proteins | sample LakWasMet19_HOW5_2_FD_183865 | JGI IMG/M metagenome (GOLD analysis project Ga0208629, IMG submission 183865) | Freshwater sediment methanotrophic microbial communities from Lake Washington under simulated oxygen tension - Sediment Metagenome... | ecosystem: Environmental > Aquatic > Freshwater >...
CTGAATTGTAAGTTTTGCCTTCAGCTGCCAAATTGTAAACACCGTCTTTGTGGTATTCAGAACTGGCTGCATCCAATCCTAAATAAATATCGACGCCCGGCTTGTAACCCGCTTGTTCTATCGCTTGCAAGATAACGCTGATGGCTTCTTCGTTAGAAGATAAGTTCGGCGCAAAACCGCCTTCGTCACCGACAGTTGTCGACAAGCCTTTGGACTTCAACACTTTGCTTAAGTTATGAAATACTTCCGCGCCGTAACGAATGGCTTCACGGAAATTAGGCGCACCGACCGGCAAAATCATAAATTCTTGCAAATCAACGCTGTTATCGGCATGCGAGCCGCCATTGATGATGTTCATCATCGGCACCGGCAAAATGAACTCACCGGTGGTATTCAGATAACGATACAAAGGCAGACCGGCATCTTTTGCCGAGGCATGCGCAGCAGCTAAAGAAACACCCAGCAGCGCATTGGCACCTAAACGGCTTTTACTTTCAGTGCCGTCCAGGGCAATGATTTTATTGTCCAATGCGGCTTGGTCGGCAGCATCGACGCCGATCAGAAGATCGCGAATTTCGGTGTTGACGTTAGCAACGGCATTTAAAACACCTTTGCCTAAATAACGGGATTTATCACCATCACGCAGTTCAATCGCTTCACGCTCGCCGGTCGACGCGCCTGACGGTACCATAGCGCTGCCTACAGCGCCGGAGGCTAAGGTAACTTCGGCTTCCAGAGTGGGGTTGCCGCGTGAGTCCAAAATTTCTCTGGCACGAATATCTACTATTGCTGACATGATGATTCCTTATAACGTGGTTTCAATAAATGCAGTCGCTTTAACCGCACGATCGATGGCTACTAAAGTTTCCAGTAATTCTTTCATTCTGTGCAACGGCCATGAATTTGGTCCATCGCTTAAAGCCTTGGCTGGATCTGGATGCGTTTCCATAAACAGTCCGGCAATGCCCACAGCCACTGCTGCGCGTGCCAATACCGGCACGTGTTCACGTTGACCGCCTGAAGAGGTGCCCTGCCCGCCCGGCAATTGCACCGAGTGTGTGGCATCAAACACCACCGGGCAACCGGTGTCGCGCATTACCGCCAACGAACGCATATCGGAAACCAGGTTGTTATAGCCAAACGAGACGCCGCGTTCACAGACCATAATTTGCTGATTGCCGGTCGCCTTAGCTTTATTGACGACATGCACCATGTCCCAAGGCGCCATAAATTGGCCTTTTTTGATATTAACCGGAATGCCTTGCTCGGCAACTTGCTGGATAAAATTGGTTTGGCGGCATAAAAATGCCGGGGTTTGCATGATGTCGACTACGGAAGCAACTTCCGCCAGCGGCGTATCTTCATGCACATCGGTCAACACCGGCACCTGGATTTGCTGTTTGACCTTTTCCAGGATCTTCAAGCCTTGCTCAACACCCGGACCTCGGTATGACTCATGCGAAGAGCGGTTGGCTTTATCAAACGAGGATTTATAAACAAACGGAATGTTTAACTCGGTAGTGAGTTCTTTCAGGTAACCAGCGGTATCAATCGCCATTTGTTCACTTTCAATGACACAAGTACCGGCAATCAAAAAAAACGGCTGGTCCAACCCTACTTCAAAATCGAATAACTTCATGCGGCGGTTACCTTTTTATTTTTAGCTGCTGCGAGGATAAACCCGGAAAATAACGGATGGCCTTTACGAGGTGTAGAGGTAAATTCAGGATGGAACTGGCACGCCAAAAACCAAGGATGATCAGGGATTTCAATCACCTCAACCAAGCGGCCATCAATGGATTTGCCTGAAAAACGCAAGCCGGCCTGTTCCAATTTTTGGATGTATTGATTGTTAAATTCATAACGATGACGATGTCTTTCAGTAATGACATCTTTTTGATACATCTGAAACGCTAATGAATCCGGTTGTAAACGGCACTGCTGGCCGCCCAAACGCATGGAACCACCCAAATCGGTATTTTCATCGCGTATTTCCAGCTGACCAGCTTCATTCATCCACTCGGTAATTAACCCGATAACAGGATGCGGTGATTTAGGTAAAAACTCGGTGCTGTGCGCGCCTTCAAGACCCGCTACATCACGAGCAAACTCAATAACGGCGACTTGCATGCCTAAGCAAATACCCAGATAAGGTATTTTGTTTTCGCGAGCATATCTAACCGTGGCAATTTTGCCTTCCACACCGCGCTCACCAAAACCGCCCGGCACCAGAATGGCATCGACATCTTTTAATCTGGCCACACCTTCATCTTCAATCAGTTCCGAATCGATATAGATGATTTTGACTTTGTTGCGGGTGCGAATGCCGGCGTGAATCAATGCTTCATTCAATGATTTATACGCATCGGTATGGTCGACATATTTACCGACCACGGCCACCGTGACTTCGTCGACAGGATGCGTCAAACCATCGACTACCGCTTCCCATTCACTCAAATCAGCGGGCGGCACGTCTAGTCTTAGCTTATTAACGACGATGTCATCCAAGCCTTGATCATGCAATAACAGCGGGATGCGGTAAATAGAATCGGCATCAACCGCAGAAATAACCGCCTTTTCTTCGACATTGGTAAACAACGCGATTTTACGGCGCTCAGCGATGGGCACCGGTTGCTCGGATCGGCAAATCAAAATATCCGGTTGAATACCGATAGTGCGGAGTTCTTTTACGGAATGCTGAGTGGGTTTAGTTTTAATTTCCCCGGCGGAACGGATATAAGGCACCAACGTCAAATGGATGAACAAGGATCTATCGGCCCCCAATTCCACGCGCATTTGCCGAATAGCTTCTAAAAACGGCAAGGATTCGATGTCGCCGACAGTGCCGCCCACTTCAATCAACGCAATGTCTTTACCTACTGCGCTTTCATAAACACGGCGCTTAATTTCATCGGTGATATGCGGAATTACTTGTACGGTCGCGCCCAAGTATTCGCCTTTACGCTCCCGGCGCAACACACTTTCGTAGATTTGCCCGGTGGTAAAATTGTTCTTTTTGGCCATAGTGGTTTTTAAAAACCGCTCGTAATGGCCTAAGTCCAAGTCAGTTTCTGCACCGTCTTCGGTAACAAATACTTCCCCATGTTGGAATGGACTCATCGTGCCCGGATCAACGTTAATGTAAGGATCCAGCTTGGTCATAGTGACCTTGAGACCGCGTGATTCCAAAATGGCGGCCAGCGAAGAAGCAGCAATGCCTTTACCAAGTGATGAAACAACGCCGCCGGTAATAAAAATGTATTTGGTCATGTAAGATTAAGACGCCTGAGAAGAGCTGATGAAGATCTGGGCACAATGATTAATGTTTTGGATTAATCACTTAAAGCAGGGGTGATATAAACCGTGCTTATTCCCCTAACAAGCCGCCCATTTTAATCGACTAAAGCGACTTCGTCATTGTCTTTCGGGTCTGATTCTTGTCTTTGCCACACCACACGCACGCAAGCGGTCGGATTTTCAGCATAAAATTCTGCGCTAATCCATAAATCACCCACGGCAGCAAGGCAGCCATTTAAATAAATCAACGGCATTTGCTCTCTTTTCCATGGCGGAATACCGGCTTCCTGAAATAGTTTTTTCAGCGAATGATGGCCTGTTCTGCCGTACAACCTAATTTTCTCGCCGCCGCTACGAAATTTGATTTCTATTTGGGCGGCATGCCAATGTTCAGCCAAAATGCCAGTGGGCGATTCAATCCAGCTCAGTGCTTGATGATTGCCAATATTGATTAACCGCTGTTCGGTCGCCCAATTTTTAGCGGCGCTCTGATCAAGTCCTTCGTCAAATTGCGGCAAGCAATACAACTTGTCTCGATAACGACGAATTTCAAAACCTTGGGTACTAATCAGTGGAGCGCTTTGCTCATTGGCGCCGACGACTTCATCAAGAATTCGCCCCAGCAGATCTTGAGAAGGCATTTTTAAACCAATTTGGGCAAACCACTGCCTAATAATCAACTTTTGATGCGCTAATGACTGTAAATTTAATTGGCTCATGATCAGCGTCTGGTCTGCTTGATTAAAAATCAAGTCAAAATACTGTCCGGCGACTTCATTAACCAGTTCCTGCGCGTCAGCACAATGCTTAGCCGAACGCGACACCGTTTTGTCGATAGCAGGCCAGCGCTGTTTTAGCAGAGGCAACACTTCGTTGCGTAAAAAATTGCGATCGTAATCGCTGCATTGGTTAGTGGGATCTTCCACCCAGCTTAATTGCTGCTGCCGGGCGTAGTCGTTAATGGTTTGTTTGTTGATATTCAAAAATGGCCGTAACAGCACTCCTTCACCCAACGCCATTCGCTCCGGCATACCGGACAGCCCCGCCAAACCAGCACCGCGAAACAATTGCAGCAACACCGTTTCCAGTTGATCCTCCCGATGCTGTCCCACCAGCAGCACATCACCGGCTTTGAGCAGCGTTTTAAAAGCCGAGTAACGTGCGTCTCTAGCCGCCTCTTCAGGGCTTTGGCCGGTTGCCGCTCCGGCATTCACCCGTAGCACCTTAAAATCAACACCCAAAGCAGCTGCGGTTTTTTGGCAATGTTCCGGCCACGATTCAGCCGCCGCCTGCAAACCATGATGCACATAAACGGCAGTGATTTTGTCTTTTAAGGAGGGTATGCAAGCGCACAAATGCAGCAAGACATGGGAATCTATTCCGCCGCTGTAAGCGACATAGACTCGCCCAACGGAATATTCGGGTGTTAATACTGATTCGATAAGTTGTGATGAAAGCAAAAATGACACCTTAATATTAAATTTCACCTGCAATTCTACCAACCCGCAAAGTGAATAACTGAATAATGATCCCGATAAGCCGTTTCGTTAAACCTAAAAACTGCACTTAAGCAGTCCCAAATCCCGTTGAATCTGAGTTGATAGGAAGCTGGATGGGTTTTTGGATGACTCTCCCGCCGGGTAATCGAGTGCAAACCGCTCATGCGTTGACTGAGCCCGGCACCCACAGGGCATAAACACGAACGGTTTACACTCGATCACTTTATAGTTGCTAAGTAAAGGCAGAACCCGCCATCAAATCCCCAAATCATCCAGCGGGCTCACCACACCCTGGCCGCCCTGATTCAGCACATGGGTATAAATCATCGTGGTTTCTAAATCGCTATGGCCCAGCAATGCCTGAATAGTCCGAATATCGATACCGCGTTGCAGCAAATGTGTGGCAAAACTATGGCGAAAAGTATGAGCACTGACCCGTTTGCTGATACCGACCTGCTTCACCGCCGCTTTAATCGCTTTATTGATCAAGGACTGGTCAAGGTGATGCCGCCGGGTAACGGCGGATAAAGGATCAACCGACAACGAACGAGCCGGAAATACATATTGCCAGTCCCACGCCTTATCCGCATTGGGGTATTTTTTCGCCAGTGCATGCGGTAAGTACACGGCCCCAAAACCGTCCGCCAAGTCCTTATCGTGTATCGATTTCACCTTATCGAGATGATTGCGCAGCAGCGGAATCAATGTCGCGGAAAACGTCGTCACTCGGTCCTTATCGCCTTTGCCGGAGCGTACGGTAATCTGCTTATAGTCGAAATCGACATCCTGCACCCTCAGCCGCACAGCTTCGGTAATCCGCAAACCGCTGCCGTAGAGCATTTTAACCACCAACTGCGCCACGCCTTCCAATCGCGGCAATATTTGTTTTACCTCGTCCACCGACAACACCACCGGAATATGCCTGTTTTTACTGGAACGAATAGCATCAATGCGCTTTTCCAATGGCTTTTCCAGCACCTGCTTATACAAAAACACCAGCGCATTCATCGCCTGATTTTGCGTCGCTGCCGCGACATTGCGCTCGGTCGCTAAATAGCTTAAAAACGCCTCGATTTTCGCCTCGCTATCCTCGAACAGTGCCTGCTTTTCACTCATACGGTGAAATTTCACAAACTGCTTGATCCAATCGCAATAGGTACGTTCGGTATGCAGAGAATAATGCTTCAGCCGCATAATACGGCGAGTTTCATCCAGCAAGGTAGGCGCGTTTGTGCTTGACATAGAGTAATTACCGGCTATAGTGAGGCGCAAATTAAATATGCAGGCAAATTTGCCTGATTTTACGGCTAATATCAAGTTATCGAGGCAATTATGCGCGGTTTTCTAATTATCAAAGCAAAAGTGCCCGAAAAGGCGGGCAATATCGACTTGTCTGGGCAGATTTGCTTGATAATCAATAGTTAGCATCTATATAAAACGGGATTTAAAAGGGAGAATATCTTCTTGTGGATATATTGAAGTTAAATGAAGTACAGCGATATTTTGATGAATCAACAGGCGAAAAGTTATCTCTGTGGTTTGGGAGATATGATTTTGTTGTTGATGGCATTGCAGTATCAGTACATGGTGTTCCGCTATTATTAAATGAAAAAACGGAAGAAATACACTTCCCAAATAAAACTAAGCATATGATTGCTTATTTTGTCGATGAAGCTAAGAAAAATAACAAGCCAGGAATAGAACTTTCACCAAAAAATTTAGAAAACAAAAGATTTACATTTGCTGAAAAATTTGAGTTTGAATACTCTCAAGTAGATTATGAATATATACCTGGGTTAGTTAGGCCTTGGGATGAAGGCTTTCTTACGCCCGTGTTTTTTAATATTTCGGTATTAAATAAGTATTCTCAACATCCGAGTTATAAGCTTGATCTATTTTCAGAAACATACGGGAGTATATCTAAAGAAAATGAATGGAACATTTCATTCGGTGTAAATAAGAACAATAAAGTAATTTTTTGGCTAGGCGATCTTGATACTCTTCCTGATAGTGAAAAATATTATCTTCGTTCTGAGAACATTCCATCTGATCATGATATACAATCCGAGTTTTATGATGCTCAAATTGATGTTCAATTTTCGGAGCCTTCCAAACAAAGTGCTACATTTCATTTGAGAAAAGAGCTCAATGATTTTGTAAGAAATAGTTTGTCCTTTGATCTATATATGCTTGAGGGAGAAATTAGTGAGGTAATTTCAAACTTGCATCGACCAGTATTTTGGGAGGACAAACACGTTGGCCCTGTGATTGAGTCATTTAACAGGATTTTTGTAGAAAGTATAAATAACAAAGCATTAAAAACAGATATTAAGTTAATTGATGCAACAGCTGAGATTAAAAACAAAGGGTCTTTAAAATTATTCCAATTATGGCTAGAAGTTCGACTTAGCTGCAATAATGCAAATGAATTAATGTGCCCATTCTATGTGCTTTACGATTTCAGAATCATAACGTGTCATTTACAATCTCTAGATAAGAAAATTGAAACATTAAAATCAATAAATTCACGTCTAGAAATTGATGAAAATAATGAGGATTATGAATTGATATACGATGCAATTATTAAAAAATTGTCCATTTCCTTCGTTAAGATGTTGGAGGAAACAAAAATGCTAACCAGCGTATCAACTTGACCACAAAAAGCTCCGCGCCTATCGCCGCTCCACTTTTTGTGGCAAGTTATACTTATCGTTAGACGGCAAAACCATGACTTACGATCCACTGTCCGATGTAATCGACGAAGAATTGAATATCGATGAAAATGTTATCGATAACCTCACCGCTTTTCGCAATCAGCCAAAACTTGTTAATCTTCCTGGCGTGGATACAAAACTTGAACGTGAGCGTGTTTCAAATATTTTAAATGCGCTGATTGATTCGATACTTTTAGGAATTAAAAGCAATCCAACAAAACTTTGGGTTCTATCAAATTTTCAAAACTATCTTTTCATAATTCAACAAGAAGACACAGAGGCTCGTGAGCACTTCGGAATGGAGGTGGAAGAAATCATGGATATATTGGGAATCGAAAGTTCAGATGGTCTTCTCAGTTACTATCTTGGTGGTTTATAGTGCAGCCGTCTAACCCGGCATTCAAGAGGGACGCCTATCGGCGCCCCTTAATTTTACGTTAGGGGTTAAACCAAAAGGGGATCAACTTTGGAAAATTCGTTCAATACAATTGTTAGGGAGTACCTTTCAAGGCTAGAAGCCCCGTTGGTCGGGGCGTTGCAAAAATTGGTACAGTATAAGTACCCAAAAGAGGTCTATGCACTGGCATTCGAAATATTTAGCGATGGTTTTACATCCCAATTTCCCGCACGTGCTTTCTTCATGGATCGTACAAATACCGAGTACTTTTTGTATGAAAACGGAGTAGCAAAGTACCCATCCCCAATTGATCCAAATATTTTGAAAGTTGTGTATGTGTATCCAGAGGAAATTGAAGAGGAGTTTACCGCGAAGGATCCAGAGCTTGATATTTGGAATATTGCAACTATCGAATTTATTGCCTGGTTCTATTCCTGCTGGACTAAAGCGGGAGGAAAGAATTTCCCTTTGGTCGCAACCATCGCACATCATGATTCCTCAAGAGAATTCAATCTCATAACTGGTCAATGGCAAGAGTCCTATGCGCAATTTAACCCCTAACAAGTCGGTCAAAGGGACGTGCCGTCCGTTAGCGGTTTTGAAACTCAGCTTTTCATCAAGGTTCGACGGCTTCGCTAAAGCTCACAGAACGGCGCGCCCCTTACCGTAACGTTAGAAGCAATAAAGGGATAAACAATGGAATCGATGAAACATCTTACTTTTGCCATGTACGGTCTAATTTTTGTATTCTATGTGCCTTTATTGTTTTGGGTGCAAAAACGAAAGTTGGAACGCCGTGGGCAAAAATACTTCTTTAAGGGGGTTGTTTCTATATTGGAAGCATGTATAGATGATGAAGGGTGCGTTCCTCAAATAAACCTCCTATATAAGCGTCTTTCCGAACACTATTCAACTATAACAAAATCTTACCGCTCTTCAGTTGAACTCCTTGAAGAGCTAATAGTTCATTTGGATACCCTTGATGAAAAGCAATTTGAATTAAAGTTTGATATTTCTCCACCAAAAGAGAAAAGACAACGAATAGTTAATGTTCATGGGTTAATGAAAACCAAGAATCCTTACTCTAGCTTATCCAGCAAGGAAGCCAATCTCTTAATGGTACTGACTGGTGCCATTGAAAATAAAAATGCAGAGCTCGGAAATAATACCGTCTCTCAAGTTGCTGATGAATTTGAAATCCTTGAAAGCAACCTAAGAAAACAAACCAAGAATAACACTGTGTCGTTTTTAATATCTGTTGTCAGTGTAATACTGACAGTGTTTTTCGGTGTGGTTTCATTTATTCAGTTCTTAAGCTCATGAATGCTTCTAACATGAGCGCTCAACCGGAGTGCGGTTATAATGCGGTTTTATTTTTTCAGCTCTTCGTGCCGCGCCCGTTAGCTTTACGTTATGCATCAGGGAGAGCTAATGGCATATAACCCATGGTACACAGATACATACGAGCCAATTCTCAATATTGCAAATTGGAACAGCTTTGCTGAGGATGCTCCAAAGAAAATGGTAGCCATATTTTCTTGGATGCCTCAAACCATCATGTCCATCAGACATCCTGGCAAGCAATTTAAGTATCAGTTATTCGAACTAAAATCACTGATTGACGCATTGAAGAAGAGCGAAAACAACTTCGATTCATTAAAATGCTCAACTTTATTAAGTGCAGATATCACATTGCACCAAAATAAAATAGAAGAGCTTTTTTCCGCCTTGTTTCCCATAATGGGGGCGGTAGCAACATCAAAATATTTGCACTTCTCTGCTCCACGGTTATTTCCAATGTGGGATCGACAAATTAGGGTAAAAGGTGGTTTTAGTGAGGATTCATCTGGTTATTTCGCTTATATGTCGAAATTCAAAGGTGATCTTCAAATAGAAAGTAACCTAGAAAAAGCAAAGCAAAAATACCCTGCCAATCCAATTCGCGGCTGGGATATTGTCTCAATGGAGTCGCGCTAATGCATAACATGGCGCTCAAGCCGACCCGGTTCCGCTACGCTCCACCGGTCGGCTTAGCTCTACGTTATGTTTCATGAGTCCAATGGCTAAGAATAGCAATCCACTGCTGACACTGACACAGCTTCGGTACAAAAATATGCCGTTGCTTATGGAAGCCGCTAAAGGTGACGATGGTGTCGTAGGTGAAATTGTGCGAATTCACCTTGTAACGGAATACTTGCTCGAAGAGTTAATCCGTTTGGTTTTAGAAAAAAATGCCGAGGCGGTATTGTCTATCGGGTTGAAATACAGTCAAAAGCTCCAGTTGGCAAGCCAACTGGAGCTTGTTGAAGAGCTTAATTTGCTGCCTGATTATGTGGTGGGCTCGCTACGCAAATTGAATAAGTTGCGAAATAGAGTTGCACATCGCTTAAATGAATCGGTCGAAGATGCTGAAGTACTAGAACTGTTTGTGGGTCTGGAAAGTGAATTGCCATACATTGAACTCATGGAGCATGGCAGAGTGATAGCTCTTCGAAGGTATCTTTCCTTTATCTTTGGACACATGCTGCCGAAATTCGAGTCTATTGAAAATGAAACATAACCAACGGGTCAACTTGACCGTCAAAATCTACGCGCCATTCGTCGCTACGCTTTTGCCGTCAAGTTACCCTTATCGTTAGAACCTACCTAGATACCGATGCGTCGCACCGAAATACTTAACGAGGTTAACAATTACGTTTCAAAAGCCGTATCCCGCCTGGATCGGCAGAGGTATGCACAGGAAAGCGCTTACGTTGACGCTTTTCTGGGGCGATTGGATGGGGAAATCGATTTTGGCGAGAACAATGGCATCATTGATCTTCAGTCAACAGTTGTGGCAGACCGTGGCCCTGGTGCTGCTGAACATCAGTTTGGGGCAGATTTTGCTCTCGTATTTAAGAGCAACGGCGGGGCGCTAAATATCAATAAGGCGATTATTGCCCAAGCAAAGAATGGAGTTATCGAGAAATTGTCATCGACTGAAAACGCTCGCCTCACAACACAATGCAAAAAAATGGCCGCAGTCACTCAACACTATTTTGTACTTGAGGCCCCCATTAAGAACCACGCTATCCCAACCATTCGATTAGGAACCTATGAGAACAAGCAGTGGTCCTCTGAGCAAATTCCATTCGATGAGTATCTAGTTGACCACATCATTTCCTGTCAGCATGGCGACAGAAGAGATCAGTTCATCCATGCAGTTGGTGACAGTAAGCTGCCGACACTTAAGGTTCATACAACAAATTTGATTTTCGAGCCCGACCCACCACATAACGATAACGCTTTGTACTACGGGTTCTAACCCTACGCTCAAGCGGGACGGCGCAAAAGCGCGCAGCCCCTTAGCTTTACGTTATGCCTCAACAATCAACCATAGGGAACGAAATGAATCAACTTCAGTTTGAGCGAAATATCGACAATGTCTTAGCCAGAGCTGATGAGCTTGGCATTTGGATTATCTGCGGTTGGACCCTTCCAATCCCAAAAGCAATCGAATACATCGAGAAATACAATACAAATCCGAATGAAGGTTTTCTTGAAGACGAAGGAAAGGTAATTCTTAGTCATGGCGGAGGAAAAATCACTTTCAGTCGACAAGAATGTGATGCCATCGTTTCGCTGATTAAGGCTGCGTATCTTGGCGCATAACCCAACGCTCAAGCGGGACGTTAGGCGTCATAGGAATATTCTTCGCATGCAATTCACATTCCCGCCGGGCCGCACCTGGTTCTATGAGGTGTGGCATCACAAAGCATCGGTGCTTGGGGGCGTCCTAGCAATCGTTTCTCTATCGCTAGCGCACTACGCTGGCTTTTTGCTTAAAGTTCCACTCCAGATCGTGGCAGTAGCCGGAATGCCGCTCGCCAAAGGAGTGACCGCTACATTTCTGTTTTATATGTTTTTTTGCGCGGTTGTTGCGCGGGTATTAACTTCGATGTTGCAGCTCGTTGTCCTTCCCTTTCTCGCCTTAACCGATCGACTGGAACGCGGATTCAGCCGAAAAATGGATTGGACACATCAGCGCCGCTTCGTCCGATCGCATACCCAGACCGTCAAGTGGGAAGGACACGTTTGGATTGCTATTCAAGCATTTTTGTTTCTTCTACTGATGTTGGGGATATACGTGAAATTCACGATTACTTGGATTTCAGGTGTTGGGCTATTCGCGTCAATAGTATTAGTCCTCCTGTCCGGTCTTGTCCGATCTGGATTCTTTCTTCAACCAAGTCCAAGCACCTTTTCCAGAAAAATCAAAAAGCGTCCCGCACATTCAGGACGTGCGGTATCAGCTGCATTTGTAACAATCACGGCAGCTCTCATTATCGTGGCGTTTTTCATGGGGGGCATGCGAGCAAGTTTGTTGCGAGATCAAGAGCCACAGATAACAATGGCAAAAGACTTCACTGGTATGGCTACGGTAATTGCAAGTTCTGAAGGGGCGCTGCTTTTGTTTCAAAAACAGGGCATCGAGCTTCGATATATCTACTCCACCCCTGAATTTACGACATTAATAGAAACCAAACCGGTATTCCCGCCAATCGGCTCTAAGAAGGAGTGACAGTGATGCCCAACCCATCATTCCACCGGGCCTGCGCGAAAAGCCGCGCAGGCCATTGAATTCAAACGTTAGAAACTCACATGCCCGCACCTGATATCTCCGCCATTCTTGGAATTTCTGGCCCCCTATTTGCTGCCATTGGTGCTGGTCTGCTGGCATATGACGCCCTCCAGGGCCCAATGCAAGCTCACCGCCAACGAAAGTTCCAGACACGAGCCGAGGGCGTGCTATCCATACATCGGTATCTGAGTACAACGTATCCGAGCCCCCCATACTCTGCGGACGAGGTATCCGAAGTCAAAGCAAAACTCGAAAAGGAGCGCGATGACAAATTGGCTCAACTCCAAGCCGAGTCAGCAGCTTCCGATATTGAGTACCGCTTGCTCGTATCGAACTTGGCCTTTTGGGGCTTTCTACTCGTTGCCATCGGAAGTCTTGCTCAGGGTGCCGCCGCGTGGATTACTTGGTGACCCGAGTTCTAACCCGGCGCTCAACCTCGCTCCCTTCGGTCGCTGGACGCTACGCGATAAAACTGCGCAGCGCCGGTTAGCTCTACGTTAGGCGGCTAGTTTCCGCCAGTGGCGACCAATGCTTCGCAGCATTACTTAGAGGGAGGCAAATGAAGTACGTACAGGTTCGGATATTTTTGCTAGGCGTGATCTTGTGTCTGATAGGCCTTGCTTACTATGAATGGCACCGCGCCCTTCAAACGCTTCACTACTCACCGAAAGTGGCAGTACTTGGGCCGTTCGGGATCACACTGGCGCTCTACGTTCTGATACTTCCAACAAGACTTGGGAAGCCGGACTCCGCCGGGGAGAAGAAGGCCATTTTCGCCGTCATGGCATTGGGAACGGTTGCAGGCTTAGCTAACTTGTATTTGATTGATCCGAGCATGTTTGGTAGATGAATGATGCCGGTCGAATACTGCGGATCTAAATCTTGGTGTGCCAGGTCTGCGCCGCCATCTAACATGGCGCTCAACCGGAGCGCGGGCATAATGCGGTTTTATTTTTTCAACTTTCCGGGCCGCGCCCGGTTAGCTCTACGTTAGACATCTTCTTCTCCGTACATCACATTCTCATGACTACGCTACTAATTCATTCGCCCGATAACGACGAAAGCCCATCCGAGAAAACCATGTTCGGTGGCAAACCGAGTGCTCCTTCAAAAGCCTTCGAGTGGCCGAAATGCCAGGCATGTCAAGGCAACATGCAATTTCTTGGGCAAATACAAGCATCCCCCGAGCAATTGCTTCTCTTGTTTATGTGTCAGAACGAGCCAGGCATGTGTGATGAATGGGATCCGAATCTTGGGGGCAATAAAGTTGTTTCGGTGAGCACCAAAAATCTTCAATTGGTTTCACCTCCTGATGGCGGCGAGCCGTCATGGCTTCAAAATGAAGAAACCCCCACCTGCAATTTTTGTGGCAATCCAATGCAATTTGTTGCGCAATTGGAGCAAGGGCCTGACTGGCAAACCGAAATGAATTTTGGTGGGGGTGGATGCGCTTATATTTTCCGCTGCACCTGCACCCAAGACACGGCCAAGTTGCTATGGCAGTGCAGCTGTCTAACATGGTGCTCAACCTCGCTCCCTTCGGTCGCTGGACGCTGCGCGATAAAGCCGCGCCCGGTTAGCTCCACGTTAAGCCGTTCAAGAGAGATTGTCATGGAATGGATAAGTACAAGAAATATTATAATTAGCTCAGTTGTAGGTCTGGTCACCTATGCATTAGTTAAAATACTTTTTCCTGCATCCGCTCCAATTG
>Ga0208629_100777_pt1 | contig 14221 bp, 10 predicted proteins | sample LakWasMet19_HOW5_2_FD_183865 | JGI IMG/M metagenome (GOLD analysis project Ga0208629, IMG submission 183865) | Freshwater sediment methanotrophic microbial communities from Lake Washington under simulated oxygen tension - Sediment Metagenome... | ecosystem: Environmental > Aquatic > Freshwater >...
TGGTGCGGGCTGGTCGAGGAGGCGTTTTGTGATCGCGACAACGCCTGATTTCAGCCGCGCCCGCATCATCGTCGTCGGCGATGTGATGCTGGACCGCTACTGGTCCGGGCAGGCCGCGCGCATCTCGCCGGAAGCGCCGGTGCCGGTCGTCAGGGTCAAGGGCAGCGAGGAGCGCATCGGCGGCGCCGGCAACGTGGCGCTGAATATCGCCAAACTCGGCGGCAAGGTGACCCTGCTCGCGGTGGTCGGCGATGACGCGGAAGGCGAGACGATCAAAGCGCTGCTCGAAGCCGAGGGCGTCGTTTGCGATTTCGTGATCGCGGAAGGCGCGCGCAGCATCTGTAAATTGCGCATCATGGCGCAGCACCAGCAATTGCTCCGCCTCGATTTCGAAGATACGCCGATCGCTTTTGATCGCGAGGCGATGGCGACCAAACTCAAAAAGCATCTGCCGAACCATCAGGCGATCGTGTTTTCGGACTACGACAAGGGCACGCTGGCCGACGTGACGCACCATATCGCGATGGCGAAGCAGGCAGGGCTGAAAGTGCTGGTCGATCCGAAGGGCGTCGATTACCTGCGTTACCGGCTGGCCGACGTGATCACGCCGAATCTGTCCGAATTTCTCGCGGTGGCCGGCCTTTGCGCGGGCGAGAGGGACATTCTCGACAAGGGGCGGGAACTGTTGCAGCGCTGCATGGTGCAGAGTCTGCTGCTAACGCGTGGCGAAGCCGGCATGACCCTGATTCAGGCAACCGAAACGCATTCCCTGCCGGCGCAGGCGAAGGACGTGTTCGACGTGACCGGAGCCGGCGATACGGTGATCGCGGTGATGGCGCTCGGCGTCGCGCTGGATCTGCCCTTGCGCGAGGCGATGTTCCTGGCCAACCTGGCCGGCGGCATCGTGGTCGGCAAGCTCGGCACCTCGACCGTTTCGGTCGAGGAATTGAGCCGGGGCCTGCACGGCGACCGCGGCGCGCTGTACGGCATCGTCTCGGAGGACGAGTTGATGCACATCGTCGCGCGCGCGAAAGCGCACAACGAGAAGATCATCATGACCAACGGCTGCTTCGACCTGCTGCATGCGGGGCATGTGACCTATCTGGAGCAGGCGAAAGCGCTCGGCGACCGCCTGATCGTGGCGGTCAACTCGGATGCCTCGGTCAGACAACTGAAGGGCGAGTCGCGCCCGATCAACGGCCTGAAGGAGCGGATGACGGTACTGTCGGCGCTGGCCTGCGTCGATTGGGTCGTTGCCTTCGAGGAAGAAACGCCGGAGCGGCTTTACTGCCGCCTGCTGCCCGACGTATTGGTCAAGGGCGGCGATTACACGCCCGATCGGGTCGCCGGCGGCGACTGCGTGGTCAAGGCGGGCGGCGAAGTCAAAATTTTGCAGTTCGTCGACGGGCAATCGACGACATCGATGATCAACAAGGCGAGGGGAACAGCATGATCGTAGTCACGGGCGGCGCCGGCTTTATCGGCAGCAATCTGATCAAGGCATTGAACGAACGCGGCGAGCGCAATATACTGCTGGTCGATAATCTGTTGAACGGCCGCAAGATGCACAATCTGGCCGATCTCGACATCGCCGATTATCTGGACAAGGACCAGTTTCTTCATAAACTCGACTCGCCGTGCTTCCTGAATCAGGTGCGGGGGGTCTTCCATCAGGGCGCCTGTTCCGCGACGACCGAATGGGACGGCCGTTTCGTGATGGAGAACAATTACGATTACTCGAAGCGCATCTTGCATTGGTGCATCGCAAAAAATACATCCTTCCTTTACGCCTCGTCCGCCTCGGTATACGGCAGCGGTGAGCACGGCTTTAGGGTCGAGCGCGCCTGCGAAAAGCCAATCAACATGTACGCCTATTCGAAGTTTCAGTTCGATCAGTATGTGCGGAAGATTTTGCCCGAGAGCCGGATTCCGATCGCCGGCTTCCGTTATTTCAACGTCTACGGGCCGCGCGAACAGCACAAGGGCGCGATGAGCAGCACCGCATTCCATTTCAACCGCCAGGTGAGCGAGCAGAAAAAAGCCCGCCTGTTCGAAGGGGTCGACGGCTACGCGAACGGCGAGCAGAAGCGCGATTTCGTCTATGTCGGCGACGTGGTCGACGTGAACCTCTGGTTTTTCGATCACCCGGAGCAACGCGGCATTTTCAACGTCGGCACCGGCAGGGCCGAGACCTTCAATCAGGTCGCCAGGGCGGTAATCGACTGGCACGGCGAGGGCGAGATCGAATACATCCCGTTCCCGGATCATTTGAAGGGCGCTTATCAGAGCTATACCCAGGCCGATATTTCAGGCCTTAGAGAGGCCGGTTATCAGAAAGAATTCCTGACCGTCAAGCAGGGGGTCGCGAAGTATTTGGATTGGCTGAATGGCACTGATCGTAGCGCAGATTGACGGTAGAACGCATCGCGTTCCAAAAATTAGGCACACTTGGCTCTGATATTGATAGGCAGCTTTCTACCCTTTTCCGCCAATATGCACTCATTTGCAAGAACAAGATAAGGGCAAATAAGCTTTCATTTGCAAATGTGAGTGCGATTAGCTTGCGTAATCGCACATTTTGAGGTCAATATTCCTCCGAGTACGTTATCGCTAATGACTTGAACGCTGTTGATACAGTGCGACGGAAAAAAGCAGGTGTCAATTACCGAGCTTGGCCAAGCAGTTCAATTGCCGTTAACGTACATCAAAATATAGAGAACCTAACCCCATGGCCCATGCCCGTATCAACTGCGTCGTATTACGAAATTACAAAAGTATTGGTTATTGCAACGTAAAATTGGACCAACTCACCTATTTAGTGGGGGCAAACGGTTCTGGTAAAAGCAATTTCCTCGATGCCTTACACTTGGTACGAGATGCCTTAACAAGTTCGTTGGACAGCGCATTAAACGAACGCGGAGGACTTTCGGAAGTACGCAGATATTCCAGCGGCCATCCAAACCATTTCGGCATTCGTCTGGAATTCTCACTAGCTAATGGGCAAAAAGGACATTACGCCTTCAATGTTGGAGCACTTTCCGGCCAAGGCTACGAAGTGCAAACCGAGGAATGCGTATTGGAGGGTATCGGTAAAGGTCCGTTTTTCCAGATCGATAAAGGCAAACTGCGCAACAGTAGCGAGGCGACGTTCCCTACCGTGACCTCCGACCGTTTGGCTTTGGTAGCCGCTTCCGGCTTGACCGAATTTCGTCCGGTTTTCGACCTGTTCTCAACAATGGGATTTTACAATTTGAATCCCAAGTTAATGCGCGAACTGCAGAAACCGCAAGAGGGTAGATTACTTAAACCGGTTGGCGAAAACATTGCTAGTGTCATTGGGCACTTAGAAAGAGTATCTCCGGAACGCATGGCCATCATCCAGGAATATTTGCAAACCGTCGTACCTATGGTTCATGGTGTAAAACGTAAGCCCATTGGCCCGATGGAAACCCTTGAATTTCGTCAGGACATGGCCGGCGCCAAGCATCCCTGGCGTTTTCTTGCGCAAAACATGTCTGACGGCACCTTAAGGGCATTGGGAATATTGGCTGCACTGTTTCAAGGTAACCGGGATTACGCCCCCACCTTGATTGGCATCGAAGAGCCGGAGACGGCGTTACATCCGGCGGCAAGTTCAGCTTTGCGCGAAGCGTTGAATCGGGCTTCGCAAGAAACTCAAATCATCGTCACCAGTCACAGTCCGGACCTGCTCGACGACCTGAAATTGAGCGCCGATTCTTTATTGTCGGTGGTTTCCGATAAAGGCGAAACCCGGATCGGCCCGATCGACGAAGCGTCTCGGCAAGCGATTCGAGATTCACTGTTCTCTGCCGGCGAGTTGCTGCGCCTAAATCAACTGGCTCCCGACCGCAAACAACTGGAAGCACAAGAACAAAAACAAACCGATTTATTCGGAGACAGCCAGCCGTGATCAATGTGACCGCGATTGTGGAGGGCGATGGCGAAGTCATCGCTTTACCTGTCCTACTACGGCGACTCAACGAGTGGTTAACTCCGGATATATACGTCGATGTAGGCCACCCGATTCGTGTCCGCCGCGACCGCTTCCTAAACAAGGACGAGGAATTTAGTCGCCACCTCAGCCTTGCCGCCAATAAATGCGGCGATGAAGGCTGGATATTAATCCTATTCGATGCGGACGATGACTGCCCCGCCGAACTGGGTCAAAAGACTTTGCTCCGCGCCCAAAGTATCGCACCACACCGGAAAATTTCTGTGGTGTTGGCAAATAGGGAGTACGAAGCCTGGTTTATCGCAGCCGCCGAATCGCTGCAGGGAAATCGAGGCTTCAATTATGACCCGGCAAAGGCCGTCGATCCAGAACGACCGCGCGATGCCAAGGGCTGGATCGAGGCTTGCATGGCCGACCGTTCGTATGGCGAAACCACCGATCAACCGGCGTTTTCCGCGCAAATAGACTTGCAGCTAGCGTTTGACCGTAGTCGCTCGTTTAGAAAGCTTTGTAGCGAATGGAACAAATGGTCACAGGTTCCTAGTGATTAATGCCTGACTTTCGATCATCAATCCCCCACCGTGTGATACTCTTTCATCATGTTTTGTCGCAGCGCGGTAGGCAGCTTCCGATCCAGAAGCGACAGTCGCTAATGTCCTCAAATTGATATTAAGCCGCTGGTAAGGTTGCACAGGTAGGCTGGGTTGAATGATAATGAAACCCAGCTTCGAAGCTGATAAGTTTTGAAATTCAAAAAAAATTTTGGATGCAAAGAAACTTGGTTATTTCAAAGCATCTGCTTGGTTTCGCGTTGCTCTACCCAGCCTACGGCCCTATCGCTTATAATATATAGAAGGGCATCTGAAAAACTTTAATTCACTGGGTAATATTATAAATTTATGAAAATTGAAGAATACTTAGAGCGCCTAAATGATGAAGCACAGAGCATATTTAAAGAAACTCTAAGTTTCAACAAAGAGCTTGGTAATTCTCATCATCGTTCCGCATGTATTTATGAATTTTCTCAAAATATTAGTGACCCATCTGAAAAAGAGATACTCAAAACAGTAAGTGCGCAATTGGAATCTGCTACATTAAGTGCCTGTTGCGGAATGTATAGACAAGCATTTACATCACTTAGACTAGCTTTAGAAATGGGCTTGGCAGCAGCCTATTTCTCAGCTCACAAACTCGAATTGCATGAATGGCTGGATGGCCGTAGTGATATTAAGTGGTCCTCGCTTATAGATGACGATAATGGAGTTATTTCTTCCCGATTCGCAAAAGCATTTTTCGAAGAATTTCAAAAAGATGTTGCCGATTACAGAACAAAGGCTAAACGGACTTATAGAAAACTATCAGAGTTTGTTCATGGAAACAATGAAACATGGGAAAGCTCAGAGATTGAATTATCATTTAATGAAGAAAAGCTGAAAACATATTTTGACAGGGTGAACGAGGTGTCGGAAGTTATTTTGTTTGTTTTAAGTTGTCGCTATTTAAAATCATTCCCTGAGTCAACATTAGAAACATTAGAGTTTATTCCTGAGGAAATGAAACATATAGAATGTGTAAGGGTTTATTTTGGAGGTCCTAAAGGGTAGTTATGGCTGAATTTTATTTGCGCACAGAAAGCATAAAACAATCAGATATAAAAAGGTTGTCTGTTGTAAACTCGCAGGATATTAATCTTATACAAGCACTTAAGTCATCTGAGCCCTGTCTTCTTGAAGGATCACGAGGAACTGGAAAATCATTTCTGATGAAAGTGTCAGAGATTGAAATTGAAGAGGAAAACCCTAATTTCATCCCCGTTTTCGTCGCATTCAATAAAAGCTCACTTATAAATACTGATGATGGGCTTCAGTTTTATCATTGGATGCTTGCAAAAACCCTTAAGGCTTTAACAAATAAACTACGCAAAAAGGGTATAACTGTTTCTAATTATTCTGCGGGGCTGCTTAGTAACGACGAAAGTGATAATCCTGATTCAGTAGAAAGCAACCTTAAAGAAATTATCAAGATATTCGAGGAATCATATAAAGGTCAATCAAGCGTTGATATATCGTCTCTACCAGACATAGAAGATGTTAAAGAAGCAATCGAGAATATATGTAATGAGAATTCAATTGAAAGGATATATTTTTTCTTTGACGAAGCAGCTCACGTATTTAGACCAGAACAACAAAGACAGTTTTTTAACTTATTCAAGGACCTCAGATCGCCATATATAACTTGCAATGCTGCGATATATCCTGGCGTTACATACTTTGGTGACTCCTTTGAAATAACGCATGACTGCACATACAAAAGAATTGAAAGAAATATCAAAGATTCAGATTATTTGCAATACTTTAAGGACATAGTGTTTAAACAAGCACCCCAAGAGGTGCAAGACGCTTTTGATAATCAAAGAGAGCTATTTAATACACTAGCCGTGTGCGCGGGTGGAAATCCAAGAATATTGCTTAAAACAGTGCAAGACTTGGAAAAAGTCAATGCATCATCCGTCAATAGCCTGATTAAAGAATTTTATAGGAATAGAATTTGGGCTGAGCATACTGAGCTCGGTGAAAAGTACAAGGGTCATCAACAAATTATTGATTGGGGAAGAGATTTTCTTGAAAAGACCGTTATACCAACAATTGAAAAATATAATGCTGCGCGCGTTGAAAAAGGTGTTGATGAATCCAGTATATATTTTTGGATACACAAGGACTCACCTGAAGCTGTAAAAGAAGCGCTTCGGCTGCTTACATATACTGGAATAATTACAAAACTTGATTCATCTGTGCGAGCTACACGCTCTGAGCTTGGTGCAAGATACGAAGTTAAGTATGGTTGTATTATTTCATTAGAATCTAACCCACATGCCGAATCTAAGAGATTTTTTGAATCGCTTTCTCTTAAAAAACATCCAGAATTTGGTAAACAACATAGTTCTTATTTAGGAATTAACACCCTTGCGTTTATTAAAGACGATAAGGAACAATATAAAGCTTCGCTGAAGTCAATGCTTGAAAAGCCCATTGATGTGCTTTCCCTTCTTACTGTGTGGCAAAAAGAGAAACTAAAAAATGCTGGTATTTATACCATTGAAGATCTTCACTCAAAAACAGAAGAGAATTTAATTGAATCTATCTATAGCGTAGGTCCAGCACGAGCAAGAATAATGAAGAATGCGGCTACTGCAGAATTATTGGAATATCTATCAGGATAAAATGTAACAAGTGCGTCAACCAGGATGCTTCTTACATTGCACCTGTAACGCAAACGTTGAATGGCGGCTAGCGGTGATGTACCGGCCATACATTTCAAATCTTGAATGTCGCAAAGTGGCCGGTTTGAGTTGATCAATTTAGGTAAATTTTCCCTTAATTTTCAATGCAATGGAAATGCTAAACCAATTCTTGAACATTTCAGCTCAATTTTAGACTTTTACAGCTTATTTTCCTGTCAATTCAATCAAATCGCCGGTTTTGTTTGCACTCAGGCGTTGCAGGTGAAAAGCCGCGAGCGCATCGTCAGGATAATTGGCCGTCAGTTTCCGAAACGCCTCAAGGGCGCTTGCCTGTTGATCGTGCAGCAATTGATAGGCGGTCAAATAATCTTGCAGCGCTGCGTGTCCGGACCCTGCCGCCGCCAGCGGTTCGAAAACCTGCAACGGAATCGTTTTGCCTTTGACCCGCAAGCGCCCGATCGGGCGGGCGGGGATATCGGGGCAGCCGATCAGCGTCGCTTCCGATACGCAAATCGAGGTGCCGAGATATTTATTCGCGCCTTCGAGCCTTGAGGCCGTATTGACCGGATCGCCGAGCGCCCGGTAATCGAAAATGGTATTGCCGCCGAAATTGCCGACGATCACTTCGCCGGTATGGACGCCGATCCGGGTCTGTCCGAAGCGGATGCCCTTTGCGTTCAAATCCTGGCTGTATCGGTGGGCGAAACGCTGCATGTCGATCGCGCATTCCAGAGCCCGGCGTTGATGGTCTTTTTGCTCCAAAGGCGCCGAAAACATGATCGCGACCGCATCGCCGACGATGCGGTCCAAGGTGCCGTGATGCAGAAAGGCGATCGCGATCATCTCGTCCAGATAATGATTCAGCAAGGCCACCGCTTCGCCGGGGTCCATGCTTTCCATCAGGCCGGTAAAGTCGGCCAGGTCGCTGAACACGAAGCTGCAAACCTGGCGGCGGCCGCCGAGTTCGAGCGCTTCGGGATGCTCGATCAGATGCTCGACCCGGTTCGGCGAGATGTAACGTGAAAACGCTTCCTTGACCCAGCGTTGCCGGCGCTCGCTGTATAGGTGCCGGAAGACGCTGGCGACCAGAAAAACCAGCCCGAGGCCTGCGCCCGGAACCATCGGATCAACGAGCAGATGGTGGCTTTGATAGGTCTGCCAGGCGCCAAGCCAAAGGCATGCCAGGGTCAGCATGAAAACGCCGAATGAGGCCAGGGCGCCGGCATTCAAAGTGATCAGGCCGACCGCTACGCCGCTCAGCGTAAAGATCAGCAATTCGAGTGAATTCGACCAGGAAGGGCGGAGCAAATGGTTGCCGCTCAGCATTTGTTCGAGCGCCTGCGCGTGAATTTCGCTGCCCGGAATAATGTCGCCGTGCGGGCTGAAGCGCAGATCCATCAGGCCCTGAGCCGAAGCGCCGATCAGCAGGATGCGGCCTTGCAATTCGGCCGCGGGAATATTCCCGGAAAGGATCTTCCATGCCGGTATCAAACGCCTGGCTTCCGGTCGGGTGTAATGAATCCAGATTTCGCCCTGCGCCGTCGTCGGCACGGTAATCTTGCCGATGCGGATTTCGCTGATGCCGGCGCCGTTCTCGATGCCAGACGTGATCGTGAAGTTCTTGGCCTGCTGCGCGATGCGCAAGGTTTCGGCGGCAAGCGATGGCACGAGCGTGCCGCGATAGTTCAGCAGCAGCGGGATTTTCCGGATGATGCCGTCCGCATCGGGGATGAAGGTGAGGGCGCCGATGCCTTCGGCGGCCTCTTCGAAAGGCGGCAACGGCGCAACGAAGCCCTGAATGGGCGGCAGATAAGGCTTCGGCGAACCGCCGATTTCGACGAAGCGCGCCTTCGATGGGGGCGGTTGGGGTTCGGCACTGCTTGTGTCATCGGGGGAGAAACCGATGACCACGCGGCTGCCGGCCATTTCCTCGGCAAAAATCCGGTCGTGGTCGGGCAGTTTGGCGAGCAGGCGGCGCAGATCCTGGGAAACCGGCCAGAGATTCAGCATCGCTTGCGGCGACGTGCGGTCGGCTTCCGCGAACAATATATCGAAGGCAATGGCTTTGGGTTCCGCCTGCTTCAAGGCCGCAAGCAGCTTGGCCAGGCGAGTGCGCGGCCAAGGCCATTGCCCCAGGCGCTTGAGACTTTCGTCATCGATATCGATGATCCTGACCGGTGCATCCTGGTAAGTGCGCGGCTGGAAGCGTTGGAGCTGGTCGAAAGTCGTGTTGCGCAGGGTTTGCAGCGGGAGAGGATTGGACAGTTGCAGAAATGCGGCAGAGGCAATTGTCAGCAGCGTGAACCCAAGGCCTGCGCGCGACTTAGCCGATTTTGCGTGCATTGTGTTGAGTCTGAAGCTGATCCATTAAATAGGCTTTGAGGCGATGAATGTTCGGCGCAAAAAAATCGCAAACGGCAAAAATAGGCAGGGTGCTGTCGATGAAGCGCAATTTATCCTCAATGCCTAGATCCGCACCCCATTCTTTAGACAGTTTTTCCTGCAATGCCAGCGCATAAGCTATCGTTAGGCCTATCGATGGCAAGATGTCCGCAGCGCACAGGATCAAGGCGTGGTCGGCGGCGGGGCGGCTGTGGAGTGCGATCAATTCGGGTGCGGCGGCGGGAATTTCCGGCAGCGGCGCGCGATGATGATGGTGATTGTAGCTGCCATGGGCGACCGGTTGGCCGGCGCTCGGATGGGTCGCCAGCACCAGCGCCGCCAGTTTGCGGCGTTGGGCCGGTGTGACTCCGGCGGCAAGCAAATAAGGTTCGGCCAGGACGACCGAATTGCGCTCTAAGCGGAAAGGTAAGCTGCCATTGCTTGTGCCGTCATGCCGGAAGTCGTGGAAGAGCGAGGCCAGCAGGATTTCGAGCGTCTCTCGCCGATCCAGGTTGAGCCGCCGCGCCAGATAATGACAACACAGCATCACCTCGCAAACATGCTGTTGATTATGATAGGGCAGGTCGAGGCGGGGATCGTCATGATCGATGGCCCGGGCCAGGCGATGACCGGCAACGGCGAGCGGATCATCAGACGCAGCATCGAGGCAGCTTAGGAGAGTCGCAAAAACCCGGCTGACTTTTTCGGGCAGATTTTCGATCGCTATAAAGGCCTGCACGATTTCGACGCCGGCCTCTTCGGCTGTCTGGGCGGAATCGACTCGAAAAGGCGGGCGTGCAATGTTCAAAAAACCTCCGGTTTAATGGCTGGCGGAACTTAGAAAGGCGCTGATATCGACATCGTCGATTTGCCCCGGCTCCAAAAATAGTTCGGCAAACTTCCGGTAAGTTCCCGAGGTTAAAAAAAGATCGAATAAGTCAGGATCAATATGCCGCTTGAGTTTCATGTCGTGCAGAATTTTGAGTGACTTGGACAGCTTGTAGGGCTGTTTATAAGGTCTGTCGGCTGAGGTCAGCGCTTCAAAAATATCGGCAATCGCCATGATCCGGGCGGGTATCGACAAATCGGATGCGGATAATCGGCGCGGATAACCCTGTCCGTCAAGCGTTTCATGATGTGTGGTGGCATACTCCGGGACGCGCTTCAACGTATCCGGAAACGGCAATTGTTCGAGCATTTTGATCGTTTCGATGATATGTTCGTTGATCTTATAGCGATCTTCAAGAGTCAGCGTGCCTTTTTGCACGCTCAAATTATAGAGTTCGCCGTAATTATAAAGATTTTCGGGAACGGTCATTTTGATGCCGAGCTCGGCTCTGGGTTTTTGTTGAGTCTTGCGCGGGATGACGTGGCAGGCTTTGTCGCTCAACAGGAACTCTTCAACCGGCAGCGGTGTTTGGGTTTCGCCTTGGCGGCGATGCAGTTCGTCACGGGACAGGCCGAGTCTGTCGTCAAAATGGCGCAGCCATTTCGTTTGCGCAATCGTTTCGATACGCTCGATATCAGCTGGGTGCATCGCTTCCTTGCCCAAATTGCACGCGGCGATGAAGGCGAAATCATCCATGAGTTCGGCCTTTCGTTGTTCAAAAGTCGCGTTGACTGCCGTTTCATCCTGACCTCGCAGCCGGGCTTGCAGGCAGGCAATCTCGGCGTCCCGCAACAGGACTTCAAAGCGCGTCCGAATTTCGTGAATGCGATTGTGAATCGTATCCAGCTTGGTCGCTTTTTCAATCACATATTCGGGCGTCGTGACTTTGCCGCAGTCGTGCAGCCAGGCGCCGACGCGAAACTCGAACCATTCATCTTCGGAGGCAAAATTGAAATCGGCCAAAGGGCCGTGGGTTTCTTTACAGGCGGCTTCGGCCAGCATGAACGCCAGTTCGGGCACCCGCACGCAATGGTGCCCGGTATGCGGGCTTTTGCTGTCCAGGGCCTCCGCCATGATCCGGATAATGTTCTCGGTCGTGTCCTTTTGGTTTTGCACCAGTTGCAGATTGTCCAGAGCCACCGCGGCTTGCGCGGCAAGCGCACCGACCAGATCGATGATGTCGGGAGGAAATGACATAATCTTCCCGGTCGAGGAATCTTTGGCGTTAAAAAACTGTAAGATGCCGATTACTTTGCCGCCGCGCGGCGCCATCGGTACGGTCAGCAGGGAGACCGTGTGATAGCCGGTCAGGGCGTCAAACTTGCGGGTGCCGCTGCAGTCGAAGCGGGTTTTCTGGTGCACGTCATCGATGATGACCGTTTGATTATGCAGCGCCGCATAAGTGGAGGCATACATCTCATTGGGCTGGCCCGTTGCCTTATCGTAAAGCGCGATTTCTTCGAAGGGCAAGTGATCGTCGCGGGTCCGTTCGGCAAAACGCAGCGTATTTTCCTCGGTGACGAGGTACATGGTGCCGCCGTCGCAATTTAACAGGCGCTGGCCTTCCACCAGAATATGTTTCAACAACTTGGATCGGCTTTTTTCCATCGACATCATCAGTCCGCTGTCGATCAGCATGTCGAGTTTTGCGGTTCGGTTTTTTATCTCGTCTTCGAGCTTATTCTGGATGGCTTTGTTGGAGCGGTATAAAGTGCCCAGAGTCAGGCAATTGTTGATTCTTAGCATCGCTTCGGTCGTATCGATCGGGTTGCTCAGCCAATCGTTCGCGCCGGCTGTCAACGCGGCATTGCGTTTATCGAGCGATAACGGGCCATGGCTGATCAGCACCGGCAGTTCGACCGGTGCAAAATGCGCTCTTATCGCTCGGACTAGGTCTTCGCCGTCAATCCGGCTGCCGTCTATATCGATCAGCACGAGGGCATAGTGATCCTGTAATAAGGCAGGAACGATTTGCCTGGGATCTTCAAGCCATTTGACCGTGCAGTGCGGCGATGAAGCGAGCAATGCTTGCTGAAAGTTCAGGCTAGCATTCGGGTCGGCGCAAATTAAAATTGCGATGGGGTTGGAATTCAATGCGTCTAATTTCATCGAGCGCTTGGGCCGCAAAAGAGTATCGTTATGATTGAGTGGAGCGTGTTTTATAAGCTGCACTTTACAGAATGGCGCAAAAAAGGATTGAGAAGCAGGAAGCAGTTTGTGAAGTTACCTGACCGTCACTTCCACGCGGCGGTTGCGAGGTTCGCCGGTGTTGTCGGGCGTCGGCACCAACGGATTCTTTTCGCCATGCGATTCGACCGTGATATTAATAACATGAGACTGTTTTTGTTGCAGCAAAGATGCGGTAGTCTTGGCTCGGTCGAGGCTCAAACGCTCATTGTCTTGGTCGTTGCCGATCGTGTCGGTATGACCGATCACTGAAATATCGGGGGCTGGGCGGCGGCCGATTTCTTCCAAAATTTTCGGCAGGCCAGCGGCGGAAGCTTCGGTTAAACGGATGCCGCCTTCCTTGAAATAAAGCTGGAAAGACACCGGCTTTATCGGGCTAGCCGCTAATGCGGCGCCAAAATCCTGATCGATTTGTTGCTGGCTGACGGCAAATGTCTTTCCTGTCTTGCCGCCGATCTCGGCGCCTTCGCGTGCTTTTTCCAGCACCGTCGTGCCTTCGGGGGTCGTAATCTGCACCTTGCCGACGCTGCCTTCGTCTTCCAGCAGTACCACATAAGATGGGGAGCAAGCCGAAAGGCCGATGCCCGTGATGGCAAAAAGTGCCAGACGCGACAAGATGTTGATGGAATTCGTTGTCATCATGATCAATCTTCCGCTTTTACCACAAATCGTGTGCCTCTAACCCCGATAATGCCGGTCGGTGTGTTGATCGACACTGCTTCGGGTTTGAGTTTGGCGATGACGCCGGAGATGTAATGCAGGGTGCCCTTGACGATGCTGGCGGCTAGTTTTAAATCGCCTTTCGCCGGCTTATAAAGGTATTCATCAACGGTGACTTCGGTGTCGGGGCCGAAAGACATCACGGTGTTATCCCTAAACGTCACGCCCAGACTGCCTGTACTGCCTGTTTTAAGGGTGCTGCCGAGATATAAGGGAGTTCCGGGGGCGGCGTTGATCGGGCCGCGGCCGCTGATAACCGTGGCGTCGCCTTGAACGGTTTTGACAAAGCCGATCACATCATGACTTTCTGCCCATGTGCCCAGAGAAAGCATGGACATGGCCAGGAAAAACAAGAAGTATTTAGGTAACGACATGAATCATCTCCTGAATTTCGGGTTAATTTGGGGAGTGAAACAGAGCCGGCAGGATATCGCTTAGGAGATTTTCGCAAAAAATCACCTTAAAGATAGCAAGCGCGGAATGGGTAGATGAAAGCGGCTAACATTACCTTAATTTTGGCTGAATTGCATTAAACATCAATTAAAGCGAGGCTGGCGCTTCGATTAGAACCGCTTACATTTCAAAGCAGAACAGGATGAAATGTTGTGTTGTTGAAATAGCGGCCGCTATAAGGGCGTCTATCAAGCATAGATTTTCCAATCGAAAAACGTAATGTTTTTGTTTTTAATGATGGTGATTTAGAAATTTGTAACAAAAGTTTAACAAAACGCTTGCGAAGTCTGAGAGAGTGCGTATAATGCGCCTCTCTTTCAGCGGTGACGCCGGAAGGCGAAGGGAAGCAAAACGGGTTTTGCAAGAAACCGGAACG
>Ga0208629_100778_pt1 | contig 14219 bp, 19 predicted proteins | sample LakWasMet19_HOW5_2_FD_183865 | JGI IMG/M metagenome (GOLD analysis project Ga0208629, IMG submission 183865) | Freshwater sediment methanotrophic microbial communities from Lake Washington under simulated oxygen tension - Sediment Metagenome... | ecosystem: Environmental > Aquatic > Freshwater >...
CGCCCACACTGTGCCACTCGCTCCGATTCCCCCCGGCTGCCAACGAGTTGTGTGCCTGGGGCTGAGGCGCCGCTCTCGTTTTGTTGAACGTGCTTGCAATCGCCACCACGTACCGCTTGCCCTGATGGTGGTCAGCATTGCGGCAATTTCCGACCGCATCGAGCGGCCATGTACAATCGACGTTTTGCATCGTGTGTGCCGCCTCGATGAAGGGTGCTGCCAACCTGGAGATACCACAAGGGAGTTGTATGTGCCCGGGCGCAATAACCGTGAGTTGTGCGCAGCGTACTGGAGTCGACACAGTGTACACGTGCACTGCATGGCACACGCGGCACAGGCTGGAACGGGGTCGAATACGAATACTCCCATATGGCCATGCATATGCATGGTCAAGCGCTTAATCGCATGATACAAAACGCGGATACGCAGGCGCGGTGTTGACAATAGTGATCGCAGTTCCAATCTCATTGAGCTATTGTGCACACAATGAACATGACGTGCGCACGAATATGGCGAGAATACCGTGATCATGACACACTGTCGGGCGCCACTGGCAAGCCGACGAGCCCTCTGTACTCAACTTCAGGGCTACTCAGTCACGCGTCGTATCGAGTCCAGGGAAGTCAGCAGCGAGGGGTGACCATGCGCAACAACCTGCCCTGCCCGTACACGTCGGTAATTTCTCAACACTCCCGCAGCGGCGCCGCCACACTGAGGAGTGCCTCAGCTGCAGGTCTGCCAGCGAGAGGAAGGTGCCCGGAGCGAGAGCGCGCTGCTGGCAGCCTGCAACACGAGTCTGGCCATTCATTCAGCTGGTGTCGGGCCTCGACATCGACCCACTGCCGCGAATGCCGCGGTCGATGGCGCATACAGGGGAGGAGAGGAGGGGCCTGCGCGCAACAGCAGCAGGCGAACGGTGTTGTCGCTCCGCCTCGCGAGGTGCAGCGGCGCAATTGCGCGGCCTCGTGACACCGTTGCCTCATGACATCGTTCCCAGACAAAAGTGACTGTGAGTGGCCCACCACCCAGCACACCGCCGGCGAGAGCTGGGATGGGCCCGCAGAGCTCCCCGGATGCCAGGGGCGCGCTCGGTGTTGGTGCTGCAGGCAGCAGCTGAGTCGCCAAGGTGCCGCGTGATCGAAGCGGCAACGCGAACTCCGCACTCGCGGGAGGGGCGGCCCCGCTCCACAGTGGAGCCGTTAGGGTTGCTGCAGCCCTTTGAATGCGACCCTCCGCTCATGGGTCGGGAGGGGCGCACCCGCCCGCTTGCCGCCCCTGCTGCCACCAGCACCTGAAGCCGGCTTCGCTACTGCAACATCTGCTGCGTCGTCATCGTCGCCTGCAGCGGCAGCAGCCCGTGCGAACTCTGCCTCCCGTCGCCGGCGGCGCCGCACCGCCGGATCATCGTCGTCTTCGTCGCCGTCTGCCCCCTCGCCGTCGTCCTCGTCCGCCCCCTCGAAGCCACCCTCCTCCTCCTCGTCGGCTTCATCCTCATCGCCACCGTCTTCGCCCTCTCCACCCTCCTCCTCGCCGCCCCGGCGGCCGCCTCCCGCCGCAGCCGCAGCAGCGGCAGCCCGCTCCTCCTCCTCCTCCACCAGGGCCTCCTCGCTGCCGAACTCGCCCTCCACGTACACCCGCACGAAGCGCAGCAGGGCGGTGGCCGCCTCGCTGCCGTTCCGGGCCGACACGAGCACCCTGCCGCTCTCAAATACGGTGACGGTGGCGGCACAGGTGCGCATGGGCACGACGGCCGCGGGCAGCAGGGATGGCGCGTACTCGACGTCGAGGCCCGGGAAGCGCAGGCCGAGCTTGTCCAGCCACAGCAGATCACGCTGCAGGGCCCGAGCCAGGCGCGGCACTTCGTTCCAGGACGCGTCCACGTGGCTGACGGACGGCTTGCTCACGTCGATGGCGTACGGGCTGACCAGGCCCACCAGCCGGATGCACTTGCTCAGCAGCGCCAGCATCTCCGCCTCGCCGCGGCGCGACCCAACCACGACAACCCTGCCCGACGGGAAGACGAGGGCCTCGGCGCGCATGCGTGGGAAGTACAGCGCTCTCGCGGGATGCACGACTGGATTGAATTCAGAGTGCGCGAGCAAGTTGTGCGTGACAGGCGCGCCGCCGTGGGGCGGCATCGTGGCTGTGGCGAACAGGAGCGCGGCCTTCTCAGTCCACCCCTTGTCGCGGGCGATGATGGTCTTCTTGAGGGCAGGGCGGAAGTCGCATTGCGCCACGACCGTTTCAAGCTGCCCGCGTCCAAGCACTGTCGAGATGGCAGCCAGGTCCGGGGGCGGCTTCGCCAGTGCTGCCAGGAACGCCGTGTACGGCGCGGGAGCAGGGACGTGTTGCACAGGAACAGGTGTCGGCGCAGCAGCAGCAGGAGCACCAGCAGCAGCGGCGGGCTCCATTCCACAGAGGCAACACTTCTCGACTTGAAGGAATGAGCTTCCTTGAAGGTCAGCTTTGCGAGTTAGCGGCAGCGCATGAGGAATGAGGCACAATCAAGCCCGATAAGATACGGCACTGGGTCAAAAGCAAGCAATAAACAGCTGTAACTGCACGGGGGGAGACATACTCGAAACAACGCAAGGAAATCATCCGTCGGTCTCGATTGTGCGGAGTCGCCAAGTCGGTGCAGCTCTCTTGCGTTCCGCGCAACTTGACGCTTGCACAGTACGCATTCACCCTCCGAGCTTTTGGACCCTTTTCCATCATCCGCTGAAATGCGCACCGCGCTTCTTGTCACGACGCTGGCCGCGATGGCACAGGCCTCCATGCTGCGTACAAATGAAACTGTCCCCGCGCCGCAGCTGCTGGGCAGTATCCAGTCCAACATCATGGCTGCTGCTGCGAAGGCATGGGGGCAGTCAACTGCGGCGGGTCCAGGTGGCGGCGTAGAGGTGCGATTGCTGGCTGACATCTGAGATCGCATGTGAAACATATCCGAGAATGCGACGGCAGCTCTCACCCAGCACGATATGCCGTGCCAAACGAAACTGCAATTTGGACAACCTCTAACCCTTCCACTGATCCAATGACGTCTATCTTGCAGGCATGCGCGTGGGAGGTCAACAATATTCTGAGCAACGCTGGCCTCCGCAAGATCGGAAGCAATCCGGACTACGTCCCTTCCGTCGTTGCTGCCCTTCAGGCTGGTCGTGGTCGACAGATCAGCGAGGCGGAGACAGTTCCCGGCGATTTGACGGTGGCTTGGTGCGTCTTTGTTGAATGATCTGCTCGTCATGCACGTTTCACCGGGCCCGGCGTTCGTCGAGTCTTCTATGTTTGCGGTCTCTCCTGGCTGCTTGTTCACCTTGCAGTGAGCAACAGCACATTGGCATCATCATGGCGAACGGCGGACGTCTCGCGTACTCCAACAGCTCGAGTCGCCGCTGCTTCTGCTGGGTTAGTAGCGAAAGCGGAACGGCGAGAGATACTCTGGCCTGCTTGCTCTCGCTGTCGGCTGGCATCGCTCGTGCGTCGTGCGACAACTCTCCCCTCCCTTGCCTTCGTACCCCATCGCTGCAGAGCTCGGATGGGAACTTCTCTGGCTACTTCTCCTGCGGCGGATCCACCTTCTGGCGCGTCGACAACTAACTGCCTGCATCGCCAAGATACCAACGCCGATCCACTTTATGCCTTTGTTTTTCTGGCCAGCGGAGCAATTTAGCATATGGTAGAACCTGTGCCGAAGTTGCGCGACGGCGATCAGTCAAGTTCCTTCGTTCGGCGCCAACGCCAAGGCAGCGGCTCGAGTGGCCGAGTGTGGCCAGATGCCCCGCACCCAGCACCCGCGCTATGTCTTGGGCTGATGAGAGCTCTGACTTTCATTACGCTTGCACTGCGTGAGCGTAGGCGGCAACTCAACATACCGACTGGCTTCAGGCAGGTCTGCTTGCTGGCGTTGACGTGTCGCACTTTTGAAGCTCCGCGGCCTGTATCGCATCTCGTATCGGCACGCTCGCGAACTAGCTCGGTTTCCGCCGCTTTCGGCAAGTCGACGGCATGGTAGCGAGATGCAACTCGATCCTCTCCGATGGTGCTCGATGCGTATGGGCATACTCGAAGGTGCACGTGTTCACACGTGTCGCGCTGCACATGCATTGCAATGACCCATTTGCGTGCTCGAGCGCTCAGAGGGTGCGCCCTTCGATATCGACAGCGCAGCCAAGCAACGTACACAGTTGCTCCGACTCGCGCTGGTTTATGTTCAACGAAGCAATGAGCATGCGCCACGACAGCGTTCGACGCGATAAAGTTGCCCACCCTGCGGTGTGTGCACATGTGCGGCCGCAGTTCAACAAACTGCGCGCAGGCGATTCGCATGCCGCGAACACCAGGAGAACGTTGTGCCGCCGCGTTCGTGCGAAGCATGTCACCCGTGCGCCGTAGCGCTGCCCACTCATTTTGCGACCCGCGTTCTGACCTCGCCGCGGCAGCACAGCCAGCAACTGCCTCCGCCCTACTTGCGTCCCTTCTTCGGAGCAGTGCCGCCCGTCGCTTTGCCCTTGGCCCCCGCAGCGCCGGCGGAACGCTTCTTACCGGAGATCGGCTCCTCAGCCTCCGCCGCGCCGCCGGCGCCAGCGGCAGCGCCGCCCTTTCCCCCCTTCCATGCCGCAGCGATTGCCTGATCGCCTGCTGGGTCATACAGCGGCCACTTGCCGGCGCCGAGGGCCGCCTTGCCCGCCTCGCCCTCCTTGGTGGCGCTGGAGCAGTCCACAACGATGATGGAGGCCGCCAGCCCGGCAGCCACCTGCGGGGCAGAGGATTGGTGGGTCGGTGCACACAACAGGGAATGCGAGGTGGCGCGAGCGCTCACATAGAGCACCAATTGCACGTAGTCGGCACTTGCGCGCGTGTTCGGAGGCACTGTGCGGGCGGGCGAGGCTGCGGCCATTCGTGTGGTATTCGCACGCATGCATGCAGCGGCCTCCGCTTCCGCCGCTGAGCGGTGCGTGCCCCGCCACTGACCGAGAGGATGTGGGTGCCGTTGAAGGCGTCCACGAGCTTGGGGGTGGTGCTGCTCTTGACCGTGTCGCCCAGGCCCAGCTCGCCCGAGGTGGGGGACGGCCCCCACGCGATCAGGTTCGCGTCCGCCGCAACGACGGTGGAGGTGGCGCCGCAGGCGATGGCGCGCGGCTTCCAGCCTTGCAGGTCGTATATGGGCTTCGGGCTCGTGTTGGCCTCGCCCGTCTTCTTGGTGATGCCCGCCAGGTAGGTCATCGAGCCCAGGCGCGTGACGAAGAAGGAGGCGGTGCTGCCGGCGAAGATGGACGCCACGCGCATGCGCTCCGGCTCGAAGGCCTTGATGGCTCGCGGCGAGAGCACGTCCTTGGCGTCGCCATGCCCGCACCGGCCGTAGCCGCCGGAGCCCCAGGAGTACACCTGCCCGCTGTCCTCCAGGGCCAGCGTGTGCGCGCTGCCGCAGGCGACGCGGGTGAAGCGGTGCCCAGCGAGGGTGGCCACGGGGGTGAAGCGCGCGAGCGTCTGGAAGGCGGTCCTGCCCGCGGAGACGATGTACTCCCCGGTACGGCCCGTGCCGCACACACCCTCCGCCTCCGTCCCGCAGTTGAACAGGCGCCCTGCGCTGTCCAGCGCGACGGAGAAGTCGCCCCCGCACGCGACCTGCACGATGTCCCGCAGCTCGGGCACACGCGTAAACTTGGTGATGGGCGCCTCCTTCTCCCCCAAGCCCGTCTGCGCAAGCTTGCTGTCCCCAGCGGCGTACACGGAGCCGTCGGTGGCGACGAGCAGGGAGTGGCCGCGGCCTGTGGCGGCGCCGATGATGGCGGGCACGCCCGGCACCTTGGCAGGGGAGAACACATTCTTGGTGTGGCCAAGACCCAGCTGGCCGCGCTCGTTCCTGCCCCACGCGTAGCAGTCCCCGGTGGTGGAAACTGCAAAGTAGCTGCAGCTGGTGCCGTGAGCGGCGACAGACGCGATCGGCACGCCCTTGAGGCTCTCAAGCACGTGAAAGCTGTACAGATTCTTTTCCGGGACACCGTCGAACGTCGTGGGCGGCTCCTTTCGACCTGTCATGGAATGTGCGACGCTGCCTGCAACGAGGAGGACGCCGCCTGCGGCGAAGCTGGGGGTCGCTACCGAACCGGCCCCTGCAGCGCTCGCGCTGGAAGGCGGCGGGCCCCCAGCGCCGGCTGCTGGCGGCGCATCCGCTGGGGCAACTACAATGGCGTCGCTAGAAGCAGCCGGCGCAGCGTCGGCAACAGTTGAAGCGTCGGCCATGGCAGGCTGGCCGTCGAGACTCTCAAGATCGACAGGTGACGCTGCTGGTGCAGTCCGCGCACACACGACGAAGGGCACGAGCAACGCAAGCGACAGGTGACGAGACAGCCGAGCCGTTGGTCTTGAAGGGCTGTTGTGACGACTCGTCGTTCTTCCAGGGAATGGACACGGCAGATGCGAAATGCTGGGAATTTGCAGGATCGGGTGACGTCTTCGAAGGTAGGGTTTGGGCCCGCTTTGCACGGTAGGGGTGCATGCCAGCATCGTCGATTCGAAAGACAGCCAACTCTCTTGCATCTATCACACACGGCCGCACCACGCCCCGTGTGATCTGGTGAAAGCGAGGTGCCTGATTGAAGAGGCTGATTCCTTCTCTCACCGGCACCGTATCGCTGTATACCGCTCATGCCCAACATCAAAGCATAGCCATCCCACTTGCATGGGCTTGTATCCCTCATTTCAGCGAAGCCCAGCTGCAAAATGGCAGTCGCGGAACTGAAGGCCAGCATTTTGCTCAGGGTCTTTGCGTTCTTACTGCCCGCCGAGCTCACTCGCACCGCAGGCACATGCGCACGGTGGCGGACGTTATGTTTTTCTGATGACCTGTGGAATGGTCTATGCACCCGCTGGTTCCGAATTCCTGTCAGCAGCGGCTCTGTCGGCCGCACGACAATCACTGGCAGTCTTCCCGTTCGTCAAGCCGCGAATAGATTCACTCTCCTATACCTCGCAGGCACTCTGCCCCGAGGTAGGTGGACTCTGGCGAAGGCTACATCTGCACTGATGTGCACAGCTTTCACGGTTCCAGTGTGCTGCCCGCTTGTGTCGCGCTCGGAGTGCAGCGGGAAGTACTCCTGTCGCAGCCCGAGCGGGCAGCGGCCGTGTCCCGTCGTGCGCTGCTGGCTGGCAGTGTTCCACTCTGACTCCACGAGGTTGCCGACGTGCTCCTTGCGGCGCATTCCCGTGGGCGGCCTGTGGTGTGCGCGCCAAGGCAGCGGGGCAGGGGCTGTGTGGACGGCCGTCCCCCATGCTACGCCGGACACGTGTGGGCATGGGCCCGGAGGCTGCGACAGCTGCTCGGCAAAGCACTCGCTTCTGTCTTCATCCTCGCTACAGATGCTGCACAACCGATTGCGGCCTGTGCCGAGCGGTGTAGGGGAGGGCAATGTCGGCGCTTCCTGTGATGTGGGGACTGGCTGCCTCAGTCCAGCCGCTGCCCACCGCACGCATTCAGGGACCCCCCAGCTGCCATCCAGCCTGCCCTCTTGCCGAGCGCTGCAGCTGAAAGTTGTGCTGCAGCATGCAGCTCTGGGCGGGTCGCTGAGCGGCGGGCTGCAATCCCGATCGCAGGAGCCGTTTCTGGTCCTGGCTGGTGATATTATGGTGGAGCTCAAAGATGGACAGCTGTTACCGGCGTACTGTAGCGCGGGGCCAGTGGGGCCGCTTGCGGCTCTCGATGGTACGGGGCCAGAAGGCTGGGGGCTCGGTGATGGAAGCGGTGCTGCTGAGGGCCTCGTGGCGGTTTCAGGCAGTTGTAGCGGTGAGCCGGGACGAGCAGCAGCCTCGCGGATGGCATCGGGCGCCGTGTTGGTGCCTGGCAGCTCGGCGGTTTTCAAAATTGCAGTTCCCTTCGTGTCGGTGGGGGAGGCTGGCGCACATGGAGCAGGGGAGTGCGAACGGGGCGAGCTCCTGCCAACCTTCGAGCCGGAGGCGCTGGAACGAATAGCGGGATTATGGGTGCCGATCAGAGCCGTTGCGCATGATGGACCTGATAGTGGGCTGCCAGTGACCGCAATTGCCCACATCGCTGCTGACGTCACGCACTCTTGTGACTCCGACACGTGCTGGTCACGCAGGAGGTGCGTTGCTGCTGCATGTGAGGCTCCAGACACGACTTCGCACCTGTGTGGCGTCGGCCACGTCTTCGGCAATTCCAGCTCGCAGCTCGCACACTGCCTGCTGCCAAGGTCGGTCCCTGGCTTGCGACCTCACCCTGCCCACCACGAGCATGTCGACGGCGCCGGCGCAGGCGGCGGCACAGGCGACTCGACATCTTGCGATGCAACACCATTAACTGACGCCATGAGCCCTCTCATGGCCGCAACAAAGCTCTCAAGATCGGGGGTTGCGTTTGGGGCTGGTGACTTTGAGTCCCGCGTATGGGAGTTGTACACTCCGCTGCCTGGCGGGGCGTTTGCCCGGCGCGAGCTTGAGGACGGGGTTGCCGGGGAGCGGTGACGCGGTGACGCGCGCGCTACCTCGCCATTCGCTTCCTGCGTGCTGGTGTGTGCGACTGTGACGCGCCTCGCGCGGTGCTCGTATGGCCACAACGCAGGCTGCCATCAGCTGCCATCAGTTCGGAGTGGTACTCGCGCTCTTTGCCTGGTTGCCGTGGCCACATCGCGCTGTCTTGCGTGGGTACCGGGGATGGCGTCGCTTAGAAACGCCAAGCCTATTGATCAAGTGTGTTACACGTGTTCATGGGTGCGTGTCAGTGGCCATGCTCGGCTCCTAGACCTGCAGTGCATGTGCGTTTTTTCAGCCTGATCGATTAATTTGGTGACGTCGACTTCCATGTGCTCGGATTCAGTGTTGGCCTCAATATATGTTGTTGAATTCAATTGATAAATTATGGCGCTATTGCGCCGGCAGACGGTGACCACGAGCATTACCCATCGATTTCGCGTGGCTACCATATGCATGGCCAAGGTTCAGGCTCCGGGATCCCGCTCGCCGGTCCACGCGTATACGTATCCGAGAGCACTGCTGGCAGGGGTCATTTGTGGCTTGTTGTCTCTTAAATTCTCATTCATAGCAGAAGCGGCGGATTGAATACGCATGAGCTCGAGCTCGAGTGAGGGCTGTGCCGGCGCCTGCTGAGCGAAGCGGGCCGGAAAATGGTGGCTTGCCCACTCGAGTGCAGGGCCCGTTCGTGGCTGGTCACGTTAACGGTTGTCTCTTGAATTCAGTTACATTTATGCCATCGTCTAAATCATATTAAAGCATTGCGAATGGTCGGGCATCGTCGAGCACGACGGTAGCCGAGAAGAATACAAGTCAGGCGCATGCAACGGGCAAAGCGCGGCGAGCGAGTGCATCGGAGGAGGGCGTGCAGCGAGCGCGAAACTCGCCCTTGTGAAGAGAGTCCTACGCTCTGTCGATTGCGGGGCCGCGAATGAGATTAAGCGTGGACATTGTGTGCGACCGCTGTCACGACTTCCCTAAACCGCGCTGCAGCCCAGAAGTGTTGGCCCGGGGACCTCGGCCACCCTGCTGTCACGCAGCCAAGCAAATCTGTTAAAGCGGCTGCATGGTCATCGTGCGGGAAGGCCAAGCCACATTATCATGCCCTGTTTTTCACCGAACACAAATGAGTTGTGATGTCGTTCCTCGCGCCAGCACACACACGCCCAAGTGAAGCCAAAATATCACTGAATGGCGGGATCCGAGTCTCGCCGACGCCGGAGACTCACGAAGCACAGAAAAGTACGCTCCCGCATCCGACCGACGACGTCACTGCGCGGCCGCTCACCCCTATACCGCGCCCCCTCAAGTATCAGCGCTGGTGACGGCGTCATGACCATACTGGCAGCACATGGCACAAGATCTAGTGCAGAACCAGCGAAGAGCATGAGAACGGAGTAGCCTGCTGCGTTCAGCACTGACCCCCAGCTCGAGGATGAACAACGTGGCACTGCCAGTGGCGTTTCACTCTGTTCATCTGACTCGAGCAATGGATACCAAAGTTCCCTCTCAGCGCTTCAGGGTCATCTCCAAAGAGAGCGAGCGCTACTGCCTTGCGCCCATAAGCCACAACCGCAGCAAGACACGAAAGCCCAAGGGGCATCGTCGCTATCCATTAGAGTGTGGAGGTCGAGCGTCGTCAGAGCGGTGTCCAGTGTGTTCTGTGTAACCCCTCAAGATCGCGTTGATCCGTCGAACACGCCGCATACACACGTGTCCGGCCAGTGGAGCACACGCGCGGGATACCAGTGAAAATACGTCAGACGCTTTCGCTGTTCCGGCGAGGAGCAGTTGCGGCGCGGACCTTGCGAGGCACCGCACTCCACAGCATGTCGCAACCCCTTGCTTCCCAGGCCCCGGGTGGTAGCGGGGGCGTTGAGCCCAGCCGCACAGGCGCCAAAGCCGCGGTCAGTTCAGGGGGCGCCCCGTCGCCTCTCGGGGAGCCCTCCTTGCGTCGGAACCAGCTGCTCGGGGAGGTGCTGCAGGCGCTGGCCAGCTACTACGGCCACAAGGCAACCGCCACGGGCAAGACGGGGTGGCAGAACGACGCCGCACACATTACGTCAGTTGCAAAGACCATCAGCGCCTGCGACACTGCGCTGCTGAGCGGCCACCACGCACGAGCCCTGCTGGGTCAGCACTTCATCGGTCGAGACACCGCCCGTGACATCGACGAGGCGCTGGAGCGAGGCGCGCCGCATCACCTGCCGGCACGCATGTACCCCAAGTGGCTGCAGGGCAGCCCCGCAGCTGCAGAGGCAGCCGCAGGCGTGCAGGACAGCCCGCTCGGGCCGCCCTCGCGGGAGCGCAACGCGCGCGTGGCGGATGTGCTGCGGGCGGTCGCGGCGTTCCTGGAGACCAAAAGGCCGCCAGCAGGGGACGAAGCGCGGCGTTACGAGCCCAGCCAGCGCTTCAAGGAGGCGGCGGATGCCGTGGCCGCGGCCGGGTGGGACATCAGCTCCGGCGTCGAGGCCGAGGACCGGTTGGACGGCGTCTCGTTTGGGGTGGGGGCGAGGATCAGCGAGATATTGCAGCACGGGGCGCCTTCAAGCCTACCGCTTGAGTTCTGGCCGCCCTGGCTTCGAGCGATGCACGAATCGGGCGCCTCGGAGGTCCGTTCAACAGGTGCGCGGAAGCCCGCACCGTGGCCCGGGGGCAGCGGCGTGCCGGCACCATCGCCTGCCGCGACGCCCAACCCGGACCTCTTTTGATGAGGGAGCTCAATGGCGTGACGGGTGAACACTCGAGTGTGGGGGAAGGCGGGTGGAGGGGCTGGCGAGCCCAGCCCGCAGAGTACACGCCGGCGGTGTGCACAATCTTGAAACTTCTTGAAGTGTGTGCTTGGAGGTGGAGCCTCTCGTTGCATACATTATAGCCTTTCCTGTCGGAATTTCTGCGCCCTTCGCTCGTGCCCTAGGGTGAGCACGTGCCGCAAGTCAAAGCGCTTCGGCGAAGGTCAATCTCGATACGAACTTCGGAATTCGGGGCGATTGTCCGTCCACAGTCGAGACTTCGAAAGGTAATGCACAAAGGACAACGCCCCGCAATGGCAACGACAACGCAGTTTCAAACGCTACATCTTCAAGCGGTATTGCTTGGACGAAACCATCAAACAGATCACTGACAGCCCCCGCAATCACCCTTGCCTCTGGTGAGCGACGCGGCGGCGACGGACGTATCATAACCGCACATTTAAACTCTGCAAACTACGACAGGGCCCGCGAGCTCTGGGTGAGAGCCGTCCTCAACCCCACCGAGGTCCTCCGCGCGCAACACTTGGGTACTGGGGCGGAAGCCCGCTCCCAAGGCGATGGCGATCTCTGCGCGAGAAATTGGCGCCGGCATCCTGGCATTCACGATCGGTTCATTGCTCACCCTGTTCGTCGACAAGTCGCTTATAAAGGGCGCTCTGAGCAACGCGCTCAACGCGCCGATCCACAATGAGCATGCGACCCCAACATTACACCGCGAAGCTGGGTTAGGTGGTGCTGAGGCTCCCGATGTTCACGGCGACAGAGCTGCAATCTACCGCCCAGTTGAGTTGGGCGGCTCCCTCACGGACACCGCTTGGGTCTCCATGGCCTCCAATGACGAGACGGGGCAGCTCGCCCTCACCATGTTTCAGAGCCTGCGCGACACTGGCACTAAGGTGCCCCATTTGGTGCTGATGCTGAGTCAGGCAGGACCCGGCAGCGCAGACTGCATGGATCACGAGTGGCGCAAGGCTCATGGCCGAGAACACATTGACTGCTCGGGCACGAAGAAGACCGAGCCCGAGATCGTCAGCGAGCGCTACCTGAAGCACCTGCGCCGGCTGGGCGTGGAGACGATGCTGGTCGACCCCATCCCGCTCACCCCGTATACCAAGGACATTCCCGGCGGGGCGACGTCCTTTTGGGGCGCCGCCTTCAACAAGCTGAAGATATTTAACCTGACCCAGTTCAAGAAGGCCGTCTGGCTGGATGCCGACGATTACTTTGTGCGCAACGTCGACCACCTGATGGGCATGCCCTCGCTCACTGGCAGCGTTGTCACCGCCTGCTGCCATGCTGTGGGCCCCGCGTACCCAGGCGGGGGAATTTTTGTCACGGAGCCCAGTGCTCACACCTTCGATGCGCTGCTGCGCGTGATCGCCCATCCCCGGCCAGGCACGCTGGGAGCTGGCTGGGACCTAGGCGACATGCAAGTCATTCGGCACTATTTCGGCGCAGCGCCCTACGACGGCTCCCTAGAGCCCCTGTACCCTGCCATCAATGATCTGCGGCACGGCTACGTGGGAGGGCTGCGGTATTTCAAGAAGTACCGGGACATGTCGCAGGAGCAGTTCGACGCGTACATTGACAGCGTGCTAGACTCCCGCAAGCTGCGACGCGAAGGCTTTATTCCGGAGCTGCGAGATCCTTCGCTGCCCAACTACGAAAGCCTTGACATGCGTTACGACCAATGCGTGGGCACCTTCAAGTGCGCTCCAGAGCGAGATGAGCCCGACATTGTATTTAGCGTGCACTTTTCGTGCCTGCAGACCGCGCGGAAGCCCTCCCAGTACGCCTCGGAGAAGGAGCTGTTGGAAGCGATCAATGCGGCTGATGAAGCCACGCGGTACTGGTTCCTGATGTGGTATCACACATATCGCGCCGCCACGCTTGGCGAAGGCTTTCCGGCCCCGAAGTGGACAGAGCCTCTGCCTGTTGTCCCCCTGGCAGGCTCGTTTGGCGCCAACACGACAGCGCCGTAGTCGCGGTCCGTCATCGGCGGTTCGTGCCGGGGGCGTGCGTGGTGGTGGCTGCAGATGTCCGCACCCTGACCCCAGCTGCGGCACTGCGTGACTACCGTCAACGGGTAAGCCCCCGCTTTCGATTTTTTATGCGCACCATCGCAAACACAATGGCTCTCGCCGTTCGCCGCAGCCTGGACAGCAGCGCAGGGGGCCTGGTCTGCGGCATGCATGGTGGGGCGATGATCCGTTGCAAGTTGCGCGAGGCCACCGCCGCACGGCGGCTTGACTTGGTCGGCTTCCGCAGCGACCTCGGTCTCATGTCAAACACTATTCAGCGCCTTCGTCTTGCCTTCGTTCGCGTGTGTCGGAGCCCCTCGGGGGCTGGCGTGTCCTTGCTCAACCATCGATGTCGTGGGTCGGGCCATCAACCCTTGAGCACGGCTTCGTCCGTGCACCGAATGGCCTGGGGAAACAGGCGCGGTGTAGATGACTGGGAGTCACGGTTGAGCTCACCGTGACGTTTGAAGTTGGACGATGTGCCGCAGCGGAGGTCCGGGCTGCCGGCGCCAATCTCGGACCCGTGGCGGCCATTGGCAGCTGCAGTTGCGTCATCCCGCCAAGGAAACCGTCAAGCCTCACACTCTCAAGCGCGACAGAGCCTTCGCCCGCCGCGGGCCCCGGGGCCCCGGGCTGGCCCAGCCGGCCAGGCAGTGAGGCCCCGGGGTGTGCGCCACTGGGCTTGCCCCGTTGCCGCGCACTCGACACGAAAGCACCAGCAGGCGCTGATTATGAGAAATTCGAATCACTGTGCGGCGGTGGCACTGTCCGTATTTTGATAGTCGCATACTGCCGCGCGGGTGGCAGCCCCAGCCTGAGGCCCTGAGCACAAGCAGTCCATAATAACACGGCCTGCAGCGCCCTCCCACGCGTGGCACACGACACCGTGGCGGCCAGCCGTCCACGGAGCTGCACCGCCCGTCCTATTCTGCAATCAGCCCCAGCAGCCGCTACC
>Ga0208629_100779_pt1 | contig 14206 bp, 7 predicted proteins | sample LakWasMet19_HOW5_2_FD_183865 | JGI IMG/M metagenome (GOLD analysis project Ga0208629, IMG submission 183865) | Freshwater sediment methanotrophic microbial communities from Lake Washington under simulated oxygen tension - Sediment Metagenome... | ecosystem: Environmental > Aquatic > Freshwater >...
CGGAGGGGGGTGAGTCGGGCAGACGAGAGGATGCCACACGTGAAAGGCGATGGCGAGGCGAAAAAAGGATGTGTAACAGGCAGGCACACACCAGCATAGGAAAGGCTCCCAGCCTCTGTGCGTTGAGGCGCCTGTCCCACTCGCCCACCGCACTCAGTCACCATGCTCCCCCGTCTCGCGCCTGCACTGCTCTCTCCCGTGCTCCCCACTGAGCCTCCGTCCGTCCCCAGCCGCTGCCCATCCCCAGCCTGTGAGCCTTCGTCCGTCCCCAACCGCTGCCTGCAGGCGCGCCACTCACCTCCTCGCCCTCGAACACGACCCGCAGCGGCTTCTTGAGCAGGCTGGAGCGCTCGGCAGAGCTGCCGCCGCCGCCGCCCACGATGCCTTGCAGTGCATCCTCAAGCATCTGTGCGCGCCGCACCTTCAGCACAAAGTAGGGCTGCGCTGCCGCGCCGCCAGCGGCGCCTGCAGACGAAGCATAAAAGGAGAAACGCAGCAGCAGCAGATGTAGGAGCAAGCGAAGCAGCTGTGGAGGACACGAGGGCGGAATGGGGTCACGGCCGCGCGCATGCCCAGCCAGCGCTGCAGCGGCCTGCATGCGAACCCGGAGGACGTATCACTCACCGCCTGCACCTGCCCCGACGCCCATGAGCCCACCGAAGAGTCCCCCCAGGCCCGGCATGCCGCCGAGCATCCCCTGCATCATGGCGGCACGCGCGCGCTCCTCCTGCGGGAAGGGGACGCGAAAAACAGAGGAGAGGGTGACGGAGTTGGTGGGAGGGGCGGTGCAGGACGATAGAAAAACGAAGTCAGGGCATCGCGGAGACATGCGGCCGCTTGAAGGGGCGAGCAACAAACCGCAAGCAAACCGAGCAAGCCGCAAAGGGCATGTTATCCCCGTTGCGGAGGCATGCGTCCAATGCCGTACGCTCTGCCTCACCTGCTGGTACTGCGCGTCGATGGAGAGGATGTTTGACTTGGCGGCCGCGTCCAGGATGAAGGGGTAGGCGCAGAAGGAGAAGGTGCGAGGGGCTGCGGGGGCCAGGTGAGAGGACAGAGCAGACAGAGGCATAGGCAGTAGAGCGGGCAGACACCGCCAAGCAGGCAGATGCACCACACCGCCGAGAGGAAACACAAAATATGAGGAAGGTGCGATGCCCCCAAGACCCGAAAATCCCAACCGGAAGTTTCCGTGGCCATGCATCCTCGAAACGCTTCCAGCAACCCCGCCCACACGCAGAGCCCGCACACGGGATCGACAATCAATTCGAAGTCAGGTTCGGGCACACGACCCGCACGACCACGACCCAGCCACCTCTCCGCCAACACACCCGAACACACCCGCCGCCTCCTCGCCAACACACTTGCCAACACACCCGCACACATCCGCCGAGTCCGCCCCCTCGCCAACACAACACACTTGCCGAGTCCGTGCCCTCACCTGCGCCGCCGCGCGCGCGCTCGCGCTCAATCACCGCCCGATCCCGCGCCCAGCGCCTGTAGTCCGTCTCCAGGTTGATCTCCCCGCTGACCACCTCATTCGCAAAAGCGGCGGGCGGCACGGCGTGGCGGCCGCCGTGGATGAGGGCGAACTCCTCGTTGGCTGGAGGGGGTCAGGGGACAGGGGACGAGGGGAGGGAACGGGGAAAGTGTGAGAGCAGGGGAAGTGTGAGGTGGTGGCGAAAGGGGGAACGAAAACGTGGAAACAGCGGGAGTGGAGCAACGCGTCGTTGCGAACGCGCGGGAGAGAGCAGCTGTGGCACACCCCACAGCTTGTGCATCGACCACGCGGCTTCCCACTCACCCGCGTGCAGGCACGCCATGTAGGCGAGGACCGGTGTGATGTCGTCCGCGTGCGTGTTGCCTGCGGGGATGGCAAGCAGAAGTGGCGTGAAAGCCGGAGGTTATAGCGGTGACAACGAAACGGGCGGACGTGTGGGGTGCCCGGGAGTGACGCAGGCATTCTGAAAACAAGCTCCTATCAACCCAGCAGCCAGACGGCACGTCGCAAGCAAGCGGGCAAGCGGGCACAACACGCAGGGGAAGGTACTGCGCAACGCACCCGCATACAGCCGCAGCGTGATGTACTGCTGCGCCCAATCCAGGCCCCGCTTGATGATGAGAGGCGGCACCGCACGCGCAGCAGCACGGACAGAGCGGGGGCTGGCCCTGCCTGCCTTGCCGCCGGCTTTGCCGCCTGCAGTGGCACTGCCGCCACCACTGCCAGCGCCAGCACCGGTGGCCGCTTCGGCGCCTGAGCTCGTCACGGCAGCAGGCTTGTCCGCGGGCGCTGCGCTGGCCGCTGTAGAGGCGAGAGTGAGGACAGGGCAGGGGAGGGGAGGGGAGGGTGATAGACACATGAAAAAATGCATTCGCCCGTGCAAGGCGCAGACCGCTAATGCCAGCGCCTGCGCATGCCGCGCCCCCTGCTAACAAAGCACCAGCTGCCCCACATTCACTGCCAGCTGACGTCGCATTGCTGCCGCCTAACTCACCGCCACGCCCCTCCTCAGCCTCCCAGTCTCGGCTGTCACTCTCGGCCCCCTCCCCCTCCTCGTCGTCCTCGTCGTCGCCCAGGAAAGCGTGGCTGCCCAGCGCCATGGCGATCGGATCGTCTGCCCGCAGCAGGAAGGAGTGCCCGCCACCGGCAGTCGCGTACCAGTGGCTCAGCAGGCGCGCCGGCCGCCCCGCCGCCGACGCCGACAGCACGGCCGCCGCGTTCGTCGCCGCCGCGGTGGCAAAGGAGGAGGCGCCAGCGCCTGCGGCGGCTGCAGGCAGCGCTTCGATCGCCTTGCAGAAGGGCAGCAGCGCCGTGGAGTGCGAAATCGGGTCTTCCAGCACGGGGCACGCTGCAAGTACCATTATTGCACGGAGCAGGTGCTGCAGGGCCCCCTCCTCTGAGAGGGCAGGCAGGGGCGGGGCCGCGGGGGCTCCTGACGACGCTGCCGCGTCTGAGGATGAAGACGAGGAAGACGCAGCAGACGAGGAAGAGGAGGAGGACGCGCTCTTGCTGCTGGAACCTCCCGCCCCTCGCACCCCCAGCGCCTTCACGGCCGGCAGCAGCACGTCAGACGCGCGCTTGATGCAGCGTGTGAACTCGTTGCGCAGCGGGCCGCCGGCGCCCAGCCCATCTGCGGCGGCCAGCAGGGCGGTGTACGCTGAGAAGAGGGCAGACACGTCCAGGGGGCACGGAGGGAGGCCCAGGAAGGGGGCGAGCGGGGTCGCCACGGGCGGCAGCGCAGGCGACGCAGCGGGCCGCCCTGCTCCGCCTGCGCCTGCTGCTCCGGCGCCTGCTGCTGCTGCTGCGGAGCCTCGCCCCGCGACAGTGCCTGACGAAGCCGAGCCGGCGCCTGTCGAGTCGCGCCGGCTGCTGCGGTCAGGCGTGGGAGGCACACGGAGGGAATCAAAGCCACTGCTGCTGCCAGCGCCAGCGCCCGCGGCGTCAGACGCACTTGACGCTCCAGCAGGAGCAGATGTGTCAGCTGAGGGGTCGCTGTCTAGCGCCATGCCAGCTCCGCCGCCCCCCGCACTGGTACCCTCGGCAACGCTGCTGCCGGCGCTGCTGCTGTCATCGCCAGCCCCAGCGCCAGCAGTGGCAGCAGCAGCGGCGGCGCCAAAGGCCTCCGAGCGAGACCGCTTGCGCGCCCCACCGCCCTCGCTGTCAGAGCCGCTGCCGCTGCTACCGCTGGCTCCTGCCGCGTCGCTCCCACCAGCAGCGGCGGCGCCTGGAGTGGCAGGTGACGGGGCAGGGCCCGAGGCGGCGGAGGAAGAGGAGGAGGCAGAAGCGAAGGAAGAGGAGGCCGCGTCAGCGCGGAGGATGTGTGCCACGCGCGCGCTGCCGGAGCCGCCTGCACCGCCGCCACCACCACCAGCCGAGGCAGTGCCGTGCGCCTCATCAGTCAGGCCCCCGTCCACGCTGCTGGCGGCGCTGCTGAGCTCCAGCTCCGGGATCGGGGGGAGCGAGCCCATGCCGCTCCCCAGCGCACTGGCGGCGCTGCGGGCGTTCCCGCCGGACCCGCTGCCCGCAGTCGCGCCGCCAGCGAGGCCCGGTAGGCCGAAGGACCGCCCCAGGCACTGCACGCTCCCCCACGTCGCCCCCACGAACCGCTGCAGCAGCGCGGCGTCGCCCACAGCTGTGGCCAGCTCCACCATCTCCCGCACGCGCTCCAGGGATAGCCCAGACGCGATGTCGCGCTGCCACTCGGCATCTGTCGTCTCTGCCGCAATGATCTGCGCAGAGCTCTTGGGGGGCGCCGCCGCGGCGCCGCCGCTACTGCTCCCTGCTGCGGACGCGGCCTTGCGGCCGAGGGCGCTCGCGTAAGAGCCGCCGCCGCCAGAGCCAGAGGCGCCCCCAGACGCAGAGCCGGCGGCGTGGCCGGCGGTGGCGCTGCGCGGCAGGCCCGCTGCCGCAGCTGCAGCAGACAACGCGTCGGCAGCCGCCGAGGAGGAGGAGGAGGAGCCGGCAACGGGAGCGCTGGCGCTGCGAGCGCCAGCCGCAGACGCCCCGTGCGCCGCCCGGCCGCCGCCACCGCCTGCAGCTGCAGCAGCGCCCGGCAGCGCGAATCGCAGGCTGGCTAGTGCAGGGGCGGCGGCTGTCCCCGCTGCCGACGCAGCCGCAGGCGCCCCGCTCCCCGCCTCGCCGCCTGCGCTGCTGCCGCTGGCCCCTGCTGGGACGGGGACGGGAGGGCTGGCGATGGAGCCTGCGAGCCCTGAGATCGCCTGCGCAAGCATCTCCGCCAGGGCCGCGCTGCCAGCGCCGCCGCCGCGCCCGCCGCCGCCTGCGGATGCGCCTGCAGTGGCGCCACCTGCGGCACGCTCCTCGTCCTCACCGTCGCCGTGCATGCTGCCGCCACCGTCGCTGTCGCCGTCGCCCTCCTCATCGGCGTTGTCGTCCCCGTCGCTGCCGTCGCCTCTCATGTGGATGCGGCCGTCATTACCCTCCTCGTCATCCTCGCCCTCGTCCTCATCGTCGTCGTCGTCCCCTCCGGGGAAGCCCCCGTGAGCGTGATGGTGGTGGTGGTCGTCGTCGCTGTCGCTGCTGGCCTCATCCACAGCCATCGCCGTTGCGGCGGCAGCAGCGCTGGATGCAGGGGCGGCGCTGCCGCCGCCGCCCCGTCCCCGGCGGGCGGCGCTGCGGCCGGCAGCACCGGAAGCCGCGCCTGGTGCCGCGGGCAGGTCGAAGCGAAGGGCCAGCAGCGAGCCGGAGGGAGCCGCTGCCGCAACAGAGGGACCCGCAGAGGGACTCGCAGGGGATGCGGCAGGGGATGCAGCAGAGGAGGCAGCGGGGGATGCAGCGGCGCCAGGGGAGGCTGCAGCACCGACGCTGGATCGCCGCCGGGTCGGCCCTGTGGCAGCAGCAGCTGACGAAGATGCAGGGGCGGTCGCAGGCGAGGCGGCTGACGATGCGGCAGATGAATATGCTGTGACGCCGCGCCTGCTGCGGCTGCGGCTACGGCTGCGGCTGCCGCCACCGCTGGCGGCGTCACCAGCACTGCCCGCCTCCCCGCCTGCAGCGAGGGATGTAGGCGCGGCGACGCTGGAGCCCCGCAGGCGCGCCTCTGCCGCCGCCACGGTCGTCGCGGGGTCGGCGCCGCTGAGGATGGGAAGCAGCGCGGCGGCGACCTTGTTGGCGGCGTGGCCGTCGGCGAGCAGCCGGTTAAAGTGCTGCTGGAACAGCGCCCTGCAAGAAGAGGGGACGCGCAAAAACAACCAAGAAACACGAGCGGTCACGAGGGATGGGTGGGGCAGCCATGGGGCCGCCAACCAAACAGGCACGGGTGCGGAAGGTGTCACCAAATAACAGCCGATTCAACGGGCAGGCAACTCCGAACGCGAATGTGTCGTCCGTAGCGGCGGAGCACGATGAAGGAACCCGTCACAGAGCAGGTCAAACGTGCGCCGCTTTCGCCAGGAGAGCACGTGCTGCTTGCCGCGGGACATGGTGGCAGCACAGCCGAACAAATGCCGCGGAAAAATGGGGTCACGCCAGCAAATCGCTCCAGCTGCGAATACATTGTTGTTGACGGGGCACCCTGTCACAAGCACACTGCCAAAAGAGCCGCCCCTCAGGTCCGCACTTAGGAGAGCCAGATGTCCCCAGGCCCGGCACGCAAACTTGAACCACATTGCGTCAGGTCTGACAGCAGCAGACTCTGGTGTTCGGGCCGTGAACAATGCGACAAATCAACCAGAAGCGCCACACCACCCAACAGAAGCCCCCGTACAGCCCCTGCTACAGCTGGGTGATGCACAGCTGGCAACGCACTGGTTCGAAGCCATGCCAGGAAAGCTGTTCTCTGACCCTTGCACAAGAAGAGTCGTTTGCGGGCCCGCAACAGGTGACGGGGCGCCTTTCAGCCAAACTAGAGGACGCGAAAATGTTGACGGGGTTGATTTAGCAGCACGTCGTATTGCCGATCCAGCGCAGAGTTCGCGGTTGCTGTGTTTTCGCGAACTCGATTTCAAGCGTCCGTCACACTGTCATTTCCGACGCGTTGCCTGAACATACATGAAAGCACACTCGTGTTGCGAATTCATTGCACTGAGCTCGTGGATGCAGTAACAAGACGCGCTGGCGCGGGTGTTGACGGCGTTCTGTTGTTGTTAACGCCGCGCAGTGCATCCACAACCGTGCGACCCGCGAGTTCGTGGCGCGCAAGGCGATTCGGGGGGTCTGTGAGCTGATTGCCGCAGGTTGCGGGCACTACGAAGGCTAGCGATACCCCACCGCTCTCGGCGTTGTCCAATGGGCAAGGTCAAGAAGAGCACGGCCGATAAGTCCAAGGAACGCAACGCGGGCCGCGGCGAGCCTGTCGGCATCATGCCCGCCTCGGGTGCTGCTGCCAGCGGCGGCGGGCGCGGGGACGTCAAGGCGTCGCACATTCTGCGATCTCTTGAGAGCATAGACCTGAACGAGCGCCTCAGCGGCGCGGTCGCGGTCGCGGGCCTGTTTGAGTCGGGCACTCCCGAGGAGCAGCATGCCACGGTGCGTGCGCCAAGCCGTCGGCTCTGTGTTCGCTGGGCGCTGCGGGGGGCTGTAGCGAGGAGCCGCTGCCACCGCCGAGTCGCTGCCACTTCAGAGAGTCAGCTGTCGCGGCGGCAGCGGGCACTGGCTTGCTGCGGGCCTCCCCTCACCGCCCTCCAGGCCGTCCCTTCATTCTGCCCCATCCCAGCTCCGCCAACGGATCCCCCCTCCCCTCCCCTCTCCTATTGTGCCCCCGCAGGCGATCCGGCTGCTCTCTGGCGCGGGCGCGCGCCTGATGATTGCGCGGCTGACTGACGGCGACTCGCGCGTCCGTCTCCACCTGGCGGGCGGCCTGAAAAACACGTGCCTCGCAGGCGGCGAGGAGGCGGTGCGCCTGTGCATCGCCGCGGGCCTCGTGCCTGTGCTGCTGGCGGTGGTTGAGCAGGCGTGCACCGCCACGGACGCCGGCGCGGGCGCCGCGGGCAGCAGCCCGTTCGCGGCGGCGCTGGCTGCAAGCGGGGAGGGCGCGTTCAGCGCCGTCGGCGGCAGCGGCGCCGCCGTGCCGCTGCCCGGCGCCGCGGCGTCGCAGGGCCTGCTGATTCAGGCGGCGCTGGCGTATGAAGCGCTCAGTCTGCTGTCCTTCCTCGTGGAGGGCTCGGAGGCCGCCGCCGCCGCCGCGCTGCCGCAGGCGGCGACGACGCTGTTCACGCTGCTGGCGCATGAACCGCGCACGCTCAGCGCGCACGCCGCCGCCGCCGCGCTGGCGGCCAAGGCCGCGGCAGCGGCGAGCGGAGCCGCGGGCGCGTCCTCCGCTGCAGGGACTACTGCGGCTGCAGGGGCTGCTGCAGGCGGTGCGCACGGCAGCACGTCTGCGGCGTCTGTCCCGCGCGTGCGCTGCGCCGCCGCGCGCCTGCTGCACATCCTGTCGGAGCACAACGAGTCGCTGGCGGGCTGGATCCGCGCCTCCGCGCCCGCCAAGCAGCTGCTGGGGCGTCTCGCGACGACGCCGCAGCAGCACGGCAGCGCCAGCGGCGGCGGCCCCGGGGGTTCAGCGGCTGCTGGCAGCGCTGCTGCTGCGGCTGAGCAGCAGCAGGAGCACGCCCTCACGGCCCTGCACGCGTGCGGCGTGCTCGCGAACGTGTACCTCATCGGCAGCGGCGCCTCCGCCGCCGCATCCTCTGGATCGTCGGGCGCCAGCGGCGGCGCTGTGCCGGACGCTGCAGCGCTGCTGGCGCCGGCAGAGGTGCAGGGCGCGCTCCGCGTTGTGCTCGCCAACATCAGCGCCGCGCTGTCTGACCTGTCCCCGCTGCACGCCCTGCAGCACAGCGTGGCCGCGGCGCTGGATGCGGGGCGCGCCGCATACATGCGTGTGCGCGAGACCGCTGCGCCCGCAGCGGCCGCTGAAGATGCGTGGACGCGGGCACGCGCTGAGCGCTCTGCGGCGCGCGCGCGCGCTCGTGGGACGATGGGCCGTCGTGCCGGCTCCGGCGGTGGTGGTGGCGGCGGGGAGGAGGAGGATGAGGATGCGACGGACGAGGAGGCGGAGGCGGAGGAGGAGGCGGAGATGGGCGCAGCGGGCGGCAGCAGCGGCAGCGGCCTCAGCACGCCCTCAGCCGGCGGTGCCGCCACCGCTGGCGCTGCAGGGTCGCAGCCGCTGGGGTCTCTGCTCTCCATCCCCGCCGTGCGCGCACACAAGGCCGCCGTCGCGGGCGCGCAGGCAGCGCGCGCAGCGTACCAGCAGGCTCGCAGGGCCTGGTTCTGGGAGGTGGCGCGCGCCAACCTCGCGCTGGAGCTGCTGGCCAACCTGACGCAGGCCGCGACGGGAGGCGGCGAGGAGGACGAGGGCGAGGGCGGGGAGGGGGACAGCGACGACGAGGATGGGGACAGCGACGGAGACGCCGCTGGCGGCCGCAGCGGCGGCGCTGGTGCTAGCGCCGCTTCGGCGTCGGGTGGCGCCGCGGCTGCAGGGATGCCGTCCGCATCTGCTGCGGGGTGGAGCCGCGCAGACGTCTTCCGGTCCGTGGCCGCAGCGCTGCTGGGCGACACTGCTGCAACAGCGTCTGACGCCAGCGCTGGTGCTGCGGCTGCGGCTGCTGGCACGGGCGGCACGCCGTTCGCTGCGACGGTGGGCGGGGTATTGAACATGCTGCTGCAGCTGCTGGTGCGCACGGCAGCAGCAACGGCGGCGCCTGCGTCGGCGGTGTCAGCGTCAGCGGCCGGGGCTGGCGTGGGATTCGGTGGCGTGGGCGGTGGCGGGTCACTGGCGCCTGCTGACAGCGGCGCCAGCGACGGCGTCGACGTGAGCTGCCTCGTCTCCCTGCCGCAGAAGCTGCGGCATGCCGCGGCGCTGGCACTCGCGGGCTGCGCGGAGCGCGCGGCGGCCGCCCTGGCGAACCTGGCCGTGCTGGCCGCCGCCTCTTTTGCGGCCTCTGCAGGGCCCGCCGCGAGCGCGGGGAACGTCGCGGGGCTGCTGGCGCGCACGCGTGAGTCCGTCGGCCTCTGGAACGGCCTGTGTGCCCTCACCGGGGTGCTGGGGCGCTATCCCGCCGCTGCGATGCAGGCGCAGGCAGCAGCGGCGGCAGCGCACGGGGGCAGCGGCGTCGGGGCAGGCGCGGGCGGGTTCGGGGGTGCAGCTGCTGCAGAGGCTCCCGCCGGTCCTCTGTCTGTCTGGCTGCGGGAGGCTGCCTACCCATTCCTGCAAGCCGCAGCAGCCGCAGCGCCCTTCGGGGCGGGCGCGAGCGGCTTTGGTGCAGGGGCAGGGGTCGGGGCAATGGGCGCTGGGGCAGGGGCAGCTGGCTCGGCTGCGGCGGAGACGGCGGCGGAGCTCGCGGAGACGTATGCCATCGTCGACGCGTCACTGGATAGCCTCGCCGACGCCGCCAACAGCGGCGGCAGCGGGACAGACGCCGACGACGCAGCCGACGCGACTGTCGCTGCAGCGGGTGCCGGTGCCGCTGCCGCCGCCGGCGGCGCCGGGCGTGCTTTTGGCGCAGGAGGTGGCCTGCAGCAGCAAGCCGGTGCGGGCGGCGGGCCGCAGCAGCACCTGTCTGCGGCGTGGCTGGACATGCTGACGCAGCCAGGCGCCGCAGAGTACGGCGACGAGGGCGTGGCGGAGGCGACGCTCATCGCCGCGGCAGGCGCGGCGGGCGGCGCGGGGCCGGCCTCTGCGACAGCTGCGGCAGGCGGCGCGTCGACAGCAGCAGCGGCTGCGGCGTCTGCCGCCTCCGGCGCCCCCTCCAGCGCCAGCCTTGCCGCCCTCTTCACGGGGGACGACTTGGGCTTCAGCGGCGGCCTGCGCCTGCTCGTCCTACCCCACATTGCGCTCGCGGCGGCGGCAACAGCGAAGGCTGTGATGGGCGCAGCATCCGTGGCGTATGGCGCGTCTGTCGCAGCGTCGGGCCTGCGCTCGGGTGTGCCAGTGCCGCCGGCGGTCGCGGGCGCGGCGCAGGCGGCGCTTGCGGGTCTGTTTGCGCCTGCTGCGGGGCAGCTGGCGCCCCTGTGCCACGTCGCCGCCCACGGCTGCGCTTTTCTGGAGGGCCCGCCGCCCTCCGCCGCCGAGACCGCCGCCGCGGCGGCCGCGGGCGACTACGGCGCGCTGGCGGCCGCCGCGCAGCGCCAGGCGACCGCAGCCTTCTACCTTCGCTTCCCAGGCCTGCAGCAGGCGGACGCTGATGCGCGCGTGCACTGCCTGCGCGCGTGCGCCGCCGCCGCTGGACCCGTGTACCCGCTGCCGCCGGGGGCCTCGCTGGAGGAGGGCAGCGCCGCCGCAGACGTCGCGGCGCCGCCGCTCTTCGCCGTCGACGCTGCGACGCACGGCAGCATCGGGGGCGCGCTGCTGGCCGCGCTCGCCGCGCCGCCGAGCTACGGCAGCGCCGCGCTGTCGCTGCAGGTGCCCGTGGCAGCCGCGGATGCGGTCATGGACGCGTTCGGCAGCGACGACCCCGCTCGCGACGCGTCCTTCGCGGCCGCAGGGGGCCTTGGCGTGTGCCGCGCTGCGGCGGGCGAGCTGAAGATGCGATTGAAGAGTGTCAGCGCCGGCGGCAAGGCGAGCAGCGCAGGCGGTGGCGCCGCGAGCGGCGCATTCGCGGCGCTCGCTGGCGCGGGGGCGGTGGCTGTGGGAGCGGCGGGGGCGGCTGCGGCAGGCGGACAGCAGCAGCTGGAGCGCCTGGACGCGGCGCACGCGCGGGAGGTGCAGCGCAACCTGGCCCGCTTCGTGGCCTACAAGGCCAGCGTGCTGCGGGGGAGCCGGTAGAGGCGCAGTTCGACTCGGTCGGTGAGACAGTCACGCAGTCGGCAACGGTGCAGTACACGCGCGCGTGGCGGCCCGGGCCATTGTTGTGGCGTCCGAGCCGCGGGGTGCGCCGCTTTCGGGGCTGGAACCACACACCCACCCACCCATCCACAATGAAATACGCGTAATATCCATGGGAGCCGGTTCCTGCAGTCATGATCATTCAATACTCTCGTCGACCAAATCCAGGCGTTGCAGTTCTTGAGTTGTGTGGCCATGGAATTCCTTCGACGCTCTTGCAGCCACTACCAATTCGCGGCACTCGATCGTGACGTCGCCACATCGATCCGGTGGCAAGCCCCGACCAAAGTTCGGTGTTCGCGCGTGATGTTCACCATTGAGGTGGACAGAGGTTCAGCTGCTGAGTATGGACAATTCATCAATTCATGCCCTTGGGCCCCGAGCTTGAGCCATCACTGGAAGTGCAAGAGTTAGCGGGAACTGCATGCTGTGGCAGCTCACACCACGATCCAAAACTTTGTGAATTTTTGCGGTCTGGGCGCCGCACCGGCGGTTTGTTTCCCGGCTCTCAACACGGCGGCGCTCGCAGGCACGTCCAGATTCGCAGCGGTCCATCAACAGCAGGGTGGCCGAGCCGCGACTTTGCGTCGTGCTACTTTCGACCAAGCTGGTGCAGCATGCCCGAGATGCGGCCTCCGCGTAAATGCTCTCCGCCTTCATCGGTCTTGTGGCTGTTGGCCATTTTCCAGGTGGCCACACACGCAAGCGCGCAGTCAACCATTTCGACGGTGGCGGGAGGTGCGGCGACAGCGGCAGTGTTCAATGGCCCACGAGGGCTGGCTCTCGACCCTGCCGACGGCTCCGTGCTGGTCGCCGATCAGTACAACAACCGCGTGTGTCGAGTGACGATGAATGGGACAGTCTCGGTCATAGGAGATGTAGTCTCAGCCATCAACAGTGGCTGCGGCGCGCGAGAGCTCGCGGCAGCTTTCAACGCGCCCACCGGCGTCGCTGTGAACGCCTCGGACGGCTCTGTGTTCGTGGCGAACACCAACGCTAATCGCGTGTGCAGGGTGTGGCCGAATGGCACCGTTTCTTCTGTTGCTGGCACAGGCGACTCCGGCTTCAGAGGTGACGGGCGGCTCGCGACGGCAGCGGCGCTCAGCGGCCCGAAGGGTGTTGCAGTCAACCCCGCAGATGGAACGCTGCTGATCGCGGATACGAACAACCATCGCATCCGCCAGGTGTGGGCAAACGGCACCATTTCCACAATCGTGGGTGGAAATGGAACCAGCTGCGCCGGCGACGGCGGGCCCGCCACCGCCGCGACATTGGCCAGTCCTGTTGGCATTACATTCAGCCCGCTGGATGGCTCGTTGCTGATAGCGGATCAGTATTCCCGCTGTGTCCGCAAAGTGTGGCCGAACGGTACTATCTCTACCGTGGCAGGCAATGGTTCAGTCCTAGCCTGGACTCCTGGCGATGGCATGCCAGCCACGGGGCCTGTGCTGAGCAGCCCCGTCGCTGTTGCTGTCAAACCAGCCGACGGATCGCTGCTAATTTCGGATCCGGGCTCTCGACGCGTCCGCATCGTGTTCCAGAACGGCTCCATTGACACCGTCGCAGGCGGGGGGCTGTCCCCGTCTATCGCCGATGGGAGCCTTGCCAGGTCAGGCACACTGCTCAGTGCCTACGGTATCGCGTTTGTGCCAGCCGATGGATCATTTCTGCTGGCCGAGTCCCGCGCAAACGCCGTGCGCCGCGTTTCGATCAACGGCACCACTTCTACCCCGGCGAGCTCAACCGTCGATGGCGGCGATAGCGGGTCTGCTACGTCCGCAGCGCTTCACAATCCGGCCGCCGTCGACGTGGACCCCGCAGACGGTTCCTTGCTGATCGCTGACCAGTACAACAACCGAATCCGCCGCGTATGGCCGAACGGAACCATTGTTACGGTTGCAGGCACAGGTGTTGCCGGCTTCGGCGGCGACGGTGGACTCGCAACCGTGGCTACGCTGTCTAGCCCGTATGGAGTTGCTGTGAATCCGATAGATGGCTCCGTGCTGTTCGCTGACCAGTACAACCATCGTATCCGCCGCGTGTGGCCCAACGGTACTATTTCTACCGTCGCAGGGACCGGCGCTGCTGCCTTCAGTGGAGACGGCGGGCTTGCTATTGCTGCCGCTCTGTACTATCCTGCAGGGATCGCTGTCAACTCCGCAGACGGCTCTCTGTTGATCGCAGACTCCTATAACAGTCGCATCCGCTGCGTATGGCCCAACGGCACCATCTCTACAGTTGCCGGTAAGGGCGTTGCCGAATTCAGCGGCGATGGTGGGCCGGCCATTGCAGCGGGCTTGAGCGCTCCGTCCGGCGTAGCTGTGCAGTCGTCGGACGGCTCCTTGCTGGTTGCTGATCAGAGCAACAACCGAATACGCCGCGTGTGGCCCAACGGGACGATTTTTACTGCCGCGGGCAGCATAACTTATGGATTCAGCGGAGATGGCGGGCCTGCTACCGTGGCAACGCTGCGCGGTCCGACAGGAGTCGCTGTTAGTCCCGCAGATGGGTCGCTGTTCATCGCAGACCAGCTCAATAACCGAATTCGCCGCGTGTGGCCCAACGGCACCATTTCCACGGTTGCTGGTGTGACTGTTGGCGGATACAACGGTGATGGCGGGCTCGCCATAGCCGCGGCTCTGAACGCTCCCCTTGGTGTTGCCATCAATCCAACTGATAACTCGCTGCTGATTGTGGACAGCTGGAACCACCGCATCCGCCGCGTCGGCCTTGAGCCAGTGCCCGTTGCATCCGCAACCGCCAGTGCTACTGCCACGACCAGTGACTCTGCTTCTAGCTCCGTTTCCTGCGCTGCATCCCCCTCACCATCACCGCCAGCGTCGCTGTCCGCTACATCCACGGCAAGCGTCACGCCGAGCTGTGTTACCGCCACGCCCAGTGACTCCCCTTCCAGTACCGGATCCAGCGCT
>Ga0208629_100780_pt1 | contig 14196 bp, 7 predicted proteins | sample LakWasMet19_HOW5_2_FD_183865 | JGI IMG/M metagenome (GOLD analysis project Ga0208629, IMG submission 183865) | Freshwater sediment methanotrophic microbial communities from Lake Washington under simulated oxygen tension - Sediment Metagenome... | ecosystem: Environmental > Aquatic > Freshwater >...
TCCGCCCCTCTGCCACTAGACTGCACGCCGGCGCTGCGGCTGCTGGCGCCGCGTCCGGTGCGCGCGCGGGGGGCCCCGCAGCGGACATTGCTTCGGGCGGCCGCGACAGCAGCAGCCGGCTGGACAGCAACCAGCGCAGCTTCATGGAGGCGCTGGGATTCGGCGCGGAGGAGGGCGACCCCTACGGCGAGGTGGAGGCGGCGCGGGCAGGGACGGCCTCACGAGGCGGATCAGCTGCTGCAGCTGCCGCTCCGCAGGGTGCCGGGGCAGGGACTGCTTCTGCTGCCGCTGCTGCTGCTGCCGCTGCCTGCGTGAATGACTTTGGCGACCTGGAGGGCGTGGACCTCTTCAGCTACCGCCCAGACCTGGACGATGCACAGACCGCAGGGGCTGCTGCAGCAGCAGGAGCCACTGCTGTAGCTGTTGCTGCGGCTGCTGCAGCTGCACCAGCTGTGGCCGCAACTGGTCCCGCCGGCGCAGCCAGACCTTCCGCAGCTGCCCCCGCCCCTAGCCTGCCTGCACATCCGCAGCCAGCGCGACACGGCCTTGCCGCCCCACGCCCGCCGCCGACTGCCGCCGCCGCCGCAGCAGCAGCAGCTGCAGCGGGCGTGCACAGCACTCTGGGAGTGCCCGCCGGCCAGCCGCAGTCAATGCGCCCAACCGTCCCAGCGGCCCCCGCTCCCTCCGTCGCCTCTGCGGCGCCGGCGCTCTCGCAGCGGGCGCTGGGGGCAGCTGCGCACCGGCACCAGCCGGAGCCGCAGCCTGGCGTGGGGCGGGACCAAGAGGCCCTGCTGGCCTTTCTGGCGGATGAAGACGCGGAGGGGGAGGGAGACGGGACGGCGCAGGCTGCCGGGGGCGCTGAAAACTCGGCGCCGCGGAGGCAGCTGCCCCCGAGCACCGCTGCCGCAAGCACGTCAGGGGTCCCCCGCGGCAACAACGGTTCAGATGCCGCCCGCTGTGGAGCGTGGACGTCTGCCACGGCTGGAGCTGCAGCGCCTCTCGGCGGCTCCGCGCGGGTGGCCGTGCTGGGCGCCAGCAGCGCTCTTGCCGCTAGCAGCAGTGCTGTGCCCTCGCATGCGCAGCACGAGGCAGCGCCCCCTCGGCCCGGTACGGCCCCCGCTGCCGCCCCCGCCCGCATTGCGCTGCACACGCAAGCTGCCGCCGCCGCTGGCTCCGGCGTGGATGCGAGGCGCGCTGCGGCGCCGCTGTCGCTGGCTTCCGCAGCGGGGAGAGCTCCTGTGGAGCCGGCTGCTGCACCGGGTGCAGCGGCGGTGCCCCCTCCGCGACACGCTGGGGGCGCTATTTTGGGGCGTCAGCCCTTCGGCGGGCCAGGCGCTGCTGGCGCCAGCGGCTTCTCTGTGCCTTCCTCCGCCGCGGCGACCTCGACTCCAGCTGTCGGTGCTGCTGCCGCAGTCTCGCAGCACGCGCGCACGGGCTCTGCTGCCGGGGGGCCCGTCCCCCCGTCTGGCGCCCCGGGCCGAATCCACATTGTGGGGCATGCCGCGGCGCCTGCGCAGCCGCAGCCGCATCCGACGGCATGTGCAGGTCCTGCGTACCCACAGCCTCGCGAGGCTTTCGACTCCCGAGGCGCGGCGTCTGCGTCCTCAGGCGTCGGCCTGCCGCGCGGGCCCGATGCTCCCTCTGCCCCAGGGGCAGGCGAGGGGTTGGCCAGCGGACGGCAGCTGATGGGGCCTGCGCGGCAGCTACTCGGGCACCCGCAGCCTGCGGGGCCGAGCGATGGCTTCTCCTTCTCGGTGCCACGGGTCAGTGCTGCAGCCGCGGCCGCACCCGTCGACCTCCTCCCAGTGCCCGCACGGCCGAGCGGCGCTGCGCTGCAGCGCATGCACCCTGGCTTCGCGGCGGGGTTCGCTGCGTCTCAAGGCGGCGCCGCCCCTGCCTCCGCGGTCCCCCCGCTGCTGCCAGCGGGCGCTGCAGCCGCGGGTGCAACGGCGCTCCGTGCCGTGCCGCCGCATGTGCTGGCGCCCTCTCGCGTAGCCTTGGTTCAGCCACGCATGCCCTTCGAGGGCGGCAGCTCAGGCGCGGCCTCGGCTGCTGCAGGGCCAGGTGGTTTCGCTGGCGGCGCTGCCGCCTCTTCCACTCGTGCCAGCTTCGGCCCGAGCTGTGCCGGCGTCGGCGCTGCGTCGGCAGCGGCGGGCGCGGCATCAGTCGCCGGCGCGGGCGGCGGCCCTGGCCGCTCGCGCAAGCAGGTGCGCATGCAGGTGCTGGTGAGCAAGGCGTCCATACCCGCCGGCCTCGCGGAGATGCTGGTGGAGTGGGTGGGCGAGGGGAGCATGGCTGCGCTGGCGGGGTTGAGTCCCGAGGCGCTGGCCGCCTTCGCAGAGCAGCGCAGCCCCGGCCTGCTGGGGCGCCTGGGCCTCGGGGCGCACGCGCTGGCATCGGCGCTTGCTGCCGTGGCGGCAGCGGTGTCTGTGCAGTCGTTGCCGCCCCCAGCCGGCGGCACCGCTGTCGCAGCTGGGCTGCGCCAGCCGTAGCAGATGCCCCAACACGGTTCCGGACCTCGATTCCCTGCCGCTTATTTTCTAGAAGCTCGTTGTCGGAGGATCCGCGGCCTGACCGGTACCCGAACCGAGATCGATATCGGGGCTTGAGGCCGAGCTCGCGCTTGCTAGGGTGTCGCGAATACCCGACCACGGATCTCTGGCTAGCTAGCGCTGGAGCTCGTAATTATAATCGCAACGTTGACGATTTCGGCGGATATATCGATTCGGATATCCTTCGACCAATCAAAACATGTCCACATGCGGATGCGAGCAGTCGCGATTAATCCGAACAACGCGCTGGAGTGCATGGCCGTACAATGACGTTGGCTTCAACAGCGTTGTCGCATGCAACTCCATCTGTAATAGTGCAGACGAATTGCGCGCGGTCGGCAACGTCCGCACACATCCGCCGCATAATGCACGCTCTGCAGAAAAGGGACAACTGGCGTGCAGCCCGCTGACGCGGGTCCCGGAGGGGGGGCCCAACGTTGGGTCAGCACAACGCAGCGGAGGCGAGCAGGAGGGGGATTCGCACGCAGCGCGTGTCTCTCTCGTGGAGAATCTGTCATTCCCCACGCACACATCGGGGCTGATGCAGGGGGCAAGCTTCCGACGGCCTTGGGACGAAAAACAGGCAAATAAGTGCCAAAGAGGCTTGTGAGCTGGCGAGGTCTCATCATGCATTCCTCGTGTGCGAGGGTGCCACGGTGCGCACGCGCACGCGGGCGCAGCATCGGGCGCTCACCCGGGCCACACGCAGCAGCAGCAGCGTTTGCACGCAGGTTCTCGGGAAGCAGCAAGGGCAACACGAAAGAGTGTGCATGCCGGCGTGTCCAAACGCCGCTGTCGCAGGAGCCGCTTTCTGCGGCCCGCACAGGAGCTGCACAGGCGATGTGGCGGTTGGAGGGGCGGTGGTCGCGGATACGAGGCACAGGCACCGCGCAGGCTAGCGAGCCGTGGACAGCGAAAGCAAGAGCGCGGCAAGAGCGCGCGCCGCGGCCGGGCGGCGATGCGTGTGGCCCGCACCCTGGGCCGCGGGGGCGACCTGGGGTGGCTGCTTCCGGGGCGGCATGCGTGCATCACGAGCTTCACAGCGAGGGCGTCGAGGCGCGTAGGGAGACCAATAGGATAGGGACAGAGGGACCGGTGGACGGCGCTGGGCACGCTGTCGCAAAGGGCGGGAGGTAGCCAGCGCTGGCTCCGTTGCCGAGGCGGGCGGACTGCGACGGCGGCGGGCACGGCACCGACAGGTCGCCTCAGCCGCCGCGCCGGCCGCAATCACATGATGCAGCAGCAGAACCCGCTGCCGCCAGCGTCGTCGTACGCCCCGTTCGGCGAGTAGTGCAGCTTGTCCGAGTAGTAGATCTGCGGGGCCAGACGGGGAGGGAAAGCGGGATCGGAAGTGGGAACAGGTCGAGGCACACAGCGCGGGAGCAGGCGTCGGCGTGCACACGGGGCACTCCTACTCATCTCCGCACACGCACAGGCACGCGCCGCAGGCTTCGACACGCGCACACCGAACCCACAGCTGCCGGTACGCAAGCAGCCAGCCCTGCAAGAAAGCAGCCTCCCTGCCCCTCCCTGCGCCTCTCTGCCCGTTGTCTCCCTGCACGCACCTCGTACAGCGCGTACCCGTGCTCGTCCGCCCAGGTGATGCCCTTCTCGCCCGGCGGGCCCGCAAGGTCGCCGCCGACGCCCTCGCCGCCCACGCCCGCCCCGTGCAGCGGGCTGTGCGCCGCGCCGCCGCCTCCCCCCGCCGACTCGTAGCTGGCGTCGCCGTCGTCTGCGCTCTCCCCATACCGGCTGCCGCCGCTGAGGTGCGACCCAGCGCCGGGGCTGACGCGGCCGCCGCCCGCGCCCGCGCCGCCGCCGTCTGGACCCTCTGCGCCGGGCGGCGGCCCGTCGCCGGTCGCGCCGCCGGCGCCTGGAAGCGAGCCCGCCGGCCCCATGAAACTCCCGCGGTCGCTGCGGCCCGTGGCGATGCCGATCGCGTGCTCGCTGGCGCTGTGGCGCACTACCGCGGGCCCGGCGGCGCCGGCGCCAGCGGCGGCGGTGGCGTCTGCAGCGGAGCCCGCCAGCCGCCCGGTGGCGGTGGACAGCGGCGTCATCATGATGCCCTGCCCGGGCATTCCCGCACCAGCAGCAGCGCCTGCGTCGCCAGCAGCCCCCGTGAAGCTCGACCGTCCCGCCACGGGCGAAGACGAGTACGGAGCGGGCGACGCTGTGGGGTACGCAGCCGCGCCCGCGCCCAACGCGCCACGGTGGCCAACGGGGGTGCCGCCGCGGCTGCCCGCGTGCGAATCAGTTGCAAATGCGCCAGCGCCGGCACTCGGTGACGGGGCACTCCCGGGCAACAGGCCCGGCGGGAAGGCAGCGGGTTCGGTAGGATAATAGTCCCTGCCCGCGCCTCCCCCTTTGCTGCCTAACACCGACCCGTTTGGCGTTGCAAACCCTTGCGCAGGGTGCCGCCGAAAGTCGCCTGCAGCACCTTCTCCTAGAAACGCCGCCGTCCCGTCAACGTTGTCTGCTGCTTCGATGTCCCCTTCGAAGCTTCGGGTGGTTCGCATCGCCTGAATCTGCATTTCGAGCCGGGCTTGCTCCTTTGCATCGCTCGCGCGGCGCGCTCCTGTAGACAGGACGATGCCGCCAGACCCGTTCGTCATTGGTGTCCCATGCGTGTGAGACGGGTACCCCGCACCAGCAGGCGGCGGTCTGCTGTTCCCTGCATGCTGCGCCGCCACGTCTGCCATGGCTGGGCAGCACGGAAGGCGGCCGCCAGCCGTCCCGCTTCGTCACTCAGCAGGTCCGAGAGCGCCGGTTGTGTTCAACTCCCGCATCACGAGATCAGGGGCACGAGTGAAGGCTTCCCAGCCCAAAAGCGACTTGTTTCTGAGTTGTTCAGTCGCGGTTTGCAACGAGGTCGCCGATCGTGAGTTTCGCATCATCTGACACCTGCCTGGGACGGGGACGCCGAAAATAAGAGTCGAACGTTTTAAAAACAATTCAGCGCAGGGTCGCATTCAGCAGTTAACTCGACGGCGCAGCGCAGCTCCGATCAGCGTCATGGTGGGGCGCCGCTGCTGCTCTCTGTGACAGCTCGGAAGCGAAGCTGGGTGGTCAACGAGGCTCCACGTCCATCGCCTGCCCTGTGCGCCCACGCCCGCGCCCGTCGTTCAGCACACTCCGTCTGACAATGAGCTGCGCGCACTAGCAGGGCCAAGCTGGAGCCATCTTCGGGTCCGCCCGCTGCTGACGCTGAGAGAGCATTTTCCGCGGACGCCTTCGATTTTCATCAGATCTTTGACGCCGTCAGCATGTGGGCGAAAGATGCAGAGTCGAAACAGGACGAGTCGGTGGAGTGGCTGCGTATCGGCAGCTGCCTCATAGGAGGCGTGTGCCTGCTGTCCTTCTCCATGAGCCTGATGTCGCGCTCCCTCCGCAACGCCTTCGGCACGTCCCTGCGAGCTGCGATCAAGGCCGCGTGCTACAATCGCGTGACCGCATTTCTGACTGGCACGGTGGCGACCGCCATCCTGACGTCGGCGACCGCCACCTCGCTGCTGACGCTGTCCTTCGTGCAGGCGGGCGACATGACGCTCGCGCAGGCGCTGGGCATCTCCCTCGGCATCAACGTGGGCAGCACGCTGAACGCGCACCTGGTGGCGATCCAGATCCAAAAGTACGGCCTCGCCTTCATCGGGGTGGGGTACCTGATGTCCGCGCTCACGCGGGCGCCGCGCCCGCAGCACGTGGGCGAGAGCCTGGTGGGCCTGGGCCTGCTCTTCCAGTCCATCTCCGCCATCGCGGAGGGCATCGCGCCGCTGCGCTTCTACAAGCCCTTCCTCGCCGTGCTGGCGCACATGTCCAACCCGGGGTTCGCCCTGCTCACCTCGGCGGCGTGCGCGGTGCTCTTCCAGAGCAGCAACACCGTGATCGCCATCGCCATCATGCTGGGGCAGCATGGCTTCCTGCCGCTGCACGTGGCCGTCTACTTTGTGCTCGGCGCCAACGTGGGCACGTGCTTCACCTCCATCATCGCGGCGCTCAACCAGCGGCGCGAGTCCATGCGCGTCGCCGTCGCGTACCTGCTGCTGAAGCTCGTCGGCGTGCTGCTGCTGCTGCCGCTGCTGACCCAGTTCATCTGGCTGATCGACGCCTCCACCACCGTGGCGCGCCTGCGCGCGGAGGAGAAGGCGCTCGCGGACGCCGTCTCATCTGGCCTGTTCATGTCGCCGGACGCCGCCTCCTCCACCGCCGCCGCCGCGGACGCGGCGGACGACTCGCTCAGCGGCGTGCGCACCCTGGAGCTCATCCGTGAGTCCGCGCGCCGCGCCGTGCTGCCCGTGCAGATCGCCAACGCGCACACGCTCGTGAACCTGTTCATCGCCGTGCTGTTCATGCCCTTTCTGGGCAGCGTGGCGCAGGCGATGGTGCTGCTGATGCCCGACGACACCGCCTCCAAGCGCGACCAGGGCGAGGCGCGCGCAGCGACGGACGCCGCCAGCGCAGACGAGCAGCAGGGCGCAGGGGGCGCGGGCGCGGGGCCGGACAAGCACCGCTTCTTCAGCCCCGGGCGCGGGGTGCAGATGGTGAACGAGGGGGCTGCCGCCGTGCACGCTGCAGCCGCTGCAGCGAGCGACGCCCGCGGCGTGGAGGACAGCAGGGGCCACCCGAGGGCTCCGGCTGGCAGCAGCGATGCGGCCGCGCCGTCTGCGAGCTGGCTGAGCCGCGCCTTTGGCGGTCTGACGTCCTGGCTGCCGTTTTCTGCGCCCGCTGCCCCCGACGCGCACGCCAGCCCGCTCGCTTCCGGCGGCGGCGGCGATGTCTTGCGCAGCCGCGCTGCTGATAGCCGCACCCGAGAGCGCAGAAGAAGCGCGCAGACAGACCATGCGGCGGGGCACCCGGCAGCCGGGCTAAGCAGCGATGCGCGTTTTGGAGCGGTGCCCGACGGCGGCGGCGAGGGAGAGGACGTCGACGACGATGAGGAGAACGCTGACTCCACGCCGTTTCTGATGCGGGCTGAGGGCCGCACCGCGGGGTGGCCGCGGCAGGATCGGGTTGCATCTGCGCAGGTTACCAGCCTCGCGAACGAGTTGTTCACCCAGGCGGCACCGCAAGCACAGCAAGGCCCCGCCGGCCCCTCGCGGGCACGGAAGCGCTGAGCTCAAGCTGCATCGGGCACAGATCCGGAAGCGTTGCTTTTCGCCGTGAGAACGATTCGCACGAGTACTACATTTAAAGCGGCTCCACACCGCATGGCTACCATGTTCCAGCGTTGCTGCTGCGGCTGCTGAGATCTAGACCCCGCTGCGCCACGCTTGAAACTGGCCCTCGCTATACCGTACGTATACATCCAGCAGGCGCCGGCACTGAATGTCTGTTATGACGGAGTATCAGTCGACTACACACTCGTAACGTTGTATTGGCGACTAATTCCGAGTCCGTGATCACAGGGCGAGCTTGCCTCCTCAGCCATCGGATGAAGTTCATTTCAAGACCGGCTTCCCGCCCACTGGCAAGAGCACATGTACGTGCATGTGGCCATGGAGAGCGTACAAACGCTCCCAGCACTTATCGATGTAGCATTCCGGAGCTCGAGCGCACATACGTGGGCTTGGATTCATGCCAGCCTCGCAGGCGTACAAGGAGATGTACAAGCAAATGCTCCCCCGGCACTCAGCGCAATCCCCTTCGCCTGTGCATGCATGAAACCATAATTACAGAGCTGCAAGCCGTGACATCGAGTGCAAGCAGTTGGTGCAGCCCAGCTGAGGTTTGTGAGCTGGAAAGGTTCCCAGTCAACAGGACGGCAAGGGAGCTCCACTCAAGGACAGCAGCCCGCCACCGCCGCGTCACCGGAGACAAATCCGGAGGCTGGATCAGCAGACGGTCTGTCGGTCGCAGCTCTGCCGCGCCCCGCCAGAATGTGCATGCGGCGTCGCAGCGCCGCCGTTCGCAGTTCCTGCATTGCGGCACTCCGCACCGCCGGCAGGCTGTCTGCAGGGAGCGCCGCCCACAGCGTGCGCGCTGTCAACGGCGCTCCCGCGTCAGACAGTACCGACAGGCCGCCCGGACTCGCAGCAACCCTGCAGCACGCAGTGAGAAACTCCGGAACCACCCGAGGCCCGCGCCGAACGGGAAACGGCCTCGATGGAGCGCGAATCAGGCCTTCCGCGCCCGCACTCAGCAGCTCGGTGAACTGCGCGCGGTCTGCAGGCTGCGCCGTGTGCATCAAAGGCCAGAACCGCGACGCGGCCGTGAAGGCGCCTGCGCAGATTGCCGGCAGCGTTGGCGCGCCCTGTTGCGATGCGGTGCGTATGAGGGACAGCAGCACATCGATGCCGCCGCGTGCTAGTAGTCTATCTGCCCCCGCGGGGTGCGCAGACAGCGCCACGATCGCGTCAAAGAGCAGCGCGCTGGCTCCGGCGCCGCGCACGACCGCGAGAGCGCCTTCGCAAGCTCCGGCGTCAACCACCGCCTGGCGGGCCTCTTCTGTTGTCGCCGACGCCCACAGCAGCTGCACCGCTCGAAGGGCGGTGCCACCCGCCGGTCTTTGCCCGGAAAGCATCATGGAGCACAGGAACGCCGTGGCGGCGCCGCCATCCAAACACAACAGGCGCTGGGCGCAGGGCGGCCCGGCGCTCGCGAGGCTGAGGCACAGCGTTGCGAAGCTGTCAACAGCGGTGGAAGGAGCTCCGCAGCTGACTGCAGCCAACACATCGCTCAGCATGGGGGCGTCAGGGCCCAGCAGCCTCGCCTGAACGTCGGCGTCGCGCCTCGCCAGGTTCGCCAGCACCAGCGTCGCATACTTGGCCCCGCTCATGCCGCCTCGGTGCTCGCGCAGGGCGAGGGGGAGACTGTCGAGAATGCCAGCCGCCACCAGGGGGTGCTGCCCAGGGCAGGGCGCGTTCGCCACCTCCGCGGCGGTGTCCAGGAGCGCGATGCCCACGTGATCGAGGCCGCGCCGAACCCTGCGCGCGAGGGAGTTGCACAGAGCCGGGGAGATCCGAGCTCCGAGCTGGCAGATCAAGGCGGCGTCCCCAGCCTCCACCCCTCCCTTGCGCACGCCAGCCCGCAGGCACACGGCGATCGCGGTCGCGGCGTCGTCGGCCAGGGCGTCGCAGGCGAGGAGGTCGCCGACAGCGTCCAGGGTGCCGTCGCGGAGCAGCGATAGCTGCCGGTGCTCATCTTGCATCAGGTCGGTGCAGAGGCGCGCAATGGCCGCAATCAGGCGCGCATTACGCGGCTGGGCGTTGATGAGTTGCTTCAGGAAGTCCGGCGGTGCACGGAAGGTGTGGAGGGTGCAATGGTCGCCGCGCCCGATTACTTCAGCCAACCAGGTCATCGCGGGCGTCGCCACATCAGCGCGAGCAGTGTGATGGACCACTGCGGCAATAACAGCTGGTCCGCAGCTGGAGGCGTACGGCACAGGGCGGGAGCTGCCTGGCTCGACACGGACCAAATCGGCAATGAGCTGGATGCCGAGTTTCGCAACTTCGGGGTCGGGCGGGCACACGGACATCCACGCCGCCACGTCACCAGCAGCAGCGTGGAGCCGCGTCGCCCCCAGCGTCGTCGCGCATATGGAGATTGTTTGCAGCACAAGTGCACTGAGCCGATAATCTGCTCGGAGCACCTCGTTCGCATACAACCGCCGAATCCAAGACACCACAGCGTCGACATGCGGCTCTACTGCGGGGGCAGACAGCTCTCGTACGAGTCCCTGCAGCTGTATGAGGGCGTCCAACGCAGCGGCAGGATCGGCGGGTGCAAACGCAAGCAGGCTCGTGAACGTTGGAGAGGCCATCTGAAAACACCCAAGCCCTTTGAACCGCCTGGGTTGCAGCGGGAGCGCGAAGGGATGGTTGTGCTTCACGCTCCAGCTCCGCGTGCAAGGGTTAACGATGCTGAAGCGTTCGAAGCTCGCACGTCTGAACTAAATTTCATTGGCAAAGTTCAAAACGCGGCGTCTGTGCGTGCGGTGCGACTCGTGAAAATCATCGATTTCCACATGCGCAGTGTGTCTCGCACACGCTGTTGTGCAAGGTAATCGAGCTAGGACTCAAAGCCCCGCCAGTGAATCCTCGACATCCGCCATACCTGCAGGCAGTGCAGCACCAGTGACCGTTTACGACGTTGGCAGGCGACGCCAGCGGGGATCGACTCCCGCGTTGCCGTTCCTTCGCCACATGCAAGCTCTCACTCTGCTGGTTTTGTAACCGCTGACGAACATCCTGTTGTCTTGCCGAAAGGAGCGAGCAGAACGACGTGTCTTGTTGCAATTGTACACCGCTTCTTCGCCCTGCACCGCAACACCACCGACGAAATGTCTCGTCTACGAAACCTCCCGTATGACGCTGCAAGCTTCTTCTTTGCCCACTTGTTCTTAGTACCGCTCGTGGTGGTGATCGCAGTTGGGCTGCTCTCCCGCGCCTACGGCAGCGGCGTCGCGCTCGCCGCATGTGTCGCCCTCGCGCTATACATCCCAACCTATTTTGGAGGAGCCGACAGAACCGGGCGGCGGTACTGGCACTCTTTCACAAGGCCATGGCTCGGCTGTCACCAATACTTTCCTGTTCGGACGCTGATGTGGGATGCGGTGTCAAACTCGTTTCAGGACGGGCCAGCACCTGGACACCGGACCACCTTCGATGTTGAGCGCCGCACGTACGTGTTCGGGTGAGTTACCCTGCGACGAGCAGACTCCATCTTGTGGGGACCACGGGTGTTGCGCGTTTGTGCTTCTCGTGTGTCGCGTCGTCAGCGCGGGGTACGACCCCGCCGCGCCGCCCTGCGGTAGCGCCTCGCCAACTCTACAATCAGTACGCTTCGTACCTTTCGGCGCCTGCAGATGCTTCCCACACGGGCCGATTCCAGTGGCAGCCGCGGTGCTGCGGCCTCAACTGGCTCAGTGGGACTGGCTCAGCAAGAAGCTGCGAATGGGAGTGGCATCTGCGGTCTTCTGGCTGCCGATCGTGAGGGATTTTTACCTCTGGTTCGGCAGCGTGCACGCCGACAAGCGCACGATGCTGGGACAGCTGTCTGCGGGCAACAGCGTGATCCTGCTGCCGGGCGGCATCAAGGAGCAGCTCACGAACTGCGGGCCCGGCGAGGACGTGGTGGTCCTCAAGAACCGCAAGGGCTTCGTCCGTCTCGCGCTGGAGACGGGGTCGCCCCTGGTGCCCGTGTACTGCTTCGGGGAGCGGCGCGCGTACGTCCCGCAGCGCGGGCTGCTGCATGCGGCGTCCAAGGCCCTGAAGCGCCTGCTGAACATCGGGGCTCCCGCGGTGCGCGGGCGCTGGTTCACGCTCATGCCGCTCCCCGTGCCGCTGACGCTGGTGGTGGGCGCGCCTATCGAGGTGCCCACCCAGTTTGCGCGGCCCGCGAGGGGCGCCGCTGCGGCCGGCTCTGCCGCGCCCGTCAATGTGCCAGAGGCCAGCAAGGCCAGCATGTCGCTGGAGGAGGCGGTCGATGCGATGCATGCACGCTTCTGCACGGCGCTGCAGCAGCTGTACCATGAGCACAAGGACGCCTGTGGCTACAAGGACGTCGCCCTGGTGATCCGCTGAGATTCGCTCGTCTTGCTCGCCTGGGCTGGTCACGTCCACCCAGCGTGTTGCTGCAGCAGGCGAGGTAGGCAGGTCAGCGGGTTGGAGGGCGCAGGCGCCAGGCGCGCCGAATCGAGTCTGCTCTTGCAGGCTCATTCGCCGCAGTTTCTTGATGCAGCGGCTGTGTCCGCGCCGATGGATCGGGCCAGCGTTGGGAGCGAGCTCACAGACAGCAGACGCCCGTAGGCGGCATTCTCGCAAGGCCGTGCGGTATGTTGCGCCATACACGAGGTGCCGTCCGATTTTCCTCTTTTTCAGGCAGAGCTTTCGGCATCAAAAGTTTCACGAGGCTGGTACGATGCGAGGCGAGAGCGACGGGGACAGCGTGCGTGGTGTTACAGAGTAGAGAACCCCCTGTCGCAGCGACTCTGGCACTGGCGCGATTTTTCCGCAGCAAGGTCTTGAGCTGTTCAACTGCGTACACACACACGCTTGCACAAGAGTTGTCGCTGTTGTGCGTAAGCTATGTACAGAACTGCAGCTAGCGCTGGGTACACGAACGAAGTCTCGAGGTCGAACACGAATCCGCGTCATGATCATGCGCGTATAGCGCTGGCCTTAAGCTTCAGGACTCCGGATTAATAACGTTGTAAAAGGTGCAATGCGCGCGAGCGCGGGGCATGCATATGGAGCGGATACGTTTGCGGATGGCCACAGTGTATTACGTAGCCCACACCCTCCGCACCCTCGGCCGCGGAACCAACGTGACGTCGACGTCAGTCTGCAGGTGTCCCACGACCGCGGTGCAACCACTAAACCGGACGTCAGCAACGCAAAGGATGTGGGCCCGACAAACGCATGGTGGCAAGCACCGCACACGGCACTCATATAGGGCAGCTAGCGCCTGCGAAACCGGAAGCGACCACGCTGACATGGCAACCCGCCAGGCTTTGTGCTCCAGCAATCGCCGCGACGCAGCAGTGTCATGTCTTGGCCGGGATACGATGGGCGGAGTTGCTGCGCGCGCAGCACTGGTACATCCGCCGGCGCCGCGGCACACAGCGCTCGACGCACGGAGCCAACCGCGCATAGAATTTACGTGCAACACGAGGCCTGCGCAGCCGCGAGGGCACCTCTCGCCTCGAAGTCTATTGGGCGCCTAGCCGTCCTGCGAGCGCTGCTGGGCGCGGACGCTGCTCTCGAAAGGACAGCTCAAAGCTCGCAGCCGATGCAGCCACGGGAGCATACAACGCCGTGCGACGGCAGCCCACGTGGAATCGTCGAACGGGCAGCCGCCTCCCGCAATGACGGTGCTGCCTGCTCGCCTCCTACGGCTTCTGCGGCGGTTCCCGCAGCGCTTCACGATCGCCACTCGTCCATTCCGACGACAACATGAAATTTATCGCCGCCACAAAAGCCTCGCTCAACTCGGGGAGTGCCGATGCGGAACCCTCAGCGCTAACGTCACCCCATTCGACGCCGTGCTTTCGTGCTATCATCACGCTCCGAATCCAACCCGTGGCCATGGCTTCGGCGCGTCCGCGCGTCCGTAAGGCTGCGGCGGCGTCAGGCTCGTTGGCCATGGCCCACAGCAACAGCTCCTCGTCTGCCTCGCGTAGCGCCCAGAGCACCAGCTTATCATCCCAGGGGCGTGTGGGCAGTACGCACAGCCACTTGAGCACATCAATAGCATCAGCATCTTCGGCGGCATCTTCGGCGGCAGCGTCCCAGACAGCTGGGCTCAGCGGACACTTGGCGACGTCCCGCAGCCACGTCAAAACCTCGATGCTGCCGCGCGCAGCCGCCCTCTCGAAGACGCTGGCATCAAAGCGCATGCCGTTCTCGTACAGGAAGCCAAGAGTCTCGAGTGTGAACCGCCAGCTCGGCGGTCCGCAGAGCAAGCCATCCAGCGCCGACAGCGCCGGTGCCATATCGGCCAGGTCCAGGTAGCCGTCTCCCAGCATCCCCCGCAGCGCCCCCAGACGGTCTGAGAACGCAGCGCCGCAGCATATGTCGCGGGTGACCCTGGCGCAAACATCCTTCCCGCTTGCGGCTGCCCGATCCAGCAGCCATTGGATCATGGCGAAGTCGCGTGATCCCCCGCCCCACACCGCGCCCGGCTCTCGCTCGCCGGACATGTCTTTGCA